>Ga0207684_10000226_pt1 | contig 86932 bp, 82 predicted proteins | sample KBSK5501metaG_FD_184342 | JGI IMG/M metagenome (GOLD analysis project Ga0207684, IMG submission 184342) | Corn, switchgrass and miscanthus rhizosphere microbial communities from Kellogg Biological Station, Michigan, USA - KBS K5-50-1 metaG... | ecosystem: Host-associated > Plants > Roots >...
GCCCCGATCGAGCCCTAAATACTGGCGTGGCTAGGGCGGCCGGGTTTACCCCGGCCGCAACTTTGTATACGCGACTACGAGCGTCGCCCGGAGAGACTTTCAGTTAATCCAAACAGCGGGAAAGAGAGCAGCCGCGCGCGAAGCGCCCGGCGATGAGAGGGAACCGGCAGGTTCCCTCTTATTACGTAATCGCCGGGCGGGCCCAGTCCTCTTCGGTGAGGCTGCCGAGGGCGGGGTTGAAGCAGGCGTCGAAGGCCTCCTTCAGCGTTTGCGGCGTCAGACGCGGCGGTTCCTGGCGGTAGTTCGCGAGGTCCACGAGCCGGGCAATGAGTGCCCGCGGGTGCGAACCACGCAAAGGCTTCTTCCCATACAGGTTGTTGAGGAGATATCCGATGGCCTTCTCATCGAACGAGACGCCCTGGCGGTCGCACTCGTAGCGCAGGATGCGGCCGAAGGCCTCAGGCGAAGGATTGCTGACTCCGATCTTGTAAGCCATGCGGCGGAGGAAGGCTTCGTCGACCAGCTCGGTGGGTGAGAGGTTGGTCGAGAAAACGATCTGACAAAGGAACGGCAGCTCGATCTTGCGGCCGGAGGCCGACAGGTCAAGGTAGTCGACTTTCTTCTCCATCGGCACGATGAATCGGTTGAGAAGTCGCATCGGCGGCACTTCCTGGCGGCCGAAGTCGTCGATCACGAACACGCCCGCGTTGGCCTTCCACTGCAGCGGCGCTTCGTAGTAGCGGTTGGACGAGTCGTACGTGAGGTCGAGCTGCTGCAGCTTGAGCTCGCCGCCGGCCACGACGACCGGCCGTTCGACCTTGACCAGCCGCCGGTCGATGGGCTGGGCTCCGTCGGCGATCTTGTGATACACAGGGTCGATCACGCGGATGATCTCGTCGCCCACCGCCACCGCGTGCGGGATCTCGACGGGCGCGCCCATCAGCAGCGCCATGCGCTCCGTGATCGTGCTCTTGCCGTTACCAGGCGCCCCGAAGATGAACAGCGACGCGCGCGACACCATGGCGCCACCGATCTGGTCGATGACGTGCTGCTCGAGCTCGAGGGTGCCGAGCGCCTTCTTGAGTGAGGCGTCGGTGACATTGGCTTTGCCCGTCGACTGAGAGCGGATCAGCGTGAGGTAGTCGTCGAAGTTGATCGGGCACGGGCCCAGGTATCGCGTCTGCACCGCCGACATCTCCGCCGCGCGTTGCCGCCCGGCGCTCGACACGGTGTAGTTCATGCGCACCGGGATCGGTCGCCCCTCCAGCCCTGGCTCGTTGGAAAAGCCCAACGTGTCCATGAGCTGCGACTTCTGGAACTCTTCGATCAGCGGCTGCAGGCTCTCGAAAGGAAGTCCGAGCCGGGTCTCGATCGATGCCCCGCTCAGTTGATCGGCGAAGGCCAGCGTCCGCAACAGCAGGCTGGCGACCAGGTCCCTTCTCACGTGGAGGTCCTCGAGTTTCTTCGGGGCCTCGATGGCGCCGGTCTGCATCGCCGCGCAAATATACCAATCGCCGCTGGGTCCAACGCCCCGATAGCGAATCGGCGGCGCTCGTAAAATCCAGTTCGCCGGTGCCGGAATACGCAGCCCTTGACCTCGAGACCACTGGTCTCGATCCGGGCCGCGACCGAGTGATAGAGGTCGGCGCGGTCGCGTTCACGCCCGAAGGCATCACCGCGTCCATGGAGCGATTGGTCGATCCCGGACGAGCCGTTCCCGAGCCCGTACTTCGGCTCACGGGGATCAAGCCCGAGGAGCTGCGCGGCGCGGCCACTGAAGAGGTGGCGCTGGCCGAGCTGGGAGCTTTCCTTCACGGGCGGCAGCCGGTCGGTCACGGCGCGCGCCTGGACGTGGACTTCCTCACCGCGGCCGGCCACTGGGACGAGGCATCGGAGATCCTCGACACGCTCGACCTCGCACGCATCCTGATGCCCGCGGCCGCGAGTCACAGCCTTCCGCTGCTGGCGACTGAGCTCGGGTTCGGGCAGCCACGACCACATCGAGCGCTGGACGACGCCGACGCGACACGCCAGCTGCTGCTCCGCCTCCGCGAGGAGGCGGTGTCGCTCGACGAGAGCTTGAAGGAGTCGATGCTCGCCCTTGTCGCGCCATATGCGTGGCCGATCGCTCGATTCTTCGCGGACGCGCTGACGGCGCCGAATCCGGATCCCGTGCCCGCGTCAGCGGTCAGGACACACGCTCATCACGAGCCGAAGTCGGCCCTACCGCCTGACGACCCCGACCTGGTCGTCGCGCTGCTCGGCCCTGACGGCCCGCTCGCGGGCCTGCTTCCTGGCTACGAGCACCGCGAGCCCCAGCTTCAGATGCTTCTCGCTGTTGCACAGATCCAAACTCGCGGCGGCAACCTCCTGGTCGAGGCCGGCACCGGCACCGGCAAGAGCCTCGCTTATCTCGTGCCTTCGATCGCGCGCGCGGTGCGACATGGAGAGCGCGTCGTCGTGTCGACCGATACGCACACGCTTCAAGAGCAGCTGATGGGCAAGGACCTGCCGGGCCTGCGCGAATGGCTGCCCTGGGAGTTCAAAGCCTGCCTGCTGAAGGGCCGCTCGAACTACGTCTCCCTCCGTCGCTGGCGGCGCTTCCTTGCCGAGCCCTGCCACGACCCCGACGAGCTCCGCTTCAAGCTCAAGGTCCTCGTCTGGCTGCACAGCACCGAAAGCGGCGATCGCTCCGAGCTGCGGCTCCACGGCCGCGAGGAGGTTTCATGGGCGCGCATCGCGTCTGATCCGCTCGATTGCGTCGGCATCCACTGCACGAAGGAGGACTGCTACGTGCACCGGGCCAGGGCGGAGGCCGAAGCGGCGGATCTGGTCGTCGTCAACCATGCGCTCCTGCTGGCCGACGCCGAGATCGGGGGCGGCCTGCTGCCCGAGTACGACCACCTGGTCATCGACGAGGCCCATCACCTGGAAGATGCCGCCACTCGTGGGCTGCGCCAGGAGGTGGACGGGCCCGGCCTGCAGGCACTGTTGGAACGTTTGGGCGGACCGAACCCAGGATTGCTGTCCGAGCTTCGCCGGCAGCCGCACCTCGGCGCGTCAGACCAGGCCTTCGCCGAAGCGACGCCACTGGCGCTGGTCGCGAGCGAGCGGGTGCGCGAGCTGTTCGCGCTGGCGGTGGGCTGGGTCGCAGGCCGCCTCAATGAATCCGAGCGACGCGACGACTGGCTGCGCATCACTCCGGTCCTCCGCGAAGACGACGGCTGGGAGAGGGTGAGGCTCACCGGCGAGAACGCGACCACCGCGCTGGCCGCGCTGGACGCCGCCCTGCGACGCGCGGTTTCCGGTGCTCGCGAATGGCTTGGCGGGTCGGAGCCGGACCAGAGCGTTCGCGAGTTGGAGATCATTCGCGGCCGTCTCGAGGGCGCAACGACGCTGCTCGATGAAGCGCTCCTGAAACCCGATCCGAATCGCGTGTACTGGTTCACGCTGGCGGCGCGAGGTGAGAACCTCGTCCTGCGAGCGGCCCCCATCAACGTCGGCACCCTTCTGCGCGAGCGCGTTTATTCCGAGCGACGATCGACAGTGTTCACCTCAGCCACATTGGCGGTGGGCGGGACGTTCGACTACTTTCGATCGCGCATCGGCCTCGGACCGCGTGCCGAAGAGCTCATCCTGCCCTCGCCGTTCGACTTTCTCCACCAGGCGCTGGTCTGCCTGCCCACCGACCTGCCGGCGCCCGAGCACGAAGACTTCGATGGCGCCGTCGAGGGGATCGTCGCCGCGCTCGCTCAAAAGGTGGGCGGGAGGACGCTGGTGCTGTTCACCTCACACAGGCAGCTGCGCGACGTGCACGCGGCGCTCAAGCAGCGCGTGGATCTGGACGACGTTCTGATCCTCGCCCAGGGCATCGATGGCCAGCGCCGCCAGCTGCTGAAAGCGTTCGAGGAGGCGGAGCGCCCGCTGTTGCTCGGGACTTCGAGCTTCTGGGAGGGGATCGACGTGCCCGGCGAGCGGCTGAGCTGCGTGGTCATGGTCCGCCTTCCATTCCCGGTGCCGACGGATCCTGTCTACGCGGCCCGCGCGGAGCGCGTGCGCGATCCGTTCGCACAACTCGCCTTGCCGCAGGCCGCTTTGCGGCTCAAGCAGGGATTCGGGCGGCTCATCCGCAGGTCAAGCGACCGCGGCGCCGTGGTCATCCTCGACAACCGGATCCTCGGACGCGACTACGGAAAGGCCTTTCTCGACGTGCTTCCGCCGGCTTCGCGATTCGTCGGCCCTGCGCGTGAGATTCCCGACCAGGTCGGCGATTGGCTGCAGGTGGATTGAGCCGTCTCTTCGTTGTCGCGACGCCGATCGGCAATCTCGAAGACGTGACGGCGCGAGCCGTGCGCGTGCTGGGCGAGGTTGGTGTGATCGCTGCGGAGGACACGCGCATCACGTCGCGGCTTCTCGCGCGCCACGGCATCCGCAAGCCGATGATCAGCTACCGGGCGCCGGTCGAACGGCGCGGCCTGCCCCGAGTGATGGCAGCGCTCGACGAGGGCGATGTGGCATTGGTGAGCGATGCCGGGTCACCGACCCTTTCCGACCCCGGCCAGGCGCTGGTGGAGGCTGCATGGTCCGCCGGGCACTCGGTGGTGCCGATCCCCGGAGCCAGCGCGATCACGGCGGCCCTTTCGGTCGCGGGTTATGGGGGACCGGGCTTCACGTTCCTGGGCTACCTGCCGCGTAAGCCGGGCGAGATGCGCCGGCTGCTGGCCTCCCTCGCGGCTGATCCGCGGCCTGCGGTCGCCTTCGAGTCGCCTTATCGCGTGCGCAAGTCGCTGGCGCTGCTCGCTGAGGTCTTGCCTGCGCGCCATCTGACGCTGGGACGCGAGCTGACCAAGCTCCACGAGCAGGTTTTGCGTGGCACGGCGGTCGAGGTCGCGTCTACGCTCGGCGACCCGCCGCGAGGCGAGTTTACCCTTGTGATAAGTGGAGCCTGAGCAAAGGACGGTCCTGGTCGCGCCGGCGTGGCCTTACGCCAACGGCCCTCGCCACATCGGGCACGTGGCCGGCTTTGCCGTGCCCGCCGATGTTCTCGCGCGTTTCGAACGCCTGCGAGGTTCGCGCGTGCTGATGGCGAGCGGCACCGACGAGCACGGCACGCCGATCACCTACGAGGCGGACAAGCAGGGCATCGCGCCGCGAGAGTTCGTGGATCGAAACAACGCTTTGATCGTCGAGGACCTTCGCCGGCTGGGGATGACCTACGACATCTTCACGCGCACCACCACGGGCAACCACTACCGGGTCACGCAGGACCTGTTCCTCAAGCTGTACGAGAAGGGCTACCTGATCGCGAAGAAGCAGCTCGGCGCTTTCGATCCGGTGAGCGGGCGCACGCTGCCCGACCGCTACATCGAAGGCAAGTGTCCGATCTGCGGATTCCCCGAAGCCCGGGGTGATCAGTGCGACAACTGCGGCAACCAGCTCGACCCCACCGACCTCATCAATCCACACCAGCGAGGCAGCGAGGCGCCGGTGGAATTTCGCGAGACGGAGCACTACTTCTTCGACCTGCCCGCCTTCGGCGAGCAGCTGAAGGAGTGGATCGAGGGCCACGACGACTGGCGGCCGAACGTTCGCAAGTACTCCCTCGAGTTCGTCAGCAACCTCAAGCCGCGTGCCATCACGCGCGACCTGGATTGGGGAGTACCCGTCCCGCTGCCGGGTTGGGAGGACAACCCGCACAAGAAGATCTACGTCTGGTTCGATGCTGTGATCGGCTACCTGTCGGCATCGATCGAATGGGCGGCGCAGCGTGGCGAGCCGGATTCGTGGATGGACTGGTGGCATAACGCCGCTGGCCACCACTACTACGTGATGGGGAAGGACAACATCACGTTCCACACCGTGATGTGGCCGGCGATCCTCATGGGCGCGAGCGACGCGGGGCGACCGCTCGAGCTGCCCGATGACATCGTGGCCAGCGAGCATCTGCACATGGAGGGCAAGAAGCTCTCCACGAGCCGCGGCCAGGTCATCTACGTGAAGGATTTCCTGGATCGCTATGACGCCGACGCGCTGAGGTACTACCTCATGATCGCGGGCCCGGAGAACCAGGACACCGATTTCACCTGGGCGGAGTTCGTGCGCCGGAACAACGACGAGCTCGTCGCCACGTGGGGCAACCTCGTCCACCGCACGCTCGTCAACGCGCATCGCAACTTCGGGTCGGTGCCGGAGCCGGAGAAGCTCACTGAGGCTGACGAGGCGCTGATCAAGGAGGTCGAGGCCGCCCTCGACCGGGTCGCAATCGAGCTGGGCCAGGCGCGTTTTCAAATTGCGTTGCGGTACGTGATGACGATGGCGGCCCGGGTCAACGTCTATCTCGGCACCGAGCAGCCCTGGCACACGATCAAGACGGATCGCGCGCGGGCCGGCACCGTGCTGTACGTCGCTCTCCGCTGCGTCGACAACCTCAAGACGATGCTCACGCCATTCCTGCCGTTCTCCTCGCAGCGCCTCCATCGCATGCTCGGCTACGAAGACGTCATCGCGCCGCAGCCCGAGGTGCGCCAATTCTCAGAAGACGGCGTTTCGCACACCGTCATCACGGGCGAGTACTCGAGTGAGAATCGCTGGCTTCCATCCGAGCTCCCACCTGGGCGCACGCTTCCTCCACCCGAGGCGCTGTTCAAGCGCTTAGATGATGTTGAGGAGCCAACGGCATCTTCGTAGACACGCACCTCCACCTAGAGGAGCTGGGGCACCCGGATGAGGTGGTGGCGCAGGCGGTGAGCGCGGGCGTTACGCGGATGGTGGCCGTCGGTGTGGACCTGGAGCACAGCCGCCGCGTGGTCGACCTCGCCCATCGATTTCCGCAAGTGTTCGCGGGCGTCGGGCACTACCCGACCGACACCCCGGAGCCGGACATCGCCGCGTTGCGCGAGCTCGCCAGGGACGAGCGCGTGGTGGCGATCGGCGAGGTCGGCCTCGACTTCGTGGACGCGAACAGCCCGTCACGGGAGGTGCAGCAGGCACGCTTCGACGAACTGCTCGCGCTTGCCGTCGAGGTGGACCTGCCGGTGTCGATCCACAACCGTGGCGCTGCCGATGAAGTCGAAGCGGCGATCAAAGCGCATCCGGGGCTGCGTGGATCGATGCATTACTTCGCTCTCGAATGGGACTGGGCCGAGCGGTTCTTGGAGCTGGGCTTCTACCTGTCGTTCGCCGGCCTGGTCACGCGGCCGAGCAGGAACGCGCTGCGCGAGGTGGTCAAGCAATGCCCCGCCGATCGCCTTCTTCTCGAGACCGACTCGCCGTACGGCCAGGCGCACATACGCATGGGCGTGCCGAACCGGCCTGCGTACCTGCTGGACACGGCGACGCTGGTTGCTGGGCTTCGTGGGATCAGCCTGGAGGAGCTCGCGGACATCGAGCGCGCGAATGCGTTCGCGCTGTTCCGCAAGATGAAGTGATCGACCCGGCCGATCCGGATCAGCTGTCGAAGCTGCTCCACCGGCATCGCATCGACCTGAAGAAATCGCTGGGCCAGAACTTCATCGTCGACCCGGCTATGCGCGACCGCATCGCGGACGCGGCAGAAATCACGCCAGAAGACGAGGTGCTCGAAGTTGGGGCGGGTGCGGGAGCGCTGACCGTTGCGCTGGCAGACCGCTGCCGGCGCCTCGTGGCCGTCGAGCTCGACCACCGCTTCATCCCGGTGCTGCGGGAGGTGGTCGGCGCTTTTCCAAATGTCGAGGTCGTGCAGTCGGACATCCTGCGCCTGGATCAACACGTGATGTTTCCGACCGGTGGGCACGTCGTCGCCGGCAACATTCCGTACAACCTCACCGGCGCATTGATCCGAAAGCTGCTCGACACCGCGCCGCGTCCGCGTCGCTTGTCGTTCGTCGTCCAGAAGGAGGTGGCGGAAAGATGGACCGCATCGGGCGGCGCGAGCCTGGCCACCGTGGCGGTGCAGGTGTTTGCCACCGCGCGAATGTTGTTCACGATCCCCGCCTCTGCGTTCACCCCGCCGCCACGCGTCGATTCCGCGTGCGTGATTCTCGCTGTACGCGACCACGCGGCGGTGACAGTTGATGACCTCGACGCCTTCTTCCGGCTGGTCGAGGCGGTCTTTCAATTCCGCCGGAAGCAGCTGGGCGGAGCGTTGGGCCGCATCAGTGGCATCGGCAGCACGAGCGCCGGGGCGCGCCTGCGCGACTCCGGCATCGATCCTGAACGGCGGCCGCAGACACTCACGCTCAGCGAGTGGGAGGCGGTCTACCGGACCTTCAATCGCGAACCGTCTCGTTAAGCTCTGACGGCGGTGGAGGCTCCGTTTCGGTTCCCGGTCGAGACCCCCGGCGGTTTTCGTGCCGTCTTGCGGTTCACAGCTTTCAGGAACATCTGGTTTGCGCAGCTGGCCGCGCAGCTCGCCGACAAGTTCCTGCTCTTCTCGCTGATCATCCTCGCCTTCAAGATCTCAGGCGGCAGCACGCCGGTCGCGATCGTCCTGCTGACGTACACGGTGCCATCCGTCCTGCTCGCGCCGCCCGCGGGCGTGATCGCGGATCGCGTCAATCGCAAGCAGATCATGATGTGGTCGAACTTCGGCCGCGCCGGCGCTGTGGCCTTGATCCCGCTGGCCGCGCTGGTCCCGGGCTTGCAGAACGACTTTCTCCATCTGCTCCTGATCACCCTGATCTTTTCATCGGTGGGCCAGCTGTTCGCTCCGGCGGAGGCGGCGGTCATCCCGACGATCCTCCCGCGCTCAGCGCTGATAACCGCCAACTCGATGGCGCTGCTGACGATGGTGCTGACGCTGGTCGTCGGCGGAGCGCTGGCGCCGATCCTCTCGCGCATCGACCTCTACACGCCTTACTGGATGGCGGCGGCGCTGCTCACGATCGCGGGAGCGCTGATCTTCGCGTCGGAGATCCCTCCCCTGGAGCGCACGCACGAGCCGCCGGTGACCGAGTCACGCAACCGCTTCCACCGGATGTTGGTCGACATCAAGGAAGGCCTGGATGCGCTGCGCGCTTCCCGCGGCCTGATGCTTGCGTTCGGCCAGGTGAGCATCGCGGTCCTGGTTCTGTTCATGCTCTTCACGCTCGCGCCCGCTTACGTCAGCCATGTCATCGGGATCGCGGCGCAGGACTCCTACGTGATCCTTGGACCCGCAACCGGCGGCGCCATCCTCAGCGCCGTGCTGCTCGGTCAGTTCCTGAGGCACGTCGACCGCTCACGCATCCTGATCGGGTCGCTGATCGCCAACGGCATTACGCTGCTGGCCCTGGCGGCAGTGCCCCAGGCCATGGTCCAGGTGCCCGACCTACGCGTGCATGCGCGCATCACCGGTGCGGTCTTCAGCCTGCTGCTCGGCATCGAGTTCGGGGCGATCATGATCCCGGCCATCACGTATCTCATGGAGAGCACGAGCGACGAGCTCCGCGGCCGGATCTTCGCGCTGCTGTACATGGTCATCAACGGGGTCACCGCCATCCCGGTGCTGGCCGCCGCCGCGCTGTCCGACCTCATCGGCACGGCGCATGTGATCGGTGGACTTGGGGTGCTGCTGGTGGCGGGAGCGGTGACCTTCGCTATTGCCGGGCGGCGCGCATTCGCGCCAGCACCGCAATCGTGATAAGCGCTGCGATGATGACGAGACCACCGAGCCCGACGTCGCGAATGACAGCCGCGATCAGGGCGAGGTTGCTGCCGAGCAGGTAGCCCGCCACCCCCACGGCTACGGCCCAGGCCAGGCCGCCAAGGGCGCTGAAAACCTGGAAGCGCCAGAACGGCATGTGCGCCATCCCCGCCAGCATCGAGCCCCATGTGCGCAAGCCGAGGATGAAACGCGCGATCAAGACTGCTTTGTCACCGTGGCGGGCGAAGAACAGCTCGGCGCGCGCGATGTGCTCCGGGCGGATCCGAAAGAGGCTTCCGAAACGTTCGATGAACGGCCTACCGCCGCGATGGCCGAGGTAGTAGCCGATGTCGGCGCCGGCCACCGATCCAAGGAACCCGAAAAGGATCACGAGTACGATGCTGTGGTTCCTCGCCGCCGCCCACGCGGCCGCGGCGAGCAGCAACGCCTCGCCCGGGAACGGGACGCCTGCGCTTTCGATCAGGATGCCCAGGCCCGCGGCCGGGTAGCCGAGCGCGTCGACGATGGCGGATGGATTCACGGGGGTTCATATACTGACGGCCTCATGGCCGGATACGGAGATCACGAGTCGAGCGAAGATCCCCTTCACATCATTCGACACTCGACCGCGCATTTGCTGGCCGCGGCGGTCACCGAGCTGTATCCCGACGCCAAGTACGGCATCGGACCTCCGGTCGACGACGGCTTCTACTACGACTTCGCGTTCAGCAAGCCGATCTCCGAATCGGACCTCGGCGCCATCGAATCGCGCATGCGACGGATCGCGCAGGAGGACCGTCCATTCGTCAAGGAAACGATGTCGCGGAAGGAGGCGATCGACGAATTTCGCCGGCGCGGCCAGGACTACAAGGTTGAGCTCATCAACGACAAGGTCGAGGGCGATGACGTCAGCGTGTATCGGACCGGCGATTTCCTCGATCTGTGCCGCGGACCACACGTTCGCTCAACCAAAGAGCTGAAGCATTTCAAGCTGCTGCGCGTCGCGGGCGCGTACTGGCGCGGCGACGAGAAGCAGCCGCAGCTGACGCGCATCTACGGAACCTCGTGGACCACGGCCAAAGAGCTCGACGACTACTTGAAATTCCTCGAAGAGGCCGAGAAGCGCGACCACAAGAAGCTCGGCAAAGACTTGAAGCTCTTCATGGTCGACGAGCGCGTAGGTCCGGGTCTCCCGATCTGGCTGCCGGCGGGAGCCACCGTGCGCCGCGAGCTTGAACGCTTCATCGTCGATGAGGAATTGGCGCGCGGCTACGTGCACGTGCGCACGCCCGACCTCGCGCGCCTCGACCTTTACCGGCAGAGCGGACACGCGCAGCTCTACGGCGAGTTCATGTACCCGCCGATGCGATTCGAGGACGGTGAAGAGCTCGAGCTGCGGCCAGTGGCGTGCCCGCACCACATCGTCATCTATCAATCGGAGCTGCACAGCTACCGCGACCTGCCGTTGCGAATCGCGGAGATCGCCGACTACTGGCGCTATGAGCGCTCGGGGACTCTTGCCGGGCTCAACCGAGTCCGCGCGTTTGCGCTTAACGACGCGCACATCTTCTGCACGCCGGACCAGCTCATGGACGAAGTCAAGGGCGCGATCGACCTCGCGCTGTACTTCTCCAGAGTGCTGGGCATCGACGAATTCTCCTACAGGCTTTCAGTGCGCGATGACGTGAAAGAAAAGTGGCTGGGCACTCAAGAGCAGTGGCAGCGGGCGCAGGCGGCCCTCATGGAGGCCCTTGAATCGATGGGCCAGAGCTACGAGGTCGGGGTCGGGGAAGCCGTGTTCTATGGCCCGAAGATCGATTTCCAGGTCAAAGACGCGCACCGGCGGGAGTTCACGAACTCGACCGTCCAGGTCGACTTCCAGCTGCCAGAGCGCTTCGATCTCGAATATGTCGCCGAGGACGGGTCGCGGCAGCGGCCGGTGATGGTCCATCGCGGCGCGGCCGGCTCGATGGAGAGGCTGTTCAGCTACTTGATCGAGCGCTATGTAGGTGCGTTCCCGACGTGGCTCCATCCAGTGCAGGTCGTAGTCATCCCGATCACCGACGCGGAGGCCGCTTACGCAAAGTCGGTCGCCGAGCGCCTTCGGAAGAAGAATCTTCGCGTCGAGGTCGACGACCGATCAGAGCGCATGCAGCGCAAGATCCGCGACGCGCAGGCGCGCAAGGTGCCTTACATGGCGATCGCCGGTGCGCGTGAGGCCGAGTCGGGGCATGTCAACATCCGAGACCGCGCGGGCAAGCAGACCGATGAAACTCTGGAAGAGTTCGCTTCCCGGGTGGCGCAAGAGGTCGCCGAGCGCCGGCGGTCGGACTAAAGCCCGCCGGGGATACGACCCGCGCACGACCCTTTCGCCGCGACTGAGGCCGTTGCGCTCGTGTTGATGTTTCCGATTAGCGGCTGTGGTGCGCCGTCACTTCCAGAGATCACGTGCGTGTCGTCGATCCATCCGCAAGCCACCAGGTTCATCTTCTTGCTCCCTCCCGCGAGAGTCGTGCCTGTGTTGTCGGCCAGGGCGATCGAGCCGCCGTTGGGCGACAGATAGGCCGCGATCGGACCAGCTATCACGAAAGAGCGAATGGTGGCACCCTTCCAATCGAGGACGAAACCCTGCGTGAAAGATGCGTTGAGACAAGCCGTGCCGGCCGGAGTCGGTAAACCGACCGGGATGCACTGCGCTCCGCCGATGGTGTAGCGCCGAACCGCCGTCCCCGGATCGACGACGTGTAACTCTCGGGGAGCGGCAGCCAGTGGGCCACCACCCTGCGTACAAGCGGGCACCTTGGCCACGACCAGGTTGTCGGTTCCGTGCCAGCCGGTCGGCCACAGCCCGAACGCGCCCGACGAGGTGAAGATGTCCAGGTGGTTGGTGCCGCCGTTGAGGTCTTCGACGTAGAGCTTGAGGGCGACGCCGGACGACGTGAAGTCGTCGACGATGACGGCGATGCGCTGATCGTCAGGGCTGACAGCGAACGTGCTGCGCCGACCGCCGCCGACGGGGACGGTCGTTGCGCGACCCGACTCCCCCTGCACGGTCAGGAACCGAACGACACCCTGGGCGTCCATGTAATAGGCGCGGTCGTCGCTGGTGCTGATGGGGAGGGGGAGCACTGCCGCGGCGGCGTCGCCGCACGTCACCGCGGTGGGGCTGCTGGCCTGTGCCGATGCGACGACCTTGCCGTCGACGCCGACGATGCTCACCGTGTAGTTGTCGGCCGAAGGTGGGGTGGCGAGGACCGCGAAGGCCCCGGTGAGCGGAGCCGGCGCGGTGGCGGCGGATGCTGTGGCAGAGGCACTTGCTTTCGGCGACGGCGAGCCGCTTGCGTGTGTGCCCTGGCCGCCACAGGCCGCGATCAGGATTGCGAGCGCCACGAGCGATGCTGGATGCTTCACGGCCGGAATCATCTAACTCAACGCCTTTGTGCGCACGGGGTTACGTTTCCGGTACGATCCTGCATCTGAAGCAGGGACCGACCCTCACCCCCAGGGCACCGCTCGACGGGGTACGGATTGACGGACGGCACCTGCTGTCCGTTTTGTTTTATCTGGTTGGAGGAATACTAAGAACACTGAATTTGGCCGAGGTAACGTCTCATCTCGTTTAAGGAGCTAAGGATCAACGATCAGATCCGCAGCTCCGAAGTGCGTCTGATCGATGACCAGAACAACCAGCTCGGGGTTGTGTCCCTGGACGCCGCCCTGCGCATCGCCAGCGAGAAAGGACTGGACCTCGTCGAGGTGGCGCCACAAGCCAGCCCGCCGGTCGCGAGGCTGATGGACTACGGACGCTTCAAGTTCGAGACCATCAAGCGCGAGAAAGACCAGCGGCGCAAGCAGAACGTCATCAAGCTGAAGGAGATGAAGCTGCGGCCCAAGGTGGCCGAGCACGATTTCCAGACCAAGTTCAAGGGTTTGAAGCAGTTCCTCGAAGCAGGCGAGAAGGTGAAAGTGACGATCATGTTTCGGGGCCGCGAGATGGTCCACCAGGATATCGGGAGGAGAATCCTCGACCGGGTGGCCGACGACGCACGCCCCTTCGCCGTCGTGGAGCGCCAGCCGCTGCTCGAAGGCAAGAACCTGTTCATGATCCTCGCGCCAAGCCGCCAGGGAGCCGCGCCCGCGGCCGGCAAGGAGACCGCCAGTGCCTAAGCTCAAGACCCGAAAGGGTCTCGCCAAGCGGATCCGCGTGACCAAGACCGGCAAGCTGATGCGCTCGAGCGCGTGGAAGAGCCACCTCCTGGAGCACAAGTCGAAGAAGCGCAAGCGCAACTATCACAAGGCACAAGACGTGCACCACAGCGATCGCAAGGCCGTCCGCAGGGCGCTGGGGATTTAGAGGTTCATGGCACGTATCAAGAGAGGCGTCCCCGCTCATCGCCGTCACAAGGCGATCCTCGACCGCGCGAAGGGCTTCAGGCTCTCGAAGAAGCTGCTCTTCCGCCCTGCGAACGAGGCCGTCCTTCACGCCCTCGCGTACGCCTATCGCGACCGTCGCCGCCGCAAGCGAGAGATGCGGCAGCTCTGGATCGCTCGCATCAACGCCGCTTCGAGGCAGTCGGGGCTGCCCTACAGCAAGCTGATGCACGGCCTTCGCCAGGCCGGAGTGGAGATCGACCGCAAGGTGCTGGCTGACCTGGCCGTGCGCGACAGCGGTTCCTTTGCTCGGCTGGTGGAGGTTGCGAAAAACTCCCTCTGACCAGCTGATCAGCAGCCCGGACAACGAGGTCGTGCGCCGCTTGCGGCGTCTCGCCACCCGGCGCGAGCCAGGCTTCGCCCTCCTGGAGGGTCCGCGCGTGCTCTCAGAAGCCAAAGCGGCCGGCTTGAAATTCGAGCTCATCGCCGCGCGCGAAGGCGACCAGCTGCCTTTCCACTTCGAATCGCGCATGACTTTGACTCCTCGAGCGTTCCGCGCGGCCACGCAGACGGTGACTCCGCAAGGTGTGATCGCAATTGCGCAGGTGCACGAAGCGACGCCAACGGAAGCGATACACGCAGCACGTGAGGCGGGATGGCCGCTGGTCGTGCTCGACCGGGTGCAGGATCCGGGAAACGTCGGTGCGATCTGCAGAACGGCCGCGGCTGCCGGCGCGCCGGCGCTGGTCGTGCTTCAAGGCTCCGCGGATCCATATGGAGCCAAGGCGGTCCGAGCCTCGGCCGGCAACGTCTTCCGATTGATCGTCGCGAAGGCGCAGTGGGACGACCTGGAGGGTCTCGACGGTTATGGCGCGGCAGCGTCGGGCGGAGAGCAGCTCGCCGAGGCGCCCATCGAGAATGCCGGCATGATCGTCCTCGGCAGCGAGGCTCACGGCCTCTCGCGGTCCGACCTCAAGCTTGTGACTGTGAAGCTCAGCAAAGGCGTCGAGTCGCTGAACGTCGGCGCGGCCGCGGCTTTGATCTTGTTCGAGATCAAGAGGAGACTCGCGGCGTGAGCGAACCAGAAGAGCTGACGCAAAGGGCGCTGGCGGCCATCGCCCGCGCGCAATCGGAAGGCGATCTGGCGGCGGTCGAGGTCGAATACCTCGGCCGTAAGAACGGCCGCGTCAGCGCCTTGTTGTCCGGTATCGGCAAGCTGGCACCGGCGGAGCGCGCCGCCCTGGGACAGGCGGCCAACGACGCCAAGCGTGCCATCGAAGCGGCGCTGGCGGCCAAGCGCGCCGAGCAGGAGGATGCCCGGCTTGCGGACCTCGCCGAGACGGAGGCGATCGACATTACGTTTCCCGGTCCGCCTCTCGGTCGCGGCCATATCCACGTGCTCACGCAAGTCCAGCGCCAGATCGAGACGGTTCTGGAATCTCTCGGCTACAAGGTCGAGCTCGGCCCGGAGGTCGAGACCGAGTGGTACAACTTCGAAGCCCTCAACATTCCGCCGGGGCACCCGGCGCGCGAGAACTGGGACTCCTTTTACTTCACCCCTGACCTGCTGCTGCGGGCCCACACGTCACCGGTGCAGATCCGCGCGATGCAACGCATCAAAGAACCCCCGATCTACATCATCACGCCGGGTCGCTGCTACCGCCGAGACGCGCCCGAAGCCACGCGGCTGCCTTATTTCAGCCAGGTCGAAGGGCTGGCAGTCGACAAAGGCCTGACTGTCGGCGACATGAAGGGGACGCTCCTCTACATGATCCAGTCGCTCTATGGAGAGGAGCGGAAGGTGCGCGTGCGCCCGAGCTACTTCCCGTTCACCGAGCCGAGCTTCGAGTTCGACGTGTCGTGCGGGATCTGCGCCGGCGCCGGCTGCAAGAGCTGTCGGCACAAGGGCTGGCTGGAGGTCGGGGGGTGCGGGATGGTACACCCACAGGTGCTGCGCAACGGCGGCATCGACCCCGAGAAATGGAACGGGTACGCATGGGGCTTTGGGATCGAGCGCATGGCCATGCTCAAGCACGACATCGAAGACATCCGCCTCTTCTACGAATCCGACCTTCGATTCCTCGAGCAGTTCTGAGGCGGCGGTGAAGCGCCTGATGCATGCAGCGAGCGGGATTCCCCAACGACGACTTTGCTGTGCTTGGGAGGTTTGCCGGACCGGGGAACCCGGTCCGGCGGCGCTTCAGCGCCTTCGGTCCGAAATCCGCACCCGTCACCGCGATTTCGGACCGGGAAAGGTAGGGTCACCCAGAAGATGAAGATCTCGTACGACTGGCTCGGCGATTTCGTGGACCTGGACGGCATCACGCCCAAGGAGGCATCCGAGGTGCTGACGCGTCTGGGTATCGAGGTCGAGTCGCTGACGGTGATCGACCTGTCCGAGATCATCATCGGCAAGGTCCTCGAGCAGAAGCCGCACCCAAAGTCGCGCACCCCGCTCTGGATCCACCAGGTGGACCTCGGCAGTCGCACCGAGCAGATCATCGCCGGTGCACCCAACGCGGTCCCCGGGTCGCTGGTCCCGGTGGCGCTGCCAGGCACGACCGTCCCTAACGGAAAGCTGGTCAGGGATCTGAACATCGGCGGCTTCAGCGCCAAGGGAATGATGTGCTCGGCCGAAGAGCTGCTGCTTGGCGACGACCACTCGGGCATCCTCATCCTGGATTCCGGCAAGCCAGGCGATCCGCTGACCACGGTGATCCCGAACCAGGCGATCCTGGACGCCGAAGTTACGTCCAACCGACCTGACTGCATGGGCCACATGGGTGTCGCTCGCGAGCTCGCCGCGGGACTGGACCGGGTCATGAAGGTCGACTTCATGCCCGCATTCACCGGCAAGGCCGAGCCTGCCGGTCGCGACCTCATCAAAGTCTCCATCGACGACTCCGACCTCTGCAGCCGATACATCGGCGGCGTCATCACCGGCGTCAAGGTCGCTCCGAGCCCGCAGTGGGTCCAGCGCCGGCTTCGCGAGAGCGGCGTCCGGCCCATCAACAACATCGTCGACATAACGAATTACGTCCTCCTCGAGTACGCGCAGCCGCTGCATGCGTTCGACCTCGCCAAGATCGCCGGTGGAGAGGTCCATATCCGCCGCGCGCGGTCCGGGGAGAAACTGCTCTGCCTGGACGGCGTGGAGCGCGATCTGACTCCCGACATGTTGGTCATCGCCGACGCCGACAAGCCCGTCGCCATCGCGGGCGTCATCGGTGGTGAGGAAACCGCCGTCAGCGACGCCACGACCGACGTCCTCCTCGAGTCGGCCACCTTCAACGGACCGAGCGTGCGCCAGACGGCTCGCGCATTCGGCCTGCGGACCGAGGCCTCGGCGAGATTCGAGAAAGGCTTGCCCTCAGAGCTCGCGCTGGCCGGCGCCCGAAGGGCAGCCTCACTCATCGCCGAGCACGCGGGCGGCGCCGTGCACAAGGAGTGGGCGGACGTCTACCCACGACCGCAGGAGCCAGTCCGGATCAGGTTGAAGCCCTGGCTCGTGGACGACGTGCTCGGCGTGCACGTTCCGCTGGAGGACTCAGAAGCGATTCTCGTCCGCCTGGGTTTTCACGTTCGCGTGCTTGGTGATGGGGAATGGGACGTGCTCCCGCCCGTCTTCCGGCTCGACGTCAGCATTCCCGAGGATCTGGTCGAAGAGGTAGGCCGCGTTTGGGGCTACGACCGCGTGCCGCCCACGCTGCCGGGGCACCGTCACGAGAAGTGGACGCCGGCGGTCCCCAGCCAAGGGCGGCGGCTCGACGCCGGGCGCCAGGTCTTTGCGGGAGCCGGCTTCACCGAAACCTGGAATCCAGCCCTCGTGTCTGGGCGACTGCTCGAGGAGCTCCGTGTCGGGGCACGAGCGCTGCGCGTCTCCAACGCGTTGAGCGATGACATGGACACCATGAGGACGTCGCTGCTGCCGTCGCTCGTCAACGTGGTCGCGCTGAACCGCGATCGCGGGCGCACCGACGTCAAGGTTTACGAAATCGCGGCGGCGTTCCTCGCGCGGGTCGGCGACAAGACTACGCAGCAACCCGAGGAGCCACAGCGGTTAGGCGCGGTGGCCGCCGCGGGGACGACACCCGAATCAGGACGCGACGCTTTTTACGCTATGAAGTCCGTTCTTGATGGCTTCGTCCGCGAGCTGGGCGCGCCTGCTTGCACGTTCCAGCGGGCATCGACCGAGCTGTTCCATCCCGGGCGATGCGCGGCCGTCTTCCTGGACGCCCGCCAGCTTGGCTACCTCGGCGAGGTGCATCCGAGCGTCATCGCCGGCGCCAACCTGGAGGGCCGTCTGGTGGCTATGGAGATCGATCTCGAGCCGGTGCTCAATGCCGCGGATATCACGCGCGCGCAACCGCTGCCGCGCTTCCCGGCCATCGAACGCGACCTGGCCGTCGTGGTCGAAGAGCATGTCGCCGCCGGAGCGCTGCTGGCGACCGTCAAGGAAGCGGGACGTGAGTTTCTCGTCAACGCCCGCCCGTTCGACGAGTACCGGGGCGCGCAGGTTCCTGAGGGGCACAAGAGCGTCGCCTTTGCCTTGACTTTCCGGAGCCCCGAGCGCACCCTGACGGACGCCGAAGTGGACGAGGTCATAGCGGAGATCAAGATTGCGTTGGAGAAAAAGCACGGCGCCGGGTTCCGCATATGACCTGGGTCGACGCCATTCCTTTCGTTTTCATCATCGGCTACGGAGTCCTCGGCTACTTCACAGGTTTGATCCGGCGAATCATCAGCCTGGTCGCCCTGTACATCGCTTTCGTCGCGGCCACCAACATGGGACTGCAGGCGGGCGGCATCCTGCAGCAGACCTCGAGCACCTCGACTCCCGATGCCCGCATCTACGGGTTCTTCGGCATCGTCTTCATCGTCATGTTCGTCCTCGACGGGGCGGGACAGCTTGCACACAGCCAGATCCAGCTCGAAGCCATCGTGTTCAACCGCGTTTCGGGCGCGGTCGTGGGATTTCTGACTGGCCTCATCCTCTCCGTGCTCCTGGTGTACGAGCTGCAGGCGGCGGCCAATCCCTTCGGCGGGTCACAGCTCGACGGGCTGCAGCAGAACATCCGTGACGGTGTGAACGGCTCACGCGTGGCCGTGCCGCTGACCAGGGCGATAGAGCGGCCCATCATCGCGATCTTCCAGCCGGTGCTGCCCGCCGACCCGCAGATCTACTTCGGCCCCGGCCCAGTAAATCCATAAGACGATGAGTCGGGAGTTTTTCGAGCGCCTGCGTGAGCGGGCGGTCGAGATCCACGTCGAGGATCACCTGCGCGCGCGCCTGGAGCGCGGCGACTCGTTGCGCGTGAAGCTCGGCCTCGACCCGACCGCACCCGACCTGCATGTCGGTCATCTCGTCGTGCTCGATGCGCTCCGCTCATTTCAAGACGACGGGCACACTGTGGTCATCATCATCGGCGACTACACCGCGCTCATCGGCGATCCAAGCGGGCGCTCGGAGACGCGGCCGGTCCTCTCGCCCGAGCAGGTGGCCGCCAACGCGGAAACGTACTTCGAGCAGGTCGATCTCGTGCTGGACCGATCGCGCATCGAGGTCCGCTACAACTCAGAGTGGCTCGCGGCGATGAGCGCCGCCGACATCCTGCGCTTGATGTCGAAGGCAACCCTCCAGCAGATCCTCCAGCGCGAAGACTTCTCCGACCGCGTCAAAGCCGGCACGCCGATCGGCGCCCACGAGATCCTGTACCCGTTCAACCAGGCGTATGACTCGGTCGCCATCAATGCCGACGTCGAGATCGGAGGCACCGACCAGCTCTTCAACCTGCTGTTCGGCCGCGAGATCCAGAAGTCGTACGGGCTGGAGCCGCAGGACATCGTCGTGTTCCCGCTGCTCGAAGGGACCGATGGCTCGGCAAAGATGAGCAAGTCGCTCGGCAACTACATCGGCCTCGCCGAGCCGCCGGAGGAGATCTACGGCAAGACGATGTCGATCCCGGACACGCTGACCGAGAAGTACCTGCGATTGGTTTCAGGCTTGCCACGCGCCGAGCTTGAGAAGGTGCTGGCCATGAAGCCCCGCGACACCAAGGCGGCGCTGGCTCGGCAGCTCGTGAAGCGGCTCCATGGGGAGGAGGCGGCGGCGCGGGCCGAGGCGGCGTTCGTCAGACAGTTCGTCCGCAAGGAAGAACCCGAGAACGTCGAGGAGCACGCTATCGCGGGCCCGACCGACATCATCAGCCTGCTGGTCGACACGGGAATCGCGACGAGCAGAAGCGACGCGCGGCGCCTGGCCCAACAGGGCGGCGTTCGGAAGAATGGCGAGAAAGTTGATGAGAACGCCCAGGCGACTTCGGGCGACGTCATCGCCGCTCGGCGGCGTTTTATCCGCCTGAAGTGAAGGTAAAATGATCGAAAGCATGTTCGGAGGGCTCGAATAGTGTCCGGTCATAGCAAGTGGGCCGGCATCAAGCACAAGAAGGCAATCGTCGACGCCAAGCGGGGCCAGGCGTTCACTCGCGCCAGCCGCGAGATCACGATCGCGGCCAAGGAGGGGGGAGGCAACCCCGACGGCAACTTCCGGCTGCGCCTCGCGATGCAAAAGGCACGCGAGATCAACATGCCGACCGACCGCATCCAGAACGCCATCAAGCGCGGCACCGGCGAGCTCGCGGGCGAAAGGCTCGAGGAGGTGCGCTACGAGGGCTACGGACCCGCGGGCGTGGCGGTCATGGTCGATGCGTTCACCGACAACCGCAACCGAACCTCGGCGTCGATAAGACACCGCTTCTCGAAGTTCGGGGGCAACCTCGGCGAGACGAACTCCGTGGGCTGGATGTTCGAGCGCAAGGGCGTCATCACGGTCAATGCCGGCAAGAAGGATCCCGAGGAGGTCGGCCTGGACGCCATCGAAGCCGGCGCCGACGACGTGCAGGTCGACGGCAAATCGGTGGAGGTGACGACGCCGCCGCAAGCATTCGAGAAGGTGAAGGCGGCGCTGGAGGCCCTCGGTGTCGCGGTTGAAAACGCCGAGATCACGATGCAGCCCAAGCAAACGGTTCCGATTGGCGAGGACAAAGCCGTCGGCGTGCTTCGTTTGATGGAGTCACTGGAGGAGGACGACGACGTCCAGCAGGTCTACGCGAACTTCGATATCCCAACCAACGTCCTTGAACGCGTCTCAGCACAGGTATGAATGGAATTTATTGATAGGTCGCACCTAGGCCGGATTTACTCCGGCCGTCCCCGACAGGTCACCTTCCAAGCGCCTCCCAAACGCGGCCGGGAGATCCCCGCGGTGAGAACGCAGTTCTCGCCGCGCTTTTCGATATCCCAACCAACGTCCTTGAACGCGTCTCAGCACAGGTGTAGAACCCTGATGGACAAATGCCGGGTACCGCGAACGGACTGATACTTGGCATCGATCCCGGCCTTGCCGGCACCGGGTTTGCTTTGCTCTCCGGGCCTGGCACCGTTCTTTCCTCTAATACAGTCGTCACCAACCCTGGGCCCGACGGCGCACGCCTGCTCGCCATCACTCGTCACCTCCGCGCTTTGCTCGCGGAGAATCCCCCGGGCGAGGCGTCGCTGGAAGAGCTCTTCATGGGCCGCAACGCGACGAGCGCCATCGGCGTCGCCCAGGCGCGCGGCGCCATCCTCGCGGTGCTCGAGGAGTGCGGGATACCGGTGTTCGAGTACAAGCCTGCCCAGGTGAAGATAGTGCTCACCGGCTATGGCAAGGCAGACAAGCAGCAGATCGCTCGGATGCTGGCGGCGCAGGTCAAGCTCCCCGAAGGCAAGCTCGACGTTCACGCGCTCGATGCCATCGCCATCGCCGTCTGTCACGCGCGCAGCCGGCAGTTCACGCGAGCGGCCGCGACGCCGGGCGCGCGCAGGGCGCACCTCTGGTGATCGCCCACCTGAGTGGAAAAGTTCGGCGTGCGGGACCGGATTTTGTCGTGGTCGAAGTTGGCGGCGTCGGCTACATGGTCAGCGTAAGCACGACCACGCGCCAGAAGGTGCCTGCACCCGGCGGCGATGTCGACCTCGACATACACACCCACGTTCGTGAGGACCAGCTGAACCTCTATGGCTTCGCGTCGGTGGAGGAGCTCGACCTCTTCGAGATGCTCATCCAGGTCGACGGCGTCGGTCCCAAGGTCGGCCTGAACATCCTCAGCGCGGCAAGCCTCGAGGTGCTCAAGCGTGCGATCGTGAGCGAGGATGCCGCACCAATACGCCGCGCGAGTGGTGTTGGGCCGCGCACGGCCGCCAAGGTGATCATCGAGCTGAAGCCGAAGCTGGACGCGGCTGGAGAGCTCGAAGCCGTCCCGCGCGCGGCCGCCCTGGCAGGCGATGGCGCCGTGCCGAAGGCGGTCGAGTCCGCTCTACGCAACCTGGGCTTTTCGTCGCAAGAGGCGCGCGTGGGTCTCGAGGCTGTCGACTGGAAAGCAACCCCGTCGACGCAGGAGGCGCTGGCGACCGCGCTTAAAGCGCTGGGCCGCAAATGACCGACAAGGACGCCGTGCTCGACGCCAGCGCCGACGACGAGCAGTTCGACCTCACGCTGCGGCCGCGCATGCTGTCGGAATACGTCGGCCAGCAGCAGGTCCGAAACAACCTCGGCATCTTGCTCGAGGCCGCCCGCAGGCGCGGCGAACCCGTCGAGCACGTCTTGTTGTGCGGGCCGCCAGGGCTCGGCAAGACCACGCTGGCGCACATCATCGCGAACGAGCTCGGTGTCGCCATCAAGGTTTCGTCCGGACCGGCCATCGACCACCAGGGCGCTTTGGGATCGATCCTCCTCAACCTCACGACGCGCGACGTTTTCTTCATCGACGAGATCCACCGGCTCAACAGCGTGGTCGAGGAGTCGCTGTATCCGGCGCTGGAGGACTTTCGTTTTGACGCCGTGCTGGGCAAGGGAGTGGGGGCGAGCGCGGCGACACTGCCGCTGCCTCATTTCACATGCGTCGGAGCGACGACGCGCCAGGGTCTGCTCAGCGGTCCGCTGCGCGATCGCTTCGGGGCCGTGTATCGCCTGGACTTCTACAGCAAGGCCGAGCTCGAGAGCATCGTCCGGCGGTCGGCTCGTATCCTCGACATCGAGATCCACGACGACGCCGTGGCGGAGATCGCGAGGCGAGCGCGCGGGACACCGCGAATCGCCAACCGCCTGCTGCGCCGGGTGCGCGACTATGCGCAGGTGCGCGGCGACGGGCGTGCCACAGCCGAATCGACGAGGCTGGCGCTGGCGATGCTGGACATCGACGACATCGGACTCGAGCCGCTCGACCGCCAGCTGCTGGAAACCGTGATCGTGAAGTTCAAGGGTGGGCCGGTCGGCCTCGACACCATCGCGACCTCACTGTCGGAGGAGCCCGAGACGATCGAGGACGTGCATGAGCCTTACCTGATCCAGATCGGCTTCCTCGCCCGAACGGCGAGGGGACGGGTGGCGACGGAGCTCGCGTACCGCCACCTCGGCATCGCCCTCCCAGATCCGGGCCCGCATCAACCCCGTCTGCTCTAAAAGCGCACAGTTGAGGCGTGGCGGACGCCGGCCGCCTGCTGTTGGTGGCAGGGGTTCTGATGATCCTCGTGGGCGGGGCTCTGATGCTCTTCGGACGGTTCCATCTGCCCGGCGATCTCACCTTCAGGAGCGGCACCGTGACCGTCTACATCCCGATCGCGACCAGCATCATCCTGTCCGTCGTCCTCACCGTGGTCCTGAACGTCCTCTTCCGGCAGCGATAACCCGGTGATCTCTAGACTGTTTCGGCTGTGCAGTTAGTCCTCAGCTGGCCGGTTCGGCTGCTCCTTGTGGGGCTGCTCTTGTTCTCGCTTTTCGTCGACGGGGCAGGGTACTGGTACCGCATCGCGAACCACTACCCGCTCACCGGCAACGTGCAGGGTCTGCCACCCAACTTCGGCGGCTGGCAGCTGTACTTCCACAAGGGACTCGACCTCGCCGGCGGGACGCACATCGAGTACAGGCTGGTGAACTTTCCGGCTGGTCAAACGCGTGCTGACGTTCAACAGAAGACGATCACCGTCATCGCCAAGCGCGTCAACTCGCTGGGCGTCAGCGAGCCCGAGATCCGGGGCGCGGGTACCAACAACGACCGCATCACGGTCGACCTGGCCGGGGTAACGGCCGACCAGGCGCAGAAGGTGATCGGAGCCGTCAACAAGCTCGTCTACACGAAATGGGTCGCCGATGCCAAGGTCACCGGAGGCCCGCAGCCGGGTTACAAACCGGAGCTCACCGGTCTCACCGGGGACGACATCTCAAGCGCCACCGCGGTCATCGACCAGAGCGGCATCGGGTGGGTCGTCAACATCCAGTTCACCTCGCGCGGGGCTGATTTGTTCGGCAACTTGACCACGGCCAACGTCGCCGCGTGCCCTGGTGATCCGAACTCCAGCGCCACCGCGAATTGCGCAGGCCGTCATCTGGCGATCTGGTTGGACATGACCCAGCACGACATCGACAGTTGGGAGGATCCCGCTTACGCGAACAAGGTCTCCCAGAACTACGACACCGGCTGTCTCGCGACTGCCACGCCGACCACAATCTGCCCCAAGCTGCTGGTCGACGCGGTGACGCTGCAGGCGATCCTCGGCGGCAACGCGGTCATCAACGGCGGCGGGAGCGGGTTCACGCAGCAGGCGGCGCAGGACCTCGCCACCGGCATCACGGCCGGTTCGCTACCAGTCGACCTGGAGGTCTTGAGCGTGCAGCAGGTCGGGTCAACTCTGGGACAAGAGTCAGTGACGTTGAGCATCGCGGCCGGACTCCTCGGCCTCACGATCGTGGTCCTGTTCATGATCATCTACTACCGAGTGCCGGGCTTCCTGGCGAGCCTCGCCTTGCTGTTTTATGCGGGCGCGGTTTTCGCGACGTTCAAGGTTGTGCCGGTGACGCTGACGCTGGCCGGCATCACCGGGTTCATCCTGTCGGTCGGCATGGCGGTCGACGCCAACGTCCTGATCTTCGAGCGTTTCAAGGAAGAGGTGCGGGCGGGGAGGACCATCCCCGCGGCGGTCGACGCGGCCGTGAAGCGGGCATGGCCCGCGATCTGGAACTCGAACGTCTCGACGATCTTCACCTGCCTGATCCTCGCCGGCGTTGGACCGAATGCAGTGAAAGGTTTCGCGATCACGCTTCTGATCGGCGTGTTCGCCAGTCTCGTCTCGTCGATCGGAGTCACGCACAACCTGCTCGCGATCGTCATGGCAGGCGGCCGTTTGCGGCGTCCGTTCCTGATGGGGGTGGATCGTGTCCGATCAACCTGAGGACGCGAAGCCCGGGATGCTGAGGACTGAGACGTCCGAGGCCGAAGAGGACGAAACAGAAGACGAGGAGCTAGAGGAGCAGCCCGCCGAGGAGCCGACCACGCAATTGAAGGCTGTGGTCCCGAGCGTCGAAGCTCAGCTCGCACCTCCACGCGTCCGCAAGATCGACTTCGTCGGCCGCCGCAACTGGTACTTTGCGTTCTCGCTCCTGATCATCATCCCCGGCATCTTCTTCATGGCCCACAGCGGCTTCAAGCTGGGCATCGACTTCGCCGGCGGCACCGAGTTCACGGTGAATTTCCCCAGCCAGCCGAGCCAGGCTCAGGTCGAGGCCGCCGTGGCTTCGGAGAACGCCGGCGGTACGGTCATCTCCACCGGCGGCGGGGGCTACATCATCCGCACGCTTCCGCTGACACCGGCGCTGCAAAAAGGCTTCGAGGACGACATTCGATCGAAGGTCGGGCCGTATGACCTGCAGCAGGTCCTCGAGGTCGGCGGCACCATCGCCGGAGAAACCATCCGTCTCGCACTGTTCTCAGTGCTACTCGCCGCGATCGTCATCCTCGGCCTGCTCACGTTCTGGTTCCGCAACGTGCCTGGAGGATGGCGCGCGGGATTTCAGTTCGGCGGCTCAGCGCTTGCGGCACTGCTGCACGACGTCTTTCTATTGACCGGCGTCTTCGCCATCCTCGGCACCGGATTGAATCTGCGGATAGGCGAGATCAACAGCCTTTTCGTCACCGCGGTGCTGACGGTGGTCGGCTTCTCAGTCCACGACACCATCGTCGTGTTCGACCGGATCCGCGAGAACCTGCGCGTCAGCCAGAGGCTTTCATTCGAGCAGGTCGTGAACATCAGCATCATGCAGACGCTGGTGCGATCGATCATCACCAGCTTCACCGTCGTCCTCGTCCTGGTCGCGATCCTTGTCTCAGGCGGCGACACGTTGAAGGGCTTCGCGCTCGCCCTCCTCATCGGCATCGTTTCGGGTACGTACAGCTCGATCTTCAACGCGGCCCCGTTGTTGGTCGTATGGCGCAGGCTCCAGCCCCTACGCTAATGTGATCCTCGGAACCCGCACATGCCGACATGGCCAATAACGTCGATAAGAGAGCTGCTCGAGCCCACGCTCAACCACATGGGCTATGAGCTCTACGCCCTGGAACAGTCGGGTCAGTCGGGACGGACGCTTCGCGTTTCGATCGACCACGTCGAGCCGATCACCATCGAGGACTGCGAGCGCGTGAGCCGTGTCGCCGGGCCGCTCCTCGATAATTCGCACCTCATCGAAGGACCCTACGACCTCGAAGTTTCGTCGCCGGGTGCCGAACGGCCCCTGCGCGGCCACGCCGACTATGAGAGATTCAATGGCAAGCGGGTCAACATCCGCTACCGCAGCGGACCTTCCGACACGGTGATCGAAGGGCAGCTCGTCGCGGTCGACGCTGCCGGCATTGCGGTATCCGCCTCAGGCGCGCGGGGGAGAGCTCCGGTAATCGTTCACATTGCATGGGATGACGTTGTCGCGGGCAGGCTCGCGGTCGCAATCTGAGCCGTCGACCGAAAGCCTCGCAGACGCCCTGACGGCGCTCTGCGCGGAGGTCGGCATTCCATTCGAGGAGATGCTCCACACGGTGGAAGACGCGCTCGCCGTTGCGTACGTGCGCGCCTTCAATCCACCCGGTTACGTGCGCGTGACCCTCGACACCAACACCGGGGCGCTCGAGGTCACGAGCCGCGTCGTCGGTGCCGATGGCAAAGAGCACCTCCGCACCCTTCCCTCCGAAGACTTCAAGCGCATGGCCGCCCAGACGGCGAAGCACGCGGTGCTCCGCCACATCCACGACCTCGAGCGCGACAAGGTGCTGCGTGACGTAGCCGAGCATCGAGGCGAGCTTGCGACGGGCATCGTCGATCGCTCTGAGGCAGGCACCGTCTACGTCGATCTGGGCCGGGCCGAAGGCGTCATGCCACCCGAGGAGCAGATTCCAGGAGAGCTGTTGCATCCCGGCCGCCCGGTGCTCGTCGTGATTCTCGACACGCAGCGCAACCCTCGACAGGCGCAGGTCCGTGTCTCGCGCGCCGCGCGCCAGTTCGTGCACCGCCTGCTCGAGGCGGAGGTGCCGGAGATAAAAGCCGGCACGGTCCAGGTGCGCGCGATCGCACGCGAGCCAGGACTGCGGACCAAGATCGCCGTCTCGGCGACGCAGCCTGGCCTCGACCCGGTCGGTGCCTGCGTCGGCCCCAAGGGTGTCCGTCATCGCGCGATCCTCAGCGAGCTCGCGAGCGAGCACGTCGACATCGTCCCGTGGTCAGACGATCCCGAGGCCTTCGTCGCGTCAGCGCTCGGTCCGGCCAAGCCAGAGTCGGTGACGATCGATCGAGCGACGCGCACGGCGACGGTCCTCGTTCCCCGCTCGCAGCTCTCGCTGGCGATCGGCCGCGACGGACAGAATGCCCGCCTCGCCGCCAAGCTCACCGGCTACCGCATCGACATCAAAGCCGGCGAGGGCGAGGCGCAAAACGATGCCGACGCTGCGCCGTGACGACCTCCCCACTCGTGGGGAGGGTGGCCCGGACGCGGAGCGTCCCGGCCGGGTGGGGATCCGCACATGCGTGGCGTGCCGGCAAGAAGCCGGCAAGAAGACTCTTGTAAGGGTCGTCCGCGATGCCGAAGGCCGGGCCACCATCGACGCCACCGGGCGCGCTCCGGGTCGCGGGGCCTACCTTCATCGCGACGCCGCTTGCGTGGAAATAGCGCGTAAGAAACGGGCTCTCGACCGGGCGCTGAAGGCGAGCGTCAGCGCCGAATTTTGGGCTGAGCTGAGCCTCTAGCGCGCCGGCCTCCAGGTTTCGAATTCGCCCCGGGCGGCATAATCATACGTTCGGGCATGAAGGCACACGAACTCGCACGCGAACTCGGGATCAGTCAAAAGGAGCTGGTGAACTTCCTCCAGCAACGGCGGCTGACGCGGAACGCTGCGGCGCCATTGGCGCCGGGCGCGATCGAGGCTGCCCGCTCGGCCTTCAAGCCGGCGTCGGTCGCGGTCAAGGTCGAGCCCAACGGCGACCGTAAGGCTGTGCTGCCTCCGAGCCTCTCGGTGAAGGACCTGGCGGAGAAGCTCGGCGTCAGCCCGGTCGAGGTGATCAAGAAGCTCATGGCGTCGAAGATCCTGGCCACCATCAACCAGGTCATCGACTTCTCGACCGCCGAGATAGTGGCTGACGAGTTCGGTTTCACCGTGGAGCCTGTCAAGAGCGAGGACGTGGTCGCAGTCGAATCGGCAGAGGGTGCGGGCGACGTCGTCACCACCTCGCGCGAAGAGCTTTTCTCGGTTGCCAACGAGGACCCCAGCAAGCTCGTCCCGCGGCCGCCCATCGTCACCGTCCTCGGCCACGTCGACCATGGCAAGACCTCGATTCTCGACGCCATCCGCAACACGCGGGTCGCCTCCGGTGAGGCCGGAGGCATCACTCAGCGAATCGGCGCTTACAAGATCAAGACCGCCGACGGCCACGATGTGGTGTTCATCGACACTCCCGGCCATGAAGCGTTCACCGCGATGCGCGCCCGCGGCGCGCAGGTCACCGACATCGCGGTCCTGGTCGTCGCGGCCGACGACGGGGTGATGCCGCAGACGATCGAGGCCATTCACCACGCACGCGCGGCCAAGGTCCCGATCATCGTGGCCATCAACAAGATCGACAAGGAGAACGCCAACGTCGATCGAGTCCACCAGGAGCTCGCGGCACAGGGCATCGTCACGCGCCATTACGGCGGCGAGGTCGAGTGCGTCCACCTCAGCGCGAGGACCGGCAAGGGCATCGACGACCTGCTGACGACGATCGTGCTGTCATCGGACATCCTCGAGCTCAAGGCCAACCCGGATCGAAACGCCCTCGGCACCGTCGTTGACGCGCACCTCGAGCGAGGCCGCGGACCCGTCGCGACCGTGCTCGTGCAGGCGGGGACGCTGCGGGTCGGTGACGACTTCGTGTGCGGCCACATCTACGGTCGCGTGCGAGCCCTCACCGACGACCGCGGCGGAAGCGTGACCGACGCACCGCCCGCGACGCCGGTGGTGGTATCCGGCATGAGTGAAGTCCCGCAGGCCGGCGACATCTTCCAGGTCGTCGGCTCGGAGAAGGCCGCGCGCCAGATCGCGCTGACGAAGTTGACGGAGCGCCGCACCTCGGAAGCGGCGAAGGACGTCGCCCCGCGCATCACCCTCGAAGAGCTTGCGCGCCGCGCCAAGGAAGGCGAGGTCAAGGAGCTCAGCCTCGTCGTCAAGGCCGACGCGCAGGGCACGCTCGAGGCGCTCCTCAGCGCGCTGCAGAAGATCGAAGACCCGGTGGTCGCGATCAAGATCGTCGGCCAGGGTGTCGGCGCCGTCAGCGACTCGGACCTGCTGCTCGCCGGCGTCTCGAACGCGATCATCGTGGTCTTCAACCTCAAGCCCACGCCGGCCGCAATAGCGGCGGCAGAGCGGGCGAAGGTCGAGGTGCGCTACTACGACGTCATCTACAAGCTGACGGAGGACGTCGAGCGCGCCGCCAAGGGTCTGCGCGAACCTACGTACCGCCAGATTCGCGAAGGCCGGGTGGAGGTCATCATCCCCATCAAGATCCCGAGGTTGGGCATCATCGCGGGTAGCCGCGTGGTGGAGGGCAAGGTCAGCCGTGGCGGCTGGGTCAAGCTGTTCCGGGGGAGAGAGATGGTCTTCGAAGGCAGGATCAACTCCCTGAAGCATTTCAAAGAGGACGTTCGGGAGATGCAGGCAGGACAGGAGTGCGGCATCGGGCTCGAGGGCTACGAAGCTTTCCAGCCCGGTGACGTGATGGAGACGTACCGCCTCGAGCGGGAAGAAATCTAGTCAGATACTGCTGATTGCGGAGGTCGCGATGACGAGCTACCGCGCCGATCAGGTCGGAGAGCAGGTACGCGAGGAGATCATGTCAATAATTCGTCGTGAGCTGAAGGATCCCAGGATCGGTTTCGTCAGCATCACCGCCGTCCGAATGTCTCCCGACCTGCGCCAGGCGCGCGTGCGCGTCAGCGTTCTCGGCGACCCTGATGAGCAGAAGGCTTCCATCAAAGGCCTCGACTCGGCGAAAGGTCTCATCCGGCACGAGCTGGGTCGCCGGCTGCAGAACCTGAAGTTCTCGCCCGACCTCCGCTTCGAGCTCGACCCGTCGATCGAGTACAGCGTCCACATCTCGGAGCTGCTCAAAGAGGTTCTTCCGGCTGCAGAGGAGGAAAAGCAATAGCTACCGCGAAGTCCAGCGCTCGGCACGAGTACGACGAGATCAAGGACCTCATAGACGCCAATCAGGAGATCCTGATCTTCGGTCACAAGGACGCCGACGGCGACACGCTGGGCTGCAGCCTCGCGTTTGCGGAAGCGCTGCGCTCGGCCGGCAAGCACGCATGGGTGGTGATACCGCCGCCGCTGCCGCAGATGTACGCGTTCCTGCCTGGATTCGACGAGATCGACGTGGAGCCTCCTGCCGGCGCAGACCCGGAGCTGGTGTTCTTCTTCGACTCCGGCAACCTCGAGCGGTCCGGTAGCAGCGTGAAGCAGATCGCGTCGCACGCGACGATCGTCAACATCGACCACCACCCGTCGAACTCGCGGTTCGGCGACATCAATGTCATCGATCCGGAGGCGTCGGCGGTCGGCCAGATGGTGATGGAGCTGCTCGATCACCTCGACTACCCGATCACCCGCACGATCGCCACCAATCTCTACGTCGCGCTGCTCACCGACACCGGTGGGTTCCGTCACGAGAACACGACTCCGAAGGCGCTCGAGAATGCGGCCCGGCTGGCGCGACTCGGCGCCGAGCCCGGGCTCATCGCCACGCAGGTCTACAAGATGCGGCCGGAGACGACTTTGAAGCTGAGCGGCCTCGCGCTCGCGACCATGCGCATCGAGCTGCAGGGCAGGCTTGCATGGGCGAAGGTGACCCGCCGGATGCTTCGCGAAGCTGGTGCTGTGATGGCCGAGTCGGAAGGAATCATCGACACCCTCAACAGCATCGCGGGGCTGGAGCTGGCGATCCTCTTCAAAGAGGTATCGGCCGACCTGACGAAGATCAGCGTGCGGAGCCGCGGCGCGGTGGATGCGGCGGCACTGTGCGCGACGTTCGGCGGTGGCGGTCACATCCGCGCGGCGGGGGCCGAGATCGGGAAGCCGATGGAAGACGCGGTGCGTATGGTGCTGACCGTGGCCAAGGAGGCGATCGGTGCCGCCTCATCGAAGCGCTGAGCATTCCGGATTCGTAACCGGCGTCCTCAACGTCGACAAGGCCGCTGGTGAGACGTCCTTCCAGGTCGTCCGGCGGCTCCGGCACCTGACCGGCGCGCACCGCGTGGGCCACGGCGGAACGCTCGATCCGCTCGCCACCGGGGTGCTGCCCATACTCTTCGAATCCGCGACGCGCCTCGCCGAGTTCGCCCACCAGCTCCCGAAGACCTACGTAGCGGACATCCACTTCGGCTTCACGACCGTGACCGACGACGCTGAAGCCGACCCGGAGCCGTCTGCCGATCCGAGCGCGCTGACGTTGGACGACGTCACGGAGGCAATTACCCACTTCACCGGCCGCATCCGCCAGGAACCGCCCGCGTTCTCCGCGGTCAAGATCGACGGCCAGCGCTCCTATCGGCTCGCACGCCAGGGAGAGGAACCGAAGCCGCCTGCGCGGGAGGTCGAGGTGTACGAGGCGCGCGTGCTCGACTTCGCGTCCGGTCCGCGGGCCGTGGCGCGCGTGGAGATCCGCTGTGGCAGCGGGACCTACCTCCGCTCCATCGCGCGAGACCTTGGCCGCCGCTTGGGAGTCGGGGGCTATCTCGGGCGCCTCGTGCGGACTGCATACGGGCCGCTGACAGTGGAGAACGCGATGACGATTCAATCGCAAACCACCGCGGAGGAAGTTCGAGATCGATTGCTTCCGGCCGAAGTCATACTGCCGGTCATGGAGCGGGTGAAGCTCAACGTCGAGCAGGAGGCGATGGTCCGGCAGGGGCGTTCTGTCCGCGTACTGCCAGAGCCCGGACCGGGCCCCGTCCGCGCTCACGATTCCGGCGGCCGTCTGGTCGCCCTTGGGCACACCGACCCGCTGCGGCGCACCTTCGTGCCCGAAAAGGTCCTCTCCTGAAGGTTCATTTCGGGCTGCCCGCGAGCCCGATCGGCCCGGTCGTCGTCACGATGGGCAGCTTCGACGGCGTGCACGTCGGCCACGCCGAAGTGATCAGGAACACCGTCGATGCAGCTCGATCCGAGAATGCGCAGCCGGCTTTGATCACCTTCGAGCCGCACCCTCGCTGCGTGCTCGACCCGGCCAACTGCCCGCAGTCGATCACCACGTTGCAGGAGAAGCTGGCGCTGGTCGAGTCACGCGGGATCGAGCACGCGATCGTGGTGAGGTTCGACCGTGCGCTGTCGGCGCTGTCGCCGCAAGAGTTCGTCGACAGCCTCACCGCCGTAATGGAGCTGCGACGTTGGGTGGTCGGATTCGATTTCGCCTTCGGGCACGCACGCGCCGGCAGCGCCGCGTGGTTGCGCGACCACGGCCACAAAGTCGATGTGGTGCCGCCGGTTGTCATCGACGGTGAGGCCCTTCACAGCTCCGACGTGCGTCGCTTGATCACGCTGGGAGACATGGAGAAAGCGAACCGGCTGCTGGCTCGCGAATACTCGATGGCGGGACCTGTTGAAGCGGGTGACAGGGTCGGCCGCTCGCTCGGCTTCCCGACAGCGAACATCGGCATCGAACCGAACAAGCTGGTGCCCGCGCTCGGTGCATACGCCGGCCGCGTGAAGGCTCCCGAGGGCGATTTCGTCGCCGCTCTTTCGGTGGGCTACCGGCCAACCTTCGGCGGCACCCAGCTGCGCGTAGAGGCGTTCCTGCTCGACTTCGAAGGCGATCTTTACCAGCAGCGCCTCGAGCTGCGATTCGTTCGCTACCTGCACCCCGACATCGCGTTCCCGACGGTGGACGACCTGGTGCAGCAGTTGAAGCGCGACGTCGCCGACACGAGGCGAATCGTCAACTCGTGAGTCGTGTTGTGGTGATCGGCGGCGGCATCGCCGGATACTGCGCGGCGCTGGGCGCCCGCCGCGAGGGCGCTGAGGTGACGGTGGTTGCGCGCGCGCCGGGCGCCACGGCTCTCTATGCGGGCGCGATGGAGGTTCTCGACGACCTCGAGTCCATCCTGACCACCCAGCCGCACCACCCGTTCACTCGACTTGGGCTCGACGCGGTGCGCCTCGCGTCCGAGCTGGACGTCGCGATCCAGGCACTCCTGTTCGCGTTGGAGAAGGATGGATTGAAGGTCGAGGGAGGCTGGCGCGCGCGCGGCATTTACGCCGACATCCACGGCCTGTCCCGCCCGGGCAATCTCGTCCCGTCCACCGTCGCTCCCGGCGAGCTTCGTGCGCTGAGCGGCAGGAGGGTGGCGGTGATCGGCGTCAAGGAGGTTGGCGATTACGACGCCGCCGCCACAGCGCAGGCGCTGCAAGAGCTGCACGGGATCCAGGCGTTCGTCGAGGAGGTCTCGATGCCAGACCTTCCCCTCGCGGCAGCCCTGACGGACCTGTATGGCCGCCGCGCTCCGGCGCTGTCGAAAGCCCGAGCCGCGACGGCCGCATATCCGCCCGGTTTCACGAACCTGCCTCCAGACTCGTTCGAGCTCCTCTCGAGCCCCCCATCCCCGCATGGCTGGCGACTGCAGCAGGCCATCGGATTGGGAACGCTCAAGGCCACAGTGCAATCGGTCGAGTCGACCCGCGGGCGGATGACCTCGGTGCGGGCGCAGGACCGCACGATGCGCGGCGACGCGTTCATCCTCGCCACCGGACGGCATATCGGCGGCGGACTCGACGGCGGGCGGACGCCAAATGAGCCCTTGCTCAACCTCGGGGTCTACCACGACGGCGAGCCGGTCGGCTCGGCGGGGACTCGCCTGCAGCATCTTCAGTACATCGATTCGGCCGAAGAGCTGCGCAGCGGCCTGCGCACCGACAACCAGCTCCACCCGCTCGATGGCGACGGCGGTGTGCCGTACACCAACCTCTATGCCGTCGGATCGGTGCTTGGCGGCTACGACTACGCCGGCGCGTGCGGATTCGGCGTGCCCATCCTGACCGGCTGGCTCGCAGGTCGCTGGGCGGCGAAAGCCAACCAGTGAGAGCTGAGCTCGAGAAGATCGTGGGCGCCGCTGGCCTCGACGAGAGACCGGTCCGCGATCTCTGGCCGATGACGATCATGCAGGAGCGCGCCGGGAGCGCCCCGCCTCGCGTGCTCGTGGCCAGACCGGCCGGCCGCGACCAGGTCGCCTCCATCCTCCGCTGGGCATCGGCGAACCGAATCACGGTCACTCCTCTCGGAGGGGGGAGTGGCGTGTGCGGTGCCCTGGCGCCTGAAACCGGCGAGCTCGTCATCGACATGAGTGCCTTCGACCGGATCCTCGAGGTCGACGAGGTCAACCTCATCTGCAGGTGCGAATCAGGTGTCAACGGAATGGCGCTCGAGGAGCACCTCAACAAGCTCGGTCTCACACTCGGCCATTTCCCGAGCTCGCTGGCCGGCACAACGGTCGGAGGGCTGTGCGCGACGCGTTCGTCAGGCCAGGAATCGAGCCGCTACGGCAGCATCGAGAACATGGTGATGAGCCTGGCGGTGGTGCTGCCCGACGGAATATTCGCGGCTCCGCGCCCGGGCCCGCGATCCGCCGTTGGACCCGCGCTGCACGAGCTGTGGCTGGGATCCGAGGGTGCGCTCGGGGTCGTCCTCGGAGCGGTCTTGCGTGTCCACCGACTGCCGGAGTCGGTGATCGGGCGCGGGTACGGGTTCGCGGACGTCACCTCCGGCCTCGAGGCAATGCGAACGGTGATGCAGTCGGGGATCCGGCCGCTCGTGATGCGACTCTACGACCCCGAGGACGCTGCCTTCAACGGCTACGACCTTCCCGTCGGCGGCTGCCTGCTCGTGGTCGCCACCGCCGGGCAGCAGAGCGTCGCGACCGCCGAGGCCGGCGTGGTCAAAAGCATCGCGGCCGGCGCCACGGAGCTCGGGGAGGAGCCGTGGGAGCGCTGGCAGCGTCACCGGTTCGATCTCTCGGCGGAGCGCCTCAAATCGCTCCTCGAACCGCCGGGTTCGTACGTGGACACGATCGAGCTCGCCGCTCCCTGGACCGTGCTTCCGAAACTCCACGCCCAGGTGAAAGACGCAATTTCGGTCGGTGGCCTCGCGTTATGCCATTTCAGTCACGCCTACGAGCAAGGCTGTTGCGCGTATTTTTCGTTCGCGGGCGCACGGGACAGAGAGGAAGAGGCGCGCTCGGCCTACAACAGAGCGTGGGAGGGTGCGATGGCTTCGGCGCTGGAGCTTGGGGCTACCATCAGTCACCACCACGGCACTGGGCAGGTTCGGACTCGATGGGTCGCCGATGAGATGGGAGGGTGGATGCACGTGTGGAAGTCGGTCAGAGAGGCGATCGATCCCTCGGGGATCATGAACCCGCGTGCCCTCGGAGGGGCTCGTTAGGTGGCGGACGTTCTTTTCGTCGTCAACCCCGCAGCCGGCGGGGGCGCGGCCGCCCGTGAGTGGTCGGCAATCCTTGGCTGGCTGCCGTCGAGCGGGCTGAGTTATGACCAGGCGTTGACCACTCGACCGATGGAAGCGACCGAGATCACCGAACGTGCGGTCAGGGAGTCGCGACCGGTGGTCGTGGCGGTGGGCGGCGACGGCACGCTCAACGAGGTCGTCAACGGCTTCTTCCACAACGGTGCCCCCATCCCGACGACGACGCGGTTGGCGATGGTGCCTCTCGGAACCGGTGGCGACTTCAGGAGGACGCTGAGGATCCCACTCGACCCGAAGGCGGCGGTCCAGGTCCTACAGACCGGCGTAGCGCGGCGCCTCGATGCCGGTGCCGTATCGTTTCGAACGCCGGACGGTGGGAGCGGGCTTCGTCATTTCATCAATATCGCCGACGCGGGGCTGGGCGGAGAGGTCGTGCACCGCGTCAACAAGGGCGCCAAGCGCCTCGGCCCGGCGACCTTCAAGGTGGCATCGCTGATGTCGCTCCTGGCGTGGAAGAACAAGCCGATGAAGGTCGTCGTCGATGGCGTCGCACACGACCTCAAGGCGATGCAGGTCGTCATCGCGAACTGCCAATACTTCGGCGGGGGGATGCGCATGGCCCCGACCGCTTCGCCGACCGATGGCGTGTTCGACGTCATTCTCGTCGGCGATGCCGGCAAGATCGAGACCATCCAGGGGCTCGGCACCATCAGCAGGGGAGAACACCTCGACGAGCACAATCCCAAATACCAGCTGATGTATGGCAAGCGGGTCTCCATCGACTGCGACCAAGATGTGCGCATCGACCTCGACGGCGAGGATCCTGGCTTCCTGCCGGCGCTGTTCGAGATCCAGCCCGGCGCGATCGAGTTCATAACCCCCCGATGAACCCCACGAACTCAGAGGCTGAAGCCTTGAGTTCGCGAGGACCCCTAATTCGGCTGTGACGAAGGGGGTCATCGCCACCCCGCACCGCCTTGCATCTGAGGCCGGCGCGCAAGTCCTGCGCGACGGCGGCAACGCGATCGATGCGGCGATCGCCGCCGACGCGGTCCTGTGCGTGGTCTATCCGCAGATGACCTCGGTCGGCGGTGACCTGATGGCGATCGTGTGGCCTGCAAACGCGGACGCTCCCGTTGGGATCATCGGCGCCGGGCGCTCGGGCGAGCTCGCGACGATCGAGGCGGTTCGCGAGCGTGGCCACGACACCATGCCCGAGCGAGGCGTCCTGAGTGTGACGGTGCCGGGCACCGTCGAGGCCTGGGGCCGGTTGCTCGAGCGCTTCGGGACGCTGGGCATGGCGGCAGTGCTCGAGCCGGCAGCGGCGCTCGCAGGCGACGGGTACGTCATCACGGAGCGGCTCTCGGTTTTTCTCAAGGAGGGCGCGGAGCTGCTTGCGAAAGAGCCGGCGGCGCACGAGCTCTACCCGCCGATGGAAGGAGGGATGCTGCTCCGCAATCCCGATCTCGCTTCGGTCCTGAATGACGTCGGCCGCAACGGAATCGGCACCTTCTACCGAGGCGAGATCGGGGCCGCAATCGCCGCCGCCATCAAGAAGCGCGACGGGCTGGTGACCGCGCAGGATCTCGCCGGGCACCGCTCGCAGTGGGTTGAACCGCTGAGCGTCAGATACCGAGACCTCACAGTCTTCGAGCTGCCGCCGCCCACGCAAGGTTTGACCGCGCTGGCGATGCTGGCCCGGCTGGATCGCCTCCCGCCGGCTCAGATGCAACCCGGGGTTGGGTTCGTCACCGTCTTCAAGCGAATCCGGGACGAGTGCTACCCGCTTCGGGATCGCTATATCACCGACCCCGAGTTTTCGGTCGCGCCACTCGAACCGTTTCTTGACGCGAGCCACGCCGCTGTGGGACGGAGCGATGTTCGAGAGGGCGGCGACACGATCTACCTGTGCGCGGCGGACGAGCACGGGAACTACGTCTCGCTCATCCAGAGCGTCGCCTATGGATTCGGCTCAGGAATCGTCGCCGAGGGCACCGGCATGCTGCTCCAGAACCGCGGTGCGTACTTCAAGCTCGATGCCCAGCACGTGAATCGCCTGGAGCCGAAGAAGCGAACCATGCACACGCTCATCCCCGCGATGGCCGCCCGCGACGGCCGGCCCGCGATCGTGTTCGGATCGATGGGCGGCGACGGCCAGCCCCAGCTTCAGACCCAGGTGTTGATCAACATCGTCGATCGCGGCATGGAACCGGCCGAGGCCGTGGCGAGGCCCCGAATCCGAGTGCAGGCAGGCGGAGACGTCATCTCGGTGGAGGCCGACGACCCCGACGTCCGGGACATCAACCGGTCAGGGCTCCAGATCGAGCTCATGCCCCCAGGACATCACAGCCTCGGCCACGCGCACGCGATCGTGATCGACGGGCCGGGTGCCTGGCGAGCAGGGGCCGATCCACGGTCCGACGGCTCCGTGGAAATCGTGTGAATCGGGCGATCGTCAAAGAGCCGGTATAATTCCTCTTCGGTTTGGCAGAAGAGACAGCAGTCAAGAGCAAATTGATCGCCGAGTACAGGCGAGCTGAGACGGACACGGGCTCTCCCGAAGTCCAGATCGCGCTCTCGACGGCGCGCATCCGGGAGCTCACGGAGCACCTGAAGACGCACGCCAAGGACCACCACTCGCGCCGCGGCCTACTCCTCCTTGTTGGCAAGCAACGGCGTCTGCTGAACTACCTGAGGGACACCGACGTGGAGCGCTACCGAACGCTCGTCGGCAAGCTCGGGCTCAGGAGATAGCCCGCCGGGCGCGCGCAGGGCGCACGTTCAGCTAAGAAAGTCAATCGGGAGGGCTCCCAGTCGCGCGGGGTCAGCTCTTAGAAGCTCTCATCAAGACGAAGGTTTTGACGGCAGCTGCTAGGAATCTGGCCCAGAGACGCGACTAATAAATGCGCCCTCCCAAATGGAGGTAGTCACGTGGCACCAGTCACGAAAAACGTAGAGGTCGCCGACAAGCGACTCTCGATCGAGGCCGGCCGGGTGGCCGAACAGGCAAACGGCGCGGTGGTGATCCGCCAGGGCGACAGCGTGGTGCTGAGCACGGCGGTGATGTCGAAGGAGCCCCGAGAGGGCATCGACTTCTTCCCGCTCACGTGCGATTACGAGGAGAAGCTGTACGCGGCGGGCAAGATCCCAGGCGCGTTCATGCGCCGCGAGGGCCGGCCCAGCGAAGCAGCCATCATCGCGTCGCGATTGACCGACCGGCCGCTGCGGCCGCTGTTCCCGGATGGGTTCCGCCTGGACGTGCAGGTGGTCTCGACCGTGCTGTCGGTCGACCAGGAGAACGACCCGACCATCCTCAGCATCAACGGCGCATCAACGGCGCTGGTGGTCTCGGACATCCCGTTCGGGGGCCCGGTCGGCGCCGTCCGCATGGGCCACCTCGACGGTCATCTGGTCGTCAACCCGCCGATGTCGCGCATCGGCGAGTCGGAGCTCGACCTGGTCGTAGCCGGGACCGCCGACGCGATCCTGATGGTGGAAGCGGGGGCCAAGGGCGTCAGCGAGCAGGTCGTCCAGGACGCGCTCGAGATGGCCCACCACGCGATCAAGCAGGTATGCGCGGGGCAGCTCGAGCTGCAGCGCGAGGTCGGCAAGCCCAAGCGCGAATTCACGCCGCCCCAGTACCCGGCCCAGATCGTGGAGGTCGTCAGCGAGTACCTCGCCCTTCGCCTGGACCAGGCTGCCTACATCCAGGACAAGTCCGCCCGCGAAGCCGCCCTCGATGACCTGCGTAAGCGCACGATCGCCGAGCTCGGCGAGCGCTTCCCGGAGCACGCCGACATACTCGGCAAGCTCTTCGACAAGAAGCTGAAGGACAGGGTCCGGCAGCGGATCATCGAGGAAGGCGTCCGCATGGATGGACGCGGCCTCAAGGATGTGCGCCCGATCACGGTAGAGGTGGGCGTCCTGCCCCGCACCCATGGCTCGGGTCTCTTCACGCGAGGACAGACACAGGCGCTGACGATCGCGACGCTCGGCTCGATGTCCGACCAGCAGAAGCTGGACGGCCTTTCACCGGACGAGTTCAAGCGCTACATGCACCAGTACAACTTCCCGCCGTTCTCCGTCGGCGAGGCCCGACCGCTGCGCGGCCCCGGGCGGAGAGAGATCGGTCACGGGGCCCTCGCCGAGCGTGCGCTGCTCGCGGTGATCCCGCCGGTCGAAGAGTGGCCTTACACGATGCGGGTCGTCTCAGAGATCCTCAGCTCCAACGGCTCTACCTCGATGGCATCGGTGTGCGGGTCGACTCTGGCCCTGATGGATGCGGGCGTCCCGATCAAGTCGCCGGTCGCAGGCATCGCGATGGGCCTCGTCATGCGCGAAGGCAAATCCGCGGTGCTAACCGACATCCAGGGCGTCGAAGACAACCTGGGAGACATGGACTTCAAGGTCGCGGGCACCAAAGACGGCATCACCGCCCTGCAGATGGACATCAAGATCAAGGGCCTGACCCACGAGATCCTGGCCCAGGCGCTGGACCAGGCTCGCGAGGCGCGGCTCTTCGTGCTCGACAAGATGCTGGCTGTGCTGCCGCGGCCGCGCAGCGAGATGAGCTCGTACGCACCGCGCATCACAACGATTCAGATCAACCCCGACAAGATCCGCGACATCATCGGCCCAGGAGGCAAGATGATCCGCAAGATCACCGAGGAGACCGGCGCGCAGATCGATGTCGAGGACGACGGACGGGTCTTCATCGCCGCGGTCGACCAGGAGGCCGGCCAGAAGGCGATCGACTGGATCAAGGGCCTGACCGACGAGGTCGAGGTCGGCAAGATCTACAAGGGCAAGGTCGTTCGCATCATGCCCTTCGGCGCTTTCGTCGAGGTGCTCCCCAACCAGGACGGCCTGGTACACATCTCCAAACTCACCGACCACCGGGTCGACCGAGTTGAAGAGGTGGCCAACGTCGGTGATGAGATCGTGGTCAAGGCAACGGAGATCGACAGCCAGGGCCGGCTCAACCTGAGCCGCCAGGCCGCGATCGACGAGCTGACCTCGAAGGGCGAGCCGATCGAGGAGAAGATCGACAAGGAGGCGATGGCCACCGCGCTCGCATCGCCGCCACCGCCCCCTCGTGAAGGTGGGTTCCGCGGGGGCGACCGCGGAGGTCGCAACGGCGGAGGCCGCGGACGTAGGTAGAGGGTTGCCCTAGATGAGCGAGCCGATCAAGGTCGCGGTCGCCGGTCACCGCGGCAAGGTCGGCTCGATCCTCGCCGCGGCGCTGGCCGCGGAACCGGACATCGACTACGTGGGCGGCGTCTCGCGCGGAGATGACCTGTCCGCATTTCTGCACGACAAGAGGCCGCGCGCCTTCGTCGATTTCACCCGGCCCGCGGAAGCGCTCCACAACGTGCTTGCGGCCGTGGCCGTCGGCGCTTCGCCGGTTGTGGGAACGACAGGCCTGTCGGCAGCCGACATCGACAAGCTCGAGACCGCGTGCAAAGCGAAAGGCCTGGGCGGGATCGTCGCGCCCAACTTCGCCATCGGCGCTGTGCTGATGATGCACCTGGCGGAAATCGCGGCGCCCCACTTCGACGCGGCCGAGGTCATCGAGATGCACCACGCTACGAAGCTCGACGCGCCGTCTGGTACGGCGCTGTCAACAGCCAAACGACTCGCCGCCCGGCGCGGCGGCAACCCCTTCAGCCACAAGAAGGCCGAGATGGTGACGCTCGAGGGTACGCGAGGGGGGGAAGAGGGGAACGTCGGGGTGCACAGCATCCGGCTGCCCGGTTTGGTTGCCGACCAGGAGGTCATCTTCGGTTTGCCCGGCCAGACGCTCACCATCGCCCACCGCACCACGAGCCGCGAGGCGTACGTGCCGGGGGTGCTGCTCGCGATTCGCAAGGTGGTCAGCGAGGCGCGGTTCTATCGCGGCCTGGATCAGCTCCTCGGCCTACATCTGGCCTGATCGAATTAAACTGTGGTCGTGCCCACCTCCAAGCGACTAAACGTTGCCGTCGTCGGCGCGACGGGGCTCGTGGGCCAGCAGATGCTCAAGATCCTCGTCCAGCGCAAATTTCCTGTGGCGAACTTGGTCGCGTTTGCGTCCGAGAGGTCGGTCGGAGCGACGCTGCCTTTCAACGGCGAACGGCTGACGCTGCGACGCCTGGATGAGAAATCGTTCCAGGGCGTCGACATAGCGATGTTCGCCGCCGGCGCCGATATCTCCCTTCAATACGCTCCCAGCGCCGCCGAGGCGGGCGCTCTAGTCATCGACAAGAGCTCCGCCTGGCGAATGAAGGCCAACGTGCCGCTCGTGGTCCCGGAGGTCAATCCCGAGGACATCCGCGAGAACGAGGGCATCATCGCCAGCCCGAACTGCACCACGATCCCTTTGACGATGGTGCTCGAGCCGCTACGTAAGCGTTTCGGCGTCCGGCGAGTGGTTGTTTCCAGCTACCAGGCCGCATCTGGAGCGGGTCGCGCCCTGATGGATGAGCTCGAGGACCAGACTGAGGCGATCGCGGCCCACAAGACGCCGACCGTCGCCGCGACCTCACATCAGCTCGCCTACAACGTCATCCCGGGCGGCTGGAAGCCGGACGTCGACGGCTACAACGAGGAGGAGATGAAGCTCGTCCATGAGACGCGAAAGATCCTCCACGACCCCGAGCTGCCGATCGCCGCGACCTGCGTACGCGTCCCGGTGCCGATCGGCCACAGCGAATCGGTTCTGATCGAGACCGAGAAGAAGATCGGTGTCGGCGAGGCGCGGCTGGTTCTCGGCGAGGCTCCAGGTGTGATCGTCGAAGACGATCCGCACGCGAAGATCTACCCAACCCCACACCATGTCGCGGGTAAGGACGAGGTGTATGTTGGCCGCATCCGCGACGACCTTTCATCCAGCCGGGGCCTGATGGTCTGGTTGGTTTCCGACAACCTGCGCAAGGGCGCCGCGCTCAACGCGGTTCAAATCGCTGAGCACACACTCGAAATGGGGGTGATCTAAGTGCCAACCGAAATTGGACGCCTTCTCACCGCGATGTTGACGCCGTTCAAGGCCGACGGCTCGGTCAACTACCCGGCGGCAGAGAAGCTCGCCAACATGCTCGTCGCCGACGGCTCAGACGGCGTGGTCGTATCGGGCACGACCGGCGAGTCGCCTGCGCTCAGTGATGACGAGAAGATCGAATTGCTGACGGTCGTCAAGAAAGCTATCCCGCGTCATACGGTTGTGGCCGGTACCGGCAGCAACGACACCCACCACTCGGTGAAGCTCTCGGAGCGCGCGATGAACGCAGGTGCGGACGCGCTGCTCGCTGTCGTGCCGTATTACAACAAGCCTCCTCAGGAGGGCATGTACCAGCACTTCAAGGCGATCTCCGAAGTGGGCCCGACGATCATGTACAACATCCAGGGCCGCACCGCGGTCAACATGACGGCGTCCACTACGCTTCGATGCGCGCAGCTTCCCGGCATCGTCGGGGTCAAGGAAGCCAGCGGTGACCTCGACCAGATCGGGCTCGTGTGCGCGGGCAAGCCAAAGCAGTTCAATGTCTGGAGCGGCGACGACAGCTGGACGCTCCCGCTGCTTGCCGTCGGCGGCTACGGCGTGATCTGCGTCGTGTCGCACATCGCCGGCCGTTCGATGAAAAGACTGATCGAGGCTTACGTCAAGGCGGACAACAGGACCGCCCAGGACATCCATCAGGGTCTTCTGCCTGTCATCAAGACTCTCATGACCACCGCGGCCAACCCGGTGCCGATCAAGTCCGCACTGAACGCCATGGGTTTCACGACGGGTCCCTTCCGGCTGCCGCTCGTTCCGCTCACCGACGACCAGTTGAAGTCCGTGATGCAGACGATCGGCGAGGCCGGTGACTTGATCACGTACAACACTGGAGTGAAAGTCGCCTAGCGCATCACCGGAGCTCGACCAACTCCACACCGAGATTCGCGCCTGCGTCAAGTGCGGTCTCCACGCGACGCGCACGCAAGCCGTGCCCGGGGTGGGCCCTTGTCCGGCCGACATCATGATCGTCGGCGAGGCGCCCGGTTTCAACGAGGACCGGCAGGGCGAACCGTTCGTAGGCGCGGCGGGCCACTTGCTGGATACGCTCCTCGCCCGAATCGGCCTGGGCCGCTCTGACGTCTACATCACCAACGTTCTCAAGTGCCGGCCGCCGCAGAACCGCGACCCGATGCCGAACGAGGTCGAGTCCTGCTCGCCGTACCTGGCGCGTCAGCTCGCGCTGATCAAACCGAAGGTCGTGCTCATCCTCGGCCGGCATGCCCTCGAGCGCCTCCTGCCTGGGCAGGGCTCGATATCGCGCATCCATGGCAGCCTCGTGCGCCGTGGTGACGTCGCATACGTGCCGCTGTATCACCCGGCCGCTGCGCTGCACAACGGTGCGCTCGTCGCCGACCTCGAGCAAGACTTCGACCGCGTGAAGGCCTATCTCGACAAGCTGCTTGCGCCACCGCCGCCGCCAGAACCGATTCCGGTCCCGAAACAGGAAGCGGAACAGCTGCGCCTGCTGTGAGCGGTTCGCGGCTCAGATACTTGCCGCTCGGCGGCCTCGGCGAGGTCGGCATCAACATGTGGGCGCTCGAGTGGCAGGACCAGGTCCTCGTCATCGACGCCGGGCTCATGTTCCCCCAGGAGGACATGCTCGGGATCGACCTCGTTCTGCCCGACATCTCGTACCTGCTCGAGCCGAGCCGCAAGGTGCTCGGCATCTTTCTCAGCCACGGCCATGAAGACCACATCGGCGGGCTCCCTTACGCCCTCAAGAAAATCAACGTCCCCGTCTACGGGACGCGGCTCACGCTCGGCCTGGTCAAGCCCAAGCTGAAGGAGCACCGCATCCTGCGCGAGGCGGACCTTCGTGAAGTTCGTGTCGGCGACACGGTGCAGCTTGGCCCGTTTCGCGTCGAGACGATCGCGGTCTGCCACTCGATCCCGGACGCGGTTGCGCTCGCCATCCAGACCCCGGTCGGCCGAGTCGTCTATACCAGTGACTTCAAGCTCGACCCCGATCCTCCCGACGGCCATCCGACCGACATGGAGCGTTTCCGGCGCCTCGGCGACGAGGGCGTGCAGCTGTTGCTGAGCGACTCCACCAACGCGGAGCGGTCGGGCCGTTCGGGCTCGGAGCGAGACCTGCACGCGCCGTTCGAGCGGATCTTCGGCGAGGCGCCCGGACGCATCGTGGTCGCGAACTTCGCATCCAACATCCACCGCATCCAGCACCTCGTGAGGATGGCGGTGCAGTTCGACCGTAAGGTCGCGGTGGTCGGCCGCAGCCTGCAGACCAACTTCAAGACCGCGCGCGAGCTGGGCTTCTTGAAAGTGCCAGAAGGCCTAACGGTCCCGCTCGAGAACGTCGACAAGGTCCCGCCCTCGAAGCTGCTGCTGCTAACCGCCGGGAGCCAGGGCGAGCCCATGTCGGCCCTGGCGCGGTTCGCGGCCCAGCGTCACCCGGCGGTCAACGTGCTGAAGGGCGACTGGGTGGTCATCTCGGCGCGGCCGATCCCCGGCAACGAGCGGAGCGTGCACCAGACCGTCAACAACCTGTACCGACACGGGGCGCACGTTTTCTACTCCGAGGTCGGCCATGTTCACGTCACCGGGCACGCCCAGAAGGACGAGCTCCGCGAGATGATCGACGCAGTTCGCCCCCGCTACTTCATACCGGTCCATGGCGAGTACCGGCAGCTGTATCAGCACGCGGACCTTGCGCGCGAGGCCGGCATCGATGCTGACCGGATCCTGGTGGTCGAAGACGGCGATACGGTCGAGCTCGAGAAGGATTCCATAAAGCGCGGCGAGAAGATCGCCACCGGGCTGGTCTTCGTCGACGGGCTCGGGGTCGGCGACGTCGAGAAGGCCGTGCTGCGCGACCGCCGGCACCTGGCCGAGGACGGGATCCTTGTCGTCACGCTCGTCCTCGATCGCGACACTGGCACCGTGCGCGCCGGACCCGATCTCGTCTCGCGCGGCGTCATCGAGCCCGAGCTTTCATCCAAACTCATGAACGATGCACGAAGAGCCGTGATGGACAGCATCAAGAAGTTCGCCGAGACGCATGCAGACGTCAACACTCTCAACGAAGCCATCCACGACGCCGTGCAGAAAACGGTCTGGAAGCAGACGCGGCGCCGGCCGATGGTGATTCCGGTCGTGACGGAGATATGAAACTCCCGCCACTGGCGCTGATCGCGCCCAGCCTGTGGGATATAAGAGGGAACCTGCCGGTTCCCTCTCATCGCGGCCGCTGCTCTCTTTCCCGCTGTTTGGATTATCAGAATGTTTCTCCCCGCCACGTTTTGTGACATGAAGGATCAAGTCGCGGCCGGGTCAAACCCGGCCGCCCTTGCAACGCTAGTAGAGGTCGTATGAAGCTCCCGCCGCTGGCGCTCATCGCGCCTAGCCTTTGCCCTCGCTGCGACCAGCCCGCGATGGTGCTCGACCACGCCGAGGAAATGCGATGTGGGCACTGCGGATTGCAGTTGCATCAATGCGGCAACTGTCGCGGCATCGCGGGTCCGTTCGACCGCTACTGCGGGTTTTGCGGGCACGAGCTCTTGCGTGGGCAGCAGCGGCCGATCTGGTGGCGGCTGTGGCTGCTCGCTGCCCTGGTGCCATTGGCGGCCGCGCTTACCGGCGGCATCTGGTGGGCTCAGACGCACCCTTTGAGATAGGCGCTAGCGATTGAGTCGCTGGCCGCACTCGACGCAGTAGCTGTGGCGCCCCAGGTTGTGATGACCACACGATGGACAGACGAGCCGGCGTGGTGGGTCGGCCTGCAGCCAGCGCTCGCGTTCGCGCCGGTACCAGATCCCATCCTCTGGACCGAGCATCCACCGGCGGCTCTCGCCGTCGAGCACGGCGAGGTCGCGAACCGCGAGCCGGAATGCGCGGGCTTGAAGACCGCCGTTGCGGCGCTCCTCGACCAGGACTCGATACCGACTCTCGGCGTCGGCGAATGGATCTACTGCCACGAGCCAAGAGTATGGGCAGATTCGGGTGGTGGAATCAGCCCGGTGTAGAATCCGCTGAGCCCGGCTCACCGGGCTGACCAGCATGCGTCGCACCAACTCACGAGGCTCACGCTCGACCGGCGCCCGTCGCGCTTCGTCCGCGCGTTCTCGTTCTTCGCGTTCAAAACGGACGAGGCGGCCGCACCTCACACAGCGCCAGGTGCGCGAGATCGGCGGCGTGCTGCTCATCCTCGTCGGTCTGCTCGGTCTGCTGGCGGTTGCAAGCCACGCGGGCTCGATTCTCACCGGGCTGCAGCAGTGGCTCGTCGCGAGCTTCGGCCGCGCGTGGTTCGTGCCTGTCGCCGGAGCGGTCGCTCTGGGCGCCTACATGCTCTGGCCTCAGGCGCCGAGGCCGCGGCTGCTGGACGTCCTCGCGGGAACGGTCGCCGTGATCGCGCTGATGGGCCTGTTCGGCCTCGCGGCGCAGGCGGGAGGGACGGCAGGTCGAGCCATCGACGAGGCAGTGGTCGGGCTGGCGGGGAGGTGGGGAGCATGGGCGCTGCTGGTGGCGGCGCTCGTGATCGGCCTGATCGTCACGATCCATTTCAGCCCTGGCGCGCTCATCGGCACTGCCGTGAGAGCGATGCAAGGCGCATATGCCGAGAGCCAAAGGCTCGAGCGATTGGTCGCCGCTCCTCTGGCCGAACAATCGAAGGCGGTAGCAAAGCCATCCGCCGGTGAAACTGAGGTAGTCGGACCCGCGTACCCGCCAGTCGCGGCCGCGCTGCGAAGCTGGGAGGTCGAGCCCGAGGTGAAGGCGGAGGACGACGAGGAGCCCGAAAAGACCACCGAGAAGCCTCCGGAGAAGCCGGTGCTCCGTGTCGTCGCCGAACCCGAGGACGAAGCCCCAGAGATCGAATGGAAGCTGCCCTCGATCGCTCTTCTCGACACCGTGACCGCGCGGCGTGAGCGCATGGCGGACGAGATCAAGCGCAACGTAAAGATCATCGAGAGCACGCTCGACACGTTCGGCGTCTCCTGCAAGGTCGTCGGCGTCAACCCAGGACCGGCGGTGACCCAGTACGAGCTTCAGCCCGGTCCCGGTGTACAGGTCAAACGAATCACCGCGCTCCTGAACGATCTCTCGCTTGCGCTCGCGGCCGCGCCGCTGCGCATCGAGGCGCCCATCCCCGGCAAGGCGGCGGTGGGCATCGAAGTTCCGAACAAGGCCGCGAGCCTGGTCACGATCCGCGAGGTCGTGGAGACGGCGGCCTTTCGCGAGGGTACGCATACGCTGGCGCTCGCTCTAGGCAACGACGTCTCGGGCCAATCGATCGTCGGCGACCTCACGCGCATGCCCCACCTGCTCATCGCCGGCGCGACCGGTCAGGGCAAGAGCGTCTGCATCAACGCATTGATCACGAGTCTTCTGTTCCAGGTCACGCCCGACCACATGCGGCTGCTGCTCATCGACCCCAAGCGCGTGGAGCTGACGAACTACAACGGGCTGCCGCACCTCGCGCTCCCCGTCCTCGTCGAGCCGCACCAGGCCGCCGCCGCGCTGCGCTGGGCGGTGGCGGAGATGGACCGCCGCTACAAGATGTTCTCGGCCGAGGGCGTGCGCAACATCGCCGCCTACAACGACAAGGCGACGCAGAAGCTGGCCCGTCAGCTGCCTTACGTCGTCATCGTCATCGACGAGCTCGCCGATTTGATGATGGTCGCGGCCGGCGAGATCGAGGAGCTCATCTGCCGCATCGCGCAGCTCGCGCGCGCGGTCGGCATCCACCTCGTGATCGCGACGCAGCGGCCGTCCACGGACATCATCACCGGCCTCATCAAGGCCAACATCCCGTCGCGCATCGCATTCGCCGTCGGCTCGCAGGTCGACAGCCGGGTCATCCTCGACACCGGCGGCGCAGAGAAGCTGCTCGGCCGCGGCGACATGCTGTACCAGCCGGTTGACGCCGGCAAACCGACGCGCATCCAGGGTGCGTTCGTGAGCGACCCCGAGGTCGAATCGGTCGTGAACTTCTGGCGCTCGCAGGGCGGACCGCGCTACATGGAGGAGATCCTCGAAGAGGGTCAGGGCACGGAGTGGGAGGGAGGCCACACCTCCGAACGCAAGCTGGACCCGCTGTTCGCGCGTGCGGCCCGTGCCGTCGCCGCGGAGGGCGGGGCTTCGGTGTCGCTCGTGCAGCGCAAGTTCAACGTCGGTTATTCGCGAGCCGGGCGCATCGTCGACCAGCTTGCCGAGCACCGCGTCATCGGCGGCTATCAGGGTTCCAAGTCGCGTGAGGTGCTGATGAACCTGCCAGACGTAGATGAGCTTCTGGAGAGGATAGGGCTGGAATGACAGTGGGGGCCTTTCTCGCCGCCAAGCGTGGCGAGCGCGGCCTCACCCTCCAGCAGGCGGCCGCTGCGACCCACATCCGCCTCGAGCATCTGATCGCCCTCGAAGCCGACGAGCCCGAGCTGCTGCCGGCGCCGGTTTACGCGCGGGGCTACCTGCGCACTTATGCCCGCTACCTCGGTCTGGATGATGAGTCGCTGGTGGTCAGGATGCATCAGCCGCCTCAAGATCCACGCAAGACGCTGGGCCTTGGGATCGTCATCCCACGGCCGCGCATCGTCCTCACAGGCCCGGCTGCGGCCGTGGCAGGCCTGCTCCTGCTGGCGGGCGCGTTCACGGCGTACGCCTGGCGCCAGATCGAGGCCGACCAGCGCACAACGATCATCACGGCTCCGGCGACGCCCGCGGTCATCAGCCCCCCAGTGACGCCAACCCCGTCTCCGCCGCACACTTCCACATAGGGACAGTGAATCTCCCGAACGTCCTGACGCTCAGCCGGCTGGTGGCGATCCCGGTGCTCATGGCGCTTCTGCTCGTGCGCTTTCCCGCTCACGATCAAATCGCCGCCGCGCTCTTCCTGGTGGTCTCGTTCACCGACACCCTCGACGGTCAGGTCGCGCGGCGTCGTGGCCTGGTCACCGACCTCGGTAAGTTCCTCGACCCGCTGGCGGACAAGCTGCTCGTCCTTTCGGTGTTGATCGTCCTCGTCCAGGAGGGCCTGGTCGCCGCGTGGGTCGTGGTGGTGATCTTCTCGCGCGAGCTGCTGATCACGATCCTTCGCTCGGTCGGCGCCAGCCAGGGCCGCGTGATCGGGGCTGCGCCGCTGGGCAAGACCAAGACGGTCACGCAGATGGCCGCGGTGACGCTGCTCATCCTGCAAAGGCCATACCCCGGGCTGGTCCCGATCGCCGCCCTGGCGGTTGCGGTCGCCGTGATCTTCACCATCGGCAGCGGCATCGATTACCTGGTCCGCTTCCGGCATCTGATCGGGCTGGGGGGGCGAGCATCCGGTTCGTCGCCGGTCGATCCCATGGCGGACGAGCTCGGAGCGGTGCTCGTTCGCGAGCGGCTCACGATGTCCGTGGCCGAGTCCTGCACCGGCGGTCTGCTCGGGGCGCTGATCACCGACCGGCCCGGGAGCTCCGCGTACTTTCTAGGTGGTGTGATCGCATATGCGGACGAGGTCAAACGTGACGAGCTCAATGTGCCCGCCGCATTGCTCACCCGCCATGGGGCGGTCAGCCGTGAGGTCGCGCTGGCGATGGCTGACGGGGCGAGGGCTCGATTCGGCTCGTCGCTCGCGGTCTCGACGACAGGCATCGCGGGCCCGGACAGCGACGGCTCCCACAAACCGGTCGGGCTCACGTACATCGCGATCGCGTCAGAGGTGGGGCGGCGATGTGATGAGTTCAGGTTCACCGGCGACCGCTGGTCCAACCGGCGCCAGGCGGTCGCGGAAGCGCTGCGGATGCTCATCGAAGAAGTCCAGGCCGTCACCGGGCGACAAAAGAGCAAGCCAGCTTGACGATTGCGAACGCATGTTCGATAATGTCCGGACGGCATGTTAAGACGACGTTGATTTCAAACCCACGACGTAGAACACTCGCCGCAACGACCTAGGAGGCAAATCAAAGGCATTGGAAAAGGAAAAAGAGAAGTCCCTCGACTCGGCGATCTCCCACATCGTCAAGAGCTATGGCAAGGGCTCGATCATGAAATTGGGCGAACAGGCCGCACAGCGCGGTGAGATTCTCGTGATCCCCACAGGCGCGCTGCTGCTGGACCTCGCTCTGGGCGTGGGGGGGATCCCGCGCGGCCGCGTCACCGAGCTGTACGGTCCCGAGTCGGCCGGCAAGACGACACTGGCGCTGCACGTCATTGCCGAGGCCCAGAAGCAGGGTGGGGTGGCGGCCTTCGTGGACGCGGAGCACGCGCTCGATCCTCTTTATGCGTCGAGGATCGGCGTCAAGATCGACGACCTCCTGATCAGCCAGCCCGACACCGGCGAGCAGGCGCTCGAGATCGTCGAGGTCCTGGTTCGCTCAGGAGCTCTCGACGTCATCGTCATCGACTCCGTGGCGGCGCTCGTGCCGAGGTTGGAGATCGAAGGCGAGATGGGTGATGCCCACGTCGGACTGCAGGCCCGGCTGATGTCGCAGGCGCTGCGAAAGCTGACCGCCGCGATCTCGAAGTCGAACTGCTCGGTCATCTTCTTGAACCAGCTGCGCGAGAAGGTCGGGATCATGTTCGGAAATCCCGAGACCCAGCCCGGCGGCCGCGCTCTCAAGTTCTACTCGTCGGTCCGGCTCGACATCCGCAAGGTCGAGGTCATCAAGTCCGGTCTCGATTCGGTCGGCGCCCGGGTGAAGGTCAAGGTGGTGAAGAACAAGGTCGCGCCGCCGTTCCGCTCCGCCGAGTTCGACATCCTCTTCAACGAGGGCATCTCGCGCGAGGGCTCGCTCATCGACGCCGCGCTCGAGTACGGGATCCTCGAGAAGAGCGGGACCTGGATGTCTTATGGCGACCAGCGCCTCGGCCAGGGTCGCGAGAACGTGCGCAACTATCTGCGTGAGAACCCGACGCTCGCTTCTGAGATCGAGGCCACCGTTCGCGCCAAGGCCGCGGGTGGGACCGCGCAGTCGGTGCAGCGCGCTGCGGCCGCGGGACGCACGGCCCCGATGGACAGCTCCAGTGGCGAGGAGTTCTAGCCGCCGCCCCAGGTCTTCGCCTCCCGCCGGCAGCGCGCTCGACGCCGGCTTGCGGCTGCTCGGGCGGCGTGCCCACTCGCGCGTGGAGCTGCTGCTCAAGCTGACGCGGCGGGGCTATGAGGGCGCCGAGATCAGGACGGCACTGAGGCGTCTCCAGGAGCTCGGCTACCTCGACGACCAGGCGTTCGCGCGCTCCTTTGTGCGCCGCCGGGGCTCCGTACGAGGCCCTCGGGCGCTCTCGGCCGAGCTCGCGTCACGGGGCGTCGATCGAGACCAAGTGGACACGGCCGTCGCCGAGTTCGGCGAGGCTGAACAGCTCGCTGCCGCGACCCAGATCGCGGAACGCCTGTACGCCCGTAAGCCCGCGCCAACCTACCGCGAGCTCCTCGACGCGATCGGCACCAAGCTGGTTCGGCGAGGTTTCTCGGTGTCGATTGCGCGTGCGGCCTGCGGAGCCGTCCTGGCAAGGCGCCCCTAGGCCTCCGAAGCCTAGAATTTCCTCACGAGGGGCGCGGATTTCGCGCCCGCAGTCATAGAGCCAACCCGACGCGGGCCTGAACCTTGGCCTGCGATGGAGCACTTTGACAATCGAATAAATGAGGTGCATGTCACATGCCTGTCTACGTCTTCGTACCGCTATTGGTGGTGGCACTCCTCGCCGGCTTCGGGGTGGCTTATTTGCTGCTCAGGGGCCGGCAGGGCAATGGAGCCAGCGCCATCGAGGCCAAGGCCCAGCAGACGCTCTCCGAGGCCGAAACCCAGGCCAAAGAGAAGCTTCTCGAAGCCAAAGAGGAAGCGGTCAAAGTCCGCACAGCCGCCGAACAAGAGGCCCGGGAGTACCGGGTGCAGTCACAGCAAATCGAAAAGCGCCTTCTTCAAAAGGAAGAGAACCTCGACCGCAAGGGCGAGGACCTCAACCGGCGAGAGCGCGAGCTCACCGGCAAGGAAAAGGGGCTGGACGATATCAAGGCCCAGCTCGAGGACACCTACCGCCAGCAGGAGCGCGAGCTCCAGCGTGTCGCCAACATGACGCGCCAGGAAGCTCAAGGCATCCTGATGGGGCAGGTCGAGCAAGAGCTGCGCAACGAGGTTGCCCGCAAGGTGCGGGAGTCCGAGCTGGCGGCTCGCGATGAGAGCGAACGCCGTGCTCGCGAGATCGTCACCGAGTCGATTCAGCGCATCGCCGCCGACCAGACCGCTGAGGTTTCGGTTTCGGTGCTGCCGCTGCCGACGGACGAGCTCAAAGGCCGCATCATCGGCAAGGAGGGCCGAAACATCAGGGCCCTCCAGCAGGCGACCGGGATCGATCTAATCGTCGACGACACCCCGGAAGCCGTCATCATCAGCGGGTTCGACCCGGTCCGCCGCGAGGTCGCCCGAGTCGCGCTGAACAAGCTGATCGTGGACGGCCGGATTCATCCGGCTCGAATCGAAGAGATTGTTGCCAAGTCCCGACAGGAGGTCCTGCAAAGGGTCAAAGAGGAGGGCGAGGCGGCGGTTTTGGAAGTTGGGCTCCAGGGCCTTCACCCTGAAGTCGTCCGTCACCTCGGCATCCTGCGTTTCCGTACCAGCTACGGGCAGCAGGTGCTGAACCACTCGAAGGAGGTCGCCTATCTCGCCGCCATGATGGCGTCAGAGATCGGCGCCGACGTTCGCATCTCCAAGATGTCGGGTTTGCTCCACGACATCGGCAAGGCGATCGACCACGAGGTCGAGGGCTCACATGCCGTGATCGGGGCAGACCTGCTACAGCGAAACGGGGTACCTGCCCCGGTCGTGCATGCGGTGCGTGCTCACCACTACGACGAGGAGCCGCACTCGATCGAGGCGATCCTGCTCATCGCGGCAGACGCCATCTCGGCCGCGCGCCCGGGCGCGCGCCGCGAGTCGCTCGAGGCATACGTCAAGAGGCTGGAGAAGCTCGAAGAGATAGCCAACTCGTTTCAGGGCGTGCTGCAGTCCTACGCCATCCAGGCCGGCCGCGAGGTCCGGATCCTGGTCAAGCCCGAGCAGATCGATGACACGGCTGCTCAGCTGATGGCACGGGATATCGCCAAGCGCATCGAAACCGAGCTCAGCTTTCCAGGTCAGATCCGGGTCACCGTGGTCCGCGAGACGCGGGCCGTCGAATACGCCAAGTAAAGAGCTAAGGGGAGCCCAACTCGGGCTCCCCTTTTTATTTCACCTCCCCACCACGTGGGGAGGTCGCCTCGCCGCGAAGCGGCCAGGCGGGTGGGGAGTGGCAATTAGACTTGAGCCGCGTGGCTGACGACTTTCGCCTCCTCTTCGTGGCTGACGTCGTCGGCCAGCCCGGTCGCGAAGCCGTCAAGGCGCTGCTCCCGGGGCTGAAACGGGAGCTCGAACCCGACGTCACGATCCTCAACGGAGAGAATGCCGCCGGCGGTTTCGGGCTGACCGCCAAGCTGGTGGCAGAGCTAAAGAGCGCCGGCGCCGACGTCATCACGACCGGCAACCACGTCTTCGCTCAGAAGGAGTTCGTCGGCGAGCTGCCGTCTTTGGAAAACGTGATCCGGCCGGCAAACTACCCGCCCCAAGCGCCAGGGAAGGGCTCGTGCGTTTTCCGAGCCGGCGACCACGACGTCTTGGTGATGAACCTGATCGGCCGCATCTTCACCATCGAGACGCTGGACGACCCCTTCCGCGCCGCCGACGCCATCCTGGCCGCCAACCCGCAAGTCAAGATCGTCTTCTGCGACATGCACGCTGAAGCGACCTCTGAGAAGACCGCCATGGGCTGGTATCTCGACGGCCGGGCGAGCGCCGTCGTGGGTACTCACACCCATATCCCGACAGCCGACGCCCGGGTGCTCCCTGGCGGCACCGCCTACGTCACCGACGTCGGTATGGTGGGGCCCCGCGATGGGTGCATCGGCATGGACAAAGGCGTCGTCCTGCAGCGCTTCCTGACCGGGGTCCCGAATCGGTTTGTAGTTGCGTCAGGAATTGTGACTTTCAATGCGGTACTGGTTACCATTAGTCCTTCCACCGGCCGGGCAACATCGATCCAGCGAGTCGACCGAGAACACATTTGAAGGGGTTCCAGCAATGACAGGGGAGGGGCGCGCTCCAGTGGAGGTGCTGAAGGTGTCAGCAACTTCCAAGCCCGTTGCGGTGGCGGGGGCCATAGCGGGAGTGATCCGAAGCAAGGGACGGGTCGAGGTGCAGGCGATCGGCGCAGGCGCGATCAACCAGGCCGTCAAGGCGATAGCGATCTCGCGCGGGTACGTGGCGCCCGGAGGTCTTGACCTGGTTTGCATACCAGCCTTCATCGACATCTCGATCGACGGAGAGGAACGGACCGGGATCCGGTTGCTCGTGGAGAGCCGCTGACGAGACGGTCGTTCCACATCTGGACGATCGGGTGCCAGATGAACGCCGCGGACTCGGAGAGCCTGGCGCGCAAGCTTCTCGCCGCCGGTTACCAGGAAGACTCCCTCGACCGTTCGGACGTCGCCATCCTCAACACCTGCGTCGTCCGACAGGCCTCAGAGGATCGGGTGTACTCGAAGCTGCACGAGCTCAGGGCGTGGAAGACGCCCGAGCGCACGATCGCGGTCACCGGCTGCATCGTGGCCAAGGAGGGAGACGAGCTCAAGCGCAGATTTCCGCAACTTGACGCTGTCGTGCCCATCGGCGAGTACGACGATTTCCTCGCCGGCCTCGCGGCCCGGTACGACTACTCGGAAGGCGAGGCGCTTCCTGCTTCGGGTCGCACCGGCGTGAGCCATTACGTCCGCGTCATCCAGGGCTGCGACCACAACTGCACGTTCTGCATCGTGCCCCGGGTGCGCGGCCGCGAACGCCACGTACCTCTGGGCGAGGTTCTACTCGAATGCGCGGCCGCGGTCGAGGCCGGCGCGAAAGAGATCGTGCTGCTCGGACAGAACGTCGATGACTATCACGACCCCGATGGTCGTGGCGGTCTCGCCACACTCGTCCGCAGGGTCGAGCTGATCCCCGGCTTGAGGCGGTTGCGCTTCATGACCTCGCATCCGCAGGATCTCGAGCCCGAGCTCCTGGAGGTGATGGCGGCCAGCGACGTGGTGTGCAGAGAGCTTCAGCTGCCGGTGCAGTCCGGCGACGACGGCATCCTCAAGCGGATGGCTCGCGGATACCAGACCAGGCACTATCGCGCGATCGTCGAGCGGGCTCGCATGCTGATGCCCGACATCGGACTGGCGACCGATGTCATCGTCGGCTTCCCGGGCGAGTCAGAGGCCGCGTTTCTCAACACCAGGAGCCTGCTCGAGGAGATCCAGTTCGATGTCGTGCACCTCGCCATGTACTCCCCGCGGCCGGGCACATTCGCCGCCACGAAGATGAGCGACGACGTCCCCAACGCCGAAAAGCTCAGGCGTTTGAACGATCTGCTCGCCCTGCAGCGTGAGATCGCCGTCCGCAAGACCGCGCGGTGGGTGGGCCACCACGTCGAGGTGCTGATCGAGGGCAACGACGAGCTGGGCCGACCTTACGGCCGCATCCGGCAGGGCAAGAGGGCGGTCGTGCTGCGCGGGTCGGGCGTGAAGGCAGGCGATGTCATCGACCTTCGCGTCGTATCTGCATCGGCCGGCCAGCTGACTGGGTTGCCGGCGGCGTGAAAGAAGGGCCTACTGCTCTGACCCCGGTCATGCGCCAGTACCGGGAGGCGAAAGAGCAGCACCCAGAAGGAATCCTCCTCTTCCGGCTCGGCGACTTCTACGAGGTGTTCTTCGACGACGCCGTCATCGCAGCGCCGGTGATGGGGATCACCCTCACCTCGCGGCCGCTGGGGAAGTCCGGGCGCGCGCCGATGTGCGGCGTTCCGTACCACGCGTGGCAGTCGTACGTCGGCAAGCTTCTGCGCGCCGGTTACAAGGTCGTCATCTGCGATCAGCTCGAAGCGCCCGGCAAAGGCCCGGTCGTCAAACGCGACGTCACGCGAGTCCTCACGCCGGGAACCGTGGTCGAGGATTCGTACCTCGACCCGGCTCGCCCGAACTACCTGGTGGCCGCGTGGACGCACGGCCCCGAAGCGGGCCTGGCCGCGTGCGATGTGTCGACCGGAGAGCTACTTCTATGCCAGCTGCCGGCTGATGGGCTGAACGCGGAGCTGGAGCGACTCGCGCCCGCCGAGCTGCTGGAACCGCCGGCGATCGAGGCGTACAGGTTCGACCCGGTCCGCGGGCAGCAGCGGCTGCGCGACGTCCTGGGCATCGCTTACCCCGCCGCTGTGGGCGCGGGCGACGCGCCGCTGGCGGTCGGTGCCGCCGGCGTTGTCCTCGACTACTTGAAGCAGATACAGACTCGACTCGGCCCGGGCCTACTGAGCGTGCGCACGTACTCGCCCGACGCAACCATGCCGCTCGATGCCGCGACGGTGCGGAACCTCGAGCTGCCGGAGCTGATCAGGCTTCTCGACCACACTCGCACGCCCATCGGTGCGCGGCGCCTGCGCGGCTGGGTGGGCGCGCCGATGCGCGACGCCGAGTCCATCGAGCTCAGGTTGAGCGCGGTCGATGAGCTGTTCAGCGCCCCGTCGCTGCAGGATCGGTTGGCGACCGCGCTCAATGATGTGGGCGACCTCGAGCGACTGGTCGCCCGTGCCGCTCAGGGTCGCGCGGGCGCTCGCGAGCTGGTCGCCCTCCGCCGGTCCCTCGAGGCCGTCCCCGCCGTCTGCGATGCGGCAGGCGCGTGTGAAGCCCTGGCGATTCGAGAACTGGCCGCCCAGATCACGGCCGCACCCGAGCTCGCCTCGGAGCTCGCGCGCGCGCTGGTCGAGGATCCGCCGATGCATGCCCGCGACGGCGGCGCGATCAAGCATGGCTACGACGTCGAGCTCGACGGCATCACCGGTGCATCGCAGAGCGCGCGCGAGTGGATCGCCACGCTGGAGGTTTCGGAGCGAAAGCGGACCGGCATTCGCTCGCTGAAGGTCGGCTTCAACAAAGTGTTCGGCTACTACATCGAGGTCAGCAATGCCAATGCGGTGTCCATACCGCCGGATTACGTCCGCAAGCAGACGCTGACCGGGGCGGAGCGCTACCTGACTCCGGAGCTGAAGGAGAAGGAGGCGATCGTTCTCAGCGCCCAGGAGCGCATTGCGGCGAGGGAGGTCGAGATCCTGCGCGACCTGGGCGGTAGGGTCGCCGAGTCCGCGCCGGAGCTTCGCGCCACCGGGCATGCGATCGGAAGCATCGACGCACTCAGAAGCCTCGCAGTCGCCGCGGTGCGTGAACGCTGGCGCCGCCCGAACGTCAATGTGGGTCTTGCTCTCTCCATCAAGGGCGGGCGTCATCCCCTGGTGGAGCGCCATCTCCCCGATGGGGCATTCGTCGCCAACGACCTCGAGCTCGACCCGGCCGGTGAGCAGATCATCATCCTGACCGGCCCGAACATGGCTGGCAAGTCGACGTTCCTGCGCCAGGCCGCGGTCATCGTGCTGCTGGCGCAATGCGGAAGCTTCGTGCCCGCGGAGCAAGCCGTTGTCGGCCTGGTCGACCGCATCTTCACCCGCGTCGGAGCGCACGACGACATTGCCGCGGGGATGTCGACCTTCATGGTGGAGATGACCGAGACCGCCAACATCCTCAACCACGCCACCCGCTCGTCGCTCGTCATCCTCGACGAGGTGGGGAGGGGGACGTCGACGTACGACGGGGTGTCGATCGCACAGGCGGTCGTCGAATACCTGCACGACTCACCGCGTCTCGGCTGCCGTACGTTGTTCGCGACGCATTACCACGAGCTGACCGCGCTGGCGGAACGGCTGCCTCGCGTGCGCAACCAGCGCGTCGAGGTCCTGGAGGAAGGCGAAACCGTGCGGTTCCTGCACAGAGTCGTGCCGGGTGGCGCCGACCGTTCATATGGCATTCATGTCGCGGCGCTCGCGGGGCTTCCGTCCGGCGTCATCGCACGCTCGCGTCAGGTGCTGGCCGAGCTCGAGCGCCAGCGTCCGCTGGAACCGCCGGAACAGCAGCTCGGGCTTCCGATGGAGATGGCGCCCGACCCGCTGCGCAAGGAGCTGGAGGAGATCGAGCCCGACACCCTCAGCCCGCTCGAGGCGTTGCAGAAGCTCTACGAGCTGCGCTCCAAGCTCGACAGATGACGGCGATCAACGTGCTCGCGCCGGAGGTCGCCGATGCGATCGCGGCCGGCGAGGTGATCGAACGGCCCGCATCGGTGGTGAAAGAGCTCGTCGAAAACGCGCTCGATGCGGACGCACGCCGCGTCAGCATCGACGTGCGGGGAGCGGGGAGGACCTCGATTCGAGTCAGCGACGACGGCGCGGGGATTCCCGCCGACGAGCTGCCGCTTGCCTTCGTCCGCCACGCGACAAGCAAAGTCGCCGCCCTATCCGACCTCGATGCCATCACCAGCCTGGGGTTCCGCGGCGAAGCCCTGGCCAGCATCGCGTCGGTGGCGGATGTCGAGTCCACCAGCAACGGCGCGCGCATCCACATTCGCGCAGGCGAGGTGATCGAGCAAGGCGCCGGGCCCCTGCTGCCCGGTGTCACCGTCGAGGTGCGCGATCTTTTCGCCAATGTGCCGGCGCGGTTGAAGTTCCTCAAATCGGACGCGACCGAGAACGCCGCCATCAAGGACGTCGTCATCGCCTTCGCTCTCCTCCATCCCCACGTGCGCTTCCAGCTCACCATCGACGGCCGCTCCGCAATCAGCAGCGCCGGTGATGGTGACCGGCGACGCGCCTTCGCATCTGTCCATGGAGCGCCGGTGGCGGCAGAGATGCTGGAGATCGTCGGCCTGCCGCTGGTGACCGGGATGGTTTCACAGCCGCGCCTGAGCCGCGGCACCCGCGATGGGATCGTCCTGGCAGTCAACGGGCGACCGATCACGTCGCGTCCTCTTGCGTACGCGTTGGAGGACTGCTACCAGGGGCGACTCGAACGGGGACGCCATCCTGTCGCCGCGATCGATATCGGCATCGATCCCGCGCTGGTTGACGTCAACGTGCACCCCGCCAAACGAGAGGTGCGATTTCGCGAGGAAGGAACTGTTTTCGCGGCGCTGCAGCGCGCGGTGCGGACGGCGCTCGGCGCCAGCGAGCCGGCTCACTACCGTGCGCAACAGCCGGTTGTCGGAGTCGCCGCGTTTCACGCGCATGAGACTCAGGCCACCCTGGGAGTAGCCGTGCTGCCGTTGGACGAGGGTTCGCCCAGTCCATCTTCGGCCGGCGTCCTCCGGCCGATCGGCCAGGCAGGCCCCGGCTACCTGGTCGCCGAAGGACCGCAGGGCCTGGTCCTGGTCGACCAGCACGCCGCCCATGAGCGAGTCCTGTACAACCGGTTCCTGGAGAGGTTGCGCAGCGGGCTGGGGGCGACGCAGCCGCTGCTCATGCCCCAGGCCGTGGACGTCGACGCATCGCTCATCGCCGCCGCGGCGGACCACAGGGCGGACCTTGCGACGCTCGGGCTCGAGTACGAAGAGTTCGGCCCGCGCAGCCTGCGGATCACAGCGGTCCCGGTGGAGATGCCGGCGGGCCGCGCAACCGCGGCGGTGCAAGAGACGCTGGCGGCGTTGAGCGAATCGCGCGGCGATCAGGCGATGCACAAGGCGGCGGCGGCGCTGGCGTGTCACTCGGCGGTCAGGTTTGGAGACGTCCTGGACCCCGCCGAGCAAAGAAAGCTTCTGTCCGATCTCGAGAACGCGGAGGAATCGGTCACGTGCCCGCACGGGCGGCCGACACGCTTGGTCGTCGAGTGGCAGGAGCTGACTCGACACTTCCGCCGTAACTACTGACGCCGAGGACCACAAGCCATGCGGCGTCCCAGATGAGCTGAGGCACAGGCTGGCCCAGCGTGAGGAGCTGCATGGCGGGGATGGCGGCCAGGAGCCACAGGCGATGCCACATCGGCGGCGCCGCGCGCAGGACGAGCCAGGCCGCTAGGACGAGGCTCGTGTAATCGGGTTGGTGGAGATGAAACGAGGACGCCAGCGAGCCCACGATGCCGGCCGCGAGCACCACCTCGAGGTGTGTGCGCCGGCGCCATGCGACCACGAGCGCGGCCGCGCCCTGCAGCCATTCAAGTGCATAAGCGACCGGCCCCTGCCCGAAGACGTAAGCCAGAGTCACGTGCGAGTGCGTGCTGTTGGACTGCAGGTAGTTCAGCGCGTGCCACCAGTTGGTGAGCCCCGCCGATCCGAGAGCGGCGACGGTCACCAGCGTGATCACGATGCCAGTCACGGCCCAGCTCGCAAACAACCGATAGCGGCCGGAGACGAGAATCGCAACCGGCACCAGGAACACGGCTTGCGGCTTGAGGGCGGTGGCGAATGCGAGCGCAACGCCCGCTGGAGTTGGATTGCCTCTGGCGGCCAGCCACCAGGCGGTGGCCACGAGGCCGAGGATCACCATGGAAGGCTGGCCGTAAAAGAACGCGTTGAGCACCGGCCAGATCGCGAGCGCGACCAGCAAGAGGGTCAGTTTGCCCAAACCTGTGTAGGGCGCGGCCAGGTACCACGCCCAGCCGAGCGCGCCCAGAGATACGAGCGTCCATACGAGATACGCGGCCGGGATGGGGAGCACCGTCAAGGGGAGCAGCAGCCACGCGAATACCGGCGGATTGACGAACAGCTGCGCGGAGCTGATGTAGTCGTGCGGCAACCCATGCGTGGTGGCGAGCGCCTGCAGCGTGCCCGCGTCATACATGCTCGGCCATCCGTTTCGCACGCCCGCCTGAGCGGCGATATAGAAGGTGGCGAAATCCACGTGGATCGCGCTGCGCATGAATTCGCCCACCCACTGCTGGACGTCGTAGAGCGCACTCCAGAATGCAGCGACAGCCGCGGCTACCAGCCACAGAGGCGGTCGCGCTCTGATGGATATTGGATGATTCACGCGACGACAATAACCCGCGTTCCCGTCATCATCGGCCCCACCGGCATCGGCAAGTCAACGCTAGCGTTCGACCTTGCCCTGCAGACCGGCGGCGAAATCGTCGTCGCCGATTCGCGCCAGGTATACGAGCGGCTCGACATCGCCACCAACAAACCCAGCCCTGAACACCGGCGACGCGTTCGCTACCACATGATCGATTTCGTCGACCCCGCCACCACATTCAATGCCGCGGAGTATGTCGAGGGCGCGCGCGCTGCCATCAATGACATCGCTTCCCGGGGTCGCCTGCCGATCGTCGAGGGCGGCACGATGCTGTACGTCGACGCGCTATCCGATGGGTTCAGCCTCACCGGAGTGCCGCCGAACAAGGAGCTTCGCGATCAGCTGTCGCGGCTCGACACGGCAAGTCTCGGCGAACGGCTGCTGAAATTGGATCCCGACCCTGGCGTAGACCTGAGCAACCCGGTCCGGGTGATTCGTGCCATCGAGGTGCTCGAGGCGGCCGGGCCGCCTCTGCGTCGCCTGCGCCGCCGAACGCCGCCGCCGTGGCAGCCGGTGAGAATCGGCCTGGTGGCCGCTCTTGACGTCATCGATCGCCGGCTCGAAGAACGCAGCCAGGAGCAAGTGCGGCGCGGACTCGTTGCAGAGACAAAGGCAGCGCTCGATGCGGGGGTGCCGCCGACTGCGCCGGTTCTGACCGGGATCGGTTACGCGGAGGCACTCGCGCACATCAGGGGTGAGCTCACGCTGGACGAGCTCCCGATCGCGATGGCGAGGTCCAATCGCCGCTATGCGCGTCGCCAGCTGCGCTGGTGGCGGAGAGACGATCGGGTGCGCTGGTTTGGGATCGAGCCCGATCCGCTGCCAGCTATCCTCAATTACGTGAAGGAGACGGAATGAAAGGAACGACAAGCGCCGGCGCCCAGCGCTTGAGCCTGATCCCGCCTTACCTGTTCGCGGAGATCGACCGCAAGGTGCAGGAAAAGAAGCGCGCCGGCGTGGACGTGATCTCGCTCGGCGTCGGCGATCCGGATCTGCCCACGCCCAAACGCATCGTGAGCGTGCTGCAGGAGGCCGCGGCCGACCCGGCCAACCACCGTTATCCCTCGTACTTCGGGCTCGGCGAGCTGCGTGAGGCGATCGCGAACTGGTACCGGGAGCGGTTCGATGTCGCCCTCGATCCGGGGACCGAAATCCTGCCCACGCTCGGATCGAAGGACGGGATAAGCCACGTGCCTCTCGCGCTCGTCGATCCCGGCGATCTCGTTCTCGCCCCCGACCCGGGCTACACGGTCTACGTCACGGGCGCGGTGATGGCGGGCGCGGAGCCGTACATCATGCCGCTGAAGGCTGAGAACCGCTGGCTGCCGGACCTCGATGCCATCCCTCACGTGGTGGCCGAGCGCGCGCGGCTGATGTGGCTCAACTACCCGAACAACCCCACGGCGGCCGTGGCCGAACGCGAGTTCCTGGAACGCGCCGTCGGGTTCTGCCGCCGTCACGGCATCGTGCTGTGCCACGACGCTCCTTATTCGGAGATCGCGTTCGACGGCTACCGGCCGCTGAGCCTCTTCGAGATCGAGGGCGCAAAGGAGGTCGGCCTCGAGTTCCACTCGCTCTCGAAGACCTACAACATGACGGGCTGGCGCATCGGCTGGGTTTGCGGGCGCGCCGACCTGGTTGCTCTCATCGGGCAGCTCAAGACCAACATCGATTCGGGCATCTTCCAGGCGGTGCAGTGGGCGGCCATCGAAGCGCTGAATGGCGGCGAAACGGAGACGTTCGCCGCGTGCGAGGTCTATGCGCGGCGCCACCGCCTGGTCGCGGAGACGCTGAACAGCCTGGGCTGGTCGATACAGCCTCCTCGCGCGACCTTTTACGTGTGGGCGCCGGTTCCACCTGGATATGACTCGATCGGGTTCGCGGGCCACGTCCTCGACCAGGTGGGGGTGAACATCACACCCGGCGTCGGGTTTGGCGGCCATGGCGAGGGCTACTTCCGGCTCTCGGTGACGGCGCCGGATGCTCGCCTGTCAGAAGCGATGGATCGGCTGAGGCAGCTCAAGCTCTGATCACGACGAAGCCACCCCGAGAGCGGGCCTACCTGGTCGGGTTGCTGCTGCCGGGATCGACCCCCGAGCTGGTTCGCGAGCAGATGGCAGAGCTGGCTGATCTCACGCGGACCGCGGGGGCGGAGGTGGTCGGCACCGACGTTCAGCGCCGGGCGGCCGTAGATCCCGCGCACTTCATCGGCATGGGCAAGGTCGAAGAGCTGCGCGAGCTCAAGCTCGAGGGCGCCTTCGACCTGGTCATCTGCAATGACGACCTGAGCCCGAGGCAGCAGCGCAACCTCGAGCTCGAGCTGAAGACACGGGTGCTCGACCGCACCGAGGTGATCCTGGAGATCTTCGCCCAGCACGCGCGCACGCACGAAGGCCGGCTTCAGGTCGAGGCGGCGCGCCTGCACCACCTGCTGCCGCGATTGATCGGTGCTTACGCCTACGACCGCCAGGTGGGCGGCCGCCGAGGTGGGGTGGGGGCTCGCGGTGGTTTCGGCGAGCAGCAGATCGAGGTCGAGCGCAGGCGCATCCGCAAGCGAATGCGCGACCTGGAGCGCGAGATCGAACAGGTGCGATCGCAGCGAAATCAGCAGCGCACCGGCCGACGGCGGGCCGAGCTGGAGACGGCCGCGATCGTCGGCTACACGAACGCGGGCAAATCCACGCTGCTGAATGCGCTGACCGGCTCTCGTGTGCAGGCCGAGCACCGGCTTTTCGCGACCCTCGACCCCACGACTCGGCGCCTCGACCTCCCGGCCGGTCGAGGGCTGCTCCTCACCGACACTGTGGGTTTCATCCAGAAGCTGCCGACCGACCTGGTCGCCGCCTTCCGGGCCACGCTCGAGGAGGTCACGGAGGCGGACCTCATCATCCACGTCGTCGACGCGAGCTCGCCAACGGCTGCCGAGCAGGCGGAGACGGTGGAAGAGGTGCTGCAAGACCTGGACGCCGCCGCCAAGCCGCGAGTCGTAGCCCTGAACAAGGTCGACCTGCTCGGCCCGGCCGCGCGGCGCCGTGTCGTAGGGGCGATCACCGCTCGTTACCCCGGGGCGGTGGCGATCTCAGCGTTGAACAGGTCTGGATTCCCCGCGCTGCTCGAAGCCATCGACCAGGCCAGCCGGGGCGAGGTCGTCAAATTGGAGCTCCTGGTCCCTTATGGCCGCGAGGGCGTGCTTGCGGAGCTGCGCCGGATCGGCGGCGTCGACCGCACCGAGTACGTGGAGGGCGGCACGCGCGCCTGGGGCTGGGTGCCCCGCCACGCGGCGCGCCGCTTTCAGTCCTACGCCGAGGTCAGCGGAAGAGTCTGATCACGCCGCGGACGACGCCGACCAGGCTGACGTTGCTGGTCACGATCGGCTCGAAGGCGGGGTTTTCGGCGATCAGCTTGACGTGGCCGTTGCCGCGCTCGAAGCGCTTGACGGTGGCATCGCCGTCGACCAGGGCGACGACGATCGAGCCGTTGGGCGCCTCCTGCTGAGGCCTCACGAGGACCATGTCGCCGTCGAGGATGCCGGCGTTGATCATGCTCTCGCCTCGGACCCGGAGCAGGAAATTGCCCTCCTGGGCCATCTCGGGTGAGAGGAGGAAGTGGTCTTCGATGTTCTGCTCGGCGAGGATCGGGGCGCCGGCGGCCACGTTGCCGATGACGGGGACGGAGACGGCGTTGCGCCGCTGCTTGTCGACCTCGACGTCCTGTACGAGCTGGACGGTGCGGGACTTGCTGGGGTCACGCTTGATCAGTCCACGGCGCTCGAGCTGGTTCAGGTGGTTGTGTACGGTCGAACTCGAGCTCAGCCCGACCGCCTCGCCGATCTCTCGGACGCTGGGCGGGTAGTTGCGGGTCTTGGTGACGTAACGGATGTAGTCGAGGATCTTGTTCTGCCGTTCGGTGAGTTGTTCGGTCAATTTCATTCTCCAGAGAGTCGTTTTTCAGGGCGTGGGGAGGACGTTGAATCTGATGCTAGCACTTGGCGCGCGCGCTTGCAAACCTTTGTTCGATGCCTTGACATCCGAACGCCCGTTCGGTAACCTTCCGAACACATGTACGCCGCCAGCCACGCCACCAGGTCACGTACCCCACTCCGTTCGGACCGGGCCCTGAGGCACGTCTACCGCTGGGCCCTGGTCCTGGTGGCGGCGCTGGCGGTGATGCTGGCCCTGAGCCGGATCGCCCACGGCGGCGAGGCGGCGGCAACGATGGTGGTGCAGCCGGGCGACACGCTGTGGGCGATCGCGGCTGCTCGCTATCCGGCCGACGATACGCGGATGCGGGTCGACGAGATCGAGCAGCTGAACAACCTTTCGAGCCCGGCGATCAGTGTGGGGGAGACTCTGCGGCTGCCGGCCTAGGAAGCTAGGCTCGAGCTGTGAAGGTCGTCCTAGTCACCCGTCGGGGCTGCCACTTCTGTGACGACGCCCTCACTCTCCTCCACGATCTCGGCCTCCACCCTGAGCTCGCCGACGTCGACGCCGATGACGAATTGCATCGGCTGTATGACTTCCGCGTCCCTGTCGTCCTGGTTGATGGCGTAGTCATTGCGGAGGGCACGATCAGCCTGGACTCGCTCCAGGCAGCTCTAAAACGGTCGGGAAGGGGACATCTCCAGCCCTAATATCGCGAGCTTATGGTGTTGATAAGAGCCCTTTAAGCAAGCTCAGTATGGCCAGATCGCTCGTTTTCGCGCTCGCGGTGTATTCGTCGGGATGAATGCATTGGCGTCTTTACGAAGTTCGCTGTACCTCGGTGATTCAGCTGCCGCTGAATCCAATAAAGCTCCTCTTGTTGGGCCAACCATTGACTAGGAATAGGCCTCCGGCCGAGCGTGCGGAAGCTGCGCTGGAGAAGCTCGATCATTTCCAACGCGTTGTCACATTGGGGCCCTTTGATTCGAAGCCAGGGCCTCATTCCCGTGAGAAAAGGCTTTGCGATGCGCGTTGCGCACCTCCAGTGAAAGCTCTCCCGCGACTGTGTCGGCCGAGTGCCAGAAACCGCAACGACCCAACCACCCCAATTGCTTTGCATCCAGTCGAGGACGGCACGATCCCGATTCGCCACGACAACTTGAACGCCGTATTGGTAGCGAGCTCGATTTGGGACGAATGATCGGACGACCGCTATGCAGCCTTCGCCGTCGACGAAGCCGGCCGCGTAGGCCCAGTCAGTATCGGAGGGCTCAGCCACGGAGCTTAGGCAGAGCGCTGCAGCGCCGGCTCGGCGTCCAGGCCGCGCAGGAAGACCTCCAGCGGCAACGCGGCCCGCTCGAAGTCCTGGCGCAGCAGCTCGAGATCGGACCCTTCCTGAGCAGCGCCCGTGATAGCGAGCTCGGCCGTGCGTAGGGATTCGGCCACGAAGGCGCTCAGAGCCTCTCCAGGGCGCCCCGAAAGGGCGTCCTCGGCCCAGGACTCCCGAACCTCCACCGCCAGCCCCAGGAGCCGGTCTACGATCGCATCCGCCATCCGGCGCTCGCCGGGCTGCCAGCGCAGACGCGTGAACGCCTCCGAGCTGGATCGGATGAGCCGGCGGAGCTTGACCTGGGTCTGGAGCGTACGCATGTTCTCGATAATCTTACACGAACAGGCGTTCGGCGTGCAAGTGTAGCTTAACCGCCAGGTGCGCGGCCGATGATCGGGTGGAAGACGCCGGACACCGAACCATCCGATCGAAAGCACCTCCACCCCGCTCCCTGTGATGAGCTGGACGAAGCCTCGGTTCAGAATCGTGAAGTGGACTTGAGGCAGCTGCTGACGACCACGATGGCTCGGAGCTATGCCCGGCTGCGAGCTCGCGTCGAAGGGCTTACCGACGAAGAGTTCTTCTGGCAGCCCCTACCAGACAGCTGGACCATTTACGCAGACAAGCCCGAACACTGGACTTATCACTACGCGATTCCGGAGCCCGACCCAGCTCCCCTGACCACGATCGGCTGGCAGCTGGTCCACCTGGGGACGACCAAGTTGATGTATCACGAGTGGGCGTACGGCGACGCTCGCCTGACCTTTCCACAAATCGAAATCCCATCGGGCCCAGCAGGGGCGTTGCAACTCCTCGAAAGAGGCCAATCCATGCTCGCGCACGATCTCCGTGCCACGCCAGATGCCCAGCTCGACGAACCGCGCAAGACGAATTGGGGCGACCTCTGGCCGGCCTGGAGGATTTTTACGACGATGGCCGACCACGACGCCTTCCACGGCGGGGTGATCGGCTACCTACGCGACCTGTACTACTGGACCTCGGCTAAGGAGCAAAGATCCGGCAGAGGCTTTCCGCCAACCACTCGGCGTCGGCGCCGGGATGCGTCAGGAAGTACCCGACCGCGTCGTTGACCGCCCCCACCACCGCGCGGCCGAACACCTGCGGGTCCTGGTCGGCGTAAAACTCGTCGTCGAGGAGAGCCAGCCGAACCTCCTCCGCCACCATGTGCGCGAACCGCTCCTGCAGCTGGTGGCGAACGTCCTCCACGCTCGCGCTGAGGCCCACCGACTCGACCATCATCAGCCGCGCCACCGTCGACCGCTTGTAGCACGCGACCACGAAGGCCCGTATCCCGCGGCGCATTCGATCGCGGTGGTCCTGACCCCCGGCCGCGGCGGCGATCACCGCGTGGATCAGGTCGCCTCCCTCCTGCGCCAGCACCTCGCGAAAGCAGTGCTCCTTGGAATCGAACTGCTCATAGAAGGCTGACTTCGACATTCGCGCGCGGGCCACGATGTCGTCGACTGACGTGTCGTGATAGCCGAGCGCCGCGAACATGCCGAGTGCAGCCTGGGTTAAGCGCGCACGACGAAGCAGCCGTCGGGCTTCGCGCGGGTCGACGCCGCCCGTATCACCGACGTCCGCCGCGTGCGACCTAGTCGTGGGCGATCGCTCGTGAGATGACGAGGCGCTGGATCTCGCTGGTACCTTCGAAGAGCGTGTAGATCTTGGCGTCGCGGTGCCACTTCTCGACCGGGAAGTCCCTGATGTAGCCGTAGCCGCCGCAGATCTGGATCGCCTGCTCGGTGACCTTGACCGCGACCTCGCCGGCCTTCAGCTTCGCCATCGAGCCCTCGGCCTTCTTGAACTCACCACCGCTGCGGCCCTCCCACAGCGCCCGCCAGATGAGCGCCCGCGTGGCTTCGATCTCGGTCGCCATGTCGGCGAGCATGAACGCGATCGCCTCGTTCTCGATCAGCGTCCGGCCGAACTGCTTGCGCTCCTTCGCGTACTGGAGCGCGAACTCGAACGCCGCGCGAGCGATGCCGAGCGCCTGCGCGCCCACGATCGGTCGCGACAGCTCGAATGTCTTCAACGCGACCGACGAACGCGAGTGCGTGCCTGCCCGCGCACGGGCCAGCTTCGCCTCGAGCTTCTCCATTCCGCCCAGCACGTTTTCGAGCGGGATCCTGCAGTCCTCGAGCAGCACCTCGGCGGTGTGCGAGGCGCGGATGCCCATCTTCCTTTCCTTCTTGCCCTGGCGGATGCCCTTGGTGCCGGGCGGAACGACGAAGCTCGCCTGCCCGCGGGTCCCCAGCTCAGGTTCGACGGCGGCGACGACGACATGGACGTCGGCAATGCCGCCGTTGGTGATGAAGATCTTCTGGCCGTTGATGACCCAGTCGCCGTTCTGGCGCACCGCGCGCGTCTTCATCGACGAGACATCCGACCCGGCTTCAGGCTCGGTGACGGCGAAAGCGCCCAACGCGGGCTTCTCGACGGTGCCGAAACAGGCCGGGATCCAGGTCGCGATCTGCTCGGGCGTGCCCTGCGAGAAGATGGCCGCGATCGGGAGGCCCGTGCCCTGGATGGCGAGCGCGATGCCGGCGCAGCCCCAGGTCAGCTCCTCGGCGACGAGGGCGGGCATGATGCCGGAGGCGTCTGCGAAGGTCTGCTGCAGGAAGTCGACGCCGTACAGTCCCACCTCGGCCGCCTTCTTGACCACCGGCCAAGGGAACTCCTCGGATTCGTCGTACTGCGCGGCAACGGGTCGGATCTCCTTCTCGGCGAAGGTGTGGACCCAATCCCTGATCTCACGCTGCTCGTCGGTCAGCTCGAAGGAAACCATGTCTCTCCTGTTCTAGAACGCTCCGCCGGCTTCGATTGTCTTTACAACGTTTCGGTACTGGTACGTACCGGTTCTGCCAAACGGAACGCTACGCCGCATTGCGTCATCGTGTCAATGGGCTTAACGGGTTTGGCTGGGCGGTACGGCTTTCACGACCTTCGCCTTCTTCCACACGTCCTGACTGAGCCGAAACGCCGTCAGGACAAGGAATGCGCCCCAGACCCGGGCCAGGATCATGCCGGGAACGTGAGCCGCGAGCAGCGCCCCCAGAATCGCGCCGACCACCCCTCCCCCACCCATCCACAGGGCCGGCCCGAGCAGCACGTTGCCCTCGCGCACATGCGTGATCCCGCCGACGATCGCGGTCGGGATGATGGCCGCCAGCGAGGTCCCCTGGGCCAGCGCCTGGTTGAATCGAAATCCGACCGTCATGATCGGCACGAAGGCGGTGCCGCCGCCGATGCCGATGAAGCCGCTCAGGATGCCGGCGGCCAGGCCGCCGAGGATGGCCAGCCCATCGCTCCAGCTCACGGCGCGATGACCTCCTTGAGGCCAACGATCAGCAGCACGGCGGCGACGATAAGCGTGACCTCACGCTCCGGGATCCGGTTGAGCAGTCGCGCGCCGATGTAAGCGCCGACCACGCTCCCGACGATGAGGAGCAGCGCGAAATGAAAATCGACCTCGGGCCGGCTCTGCAGGAAGTAGTACACGGGCAGAGCCGCGATCGAGATCGGGATGATGGCGATCAGTGAGTTGGCGTTGGCGTGCTTTTGGCTGACTCCGGCCCACCAGAGCTGCAGCGGGATCATCACGAAGCCGCCGCCGACACCGAGCAGGCCACCCAGGAACCCACCGAGAACACCAATCGTCGCGAAGACGGGGCGGCGACCGGGTTTTGTTATTCGGGCGCCTTGGCCGGCGTTTCGGGCGGGCTGGTCACCACCGAGTGGTGGCGGAACGAAACGTCCACCGGCGGCGCACCCGCACCCTTGGCCTTCTTCTTCTTTTTGACCTCGCGTCCCTGTTTGTTGCGTCCTTTAGCCATGCGTTCCAGTTTCTATGACAAGTGCCAGTTCGCGCAAGAAGGATTCGACGTCGGTCACGAGGCCGATCGACTGCCAGCTCCCGCGGTCGGCGAGCTTCGTTACCACCGCGGGGTTGATGTCGACGCACACGGTCCGGACCCCGGCAGGAAGCATGTTGCCGGTGGCGATCGAGTGCAGCATGGTCGACAGCATGATCGCCATGCGCACCCCGGTGAGCGAAGCGCGCATCCGCTGCTGCGCCTCCACCATATCGGTGATCACGTCCGGCAGCGGCCCGTCGTCGCGTACCGAGCCCGCAAGCACGTACTCGACGCCGTGGTCGATGGCCGACTTCATCACCCCGGACGTGAGCTGTCCGCTCTGGACCATCTGCCGCAACCCGCCGGCGGCGCGGACGCGATTGATCGCCCGCATGTGGTGCTCGTGCCCGTGCTCGGTGGCGAGCCCGCTCTCTACGTTGACGCCCAGCGCGGTCCCGAAGAGCGCCGCCTCCACGTCGTGGACCGCCAGCGCGTTGCCGGCAAACAAGACCTGCACGTAGCCGAGCTCGATCAGCCGCGACAGGTAGCGTCCCGCGCCGGTGTGGACGACCGCGGGCCCGGCCACGACGGCGATGCGCCCGCCCGAAGCTCGGATCTGCTTCATCTCCTCGGCGATCGCGGCGATCAACACCTTCTTCGGCTTTTCCGCCGAAACCTCGCTCGCCATGAACGTGAAGATCTCGGTCTGCCGCGATCGCTCGAGCGGGGTGACCCTCACGCCCTGGTGGCCGACGACCACCTCCATGCCCGGCCGAGCGCCCTGGAACACGATGCAGCGCGCGCGTCCCGCTTTCGGGTCGACGGTGATCGCGCAGTCCATCTCGATGTCCTCGACCGGCACCCACGTGCCGTCGATGAGCACTTCTGTCGGCAGGTTGCTAGTCGAGTAGAAGCCCTCGGGGAACACGCCGTCCTTGACGACCTTCTCCAGCTGGGCGGGTAGCTCGGACTCCGCGGTCGCACCCAGCGCGCGGGCCTGACGCACGATGCGGTCGAGCTGCTCCGCCGAGGATGCGATCACCTCCATTCGGCAGAGCGACGTGTCTGTCTTGTGCTGGCCGACCTTCAGCTCTTCGATGGTGAAGTTGCCGCCGTGGTCCATGACCAGGTCCATGACCTGGGGCAGCATCATCGAGTCGATGATGTGGCCCTTGAGGACCAGGCGCGCCGTGTGCCGCTGGGCGCTCATCGCAGTGCGCCGACGACTGCGTTGATCTCGCCCTTCAGCTTGGCCGCCTCGCGGGCCGGTTTCTCGGCGAAGAGGACGCTTCGGCTCGCCGACATGAGGCACGAAGCCGGATCTCCGTTCCAGGCCGCGCGAACGGAGCTTTCGAGGTCGCCGCCCTGCGCGCCGATCCCCGGAATCAGGAAGGGCAGGTGTGACGAGCGGCGCACATCGGCGATCTCAGTCGGCGCCGTGGCGCCGACGACGAGCCCGACGTTGTGATGAACGTTGAGACGCTCCGCGAGCTCGGCGACGCGTGAGTACAGCGGCCGTCCGCCGGCGTCCAGGTGCTGCATGTCGGTCGCGCCGGGATTCGACGAGCGGCACACGACATAGACACCGCGATCCTCATAACGGGTGAACTCCTCCAGCGAGTCCGCGCCGAGATATGGATTCACAGTCGCGGCGTCCATACCCAGGGTCTTGAACACCGTGAGGGCATAGGCGCGCATCGTGTTGCCCATGTCACCACGCTTGCCGTCGAAGAGAAACGGCGTCTGCGGCGCCTTGGCGCGAAGCTCGAGCAGAGCCTTCCAGCCATCGGGGCCGTACTGCTCCCAGAAGGCGCTGTTCGGCTTGTAGCAGCACACGTGCTCCTCGGTCTGCCGCAAGACCTCTCGGCAGTGCAGCAGCGCGCCCGCCGCGCCGCCGGCGATGCGCTCCGGGTCTGGGTCCAACCCGACGCAAAGCATGGTGTCGCGTTCTTTTGCAAGCGCGCGTAGGCGTTCGAAGTAGCTCATGGGCAACCCAAATCGTAGCTAGCATGAACTCGTGGAGCGGCTTATCCGAATCGGTCTGGCCCAGGTCAACACCACGGTCGGCGACCTGGAGGGAAACGCACACCTCATCACCGAGTGGATTGGACGCGCCCGCGATGAGGGCGCCGACATCGTCGCTTTTCCCGAGCTCGCCCTCACGGGCTACCCGCCGGAAGACCTGGTGCTGAAGCCCGGTTTCGTGCGCGACAACCTCAAGCAGCTGAAGGAGGTGGCCCGGGCGACAAAAGGAATCTCGGCCGTCGTGGGTTTCGTCGACGAGGACGGCGACCTCTACAACGCCGCGGCTTTCATGCACGACGGGAAGATCAAATCGATCTACCACAAGGTGTTCCTGCCGAACTATGGGGTGTTCGACGAGCAGCGCTACTTCGCGCCCGGCCACCGGTCTCCGATCATCGAGCTGTCCGGCATCCGCGTCGGGGTCACCATCTGCGAGGACTGCTGGTATCCGTCAGGCCCGATGGCGTGGCAGGCTTACCACGGCGCCGAGCTGCTGATCAACATCAACGGCTCGCCGTACCACTACGGCAAGCGCGGACCGCGCGAGGAGATGGTCGCGGGCCGAGCGGCGGACTACGGGGCGTTCGTCGCGTACGTCAACGAGATCGGCGGCCAGGACGAGCTCGTCTTCGACGGCAACAGCGTCATCTTCGGCCCGGAGGGCGAGGTGCTCGCGCACGCCGCGTCGTTTCGCGAGGACCTGCTCTTGTACGACGTCGACCTGACCACAGCCGCGTATCACCGGCCGCACGAGAAGATCCGCTACGAGGCCGATGGTGCGGCGCGCCTGGAGCTGGTGACGAGCGAGGTTTCGATCCCGGCCCCGGCGGTTGAGCGGCCGAAGCCCAAGCTCGTCCCTCGCATCGAAACCCCGCTCGAAGGAGCCGCCGACATCTACGCCGCCGTCGTGCTCGGCACCGGCGACTACATCCGCAAGCAGCAGTTCAAGAAGGTCGTCGTCGGCCTTTCAGGCGGTATCGACTCGGCGCTGACAGCCGCGGTCGCTGCCGACGCTCTCGGGCCGCAGAACGTGATCGGGGTGCGCATGCCCTCCCGCTACACGTCGCCGGAGAGCCTCGAGGACGCCGGGCTCGTCGCCGAGGCGCTGGGGATCCAGCTCCTGGACTTCCCCATCGAGCCCGCGCACCGCGGTTTCGAGCAGATCCTCGCGACTGCGTTCGAAGGCACTCAGCCTGGCATCGCCGAAGAGAACCTGCAGCCCCGAATCCGCATGATCATCCTGCACGCGCTCTCGAACAAGTTCGGCTACATCGTGCTCACGACCGGCAACAAGTCCGAGATCGCCACCGGCTACACGACGCTGTACGGCGACTCGGCCGGTGGCTTCGCCGTTCTCAAGGACATCACCAAGACGACGGTCTATGAGCTCAGCCGCTACCGCAACACGCTCAGCCCGGCGATCCCCGAGCGGATCCTCACCAAGCCGCCCTCGGCCGAGCTCAAGCCCGGCCAGAAAGACTCGGACAGCCTGCCGCCGTACGAAGAGCTCGACCCCATCATCCACGGGTACGTCGAAGAAGACCTGACGCCCGAGGAGCTCGTCGCCAACGGCAATCGCCCGGAGACGGTGGCCCGCGTGATCCAGCTCGTCGACCGCAGCGAGTACAAGCGCCGCCAGTCGCCGCCGGGCGTGAAGATCACGCCCCGTGCGTTTGGGCGCGACCGGCGCATGCCGATCACCAACCGATACGTCCCCGACGGCGTCGGTCCTGCGAAGTAGGAGACCCGCTGGGCATAATCAAGGCTGATAGCAGGTATAGATAGGAGCTATATGGCGGGATCGTTCGACGTCGTCGTGGTGGGTGGTGGTCCGGGCGGATATGTAGCAGCGCTCCGCGCCGCGCAGCTCGGAGCGAACACAGCCATCATCGAGAAGGACCGGCTGGGCGGGACCTGCCTGGTCCGCGGCTGCATCCCGACAAAGGCGTTGCTGCAATCGTCGGAGCTGTACACGCTCGCGAAAGGTGGCGCTCAGTTCGGCGTCGTCGCGGACAACGTGGCCTTCGATTGGGCGGCCGCGCAGAAGCGCAAGGGCGCGGTGGTCGACCAGCTCGTCAAAGGCGTGGAAGGACTTCTCAAAGCCGGCGGGGTGACGGTCTTCCGCGGCTCCGGCAAGCTGGCGGGCGGCGGAGCGATCGAGGTCGCCGGCGAACGCTTGCAGGCGAAGGACATCGTCATCGCCACAGGCTCGGCAGTCTCCCGTATCCCCCTGAAAGGCGCCGAGCTGACCATCGACTCCGACGCCATCCTCGAGCTGAAGGAGGTTCCGAACCGGCTCGCGGTCATCGGCGGCGGCGTGGTCGGCATGGAGTTCGCGGCCATGTTCGCCGCGCTCGGCAGCAAGGTCACTGTGCTCGAGATGCTGCCGCAGATCCTGCCGATGGTCGAGGCAGACGTCGTCAACGCCTACGCAAAGCACCTCACCGGCCTGGGCGCCGAGATCCACACCAGCAGCAAGGTGGCCGAGGTCGCGAAGTCAGGAAAGGCGCTGCAGGTTCGCTTCTCGACCGGCGGCGAGGGTGGCGCCGTGGATGCGGACCAGGTATTGCTCGCGGTCGGGCGGTCTCCATACACCGAGGGTCTCGGCGCCGAGGCCGCCGGTGTGAAGCTCGAGCGCGGTCGCGTGGTGGTCGACGACCACCTGCGCACGAGCGCTCAGGGCGTCTGGGCGATTGGCGACGTGATCGGCGGCATCATGCTCGCGCACGTCGCCTCATATGAAGGTATATGCGCCGTCGAGAACATCGCCGGCCACGCGCGCATCCCTGACTACCACGCGGCCCCGAATTGCGTGTACACGGACCCCGAGATCGCGCACGTCGGCCTGGGCGAGAAGGAGGCGAAGGAGCGCGGAATCGAGGTTAAGGTCGGCCGTTTTCCGTTCGCCGCCGCGGGCCGGGCGCTGACGCTGGGTCAAACCGACGGCTTCGTCAAGGTCGTGGCCGACGCGCCGACCGGTCGCATCCTCGGCGTGCACATCGTGGGACCGCGCGCCACAGACCTCATCGCCGAGGCGACGCTGGCGGTCCAGAACGGACTGACGCTCGATCAGCTCGACCTGACGATGCACGCCCATCCGACGCTGCCCGAAGCGATCATGGAGGCTGCGCTCGCGGCCCAGGGCCGGGCGATCCACATTGCCAACAGACGCTCAAATCCGGTTGCGCCCAACCCCTCTCCTGCCCCAGTGGCTACGGCGGCTACCGCTCCGTTGCACAATCGTGAGCAGCAAATGGTCGCACCCGTGAAGCCAAGGGCCGCTCCGACCGCCGAGACGATTACCGCGAAGAGGCTCGAGCTCAAGAAGGAGAACCGGGACTTCTTGCTCGGGATCCACCGCACCATGCAGCTGATCCGGCGCTTCGAGGAGCGCGCCCAGGAGCAGTACACCAAGGCCAAGATCGGCGGCTACTGCCACCTCAACATCGGCGAGGAGGCGACGGTCGTCGGGGCCATCCTGCCCCTCAAGCTGACTGACTACATCTTCACCAGCTATCGCGAGCACGGGCATGCCATTGCGCGCGGCATCGACCCGAAGGCTGTGATGGCCGAGCTGTTCGGCAAGGAGACTGGCACGTCGCACGGGCGCGGCGGCTCGATGCACATGTTCGACGCCAAGCTGCGGTTCATGGGCGGGTACGGCATCGTCGGTGGTCACCTGCCCCTCGCCGCGGGTGGCGCGGCGGCGATCAAGTACCGCGACCAGAAGGATGTGGTCGAGTGTCTGTTCGGCGACGGCGCCACCAACATCGGCGCCTTCCACGAGTCGCTGAACTTCTCCAAGGTCTTCGACCTCCCAGTGCTTTGGCTGTGCGTCAACAACCGGTACGGGATGGGCACCCCAGTCGACAAAGCCTCCGCGGTCGCGGACATCTACAAGAAGGCGTGCGCGTACGACATGGAATCGATCCAGGTCGACGGCATGAACGTTCGCGAGGTGCTCATCAAGACGTCGGAGATGCTCGAGAAGATCCGAACGGATTCACAGCCCCGGTTCATCGAGGCGCTCTGCTACCGCTTCCGGGGCCACTCCGTCGTCGATCCGGACAAATACCGATCGGCCGAGGACAAGGAGAAGTTCCGCAAGGCGGACCCGATCGTGTTCTTCGAGCACGAGCTGGAGACATCAGGCCTCGCCGACGAGGAGTACTTCAAGACGGTTCGCCAGGAGATCGAGACCGAGGTCCAGGACATCATCAAGTTCGCCGACGAGAGCCCCGACCCCAAGGTCGAGGATCTCTACAAGTACGTCTACGCCGGCGAATGGGAAGAGAGCCCGGCGCTGCGAGGAGACCCGCTCTAGATGGCGGCTGAAGAAAAGCTCTATCGCGTCGCCTTGCGCGAGGCTTTGGCGGAGGAGATGGAGCGGGACGACTCCGTCTACTTGATCGGCGAGGACATCGGCAAGTTCGGCGGGGCGTACCGCGTCACGGAAGGCCTGCTGGATCGCTTCGGCGAGAAGCGCGTCGTCGACGCCCCGATCGCTGAAGAGGTGATCGTCGGCAGCGCCATCGGCTCGGCGATGCTGGGCCTGCGCCCGGTGGTCGAGATGATGACCATCAACTTCTCCCTGATCGCGTACGACCAGATCGTCAACAACGCGGCGAAAATCCGCTACATGTTCGGCGGCGAGGCGAAGGTGCCTCTGGTCATCCGCATGCCGGGCGGCGCCGGCCACCAACTTTCGGCGCAGCACTCACACAGCTTCGAGGTGTTGTACGGGCTCATTCCGGGCCTGATCGTCGTCGCGCCCACGACGCCCGAGGACGCCAAGGGAATGCTGAAGGCGGCCATCCGCACCGACAACCCGGTGATGTTCCTCGAGTCGATGAGCCTGTACAACGTGCGCGGCATGGTGCCGGACGGCGACTACACGACGCCCATCGGAAAAGCGGCGGTCCGGCGCACGGGGTCCGACATCACGATCGTCGGCGTGTCACGGATGGCCGTGCTCGCAAACGAGGCCGCGAAGCAGCTCGAAGAGGAGGACATCGACGCCGAGGTCATCGACTTGCGCTCGATCCGCCCCATCGATTGGCCGCCCATCGTTGAGTCGGTCCGGCGCACGAGCCGGTGCATGGTCGTCGAGGAGGGCTGGGCGACGTATGGCGTGACCGCCGAGATCGCAGCCGGCGTGCAGGAGCGCTGTTTCGACTACCTGGACGCGCCGATTCGCCGGCTGGGTGGCGCGCAGGTTCCCATGCCGTACAGCCTGCCGCTCGAGAAGGCGTCGATCCCGACCAGCGAGGACATCAAGAAGCTTGCGCGCGAGGTGGTCGGTAGGAAAAAGCTCGATGGCTGATATCAACATGCCCAAGCTCTCCGACACGATGGAGGAGGGCACGATCGTCGAGTGGAAGAAGAAGACCGGCGACCCCGTCAAGAAAGGCGAGGTGATCGCCGAGGTCGAATCGGACAAAGCGACGTTCGACCTCGAATCCGAGGCTGATGGGGTCTTGAACATCCTGGTCGAGCAGGGCGTGCCGGCCAAGATCGGCGCTCCGATCGCCCGCATCGGCGACGCGGGTGCCCCCACCCCCGCCGCAACCGGCGGGACCTCCCCACGAGGTGGGGAGGTGAAACCCAAGGAAGCTCCCAAGGCGGAGAAGGCGACTCCCCCTCCCCCACAACCCCCACCTTCACAGCCAGCCCCTCAGCCCGCAAGTGCGACCAATGGCAGCGACAGCGCGGCCACAGTCGAGGTGAAGGCGTCGCCTCTCGCCCGGCGTCTGGCGTCAGAGCTGGGAGTCAACCTCGCCACGATCCAGGGCAGCGGCCCGGAGGGCCGGATCGTCAAGGAGGACGTGGAAGCAGCGGCTGCGGGCAAGGCGGCGCCTGTGCGAGCGCCCTCCCCCACCCCGCCTCGCCCGTCCGGACCTGACGTTGAAGTCGTCGAGCCCAATCGCATGCAGGCGACCATCGCCCGCCGCATGGCCGAGGCGAAGTCGACCATCCCGGAGTTCACGGTCACGGTCGAGGCTCGCGTGGACCTGGCGGTCAGCATGCGCCAGCAGCTCAAAGACTCCGTGCCCGGCGCCGAGAAGGTGACGATGACGGACTTCCTCGTGCGCGCGAGCGCTCTGGCGTTGAGGAAGTTCCCCGAAGTCAATTCGTCGTGGGTCGACGGCAAGTTCCAGCGCAAGCGGCGCATCAGCATCGGGCTCGCGGTGGCGCCATCGCAGGGCATGGGCCTTCTCGTCCCTGTCGTGCACGACGCGGACGTGAAAGACCTGATCCAGATCTCCATCGAATCGCGCCAGGTCATCGAACGCGCTCGCTCCGGCCGGCCGGCCGAGGGCGACCTCAGCGGCGCCACCTTCTCGATCTCGAACCTCGGCATGTACGGTGTCGACGAGTTCACCGCCATCATCAATCCACCCGAGGCGGCGATCCTCGCCGTCGGGGCGATCGAAGACGTTGCTGTGGTCGATGCGGGTCGCATCGTGCCCGGCAAAGTGATGCGCATGACCCTTTCGGTCGACCACCGTGTCTTCTATGGCGCGACCGCTGCGCAGTTCATGGCCGAGGTCAAGCGCCTGATCGAAAACCCCGTGACGCTGGTCGTCCCCGCCACGCAGTGACCCCCGGCGAGGTCGCGGACCTTCTGGAGTCGTCGGGCCGGGCGTTCGCTTCCACGCTGACCGCAGTCCCGCCAAACGTCGCCTCGTGGCATCCCGCGCCAGGCGAGTGGTGCGTCAACGAGGTCGTCGGGCACGTGATCGTGACCGAGAAAAACGGATTCGCGGGCAGGATCGGGGTCATCCTCGGCGCCGATGAGCCCGACCTACCCACATACGATCGCGACGGCATCCAGAAGACCCGAAACGACTGCGCGCGCGATCCGAAAGAGCTGGCTCAGGAAATGCTCGACGTGCGCAGCCGCAGTCTGAAGCTGGTTCGATCGCTGGGTCCCGAGCAGATCGCGCGCGGAGGGACCCATCCCGACGTGGGCCGTCTCACGGTGGAGGACCTGCTTCATGAATGGGTCCACCACGATGGCAACCATCTCCGCCAGGCGCTCGCGAACGTACAGGCGTATGTGTGGCCGAACATGGGCAACGCCCGGCGCTTCTCCCGCCCAGATATTTAGCCGCTAGCCCCCACCCGACAGCGCTCCCTGCGGGAGCGGTGTCGACCTACCCACGAGTGGGGAGGCAGCGGGCAGCGTGAGATGCACTCGGAGATTGCCGGCGTCGTCGACGTCCGCCCATAGCCTGCCCCCCATAGCCGTCGCCAGCTCGCGCGAGATCGCCAAACCCAGCCCGACGCCGCCGGCCGCCGCCGACCGCGCCGGGTCCGCGCGGTAGAACCTTTCGAATATCCGGTCCGGGTTCGGACGGTGCGGCCCGGCCGGGTTCGACACGACCGCCTCAATGGAACCGCCGACAAGACGCGCGGTCGCCGTAATCGTTGAACCTGACGGGGCGTACTTCACGGCGTTGTCCATGAGGTTGTCGACGATCTGGTGCAGGCGCTCGGGATCGGCGGCGACAGGAGGGATGTCGGCCGGCACGTCGAGCTCGAGTTTGAGCTGGCGCGCCTCGGCTCGAGACCGCACGATCTCCAACTCCTGTTCCAGCTGACCGCGAAGATCGACCGCGGTGATGTGGATCGATATCGATCCCGCCTCGACTCGAGCCAGGTCGAGGAGCTCCTGCGCCATTCGTAGAACGCGCTCCGACTCCTCATGCACGACGTTCGCGGCCCGAGAGCGTTCGAGGTCGGTGACAAGGCTTCCGTCGACGAGCGCCTGGCTGAACCCGATCAGGCTCGTCAACGGAGTCTTCAGCTCGTGCGAGACGTTCGCCAGGAATTCGCGCTGGACCTTGCGCGCCCTCTCCACCGCCTCCGCCATACGATCGAACGCAGTCCCCAATGTGCCGATCTCGTCGGTTCCCCGGATGCCGACGCGCCGTGAGTAGTTGCCCGCCGCGATGTCCTCGGCGGCCGCGGCCAGCTGGCCGAGCGGCCGAGTAAGAGAACGGCTTACGAGCAGCACAAGAAGCATCGCGAGGACCAGCGCGGCTCCGCCCGCGAGCAGCAGGCGGGGCACGAGCTCGTTCGCGGCCGCGGCCGCAAACGCTCCCTGCGGCACCGCGAGCACGACGTAGGCGGCGGTCAAGGGGTCTCGTGCCGGCGTGATGGCGGTGGCGGCGACCAGGTAGGTCTGGCCGTCGAGGGTGATCCGCGCCTCGGCCACACCGCTGACCCGCTTCGACGCCGACACCGAGATGTCCTGTCCCTCCGTGTCCTGGCTGCCGCTGTCGAAGACCACGCGGAACTGGCTGTTGAGGAGCAACAGCCGGTTGCTACCCAACTGCGAGGCAAGAGCCGCCAGCCGCTGTTTGTAATCGATGGGATCGTCCATGCCGCGTGAGGGGGTGCACGCGCCCGCGTTGGTCGCGGCGCCAACGCGCAACTGACACTGCTCATGAATTACTAGCGGGCGGGCGGTCTGGATCGACCTGTCCAACTGCTGCTGCGCGCTCTGCAGCTCCAGGTCGCGTACCAGGACCCATGTCAGAGCCCCGCTGAGCAAAAGGCTGACGGCCACGATGCCGGCCGCTGCGGCGAGTAGCCGGAGTCGGAGGCTCAGCTCGCCGCCAGCTCCAGCCGGTAGCCGACGCCCCACACCGTCTGGATGCTCGGGTCCGAGATCTTCGCGGCGGCGAGCTTCTCACGGACCTGCTGGACGTGGACGTCGACCGTCCGCGTGTACCCCGGGAAGTCGTAGCCCCACACGAGGTCCAGCAGCTCGCTGCGCTGGAAGACCCGCCCGGGATGGCGCGCAAGCAGCGCGAGGAGGTCGAACTCCTTCGGCCGGAGCTGGACCCGGGCGCCGCCCTGGCGCACCTCGTGCCGCTCCAGGTCGACCTCGAGCCTGCCGGCCCGGATCAGCCTGGGCTGGTCGGGCTCGATCCGAGCCCGGCGGAGCAGCGCCTTGGCGCGGGCCACAAGCTCTTGAGGATGGAACGGCTTGGTCAGGTAATCGTCCGCCCCCACCTCGAGCCCGACGACCTTGTCGGTGACCTCGTCGCGGGCGGTGAGCATGATGATCGGAACCTGGCTCTGCTTGCGGATCTCTTTGCAGATGGTGAGCCCGTCGGTGCCGGGCAGCATGATGTCGAGGACCACGAGGTCCGGCTTGACCTGGCCGAAGCGGACGAGCGCCTGTGTCCCATCCCCCACTCCCTCCACGTCATAACCCTCGCGCGAGAGGTACAGGCGAGCCAGCTCGAGGATGTGCGCCTCGTCGTCGACGACCAGGACCTTGAAGCTCAATGCGGCCATACCATCAATAGATCACCATCCCGTCATCCGGATGTCCGGGTGACGTGAGCGAAATGTAAACGAGCTAAGCCTTGGTTTTCGAAGCCGCGCGTTTGTCGGTGCCGGCCCGAAGGACCAGCTTCAACGGGTTGCCCGACAGCCCAAACCGCTCCCTGATCGCTTTCTCGAGGTAGCGCCGGTAGGAGAAGTGGAGGAGCCCCACGTCGTTCACGAACATCACGACCGTCGGGGCTTCCGAAGCCGCCTGGGTGGCGTAGCCAAGCCTGAGGCGACGGCCTTTGAAGCTCGGCGGCGGGTGGTCGATGAAGGCCTGACGCAGGACACGGTTGAGCTCGTTGGGTGGGATCTTGATGCGGCGGTTGCCGACCACCTCCAGGGCGGCCGGGATCACCTGCTGCATGCCTTCTTTAGTCTTCGCCGACACGGTCACGATGGGCGCGAAGGGCGCGAACTTGAACCTTCCGGTGAGCACAGTTCGCCAGTAAGCCGCCTTGCGCATGGCCGGCTCGACGAGGTCGATCTTGTTGACCACTATGACCAGCCCCTTCCCCGCCTCGAGGGCATAACCGGCCACGTGCTGGTCTTGCGCCAGCACCCCTGCCGAAGCGTCGAGCACCAGGAGCACGACGTCCGCTCGCTCCATCGCATGGATGCCGCGCAGTAAGCTGTACCGCTCGAGCTGGTCGCGGGCCGTTGATTTCCGGCGGATGCCCGCCGTGTCGATGAGCACCACCGGCACGCCGTCGTAAACCAGCTCGGTGTCGATCGGATCGCGCGTCGTCCCCGGTATCGGGCTCACCAGCGCCCGCTCGTCGCCGAGCAGCGCATTGAGAAGCGATGACTTGCCGACGTTGGGGCGGCCCATGATCGCAAGCCGGTCGGCTTTCGAGTCCGGCGCCGGCTCTTCTGATGGCGCCGGTAGTTGCTCGATGACCCGATCCAGGAAGTCGCCGATCCCCAGGCCATGCTGAGCGGAGATCAGGCTGGGTTCGTCGAAACCGAGCTCCAGGATCTCGTGCGCGAAATGGCGGTCGTTGGGCGAGTCGGCTTTGTTCGCGGCGACGAGAACACGGCGGCCGGACCGGCGAAGCAGCCGCACGATCTCTCGGTCGATGGCAGTCAGTCCTTCGCGGACGTCGAGGAGCAGCACGATGACGTCGGCTTGATCGATCGCGACCTTGGTCTGAGCCTCGATCGCGGCGCGGGATTCGTCCTTGGCGGAATCCATGTCCAGGCCGGCCGTGTCGACGATCGTGAACTCGCGGCCTGCCCATTCCGCGACGCCGTACAGTCGGTCTCGCGTCAGCCCCGACTGGGAGTCGACGATCGCCTTGCGCCAGCCCAGGATGCGGTTGAACAGGGTCGATTTGCCCACGTTGGGACGGCCCACGATGGCGACGATCGGCCTCGACATGGATTCAATTAGGCCAGCTTTCAACCCACGGCGTTGTGGAGTACCGTAAGCGGGGTCGCACGAATGTCAACCAAGCCCGTCGTTTTTTGGTCTCGGCTGTACCGCCTCATCGCCTCCCCATTCGCGCCTGCTCCATGCGCTATCTGCGGACGGGGACATGCCTCGATCGGATGGGCGGTCGACCCGTTCGGCCGGATGCACGGCCGCTGTCCGGGCTGCCTGGATGAAGTCGGCCCGGTTGACTCGACGCCCGCGGCATCCACGACTCCCACATCGGGTTGACGACTTAACCACCCGGCGCTTCACCGTAGAGGAACGCCGCGCGCGACTGGCACGGCGCCATCACCTGGCACCTGGAAGCCGCGTCAACACAGCAACCGAGGTCGCCCGCGACATCGTCGGCCTGCATAGCACCGACCCGGCCACCGTGTTCGTCGCCGCGTGGGCTCGGATGAAGAATGCGGACGTCGCCGGCATCGAGCGGGAGCTCTACGACGACCGCTCGCTGGTGCGCGTCCTCGTCATGCGCCGGACGGCATTCGTCTTGCCTCCAGAGGAAGCCGGTATCGCGCTCGCGGCATGCGTGCTTTCGGTCGGCCAGGTGCAGCGCAGGCAGCTCGTCCAGTGGATCGAGAAGGCGGGCATCGCCAAGGACGGCGCGCCCTGGCTGAAGAAGCTCGAGGAGTCGACGTTCGAAGCCGTGGCCGCGCGCGGCACCGCAACCGCTGTTCAGGTTTCTCAAGACGTGCCACTTCTTCGGCGAGAGCTCGTCGTTGCCGAAGGGACCAGGAACGAGGCCCGAGTGAACCTCGGTTCTTTCGTCCTTCGTCTGCTCGCCGTCGACGGCCGTTTGATGCGTGGGCGTCCGCGCGGAGGCTGGCTGAGCACGCAATGGTCGTGGTCGACGACCAGGTACTGGCTGGGCAACGAGCTCAAGACATGGACCATCCACGCGGCACAGGCCGAGCTGGTCCGGCGCTGGCTCAAGGCCTTCGGGCCCGCCACGGTCGAGGACGTCCGCTGGTGGACGGGCTGGACCCTGGCCGACGTCCGGCGCGCACTCACCGCGATCGCTCCGGTCGAGGTCGAGCTCGACGGCGCCACCGGCATCGCGCTCGCCGACGATCTCGGCCGCACACGCCGGCCGGAACCATTCGCCGTCCTGCTGGCCGGTCTCGATCCCAGCGTCATGGGTTGGGCAGGGCGCGACTGGTACCTCGGCGCTCACCGGTCCGCGCTGTTCGACCGTTCCGGCAACGCGGGACCGACGATCTGGTGGGACGGTCGCATCGTCGGCGGCTGGGCCCAGCGCCCAGAGGGTGCGATCGTCCTACGCCTCCTCGAAGACATCGGTCGTGATGGCAGGGCCGCTGTCGAGGCCGAGGCCGAGCGGCTGCGTGCCTGGCTTGGGGTCAGGAGGGTTCTCCCCCGGTTTGCGACGCCGCTGGTAAGGGAGCTTGCCGCGGGGGGCGAATCGAAAGAGTCGCCGCGGCAATCGCGCAGAGCACCGCGCCAAAGCCAAAAGCCGCGGCGGGGCTGACGAGGGTCCACAGCACACCCGCGACGACGCTGGACACGAGGTCGCCGACGCCATTCACCCCGTTGAGCACTCCGAAGGCTGTGCCCAACCTGCGCTCCTCGACGATCGAGCTGGTGAGCGAGCTTTCGACGCCGCTGACCACGGGGTTCTGCGCGCCGACAAACAGCGCCAGCAGCGCCACCGCCGGCCAGCCGTGGCCGAGCATGCCGACCACGCACGCGGCGGCGAAGGCAAGATACGCCGAGGCGAGGACCGGCGTCTTGCCGATGCGGTCTGCCAGCCATCCCGCGGGGAAAGACACCGCCGCCCCGACCGCATTGTGCGCGAGGTAGAAACCCACCGCCGCCGACAGCGCAGCGGGCCGGCTCAGCTCCGGCTGCAGCATCTGTGCCGCGCGAAGGATGAAGAAGGCCGTCGCGAAGTTGCCAACGCCGAACACCGCGACGGCGGCGATCAATCGCCAGAACGATTCCGGGAGTGGCACGCGCAGCGAGACGGGCTCGGCGCGTTGCTGCCTCGGATCGCGCGTGAGCAATCCGAAGAGCGTCACGGCGAAGAACCCGGGCACCAACGCGACAGCGAAGACGGCCCGGAACCCTTGACCGGCCGCCATGAGGATGAAGGCCATTACCGGCCCCAACAGCGCGCCCGCCGTGTCTAGCGCCTCGTGAAAGCCAAATGTCTTGCCCAGGTCGGTCTTGCCCACCGAGCCCGCAAGCATCGCCGAGCGGATGGGCTGGCGCAGCCCGCGGCCCATCCAGGCCAGCGCGCGGGCGATGATGACCTGCTGCCAGATGGTGACGGCGATCAGCAGGCCGAGGCCCACCACCGTCGTCCCATAACCGGCGACCGCAAGGCCCTTGCGCCACGCTATGCGATCGCTGTACCAGCCGCTCCAGAGCTTGACCACCGCGGACGACCCGTCGGCCACGCCCTCGACGATCCCGACCGCCAGCGCCGGCGCGCCGAGGCCCGCGGTGATGAAAAGGGGCAGGACCGCGAACACCATCTCGTAATTGGCGTCGGCGGCCAGGTCGGCGATGCCGATGCCAACGACGTTGCGATTGAGCCAGGACGCTCGGCTCAGCTGATTTCTAGCGGCTCGGCGTGGAATGGACCGCCGTCTTCGTCCGCGACAAACGCGTTCGCGTCGACCGGCTTGCCCTGCTCTATTGAGACGATGACGTAGACGTAGCCCGCCCATGCACGTTCGGTGTCGAACCGCGACGCCTGGGCAGGGTGGTCGGGGTGGCTGTGGTAATAGCCGACGATGTCCAAGCCCGCCGCGTCGGCCTCACGCTGGATGCGGATCTGGTCGAGTGGATCGATCTCGTAGCGGTCGCGCGACCTCTCCACGATGATGTTCCGGGCCCGACGCACTTCGGTGACCACGCGATCGCTACCCAGCATCAGACCGCATATCTCATCCGGGTAGCCCTCGGCGCCATGCGCCTGGATCGCATCCATCGCCGACCGCTCGATCTTCACTTGCGTCCGTGGAGGCCGGTAGAGAGGTAGCGGTCGCCCGAGTCAGGGAACACCGTGACAACCACGCCTTCGCGGACGGTCTCGGCCAGCCGCCGCACCGCCCACAGCGCGGCGCCGCTGGAGTGACCAACGAGCAGCCCCTCGGTTTTCGCGACTGCGCGCGCAAGGTCGTATGCGGGTTCCGTCGGGCAGTTCCAGATCTCGTCGGCGCTACTCGGATCCCAGATCTTTGGAACGATGGCGGTGGGAATGTGCTTCAGGCCCTCGAGCCCGTGGAATGAGTCCTCGGGCT
>Ga0207684_10000228_pt1 | contig 86168 bp, 90 predicted proteins | sample KBSK5501metaG_FD_184342 | JGI IMG/M metagenome (GOLD analysis project Ga0207684, IMG submission 184342) | Corn, switchgrass and miscanthus rhizosphere microbial communities from Kellogg Biological Station, Michigan, USA - KBS K5-50-1 metaG... | ecosystem: Host-associated > Plants > Roots >...
GAGAATGCGCGAGATCAGGAGACGACGACCGTTCGCGTTGAGCTTCGCCCTAGAGTGAGACACCAGAGAGCCCTCCTTGTGCCGTTTCGAGTCAGTCACCCGAAGCAAGCACGGAGGGCTCTCTCCTTGTCAACAACCTCTATGGGCAGCTCAGCTAGCGCCGCCGAGGCGGCGGAGTAGGTCCGCGCTGAGGTCGCCGGTGCAGATCTCCTCGACCGGCCCGCGCATGCGGATCTCTCCGTCAGCCGCGATCGTTACGGCGAGCCGACCGCCGGGCATCGAGACCATGACATCGCGATCAGTGAGTCCTCTGCGCTGGCAGGTCGCGACCACGGCGCAGCTCGACGAGCCCGACGCGAGTGTGTAGCCCGCGCCGCGCTCCCAGATGAGGATCCGCACCTCGCTCCGCGACACGACCTCCGCGAACTGGACGTTCGTGCGCTTCGGGAACGCCGGGTGACGCTCGATCTTCGGTCCGAGCGCATGGACGTCGACCTTCGCGAGGTCGGGAACGATCACCACGCAGTGCGGGTTCCCCAGTGAGACCGACGTCACGTCGATCCGCCGGCCGTCGACTTCGATGGAGTCGAGCGCGTCGAAGCGCGCCTTCCCCATGTCGACGGTGACCCGCGCGACGCGTCCGTCCTCGTGCTCGAGCGCGCAGGTGACACGACCGCCGAGCGTGTCGAGCGTGAAGCGGTCTTTGTCGGTGTATCCGTGGTCGCGGAGGAACTTCGCGAAGATGCGCGCGCCGTTGCCGCTCTTCTCGGCCTCGCTGCCGTCGGGATTGAAGATGCGCACCCCGAAGTCCGCGCCGTCACCGGGCGCGACGAGCAGGATCCCGTCCGACCCGACACCGAGATGGCGATCACAGATGACACGGACGGCCTCGGGCGTGACCGCGAACGGCACCTTCGCGGGATCGATCACGATGTAGTCGTTGCCGAGGCCGTGTGACTTCACGTAGTGGGGCACCGTACCCATCATCGCCGCTCGAGGTGTTCCGCGTCGCGCTGCGGCTGGGGCTCACCTCGTTCGGTGGACCGATCGCGCACCTCGGCTACTTCCGGAGCGAGTACGTCGTGCGCCGGCAATGGCTCGACGAAGCGACGTACGCCGACATCGTGGCGCTCTGCCAGTCGCTTCCCGGTCCGACGAGCAGCGAGGTCGGTATCGCGATCGGGCTCCTGCGCGCGGGACCGCTCGGCGCTTTCCTCGCGTGGCTCGGGTTCACGCTGCCGTCGGCCGTCTTCATCGTGGTGTTCGCCTATGCGCACGCGGGCCTGGGCGGCGCGCTCGCTCCGGTCGTGCGCGTGCTGGAGCTCGTCGCGCTCGTCGTCGTCGCGTTCGCGGTGTGGCGGATGGCACGAGCGCTCGCCTGGGACCGCCCTCGCGGCACGATCGCGCTCGGCGCGACGGCGATCGCGCTCGTGTGGCACGACCAGTACGCACAGGTCGCGATCATCCTGCTCGCCGGACTGGTCGGACGCGTGGTGTTGCCGGCCTCCGACCTGGTCACGCGCGTCGCGCACGCGGTGCCGATCGGACGCCGCGTCGTCGTCACCTGCGGTGCGCTCTACCTCGCGCTGCTCCTGGTGTTGCCGATCGCGCGTGTCGCCGCGCCGAGCGGCGGCGTCGCGCTCTTCGACTCCTTCTATCGCTCCGGCGCGTTCGTCTTCGGTGGCGGTCACGTGGTGCTGCCGCTGCTCCAGAACGAGGTCGTTCCGCCCGGCTGGGTGACGACGGAGCAGTTCCTCGCCGGTTACGGCGCCGCGCAGGCGCTGCCCGGTCCGCTCTTCACGTTCGCCGCGTATCTCGGAGCGGTGATCGCGCCGGGTCCGAGGGCCGGCGATCTCTTCACGATCTGGCCGCCGAACGGCATGCTCGGTGCGACGATCGCGCTCGTCGCGATCTTCCTGCCCGCGTTCCTCGTCGTGTTCGCGGCGCTGCCGTCGTGGGGAGCGCTGCGCGCGCGACCCTGGGCGCAGTCCGCTCTGGCGGGCGTGAACGCGGGGGTCGTGGGTCTCCTGCTCGCGGCGCTGATCGGGCTCGCGATGAGCGCCATAGCATCGCTGCGATGAGCTTCCCCGCCGAGCTGTTCCCCGACACGACGCGTCTCCTGCCGGGCAACACGCTCGCGATCGGCGGCTGCGATCTCGTCGCGCTTGCAGCGGAGTACGGGACCCCGCTCTACGTGTACGACGAGGCGACCATCCGTGCGCGCGTGCGCTCGTTCCGCGGGGCGGTCGCCTCCGCGTATCCCGGTCCCTCGACGGTCTGCTACGCCGCCAAGGCGTACTGCGCGCCCTGGCTGCTGCGGCTGCTCGCCGCGGAAGGGCTCGGCCTCGACGTCGTATCGGGCGGCGAGCTGCACGCCGCTACACGCGCGGAGTTCCCGCGCGACCGGATCTTCTTTCACGGCAACAACAAGAGCGAGGACGAGCTGCTCTTCGCGAGCGCGGAAGGCATCGGCCGGATCGTCGTCGACAACCTCGACGAGATCGCGCTCCTCGCGCGCGTCGCCGCGAAACGCGACGCGCGCACGGCGGTCCTTCTGCGCGTCGGGCCCGGCGTGGACGCGCACACGCACGCGCACCTGCTCACCGGAGCCGAGGACACCAAGTTCGGCCTGGACATCGCGAGCGACGCGGCCGAAGCCGGAGTGCGCGCGATCCTCGCGCGACCGAAGCTCGAGCTGCACGGCTTCCACGCGCACATCGGCTCGCAGATCCGCGAGATCGACCCATACCGCGAGTCGGTGGAGCGCCTGTTCGTCTTCGCCGCGGAGATGCGGGGGAAGACCGGGTTCGTCGCCCGCGAGATCAGTCCAGGCGGCGGTTACGGCGTGCGGTACACGCTGGACGACCCCGAGACGCGGCCGGCCGAGATGATCCGCGACGTGGCGAGGCTCGTCGCCGACGCCGCGCGGCGCCACGGCTTCGCGGATCCGCTGCCCGATCTCACCATCGAGCCGGGGCGCTCGATCATCGCGCCGGCGTGCGTCGCGCTCTACCGCGTCGGATCGGTGAAGCGCGGTGCTCGCACGTATGTCGCGCTGGACGGCGGTATGGCCGACAACATCCGTCCGACGGCGTACGGCGCTAAGTACACCGCCGTGCTCGCGAGCCGCGTCGATGATGGCGCGCCGACGGAGGTCGCGATCGCGGGGAAGTACTGCGAGACGGGTGACATCCTCATCCAGGAGGTCGCGCTGCCACTCCCGCGGGTCGGCGAGGTCATCGCCGTGCCGGTCTCGGGCGCTTACCAGCTGGCGATGGCGAGCAACTACAACATGGCGCGCCGGCCCGCGGTCGTCGTGGTCGCCGACGGCAGGGCTCGGCGCGTCACCGCGCGCGAGACCTACGACCAGATCCTGGTGAACGAGAGCGTCTGACCCGACTCAGTCGCGGAAACGAACGTCGACCAATCCGTCGCGATCCAAGCGGCGGACTTCGACGTCCGGCCCGCCGCGCTCGCGCAGGAGCGCATAGCGCTCAGCAGCGCGCAACGGATCCGTCGCGCCGAGCACGATGCGCGCGACGCCGGTCGTCCCGTTCGCGTGCTTCGCCGCGTCGCCGTGCGGCACGCGCAGGTCGCGCGCGGTGAGGTCCTCGATCAGGAAAGGCAGCGGCTTCTCGAGACGCACGACGCGCCATGCGACCCGGACACCGTCAGGTCGCGTGCGCCCGCCATCTTCCGCCGGCCGGGCGACGAGGCTGCCCAGCGCGGCGACATCCTGCGCGATGTCATTCGAAAGCAGCGCGAAGTCGGCCCACCCGCCGCCGCGCTCCGCGACCGGCGCCCAGCTGTGCTTTCCGCTCGCCGCGGCGACATCGTGGAACGCGATGAGCTCGAGGTAGCTGCCATCCTGGAATCCGACGAGCGCGTTGTGCGTGAGACCGCCGGCGTGCTCGCCGCCCGGCGTCACGGTGAAACCACGCTTCCGATGTTCGGCGACCGCGGTATCGAGATCGAGGACGACGAGGACGACATGATCGAGGCCGCGGATCACGTGGCTGTCGGCTAGTTGATGCGCTCGATGATCGCCGCGATGCCCTGACCGCCGCCGATGCAGAGCGACGCAAGCCCGTACGTCCCGCCGCGCTCGCGCAGCTCGAATGCGAGCGTCAGCGCGAGACGAGCGCCGGACGCGCCGAGCGGATGTCCGAGGGCGATCGCGCCACCGTTCACGTTCGTCTTGTTCCGGTCGAGACCGAGATCCTTCTCGACCGCGAGGTACTGCGTGGCGAATGCCTCGTTGATCTCGACGAGGTCCATGTCGCTCACCTTGAGGCCTGCGCGCGCCAGCGCCTGACGCGACGATGGTGCGGGTCCGATGCCCATGATGTCGGGGTCGACACCGCACACGCCGCCGGAGACGATCCGCGCGATCGGCTTCAGCCCCGCCTTCGCGGCAGCCTCCGCTGACCCGACGACCATGGCCGCGGCGCCGTCGTTGATGCCCGACGCGTTCCCGGCGGTGACGGTGCCGTCCTTCTCGAAGCGAGCGACGAGCTTCGCGAGGCCCTCGCGCGTCGTGTCGGGACGGATGTGCTCGTCCTTCTCCACGATCAGGGTGCCCTTCTTCTGCTTCACCTCGACCGGCACGATCTCCTTGGAGAAGCGGCAGTCCTCGCGTGCCTTGGCCGCGAGGCGATGGCTGCGCTCGGCGAATTCGTCGGCCGCGTCACGTGTGATGCCGTACTTCCGGCCGAGGTTCTCCGCCGTGTTCGCCATTCCGAGTCCGTTGTACGAGTCGACGAGCGCGACCCAGAGGTAGTCCTCGAGCTTCTGCTCGCCGAGGGGGAGGCCCCACCGTGCGCCGCGGATCTGGTGCGGCGCCATGCTCATGTTCTCGGTGCCACCCGCGAGCACGAACTCGGCCTGCCCGAGCTGGATCTCCTGCGCGGCCAGGAGGATCGCCTGAAGGCCCGAGCCGCATAGGCGATTGATCGTCAGCGCCGGTGCCTCCTTCGGCACGCCGCTCTTGAGTCCGATGTGACGCGCGAGATACACCGCGTCGCCCGAGGTCTGCAGGACGTTGCCGAAGATGACCTGGTCGATCTGCGTGGGATCGACCTTCGAGCGCTCGAGCGCGGCCTTCGCCGCGATCACGCCGAGGTCGGTCGCGGAGGTATCGCGCAGCGCGCCGCCGAATGTGCCGAACGGGGTGCGCGCGCCGTCGATGAGGACGATCTCTTTCACGTGGCTGCTCCCTGGCCGCGCGAGGCGGTCAAGTCAATTGTCCCACGCGAACAGTGCGCATACCGAAGAGGCGACGCAACCGGTCGTCGATCGCTGCCGCGGTCGCAGGTCGCACCCTTCCTATCCTTCGTCCCAGGCGCTCCACCGATATGGATCGGACGTGCTCGATCAACACGAAGCTCGGAGCGAAGAGATTCGCCTCGGGTGGCTCGATGCGGACGTGCAGGAGCCTCGATGCTTCTGACCGCGTCAACGGGCACGCGATGATGAGTCCGATCCGACTCCGATTCAGTCGATCAACCGATACGACGACGGCTGGCCTTCGGCCCCCCTGCTCGTGTCCGCGAACTGGATCCAGATCGACCCACCAGACGTCGCCGCGTCGTGGCTTTGGCCCGATCGTGCTCGGCTCGCTCCTGCCCGGACCAGTCATCGGCCGGCAGCGGGGGGGCGGGGATCGCGTCCCACTCCTCGAACTCCTTCCGGTACTGCTTCCATTGCCCGGGGGTCATCGCCTCCAACTCGCGGTCGACCTCATCCCAGAAGAGGTCGTCCGAGTAGCGCTCGATGGCCTCGGCGGCAAGATCACTCATGGGCCTTTTCATCTCTTTCGCCATCGCCTTGAGCGTCACGTAACTGGGATTCGACAGCCGAATGAGTGGGCGCGGCTTTTCGACCACGGTTGACCAAATGGTATACCGCCGGCGCACGCGTGGGCATGCCTGTGTTCGCCCGTTCCGCCCTATCGCGCGCTGCGCGTGGCAGGCGGAGCAAAACGCGAGGCGGCGAGGAAGACTGGCGCAGTTTTGTTGCCGACCGCCATCTCCGCGAGCAGATCGCCGATCGCGCTGGCGAACTTGAAGCCGTGTCCAGAGCACGCCGATGCGTACGCGACCGGTCCCTCGCGGTCGATGATGAAGTGCCCATCGGCGCTGTTCGTGTAGAGGCACACCTGCGCGCGGCGACGTTCGCCGTTCGCGAGCGGCATGCGACGGCGTAGCCAGGCGCGGACACGTTCCTCATCCTTCGCGCTCGGCTCGCGATCCACCGTGTCGGGATCGACGCGATCGCCGAAGTGCAGGCCGGCCATCTTGAGTCCGCTCGTCGGGTCGTAGGGGAATCCGTAATAGAAGCGATCGGTGTCCTCGACGATGTACACCGGCAGCTTCGTGAAGGCGTCGAGCTCGCGGCGCGGCTCGAACCAGAACAGCACGCTGCGCTCGACCCACAGGTGCGGCGCGAGCTGCGGGAGCAGGCGCGGCAGCCACGAGCCGGCCGCGATGACGAGGCGCCGCGCGCGATAGCTGCCCTGCGCAGAAGTCACGCGCACCCCGTCGCCGTCGAGCTCCCAGCGCTCGATCGGCTCGGCGAAGCGCAGCGTCGCCCCGTGTTGCTCGGCCTGGCGCAGATGCGTCTCCACCGCGCGCTCCGGCGCGAGCCAACCGGCCTGCGCATCGACGAGGCCGATCCAGTCGCGATCGACCTCGAACTGCGGATAGCGCCGCTGGAGCTCCGCGTTGTCGAGCACCTCGTGCGCGAGACCGTGCGCCCGCGCGCTTGCGAGCGCTCCCGACACGAGCTCGCCGTCCGGCGGACCCATGTACAGGCCGCCGGTCTGCGTGAGCAGCGTCTCTCCGCTCTCGCGCTCGAGCGCGCGCCAGAGATCCCAGGCGCGCTTGAGCAGCGGGACGTAGCTCGGGTGCTCGTAATACGAGAGCCGGATGATCCGCGACAGACCGCCAAAGGACGCGAGCGTGTGCCCGCGTGCGAAGCGATCGAACCCAAGGACGCGCTGTCCGCGCTTCGCGAGGTGGTAGGCCGCCGCGCTGCCGTGCGCGCCGAGTCCCGCGACGATCGCGTCGAATGAGCGTTCGCTCATCGTCGGGTCAGCCGGCGACCGCCATCGCGACGATGTTGGCGACCTCGTCCGTCTTCTGGCTCCCCGCTTCGACTCCTTTGATCCGCCCGCTCCGCAGTCCGCCGCGGACCGCATCTTCGATCGCGCGGCTCGCGTCGCTCTGGCCGAGGTACTCGAGCATGAGCGCGACAGCGCCGATCGATCCGACGGGGCTCGCGACGCCCTTGCCCGCGTACTTCGGGGCCGAGCCGTGAACGGGTTCGAACATCGAGACCTTTCCGGGGTTGATGTTTCCCGACGCCGCGACCCCGAGGCCGCCGCAGATGGCGGCGCCGAGGTCGGTGAGGATGTCGCCGAACAGGTTCGTCGTCACGATCGTGTCGAACTGCTCTGGCTTGAGGACCAACCACATGCAGGCGGCGTCGACGTACATCGCGTCGCGCTTGACGTCCCCGTACTGCTCGCCGATCTCGTCGAAGATCCGGCGCCAGAGCTCCTGGATCGGGATCGCATTCGCCTTGTCGACGAGCGTGAGATGTCGATCCGGTCTCGTGCGCGCGAGCTGGTACGCGTAGCGGACGATGCGCTCGATCCCCGGGCGGGTGAACCGCATCGGCACCTCGGCGACCTCGTCTTTGCCGGCGCCGGTGACCCAGCCGGTCTGGCCGTACACGTCTTCGGTGTTCTCGCGCACGACGACCAGATCGATGTCTTCCGCGCGCTTCCCCTTCAGCGGCACAAGGCGATCGTCGTACGCGACGATCGGGCGGAGGTTCACGAACAGGTCGAGTCGCTGGCGCATCCCGAGGATGACATCCCGCTCCACCACGCCGCGCGGGGCGCGCGGATCGCCGATCGCCCCGAACAGCACGGCGTCGAACGCGCGCAGCCCGTCGATGTCCTCGGGCGTCACGCGGCCGGCCGAATCTACGTAACGCGCCGACGACCACGGTAATTCCGTGCGCACCGTGGAAAACCCGAACCGCCGCTCCGCCGCGTCCAGGACGCGGAGCGCCGCGCGCGTGACCTCGGGACCGATACCGTCGCCGCCGATTACGGCGAGTCGGAATGAGGCGGTCATGGGATGCGGCAATCCTCGCAGAACCGTTGACGCGGCGCAGTCGGGCGATTAGCTTCAAAGGCACATGCTTTACCGCTGCGCCGCCATGGCCATGCCCGAAGCCCATTGCACCTGCGTCTGTGCGATGGGCGACCACGGTTTGGGAGGCGGCAGCTAGCTCGCATACCCGTTCTCAGCGTTCCACTGCAGGCCTCCCACACGGGAGGCCTTTTGATTTCCAGGGAGGAAAAGAGAAATGAGTGACACGAGATATCTGGCGATCGCGTTCTCGAGCCGGATCGCCAACGGGCATCTGCGCACCGCGGTGACCGCGGCGGCGCCGGCCGACGCGAAGGTCGTGCGAACCCGGTCGGACGTGGTCGCGGCCGTGTTCGAGGTGGACGAAGACGTCGACGCGCGCAGCGAAGGGGAGCGGCTGCGCCGTCGCGTCTCGAAGGAGGCGGAGGACGACCAGCTGTCAGTCGCCGTCTCGGGTCCGAAGCGCGGCGCGACCGGCGCGCATCTCGCGCTCCTTCAGGCCGAGCAGGCGGTGTCGCTGGTGCGGACGAACGGCGGCAAAGCGAAGACGACGCACTTCGAGGACATCGGTCCATACCGCTTCGTTCTCGGTCAGCCGGAGAGCGACATCGAAGCGTTCGCCGAGCGCGTGCTCGGCCCGCTTGCCGACGATGAGCGCTACGCCGATCTCGTTCGCACGCTCGAGGCGTATCTCAAGCTGCACGGCAGCGTGAACGGCGTCGCACGCGAGCTGTACCTGCACCGCAACACCGTGCGACAGCGGCTGCGCCGCATCGGTCAGCTCACCGGCGCGAAGCTGAGCAGCTCGGACGATCGTCTCGCGCTGCAGCTCGCGATTCTCGGTCGCCAGGCGCTGGACCGTATCGCGAGTTAGCGCGCCGCGGGCGCGGCTCCCCGGTACGCCTCGACGAGCACGCCGAGGCTCGCCGGATTCGCGACCGCGCCCTCGCTGACCGCGCCCGCGAGCGGCTGACCCATGAGCAGCCGCTTCACCGGGACCTCGAGCTTCTTGCCGTTCAGCGTCTTCGGGATCTCGGGCACGGCGAGGATGCGATCCGGCGCGTGACGCGGTGAGAGCTCGCGCCGCAGCGTGTCGTTGATACGGCGGCGCACCGCGTCGTCGAGCTTCGCGCCGGGAGCGAGGACGACGAAGAGCACGAGCTCCGCCTCGTCGCCGCCGACCTCGACCACCAGGCTGTCCTTTATCTCCGGCAGCTGCTCGACGATCCGGTAGAACTCGCTCGTGCCCATGCGTACGCCGCCGCGATTGAGCGTCGCATCGGAGCGTCCGTAGATCACCGAGGAGCCGTCGGCGTTGAAGCGGATCCAGTCGCCGTGACGCCAGACACCCGGGAACACGTCGAAGTAGCTGGCGCGATAGCGTCTCCCGTCGGGATCGTTCCAGAGGTACACGGGCATCGAGGGCAGCGGCCGCGTGATCACCAGCTCGCCGACGTCCCCGACCACCGGCTTCCCATCCGCGTCGTACGCCTCGACCTTCGCGCCGAGCGCCGCGCATTGCAGCTCGCCGGCGCGGACCGGCAGGAGCGGGCACGACTGGAGGAATGCGGTGCACACATCGGTGCCGCCGCTCACGCTGCCGACCGGCACGGATCGCCCGAGCGCGTCGACGATCCAGGTGAATCCTTGCGGCGACAGTGGCGCGCCGGTCGAACCGACGGCGCGCACGCGGCTCAGGTCGTTCTCACGGCGCGGCGCGATGTCCGCCTTCATGCAGGCCTGGATGAACGCCGCCGATGTTCCGAAGTACGTAACGCCGACATCCGCGGCGAAGCGCCAGAGCGTCTCCATGTCCGGATACGCGGGGCTGCCGTCGAACAGCACCGCCGTGCCCCCGAGCGGCAGGACGCCGAGCATGTAGTTCCACATCATCCAGCCGGTCGTCGAGAACCAGAAGAAGCGATCGTCCGCGCCGAGATCCTGATGCAGCGCGATCGACTTCAGGTGCTCGAGCAGGATCCCGCCCTGACTGTGGACGAGCCCCTTCGGCAGACCGGTGGTGCCCGACGTGTAGAGGACCCAGAGCGGATGCTCGAAGGGCAGCTGGGCGAACTCGAGCGGCTTGGATTCCGAAGTGAGCTCCGCCCACGACATGCGTTTCCCGGTCCGGGCGGGCGTTTCGTCCGGCTGGAGGTAGGGGAGGACCACGGTCGCCGTGAGGGTTGGCAGCGCTCGCTCGATCTCGCCGGTTTCGCGCGTGCGTTCGAACTCGCGCCCGCCGTAGCGATACCCATCGACGGCGAACAGGACCTTCGGATCGAGCTGGCTGAAGCGGTCCACGACCGCGCGCGTGCCGAAGTCCGGGGAGCAGCTCGACCAGATCGCGCCGAGGCTCGACGTCGCGAGCAGCGCGACCACCGCCTCGGGGATATTCGGTAGATACGCGACCACGCGATCGCCGCGCGTCACGCCAAGGCGCACGAGCCCGGCGCGCACCGCGGCGACCCGTCGCGCGAGCTCCGCGTAGGTCACGGTCGCCGAATTCTCGAGCCCGCGTGTCTCGGACCGTGCGATGAGCGCGGGATGGTCGTCGCGACGAGCGAGCGCGTGCTCCGCGTAGCTCAGCTCGGCGCCCGGGAACCACGAAGCGCCGGGCATCGTGTCGCGCGCGAGGACGTGCTTGTAGCGCCGGGTCGAGTGGACCGCGAAGTGGTCCCAGATCGAGGACCAGAAGGCGTCGAGATCCGTCACCGACCAGCGCCACAGCTCCTGATAATTCGCAAAGCTCAGAGCGCGATGGCGCGCAAGCCACTCCAGATAGCGCGTGATGTTGGCGCGGTCGATGGTCTCTTCACTCGGGCGCCAGATCGTCTCGATCGGACCATCCTAGGGGCCGGGTAGCATCGGCTGGTGCGACAGAGTGAGCTCGCGACGCTCTTCGACTTCACGTACTGGGCGCATCGCCGCGTGCTTGCGACCGCCACGCGGCTGACGGACGGGCAGTTCACGCTGCGCTCTGTGATCGTCGGGCGCGACCTGCGCGCAACGCTCGTGCACACGCTCGACACGGAGCTCAGCTGGCGGCTCCGACTACAGGGTCGTCCCGAGGAGGAATGGCGGAAGACGCTTCCAGCGTCCGATTACCGCAACCTCGCCGCGCTCGTCGACCACTGGACACGCGACGAAGCCGAGATGCGCGCTTGGATCGCGAGCCTCGATGACGCGACGCTCGCTCGCAGCGCGGATCTCGGTACGAAGGAGCAGTATCCGATCTGGCACTACTTGATCCACATCGTCACGCACAGCCAGCAGCACCGCGCGGAGGCGGCGCAGCTGCTCACGCAGCTCGGGCACTCGCCGGGCGATCTCGACTTCCTCGACTACGCGGACTGGGCGCGCGGGTCTGGCTAGTACGCGTTCCTTGGCGGCCGCTTCTGCTCGAAGCAGTCGGAGCAGTACACCGGCTTGTCGCCGCGCGGCTGGAATGGCACGCGCGCTTCCTTGCCGCAGTTGCTGCACACCGCGCTGAACATCTCGCGCTGACCGCCGCCGTATCCGCCGCCACCGCCACCGCCACCACCGCCGCCGGCGCGGCGCGCCGCGCGGTCAGCGGGACAACGGCTCGGCGCGTTCTGCAGTCCGCGCGATGCGTAGAACTCCTGCTCGCCGGCCGTCCAGATGAACTCCTGCCCACAGTCGCGGCAGGTCAACGTTTTGTCCAGGAAACTCACGTGATCCGCCTCCCCTTAGAAAGAGCGTCAGTGTACGGACCTTGTGCAACCTGCCCGACGCCTCGGCGACGCGGTTGACGCGATCGCGCGCTCGTCGCTACGGTCAGGGGACGATGGCTCAGCGGATCTCGATGTCCATGCCGATGGCCCCCCTGGCGGGGCCCGCTACGCGTTTGGGAGGCTGAGCCCGACCCGTCTTCGCGTTCCATCGGCGTTTCGAGGCCTCCCGTTCGGAGGCCTTTTTGATTTTGAGAGGAGAACGGACATGGCGACGACGCTCAAGGAGATCACCGCGCTGCGCGGGCTTCGCTGTCGCGCTTGCGGCGCTTTGCAACCGGCCGACGAGCGCTACGTGTGCGGCGAGTGTCTCGGGCCGATCGAGCCGGAGTACGACCTCGATGTATTCGAGACGGAGACGCTGCGCGCCAACATCGAGCGTGGACCGGCGTCGCTCTGGCGCTACGCGCCATTGCTACCGGTCGCGGCTCCGGCGACTCATTGGCCCGTAGGCTGGACACCGCTCATCGAAGCGAACCGTCTCGGCGCCGCGCTCGGGATCGAGCGCCTGTATCTGAAGGACGACACCCGCAATCCGACATTGTCGTTCAAGGACCGCCCGGTCTCCGTCGCGCTCGCGCGCGCGCTCGAGCTCGGTCTCGACACGATCGCGTGCGCATCGACCGGCAACCTCGCCGGGGCCGTCGCCGCCGCCGCGGCACGGAATGGTCTTCGCGCGTTCGTCTTCGTGCCGGCCGACATCGAATCAGGCAAGATCGCGAGCGCCGCCGCGTACGGCGCGACGGTCGTTCGCGTGCGCGGCGCGTATGACGCCGTGAACCGTCTCTGCGGCCGGCTCGCCGACGAGTACGGCTGGGGCTTCGTGAACTTCACCCTGCGTCCGTACTACGCGGAGGGGAGCAAGACCGTCCTCTTCGAATGCGCCGAGCAGCTTGGCTGGACGCTGCCGCATCACATCGTCGTGCCGGTCGGATCGGGCGCGCTCCTCACCCGCCAGGCAACGGCCGCGAATCAGCTCCGGGCGACGGGCCTCGTCCCCGAATCGCATTTCCACATCCATGCGGCGCAGCCCGCGGGCTGCGCGCCGGTGTCCGACGCGGTGCTCGACAACTGGCGACCGGTCGAGCCGGTGCGCCGACCGGAGACGCTCGCGAAGTCGCTCGCGATCGGCGCTCCCGCCGACGGCGACGGCTCGGTGAAGATCGTCCGCGACACGCGTGGCAGCGCCGCGTCGGTGACGGACGACGAGATCCGCGAGGCGGCGACGCTGCTCGCGACGACCGAGGGCGTGCTGGTCGAGCCCGCGGGCGGCGTCGTCGTCGCGACCGCGAAGCAGCTCGCGTCGCGCGGCGTCTTCCACGCGGGCGAGACGGTCGTGCTGTATCTCACCGGCAACGGCTACAAGGGTGGCCCGGAGGAGACCGCGCTCGGTCCGGTCATCCCCGCAGACGCCGATGCATTCCGTCTCGCGTACGAGGAGGTGCTCGCGTGAGCGTCACGGTGCGTCTTCCCACTCCGCTCCGTTCCGCTGTCGGCGGCGAACGGACCATTCAAGTTGAAGCGAGCGACATCGCGTCACTCCAGCGCGAGATCGCCGCGCGCTATCCGGAGCTGGGCGCGCGCGTGCTCCGTGACGGCGCCTTCGGCCGCTTCGTGACCGTGTTCGTGGACGGCGAGGATGCTCGCTTCCTAGAACAGAACGCCGATCTCAGGACCGCGAAAGTCGTCGAGATCCTGCCAGCGATGTCGGGGGGTTGATCGGCGCGGCCCGATCGAGGATCGTGCCGTGAGTGGCCGAGACTCGGGCGGGCTCGCGATACACCAAGAGCCGCCTCAATCAGGTCAGCGAGCGCGACGCCAACAAATACGTCATGGGCGTCGAGGCTCGCTTTCAGAAGCCCGACCGCGCGGTGAAGCGCCGCATCCTCGAGCTGCTCGATCTTCCCAAAGAAGGCGAATGGACGCACCACACATTCGATCTCGTGTTGACGCCACCTGACGCCGACGTCCTCACGGTCGCGAACGCTGAGCGATACATCAACGATCTGCGCCTAATCGAGGTCAAGGCCACGCGAAAGGCGATACGAAGCGCCGCGCTGAACGGGTTCTTCTTTGGAACGACGGCGCGGCAATACGAGCTGGCGCGCGCCGCGAAGGGCAAATACCTGTACGCGTTCGTGGTTCTGAACGACGACAACGAATACGGCCACCCGTTCTATGTACTCGTCAGTCCCGAGGGCGTCGACAGGCGGACACAGTCGAAGAGGCTCCAGTACCAGGTGCAGTTCAAGCGCGACTCCGAGGCTTCGTCTGACGAGCAGCCGAGTCGGATCCCGGTCGACATCCTGAAGCAGGTCCGGGCCGAGCCCGAGGGAGATATCCCACCCGCGCCATAGCCCTGCTCTTACCGGATCGTGGAAATCACGGCCTGACTGATACGCGTCACACGCCCGAAAACATTGACCGCCTGTGCGCGACGCACTAGCCTGACCACCTCGTGTCACAGCCGATCATCGTCATCGTCCCGGTCGACCTTCTCGTCCTTGAGAAGGCGCACCAGACGTTGGGAGGCGAAGCGACCTAACCGCACAGCACAAGCGAAGACTCGAAAGCCTCCCAGAAGGGAGGCTTTTTCTGTTAAGGGGGCACGTACGAGCGACGCGCGGTACCTGGCGATCGCGTTCGCAAGCCGCCACACCGGAGCGGCGGCGAAGCTGCGGGCCGCCGTTGCGGCGGCCGTACCGGAAGACGCGCGCGTTGTGCGCACCGCGAGCGGATTCGTCACCGCCGTGATCGCGGCGGCCGCGCCGATCGACGCGCGCAGCGAAGGGGAGCGGCTGCGCGCGCGCGTGGCCGCCGAGGTCTCCGACAACGAGCTCTCCGCGGGCGTCGCGGGTCCGAAGCCGGGCTCATCGGGCGCGCATTTCGCGCTCGTCCAGGCGGAGCAGGCGCTGGGGCTCGGCCGCACGAACGGCGGCATCGGGCACACCACGCACTTCGACGACCTGGGTCCGTACCGCTTCGTGCTCGGTCAGCCGGCGAGTGAGATCCGCGCCTTCTCCGATCAGATCCTCGGACCGCTCGCAGCCGATGAGCGGAACGCGGACCTGGTAAAGACGCTCGACGCGTACCTGCGGCTTCAGGGGAGCGTGAACGGCGTTGCGCGTGAGCTCTTCCTGCACCGCAACACCGTGCGTCATCGGCTGCGCCGCATCGCGAAGCTCACCGGCGCGGACCTCACCGACGCCGATTCGCTCCTCGCGCTGCGCCTCGCGATCCTCGGGCGTCAGGCGCTCGTGCGGCTGTCCTCGTGATGGACCGCATGATCGAGCGGCCTTCGCCGCTCTCATCTGCTTGGCGGGTGCGCTTCGCGCCCGCCGCAGTAGTGCGCGGTGCACAACGCACCCGATCGGGGGTTGACCGGCCCGTGGTCTGGCAAGAACACTGGTCGGACATGGAATTCGCCCGCTTCCTCCTCGCTCTTATTGGCATCGTCCTCGTTGAGAGGGCGTACGTCCGTTCGGGGGGATAGCGGCTAACTACTAACAAGCAAGACCAAGCGCAAAGGGCCTCCCGAAAAAGGGAGGCCTTCTTCATTTCGGCGAAGGAAAGGGGAGACGACCAGTGGCAGTGACCGCCGAGCGCCAACCACGCGACCGCGCGACACCCTGGCTCGAAACGAGCGGCAACCAGGTGCTCATCGACGTCCTGCGCTCCTGGGGCGTCACCTTCTTCGCCGGCGTGAACGGCGGGGGTGTCGTACACGTCGCGAAGCATCTCGAGCCGTACACCGATCTCGCGCAGTCGCGCGACGGCATCTCGCGCATGCTCACGATGGGCGAGTACGTCGCCGGCTTCGCCCCGCTCGGTCACTGGTACGCGACGGGGCGCGTCGCAGGTTGCGTGACGACCACGGGCGCCGCGACGAAGCTCGGCGGCAGCGGGATGACCGACGCGAAGCTGCACAACATTCCGGCCATCTACCTCATCGCGCTGAACTCGACGATGTCGATCGGCAACGCGCCACTGCAGGACGTGTCCGAGCACGGCATGAACGTCGTCCCGCAGCTCGAGGCCGAGCTGGGCGAGGGCTGCGTCGTCATCGACAGCGTGCATTCGCTCGAGGACGGCCTGCGCCAGGCGCAGCGCGTGCTCAAGCGATCGAAGCCCGTCGCGATCGCGTTCCACCCCGATGTTCTCTCGCGTCCCGCCGACGCGTCGGCGCCATGGACATCGAAGCCGCGCACCTTCGCGGCACGCGACGTCTCCGACTTCCTCGAGGAGTTCCCGCGCGTCGCGCGCGGCAAGCGCGTGCTCGTGTATGTCGGCGGCGAAGCTGCCTTCCACCCCGGCATCCGCGAGCTCACCACGCGGCTCTCCGAGCTGCTGCGCGCGCCCACGGTGTGGTCGGTGAACGGCGCGAACGCGATCTCGCCTGCGAACCCTTATGGCTTCGGGTACATCTCGTTCGGCGGCAACGACGTCGCGATGGACCTCTGGAAGGGCGTCACGCAGGACGACGTCGTCATCACTCTCGGCTTCGACGCCGGCGAGTACTCGCTCAATCTCGGGAAGATCAACGCCGGCCACGTCTGGCACTTCACCGACCTGCGCGACGCGTACGGTCACAAGCAGGGCGAGTTCCGTCACCGCGTGGGCCACGAATACCGCCTGGTGCGCGGCGACATCGGCTTCGTGCTCGAGGAGATCCTGAAGCGCCTGCCGTCGGCGCTCGGCGAGCGGCCCGAGGTGGTGCCGGCACCGGCGTCGCTCAACAAGCGCGAGATCTCGCGCGAGACGCGACCCGGCACGGTCGACGCGATGGAGTTCTACGGTCGCCTTCACACCGCGTGGCGCCCGAACTCGATCGGCTTCGACGACGTGTGCACCGCATACAAGGACCGGCAATACGTCGCGCAGCGGCCCAGCGAGGACATCCGCTTCTTCACGACGCACGACGGATCCGCGATGGGCGGCGCGTTCGGGCTCGGCGTCGGCGCGAAGGCCGGAGACCCATCGCTGAACACCTTCGTGTTCACCGGCGACGGGTGCTGGCGTCTCTTCGGCGGCGCGCTCGCGGACTGCGCGAATATGGACCTGCGCGTCTTCGTCGTGAACAACGGCGTCTACGGCATCGTCGACAAGGGACTCGAGGTCATCATCCCCGAGGTCCCGAAGCGCCAGTACCACTCGAAGCTCCCACAGATCGACTTCGTGAAGGCCGCAGAGGCGCACGGCTGGGACGGCGTGCGCGTGTCACCGGATCTCTCGAACCTCCGCGACATCGTCGACGCGTGCTACGAACAGAAGGGTCGCTCGCTCCTCGTCGAGGTGCCGGTCGACGCGGATCAGATGCTCGGTCTCAACCCGCGGCTCAACAACCTCACGACGAAGACCTATCTCTAGAGGAGGATGACGATGGCCACGGTGTATTACGACAAGGACGTCGACCCGAAGGCGCTGCGGGGCAAGACTATCGCCGTCATCGGGTACGGCAGCCAGGGTCACGCGCACGCGCAGAACCTCCGCGACAGTGGGCACGATGTCGTCGTCGGCCTGCAGGCCGGCAGCAAGAGCTGGGCGAAGGCGGAGGAGGACGGCTTTAGCGTGCGCGAAACGGCCGACGCCGCGCGCAGCGCCGACGTCGTCGCGCTGCTCGTGCCCGACCAGCATCACCGCGAGGCATACGCGAAGATCGCGCCGTTCATGGGCAAGGGCCGCACGCTCCTCGTGGCGCACGCGTTTTCCGTTCACTTCGGCGAGGTGAAGCCCGATGCCCAGGCCGACGTGGTGATGATCGCGCCGAAGGCGCCCGGCCACCGCATGCGCGAGGTCTTCAAGGAAGGCAAGGGCGTCCCGGCGCTGCTCGCGGTGTACCAGGACGTTTCCGGCAAGGCGGAGCAGACCGCGCTCGCGTACGCGCAGGCGGTCGGCGCGACGCGCGCCGGCGTCATCAAGACGACCTTCGCCGAAGAGGTCGAGACAGACTGGTTCGGCGAGCAGGTGATCCTGTGCGGCGGCATCAGCGAGCTCATGAAGGCGAGCTTCGACACGCTCGTCGACGCGGGCTACCAGCCCGAGGTCGCGTACTTCGAATGCGTGAACGAGATGAAGCTCATCGTCGACCTGATCTACGAGGGCGGGCTGTCGTACATGCGCTACTCCGTCTCCGACACCGCCGAGTTCGGCGACTACACCGTGGGCCCGCGGATCATCAACGCGGGCGTGCGCGCGGAGATGAAGAAGGTCCTGAGCGACATCCGCGACGGCACGCATGCGAAGAAGTGGATCGCGGAGTACCGGAACGGCGCGCCGAACCTCTATGCGCAGCGCGCCAAGGAGCAGGAGCAGCCGCTCGAGCAGGTCGGCCGCCGGCTGCGCCAGATGATGCCGTGGCTTCCGAAGCGCGAAGTCCCTGGGCGGAGCGCCGCCCGTTCCGAGCCGGCGCGACCGCCGGAGCCCGTCGCCGCCGCGGACTAGAGGAGGACGAGATGCGACAGATCGAGATCTTCGACACCACCCTGCGCGATGGTGAGCAGGCGCCAGGTGCGGCCCTCACCGCCGCAGCGAAGCTCGAGGTCGCACGCGCCCTGGCGGAGCTTGGTGTGGATGTGATCGAGGCCGGGTTCCCCGCGGCGTCGGACGGCGAGGCCGCCGCGGTGCGGCAGATCGCGCAGGACGTTACGGGCGTGACCATGGCCGCCCTCGCGCGCGCGAACGACGGTGACGTCGATGCGGCGGCGAGGGCCCTCGCGCCCGCGGCCCGCAAACGCATCCACGTGTTCATCGGGACGAGTGACATCCATCTCGAGCGCAAGCTCCGCATCACGCCACACGAGTGCCTGCTGCGCGTCGAGCGCGCCGTACGCCGTGCGATGGAGCATGCCGACGAGATCGAGTTCTCCGCCGAGGACGCGACGCGGACGGACATCCACTTCCTCGGCACCGTCTATCAGGTCGCGGCCGCCGCGGGCGCGCGGATCATGAACGTACCCGACACCGTTGGGTACGCGCAGCCCGATGAGTTCGCGCGAACGGTGCTCGCGGTCCGTGGCGCGCTGACCGCGTACAACGGCGGCATCCGCGTGTCGGTGCATTGCCACAACGACCTCGGACTGGCGGTCGCGAACACGCTCGCCGCGATCGAGGTCGGCGCGTCGCAGGCGCACGTGACGATGAACGGCATCGGCGAGCGCGGCGGCAACGCGTCGCTCGAGGAGACGGTCATGGCGCTTCGCTGCCGCGCGGATTGGTATGGCGCGGACACGAAGATCCGGACCGAGCGGATCGTCCCGACCAGCCGGCTCGTGTCGGAGCGCACCGGCATCCCGGTGCAGCCGAACAAAGCCGTCGTCGGCGCGAACGCGTTCGCGCACGCGTCGGGGATCCACCAGGATGGCGTGATCAAGGACCCGCGGACCTACGAGATCATGACCCCGCAGTCGGTCGGCTGGGAAGCGCGACGCATCGTCGTCTCGAAGCTGTCCGGTCGCGCGGGTCTCGCCGCCCGGCTCGCCGAGCTGGGCGTTCCGCTGCACGGCGAAGAGCTGGACAACGCCTACCGACTCGCGATGCGTCGGGCCGACGAGGTGCATGAGCTCGACGAGCGCGACCTCATCACGATCGCGGCGGAAGCGCGCCGGAAGGCCGTCCTCGCACCTGCGACGCTGCCCGCCGCATCATGAACGACTGAGCACTGTCTCCCGCGCAGCGTCGATCTGGGCCGCGGCCAACTCGGGCGGGCCCTCGACTTCGACGATGATGCGCTTGTAGAACTCGTGCTCGATATCGAGCGCGATCGTCTTGTCCGGATCGTGTATGTCCCAGAAGACCAGTCCATCACCGGTGAGAAACGTCCCGGCGGTGACGACGCCGGGGAGGTTCGTGCCGAAGCGCAGCCCGTGGAACCAACCGTGCGCCTCAGCGGGACGGACCGTCACCGCTCGAATGTGCGCGAGTGGCACAGTGAGCTCGCTCCGTAGCGCGAGGATTTGATCGATTCCGCGCATGCGGAGATGGAGCGTGTCACTGTCGATCGCCATCTGGACCATCGCTCGCTCCTCATTCCGGCTCGGACCGGAAGGAGCCACTCTAACCCCTGAGCTCCCACACGGACGTGGCATCGGACGCTTCGCCGGATCTCCCCACGCTCGTCTCTGACCTTTGCTGTTACAACATCAAGCGGATTGAGCACCGACACCCGCTCCCGCAGCCGCGTCATGATCGACGGCCCGGATCGCGCCGGGGCCCGTTCGATGATGCGCGCCGTCGGCTACGGCGACGAGGACTTCAAACGCCCGCTGATCGGCGTCGCGCACTCGTGGATCGAGATCATGCCCTGCAACATCAACCAGCGAGAGCTCGCCGGGTGGGTGAAGGAGGGGATCCGCGAGGCGGGCGGCACGCCGGTCGAGATGAACACCATCGCTATCAGCGACGGCATCGCGATGGGTACCGAGGGAATGAAGGCGTCGCTCATCTCGCGTGAGGTCGTTGCCGACTCGATCGAGCTCGTCGCGCGCGGCCATCTCTTCGACGCCCTCGTGTGCGTGAGCGGCTGCGACAAGACGATCCCCGGGACCGTGATGGCGCTCGCGCGCCTCGACATCCCGGGTCTCATGGTCTACGGCGGATCGATCATGCCCGGCCGGTTCGAAGGCCACGACGTCACCATCGGCGACGTGTACGAGGCTGTGGGGAAGCACGCGGTCGGGAAGATGAGCGACGCGGAATTGCGCGATCTTGAGATCCATGCCTGCCCCGGCGCCGGCGCGTGCGGTGGCCAGTTCACGGCCAACACGATGGCCACGGCGTTCGAGGCGCTCGGGATCTCGCCCGCGGGATCGTCACGCGTTCCCGCGACCGACCCGCGCCGTCGCGAGGTGATGAGGAGCGCGGGACGTCGCGTGATGGAGCTCCTGCGTGACGGGGTCCGCCCGCGGCAGATCATCACGCGCCCGGCATTGGAGAACGCGATCGCCGCGGTGATGGCCACCGGAGGCTCGACGAACGCGGTCCTTCATCTCCTTGCCGTCGCGCGCGAGGCGGGCGTCGAGCTTTCGCTCGAAGACTTCGACCGGATCAGCGCGAAGACGCCGCTGCTCGCCGACATGAAGCCGTGGGGACGCTTCAACGCGCCGGACATGGACAAGGCCGGCGGCATCATGCTCGTGCTGCAGCGGCTCCTCGACGCGAAGCTGCTCAACGCCGACGCCATGACCGTGACGGGGCGGACCATCGGCGAAGAGGCGCGAGCGACGAAGGAGACGCCCGGCCAGGAGGTGGTGCGCCCGCTCGCGAAGCCGCTCGCGGCGAGCGGCGGGATGGTGATCCTCAAGGGCTCGCTCGCGCCGGACGGCGGCGTGATGAAGGTCGCAGGACACCTGATGGAAGCGCGCCGTTTCACCGCGCGCGTGTTCGACCGTGAGGAGGACGCGTTCGCGGCGGTCGTCGGTGGAAAGATCAAGGAAGGCGACTGCGTCGTGATCCGCTACGAGGGCCCGAAGGGTGGACCTGGGATGCGCGAGATGCTCGGCGTCACCGGCGCCATCGTCGGCGCGGGCCTCGCGGAGAAGGTCGCGCTCATCACCGACGGACGTTTTTCCGGCGCGACGCACGGCCATGTCGTCGGGCACATCGCTCCGGAGGCCGCGGTCGGCGGTCCGATCGCCGCGATCCGTGATGGCGACACGATCCTCATCGACCCGGCGAAGCGTCGGCTCGACCTCGACGTCCCGGCCGACGAGATACGTCGTCGACTGGCGGCAACGAAAGCGCCCCCGCCGCGCTATGCGACGGGGGCGCTCGCGAAATACTCGAAGCTCGTGTCTTCGGCGTCAGCCGGCGCCGTTACTTCGGAATAGAACTCACAGTCTTCGCGACGACGGCCACCTTCGGTTTGTCCTCGAAGTCCGCCTGAGCGACGAGCTCGCGCCAACCCGGCACGGGTTCGATCTTCGTGATGCGGTACGACTTGTGATTCACCTCGATGAGTTTGCCGACGATCGCGCCGTAGGCGACGGCCGACTGCCCGTTGAACGGTCCACCGTGGAGCTTGACCGTGACGCTAGCGGTCGAGGATTTCAACGGGGAGGCCGGCGGTCTCCGCCGGCCCCACCCTTACGTGCCTTCTGTGCTTTGAGCGCGGCGATCCGATTCTTCTCGGCCTTGTCGCGCTTCGGTCCTTTTTGCTTCGGCACCTAGCTAGTAGCGGCTACGAGACTGCGATGGACGGCGCTGCTCGAAGCAATCGCTGCAGTAGACGGGCTTGTCGCCACGCGGCTGGAACGGCACACGGGCTTCCTTGCCACAGTTGCTGCAGGTCGCGGTGAACATCTCGCGGGCGCCGCCGCCGTATCCGCCACCACCGCCACCACCACCACCGCCACCGGCGCGGCGCGCCGCGCGGTCAGCGGGGCAACGGCTTGGGGGGTTCTGCAGGCCACGGCTCGCGTAGAACTCTTGCTCTCCGGCGGTCCAGATGAACTCTTGGCCACAGTCGCGACAGGTCAGGGTCTTGTCTGCGAAAGACACTCAGGTCTCCTCTCGTTTTGCCTCTGCGCTTCGAGGATCGGGGCGAGTCTCTACGTGAGGATGACCTGCACGTGACCAACTACGTTCCGGGCCCTTGTCCGCCAGCGGCGCTCCGCCTTGCGGAGCGCTCTTAAGTGTATGTCCCGACCGCCTTGTGCAGGCTGACCAAGTTGGCGGTCGCCGGTTGACGGAGTCCCAGGGCGGTCCCTAGCGTCCTTTCCGATGCCTTTCGCGCTCCTCCCGATCATCCTTCCGGCCCCGATCCCGGGGCCCGCTTCGCGTTCGGGAGGCTGAGCAGCACCTAACCACCGCACCCAGGAACCGCAAGGCCTCCCAGAACGGGAGGCCTTTCTGTTGGCGGGAATCAAGGAGTGACATGGCGGAACAACTGGCGGTCGGAGAACGGGAGCGCCTGAACGAGATCTTCGGCTCGTTCATCGACGAGACGATCGGCATCGTCGCGCGGCAGACGCGCGACACCGTGTCGTTCGCCGTCGGCTCGCCGGCGCGCGAGGCGCTCGAGCTCGTCGGAGCTGACGACCTCGCTGCGACGGTCATCCGCCGGGAGGGCGCCAGCGCCCTCGGCTACACGATGACCGAGGGCGAGCCCGAGCTTCGCGCCGCGATTGCCGCCGACGCGCGCGCCCGCGGCATCGAGGCGGATCCCGAGGAGGTGCTCGTCAGCGCCGGCGCGCTTCAGGCGATCGATCTCGCGTGCCGGGTCTATCTGCGTCCGGGGGACGTCGTCGTCGCGGAGTCGCCGGCCTTCGCGAACGCGCTGTCCGCGTTCCGCAACCACGGCGCGCGCGTCGTCGAGGTGGCCGTCGATGGCGAGGGCCTCGACGTGGCCGAGGCCGCGCGCGTGCTGCGCCGCGAGGGGCTTACGCCGCGGATGTTCTTCGTCGTGCCCAACTTCCAGAACCCGACCGGCGAGACCTTGTCGGATCACCGGCGCGCGGCGCTGCTCGCGCTCGCCGCGTCGCACGGCGCGGTGGTGATCGAGGACGACCCGTACGGTCTCCTTCGTTACCGCGGCAAAGACATCGCACCGCTCGCGGCGCGTGCATCGGCGGCGGAGGTCGTCTCGATCGGCAGCTTCTCCAAGACGTTCCTCCCGGGCCTGCGCGTCGGGTGGGTCATCGCGGACCGCGACGTGATCGCGCGCATGGCCGCGGCGAAGCAGACGATGGACTCATCCACCGGCACGCTCGGGCAGCGCATCGTGCTCGAGTTCGAGCGGCGGGGTGGCGCTCCCGCGCACGTCGCGAAGCTGCGCGAGATGTACCGTGCGAAGCTGGAGCGCGGACGCGCCGCGCTCGAGCGCGAGTTCGCGGGGACCGGCGTGCGCTGGAACGATCCCGAGGGCGGCTTCTACTTCTGGGTCCGCCTCCCCGGGGAGCTGAGCTCGGGCACCCTGCTCGGCGTCGCGCTCGAGGAGGGCGTCGCGTTCGTCCCGGGACACGCCTTCACCATCGCGCGCGATCACTCGGCCGCCTTCCGCTTCTCGATCAGCGGGCCGACGCTCGACCGCATCGACGAGGGCGTGCGTCGGCTGCGCCGAGCTTTCGACCGGGTCGCATCATGACCGTCGTGGAGAAGCCCGCGCTCACGCGCGCCGCGATCCTCGCGGCCGCAGCGCGCATCGCGCCACACGTACGGCGCACGCCGACGGAGCGCTCGCCGGCGCTTTCGCAGCTCGCGGGGCGCGAGGTCTATCTCAAGCTCGAGAACCTCCAGCGCACCGGTGCGTTCAAGATCCGCGGCGCGCTGAACGCGCTCACGCGTCTCGACGCCGCCACCCGCGCCGCCGGTGTCGTCACCGCATCCGCGGGCAACCACGGCCAGGGCGTCGCGTTCGCGGCGCAGCTCGTCGGCGCTCCCGCGACGGTCGTGCTGCCGCAGGGCGTGCCGCTCGCGAAGCTCACCGCGATCCAGCGCAGCGGCGCGGAGACCGTGCTCGCCGACGGCGGCTACGACGAGGCCCACGCCGTCGCGCTCGAGATCGCGCGCGAGCGCGGGCGCACCTACGTGCACGCGTTCGATGACGACGACGTCATCGCCGGTCAGGGCACGGTCGCGCTCGAGCTCCTCGAGGATGCCGACGAGATCGACACGCTCGTCGTGCCCGTGGGCGGCGGCGGGCTGATCGCGGGCATCGCGCTCGCGGCGTCCGAACGCAAGCCGCGCCTCCGGATCATCGGCGTGCAGTCGGACAGCGCGTCGGCGTTCGCGGAGTCGTTCCGCACCGGACGGGTCGTCGAGCGCGCGGCCGCGACGATCGCCGACGGCATCTCGGTCCGCCGTCCGGCGGAACGGACGCTCGCGATCGTCAAGAAATACGTCGACGACGTGATCACCGTGAGCGATCAGGCGATCGCGCGCGCGATCGTGGTCCTCCTCGAGCGCACCAAAATGCTCGCCGAGGGCGCCGGCGCCGCCGGCATCGCCGCGGTACTCGAGGCGAACGGTCGCGTCGGCGGGCAGCGCGTTGGCGTCGTCGTGTCCGGCGGCAACATCGACCCGAACCTCCTCGGCAAGGCGCTGCAGCAGGGTCTCGCGTCAGCTGGCCGCTACCTCGCGTTCCGCACCTGGCTCGACGACCGGCCGGGAATGCTCCACGAGCTCACCGGCATCCTGAGCGAGGAACGGATCAACATCCTCCACGTCGGGATCCATCGTCTCGGCCCGTACGCGGGCATCGGCCGCGTCGGCCTCGATGTCATCGTCGACACTCGGGACCGCGCGCACGCCGAGGCCGTGCTCGCGCTCATCCGCGGGAAGGGCTTCCCCGCCGAGGAGCTGCTCGACACCTCGCCGGCGAGCTAGGCGTGCGCGCGAAGAGCGATGGCCGCGGCACCGTTCGGCGGTGGCACCACACCCGGGTGCAGCACCGAGGCGACCAGCTCGATGCCGTCGACCAGACGTGGGCCTGGACGGCTGAAGTAGGCGTTGCCGTCGACCGCCACGATCCGCGCACCGAGATCGGGGATCGCGTGCGCCTCCTGCTCTGCGCGGCGCGCGTCCCACCCGCACGGCATCACGACGACGATGTCCGGCCGCGCCGCTCGAACGTGCTCCCAGGTGAGCTCGTGCGAACGGGTTCCCGGCTCGCCGAGGACGTCCACGCCGCCCGCGAGTCGCACCTGCTCCGGCACCCAGTGGCCGCCGTTGAACGGTGGGTCGATCCACTCGATGCACGCGACGCGCGGGCGCCTTCGTCCGGCGACCGCGTCGCGCACCGCATCCACCCGCGCGCGCAGCGACGCGATGAGGCGGCGAGCCTGCGCCGCGCGGCCGAGCGCGTCACCGACCCGCGCGATGTCCTCGTACATCCCGTCGAGCGAACCGGCTTCGAGCGGTACGACGCGCGGGTCGAGCGGCATCTCGCGCGGCACCTGATCGAGCGTCACGGCGCAGACAGCGCACAGGGTCTGTCCGAGGATCACTTCCGGCGCGGCGTCCCGCAGCGCGTCGGCGTCGAGATGGAAGGTGCTGTCGCCGCGCGAGGCCGCCTCGCGCACAAGCGTGTCGATCTCGCGCGACGTCGCACCCGCCGGGATCGTCGCGCTCGTGACGCGTGGGAGCGTCCTGACCTCGGAAGGGAAGTCGCAGTCGTGGGTCACGCCAACCAGTTCGTCCCTCGCGCCGAGCGCGCAGGCGATCTCTGTCGCGGCGGGGACCAGCGAAACGACACGCATCGTGCATAGCCTATGGTCGCGGCTGTGAAGCGCACACTCGCGGAGAAGGTCTGGGACCGCCACGTCGTGCGGCGCGCCACCGGCGAGCCGGATCTCCTCTACGTCGATCTCCACCTCGTCCATGAGGTGACCTCCCCACAGGCGTTCGAGGGACTGCGCCTCGCGCACCGCGCCGTGCGGCGACCGGACCTCACGCTCGCGACGATGGACCACAACGTGCCGACGACGACCGCGACGCCGGCCGACGACATCTCCCTGAAGCAGATGGAGGCGATGGCGCGCAACGCGCGCGAGTTCGGCATCCGGCTCTATCCGATGGGCACGCCGGAGCAGGGGATCGTCCACGTCATCTCGCCGCAGCTCGGACTGACCGAGCCGGGCATGACGATCGTGTGTGGCGACAGCCACACCTCGACGCACGGCGCGTTCGGCGCGATCGCGTTCGGGATCGGCACGAGCGAGGTCGAGCACGTCCTGGCGACGCAGACGCTGTGGGCGGCGCGACCGGGCACGATGGCGGTGACCGTCGACGGTGAGCTGCCGCGCGGCGTGTGGGCCAAAGACGTCATCCTCGGGATCATCTCGCGCATCGGCGTGAGCGGCGGCGTCGGCCGGATCATCGAGTACCGCGGCTCCGCCATCCGCGGGCTGTCGATGGAAGGCCGCATGACGGTCTGCAACATGTCCATCGAGGCCGGCGCGCGCGCGGGGATGATCGCGCCGGACGAAGTGACCTTCGCGTACGTCGAGAAACGCAAACACGCGCCGCAGGGCGCCGAGTGGGACCGCGCGCTCGACGACTGGCGCGCGCTCCCGACGGAAGACGGTGCGCGCTTCGACCGCGAGGTCCGCATCCACGCGTCGGAGCTCCGGCCGTACGTCTCATGGGGGACGAATCCGGCGCAGACCGTGACCATCGACGGCCGGGTGCCGGACCCGGAGGCGCTCGAGCCCGCGCTGCGCGAGGCGGCCGCCCGCGCGCTCCGCTACATGGACCTCACTCCCGGCACGCCGATGCGCGACATCGTGGTCGACGCGGTGTTCCTCGGCTCGTGCACCAACGCCCGCATCGAGGACCTCCGCGTCGCCAGCGATGTCGTTCGCGGTCGCAAGGTGAAAACCGGCGTGCGCGCGCTCGTCGTCCCGGGCTCGATGCTCGTGAAGGCGCAGGCCGAGCGCGAGGGCCTCGACCGCCTCTTCCGCGACGCGGGCTTCGAGTGGCGCGACGCCGGATGCTCGATGTGCCTCGGCATGAACCCGGACATCCTCGGACCCGGCGAGCGCTGCGCGTCGACGTCGAACCGCAACTTCGAGGGCCGGCAGGGCCCGGGCGGGCGCACGCATCTGGTGTCGCCGGCGGTCGCGGCCGCGACGGCCATCGCCGGGCACTTCGCGCTGCCGGATGACCTTTCGTGAGGACCGTGCGCCGCGTGACGGGTCGCGCGTTGCCGCTCGACCGCGCGAACGTCGACACCGACCAGATCATCCCGGCGCACTGGCTGAAGCGCGTCGAGCGCACCGGCTACGGCGCGGGCTTGTTCGAAGCGTGGCGTCGCGACCCGGCGTTCGTGATGAACGATCCCCGCTACGCCGGCGCCAGGGTCCTCATCGCCGGCGTGAACTTCGGCAGCGGATCGTCGCGCGAGCACGCGGTCTGGGCGCTCGATGAGGTCGGCTTCCGCGCGGTCATCGCGCCGCGACTGGCCGACATCTTCCGCGCGAACTGCCTCAAGAGCGGCATCGTCCCCGTGGAGCTCGAGCCGGAGGCGGTCACGAAGCTGCTGGAGCTTGCACTACGCGATCCGCGGACCGAGATCACGATCGACGTCGAGCGGCGCACGGTCGAAGCGCCGGGAGTGCATGCCAGCTTCGCGCTCGACGACCACGCGCGGGCCCGACTGCTCGAAGGCCTCGACGACATCGCGGTGACGCTCACGCACACGGACGAGATCACGACCTACGAGGCACGGCGAGCGACCTGGTTACCGAGCCTCCGCGGCTGAGAGGCGCGCCGCCGCCTAGGATTTCGTCTTCAGCAAGGAGGTGCTCCCATGGCTGCGGTACGGCAGGCGCGCGCGGTGTGGAACGGCGATCTCGCGAAGGGCAGCGGTGAGGTGAGCGCGGTGACGAGCGGCAAGTTCAGGGCGCTCGGTGTCTCGTGGGGCGCGCGCACGGAAGCGCCGCAGGGAAAGACCAGTCCCGAAGAGCTGCTCGCCGCGGCGCACGCGAGCTGTTTCGCGATGGCGCTGTCCGCGGGTCTCGCGAAGGCCGGAAGCCCACCGAAGAAGCTCGACGTGACGTCGACCGTCACGTTCGACAAGGTCGGCGCGGATTGGACCGTGGTGTCGAGCGAGCTCGAGGTGAAAGGCGAGGTGCCCGGCATGGACGCCGCGGCGTTCGCGACGGCCGCCGAGGGCGCGAAGGACGGCTGCCCGATCTCGCGGGCGCTGAAGAACAACGTGAAGCTTTCGGTCCGGCCCACGCTCGCGCGTTAGCGCCGGCTCGCTACTTGACCGTGACCACCCAGAACACGCCGTAGTCCTCCATCCACTGCGCGCCCTCGATGAGCGGCCGCAGGTAAAGGCGGTACATGCCCGGTGTCGTCGGCGCCTGGATCGTGAACTGGAACCACGCGACCTGACCGGGACCGACGTAATCCGCGGGCTGCAGCGCGATGCGGTTGTATCGCGGCCAACCCGTCGCGGGCGATCCGAGCTGTCCGTCGCCGCCGAGCGGCGTCGCGCGATCCTGACCTGGCTCGGGCGACCACGTGCCGAGGTACGCGACCTCGCCCATGCGGCCGGACACCCAGCCGAACGATCCGCTGTTGTTGAACGCGACGACCGCCTTTGACTGTTCGCCGGGACACAAGCTCGGATACCCGCTCTGCCCGTACCACGACGCGTGGAAGCCGCGCACGCCCGACGGGACGCTCGGCGGCGGAGCGATGCCGGGTCCGACGCTCGCTGTGCATGCGCCTACCGGTGGCGTCGGTGCAGGTGAGGGGGTCGGCGTTGGCGTGGGAGTCGGTGTCGGACCCGGCGTGCCCTGTCCGAGCGTCGTCAGGCGACCGGTGATGACATCGGCGAGACCAAGCGTCTGGCCCGAGGCGTCGACCCGATAGTTGTTCGACGGCAGATCGACGAAGGCGAACCAGCCGTTACCGTCGGTCTTCACCGAGCGCGCGATGGCGCCGCTCGCTACGGAGAACAGGAGCACCTGCGTCTGTGCGAGCACCGTGCCGTCGCTGGTGCGCGCGATGCCACGCAGGTGGCCGGTCGTCGGCTGCGTCTTCCACGTCATCGGCGGGACATTCGTGGTGCTCGCGAAGACCGGCGGCGTCACCGGGTCGTACGAGGAGACCTGCGTGAGCGCGCGCTCGAGCTCGGCGCGGCTCGCCGCAGCGGTGCGCGTCCCGGCGTCCGCAAGCGCGTCGGGCGTGCGGTACGAATACCCGACCCAGCCCGCGCCGAAGTTGCCTGCGGTCGAGGGCGCGAGCGCGGTGCGCACCTGACGCGCCGTCGCCGCGATGTCGTTCAGATAAGGAGCGGACCCGACGACGGATTGGCGTGCGTACTGCTGGTCCTTCGCGAAGTCACTCCAGTCCTGGTACATCTTCCGCTGATCGGTCGGGCTCGTCTGGTCGCGCTTGTAGTTCATCGGGATGTTGAGATCGAGGATGCCTTCGCGCATCCAACCGTCCCAGTCCTGGAGCATCTCCGCATAGGCGCGCGTGTTCTGCCAGCCGCCCTGCGTCTGCGGCCCGTTGCCGTACGTGATCGTGTCGGCGCTCACGCGCACGCTGGGCCGGATCGCGTAGCTCTCGATGTAGACCTTGCGCACGATGTTCGTGATCTGGTCGCGGCGCCACTGCGCCCACTGCGGGTCCGACGCCACGGGTCGATCGGTGCGTCCCGTCGCCTGCTGGAAGCGCGCGATCGCGACCGGGTTGTAGCCCCATGTCGGCTGGCCCACTTGGCTGTTTCCGTCGGGATAGCGGATGCGGTCGAGGTTGATGCCGTCGACGGCGTAGTTCGCGACGATGCTTGTGGCCGTGTCCACGATCCACTGCGCGGCGTCGGGGTGTCCGGGATCGACGAGCCAGTCCGTGTTCGACTGCAACACGCCGTCGTCGCGTGACATGAGCCAGTTCGCGTAGCCGGTGGCCGACGGACCGTGCAGGTTGAAGGCATGCGCCGGCGAGGTCGGCGTTACGGGCGTGCCCCCGCTGCGCCAGAACGCCGTGGCGATGACCCAGGCGTGGACTTCGATCCCCTGTGCGTGTGCTTTGTCGATGAGCGTCTGCAGCGGATCGAACGGGAACGGAGCGAGGCCCGGTTGATCGGTGCGCGGCACCGCTGCGCGGTTGCAGAAGCAGTCGCCCCGCCGGACGACCTGCGCGACGATCGCGTTCAGGTTCGCGGCCCTCGTCGCCGCGACGATCGCGTCGATCCGCGGTGCGTCGAACAGGTCGTCGCCGAATGCATCGACCCAATACGCGCGGAACTGGCCCCCCGGCGGTGTCGCGGCATCGAACTCCATGGACTGCGACTGTTGGGGGAGCCAGACGAGCGCCATCACGGCCACCAGCGCGAAAACGGCCTTCCTCACCACTACCAGTAACGATCAGGCAACAGAGGGTGTCGCGGGCGGGGGGAAGTTTCTCTCTTTCGTCCTAGGGCAGACGTACGAAGCGGTCGAGCGAGCGCACGTCTCTAAACTCGCGTTCGTGGTCCGTCCATTCCGCTTCGCGGTCACGGCGCGCTGGCCGAAGAGCGGATCGCATTGGCGCGACGTCGCGTGCCGCGCCGAGGATCTCGGATACGACGTGTTGCTCGTCACCGATCACATGGGAAAGCAGCTCGCACCCATACCAGCGCTCACGGCCGCGGCCGATGCGACGACGCGCCTACGCGTCGGCAGCTTCGTGTTCGCGAACGACTACCGCAACCCCGTGATGCTGGCGAAAGAGGTGGCCACGATCGACGTCCTTTCGGGTGGCCGTGTGGAGGTCGGCATCGGGGCTGGCTGGAACACGCGCGACTATCGCGAGCTCGGCATCCGATACGACACTCCCGCAGTCCGCGTGAGCAGGCTCGAGGAGTCCGTCGTTCTACTGAAGCGGTTGCTCAGCGAGGAGAGCGTCGATCATGCGGGCGAGCACTACACGGTCCACGCGAAGCTCCTGCCGCGGCCGCTCCAGCTGCCGCATCCGCCACTCATGATCGGCGGCGGCGGGCCCCGCGTGCTCCGCCTCGCCGCCCGCGAGGCCGACATCGTCACGTTCGCGCCCCAGGTCAACGCGAGCGGTCGGCCGCGGCTCGACGCGATCACGGAGCAGGCCCTGACAGACCGGGTCCTTCGCTTTCGCGCTGCCGCAGGCGAGCGCGCCGAGCGCATCGAGCTCAACGTGTTCGTCTTCGATGCCGCGGTCACCGATCGGGCCCGGTCGCTCATGGCCGCGGTGAGCGCGCAGCTGCGCCGCGCCGCGAACGGGATCGTCCGCAGCCCATTCGTCCTCTACGGCTCGCGCTCTTCGCTGCGCGAACTCCTCATCGAACGACGCGAGCGCCTTGGCATCAGCTACATCTCGGTGCCGGGCAACGCGATGCGCGAGTTCGCGCCGATCGTCGCGGAGCTGCGCGGGACCTAAGGCGTCTTCGTCGGTGCGGGCGTCCTGGTCCGCGGCGGCGTCGGCGCAGCCGAAGTCGGTGCGACGGTCGGAGTCGCCGTGGTGGGCGCCGCGCTCGGCGTCGGACTGAGCGTCGGGCTCGGTGCCTCGCTCGTCGGTGCGACGGTGCGGATCTGGATCGTGACGCTCGGAGAAGGCACGGAGCTGGCGCTCGGCGACGGCGATGCGGACGAGCCCGCGAAACGCGCGACGCCGCCGCTGAGCAGGACACCGATCAGCAGGACCGTGAGCAGAGCGCCCGCGAGGGCCGCGAGGATCAGGTCGATCCAGCGTGTTCCGCGCTGCGGCGGCGGGATGATCTTCGTCGCGTCGGACATGGCCCAGTCGTCCGCACCCGGCGTGCCGACGCCCGCTCATCGGTCATTCGATCGCCTGCCTGTCCGACTGCTGATCGACCTGGCGTCCTGGGCCACGATGGCCCGGTCAGGTGTCCCAGAGACGCTCGGGCACCGGCAGGTCGAGCAGCGAGCGTGCCCTCCCGACCAGGGCGAGCGAACCGGTGACACAGATCACGTCCCGCGGACCGGCTTCGCCGCGGGCGATGCGCAGTGCGTCGGCCAGCACCGGAATGCTCCTCGCGCGAACGCCGTAGCGCGACGCCAGCGCATCGGACGCCATCGCGCGTGGCCCCTCGGGCATCGTCGCGTAGACCGATCGGGTGAGCGGCGCCACCGCGCGGGCGAACGCGGCGGCGTCCTTGTCACGCATCATCCCCACGACCAGCCGGACGCCGCGGCGCGGGAATTCGTGGTGCAGCGCCGCCGCCAGAGCGAGCGCGGCCCCGTCGTTGTGTGCCCCGTCGAGCACGATCGTCGGCGCGCCCGGCACGATCTCGAACCGGCCGGGCCACCGAACGCGCGTGAGCCCGCGACCGATGGCGTCGTCGCGCAGCGTCACGCCGTGCTCGGCCAGCGCCCGGGCGGCCGCGATCGCGAGTGCCGCGTTCTGGCGCTGATGCGCGCCGCGCAGCTCGAGTCCGAAGCGTTCCGCGATGCCCGCGCCGAGCGGCCGTACTTCGCGACGCTCCGCTCCCGCGCGCGCACACGCCGCACGCAGCGTCGCGTCGGCGGAGCGCCGCTGGGGCGCGAGGACGGCGACGCGGCCTGGGCGCACGATTCCTGCCTTCTCGCGCGCGATGCTGTCGAGGCGCGCCCCGAGCTCGCGCATGTGGTCGTGGCTGATCGGCGTGATCACGGAGACGTGCGGATCGGTCGCATTCGTCGCGTCGCGCCGGCCGCCGAGCCCGACCTCGACCACCGCGACCGTGCATCCCGACGACGCGAAGTGTTCGAGGGCGAGCGCGGTGGTGAGCTCGAAGGTGGTCGGATCGCCAGCGGCGGGCACGAGGCGCCGAAGCGCCGTTACCTGCGGCCGGATCGCCTCCACGAGGTCGGCGAAGGCGTTCTCGGTCACGGCCTCGCCGTCGACTCGCAGACGCTCGCGATAGCTCTGCAGGTGCGGCTTCGTGTAGAGACCGGCGCGCACGCCGGAGGCGGAGAGGATGCTCGCGAGCAGCGCCGCGGTGGATCCCTTTCCGTTGGTGCCCGCGACGAGCACCACCTTCATCCGCCGGTCAGGTCCGCCGAGGAGATCCAGCAGCACGCGCGTCCTTCTCAGGTTCCACTCGAGAGCGGGGCTCGAGCGGGCGTTCCAGCCGATCCCGCGCTCCATGTCCGCGAAGCTGAAGAGCCAATCGAGGGCGGCGCCGAAACGGCTGGATACTTCGGCCGTGCTCCGAGCGGATGGCGCGCCGGTGATCATGGGCATCCTCAACGCGACTCCGGACTCATTCAGCGGCGACGGGATCGCGCACGATGAGGCGTCGCTTCTCACGCGCGCCCGGGCGCAGCTCGAAGAGGGTGCGGGCATCCTCGACGTCGGAGGCGAGTCCACCCGACCGGGCAGCGTCCCCGTCCCGCTCGAGGTGGAGCTGCGGCGGGTCCTGCCGGCGATCCGGGTCATCGCGGACGCGACGAGCGTGCCGCTGTCGGTCGACACGTCGAAACCTGAGGTCGCGGAAGCGGCTCTGCGCGCGGGCGCGCGCATCGTGAACGACGTTTCGGGTCTTGCCGATCCGCGGCTGGCGAAGGTCGCGGCGGATCATGGCGCGCACCTCGTGCTCGTGCACAACGGATGGACGCTGGAGACTCGCGGCATCCCGGACGAAGGCGATGCCGTCGACCGCGTGGTCAGGGAGATCGAGCGCCTCGCGCTGGTGGCCCAACGCTCCGGCGTCCCGCGCGAACAGCTCATCGCCGATCCCGGGCTCGGCTTCGGCAAAACGCCCGACGAGAGCCTCGCGCTGCTGGCGCGCACCACTGAGCTCTGCCGACGGCTCGCTCCGATGCCGCTGCTCGTTGGACCGTCGCGTAAGGGGTTCATCGGCCACGTTCTGGATCTGCCCACGCAGGAACGGCTTGAGGGAACGCTCGCGTGTGTGGCGATCGCCGCCTTCGGGGGCGCCGCGATCATCCGCGTCCACGACGTCCGGCCCGCCGTACGCGTGTCGCGCCTGGCCTGGTCCCTGCGCGCGCACGCGGGCGCCGAGCGCGCAACAGACTGATCGTCGCCGCCTCGGCCGCGGCGTCCAGGCCCGGAGGCTCAGGTTTCGCCGCACGAACCCGCACCTCGCGAACACCTGGGAAGCGCTCGAGGATGGTGTGCGCCACATCGGCGCTCACGCGCTCGAGGAGCATCCGCGACGGGCCGCCCACGATCTCGCGCGCCGTCGCGGCGAGCGTAGCGAGGTCGAGCGTCGCGTCGAGGGCATCTCGGGCAACCGCCGCACCAAGTTCGACGCGCACCTCGATATCGACCAGGAATGTGACGGTTCGCTCGCGCTCGCCCTCGTATGCTCCGTGACGCCCCTCACAGCGCAGCCCGCGGATCTCGAGCCAGCCTTCGAGTCTTGGCGCCCGCGTCATGGTCTCGGGGATACTCCGACCTGTGGCCACTGTCCACCTCGGCCTGGGGAGCAACCTCGGCGACCGGCTGACGACGCTCCGACGCGCCGTCGAGGAGCTGTCGACCGTCGGCGAGCTCCTTGCGACGTCATCGATCTACGAGACCGCGCCGTTCGGTCTCACCGAGCAGCCGGCGTTCCTCAACTCGTGCGTCGCCATCGAGACGAGCCTGACGCCGCGCGAGGTCCTCGAGCGGACGCGCGCCATCGAGAAGGCGCTCGGCCGCGTCGGTGGACCGCGCTGGGGTCCCCGTGCGATCGACATCGACCTCCTGCTCTACGGGGACGTGAGCCTGACCGAGCGCGATCTGGTCGTTCCGCATCCCGGCCTGCTGGAGCGCGCGTTCGCGCTCGTGCCCCTTGCCGAGATCGCCGCCGATCGTGTCATCCCGCCGACTGGGCTGACCGTCGCCGAGGCGCTTGCGCGGGTCGCGCGCCATCCTGGAGACGTCCGGCGCGCGGCCGCTCCGCCAATGCGTCGTGCGGCTCGGTGAAGCGCACGTAATACCCGAAGGGATCTTCGATCCGGAAATCGCGCGCGCCCCACGGACGCTCTCGCAGCTCCTCGACGACGCACCGCGCGCGCCGCGCCACCGCGTACGCGGCCTCCACGTCGTCGACCGGCACGACGATCTCGACGCCGTAGCCGCGTTTCGAGGTCCTCCCGAAGCGACGGAAGTACGGATGCCTCCGGACCGCGGGCGTGCCGCCCCAGAAGCACAACAGTGCCTCGCCGCGCTGCAGCACGAGGTAGCCGTCGTCGTCGATCGGGGGCTCTCGGCGCGCCACGTGGAAGCCGAAGCGGCCATAGAACCGCGTGGCGAGCGCGAGGTCCGGGACGTGAAGCTCCACGAGCGTTCCATTCCGCCGCGCTCGTGTCGTCATCGCCACCTGAGGCTAACCGCGTTCGTCGACGCGAGACCGCCGACGACCACCGCCAGGAGCACGGTCGCTGGATCGCTAGGCTGTTCGCTCCAGAGGCCGGACATCTTCGGCCGCGACCGTCCGGCGCACGCGGAGGAACTTCTTGATGCCGGTGAGCCTCACGATCGGACGCATGTACGCAGCGAACGCGGGCAGCGCGTCCGCGGCGTCGATGATCTCGGGCGCGTTGACCTCGATGTCCGCGCCGCCCCAGTGAACGATGCCCCCACCGGCCGCGCGCAGATTGCGGCACCAGTCGGTGCCGGCGCCCCACGGCAGCGGCAGGACGAAGCCCTCAGGCGTGGGGCGGATCGCGATCGGCGTGGAATACAGCTTCCCGGAGCGCCGGCCTCGGTGACGGACGACCGCCCAGATCGGGATCACTCCTGTCTCCGCCACGCGCAGGGCGAGCGGCCCGGTGGCGCGGGTGAACCGGATCATCAGGTTCTTCTCCATGTGTGCCTCCTCGGATTGCTCCCGCTGCTATGATTCAATCATCTGATTGATTAAACGTCAAGTACCCGGAAGTCAGGCCGAGCCGCGGAAGGACGCGCTCGTCGCGGCCGCCTTCAAGCTCCTGGCGACGCGTGGCTTTGAGGGCCTGCGCACCCGCGATGTCGCCGGGGCGGTCGGCGTCAACATCGCGACGCTCCATTACTACTTTCCGCACAAGGAAGACCTGATCCGCGGCGTCGTCGCTCATGCGATGGGCCGGTTCCGCGGCACACTCGGTGGCGCCGGCTCCGCAGAGGATCAGCTGCGGGCGCATTTCCGCGGGATTCGCCGTCTCTCGCGGGACGAGCCGGAGCTCTTCGCCGTGATGGCCGAGCTCTCGATCCGCGCCGCACGTGACAAGGCGCTCCACCAGTTCATCGGGAACACCGACGAACTGTGGCACGCGACGCTGCGCACGCTGCTGCGTCGGGCGAGGGACGAGGGCGCCGTGCCGGATGTCATCGATGCGGACGCGATGGCCGCCGTGATCGTCGCAGCGCTGAAGGGGACGTTCATGCTTCCCGCGGCGGAGCCGGAGCGCGTCGAACGCACGATCCGCCAGCTCGAGACCCTCGTCGGATTACGCACAACTCGCGTGGGAACCACGCGCGTTCGCGCGAAGCACTGACTAGACGAAGCGCTCCGCGCGCCACTCGATGCCTAGCTCGCTCGGCGGACCCATGTACCCCAGCAGCGCGGAGGAGGCGACGACCGCGGGGCTCGCGAGGTAGCCGAGGCCGCCCACGCCCATGCGGTTCGCCCAGTTGCGGTTGAAGGACGTGATCGCGGTCTGCCCTTTCAGCAGCGCGTCAGGGCCCTGGCCGAAGCAGGGGCCGCACCACGATTCGCGGATCTGCCCGCCGACCGAGCGGAACACCTCCGCGATCGACTCGCCGCCCAGGCGCGCGTCGCTGCGCTCGATGTCCTTCTTCACGCCGCCTGAGCCGGGGAAGATGACGAACTCGTTCGCCGCGCGCTTCGCGCCTTTGTCGCGCGCGGCACGTAGGACGAGCGCGGCTTCGAGGAGATCGCCATATCCACCGTTCGTGCACGACCCGATGAACGCCTTGTCGAACGCGATGCGCTCGCGCGCGACCTCGACCGCCGGGAACGCGTTGCCGGGGCTGAACGGCTTCGCGATGAGCGGCACGACCTCCGTGAGATCGAGGACCTCGTCGATCTCGTAGCGCGCGCCCGCACCGGGCGCGAAGCGCGGATAGGGAAGGTCCGTGAAGCCCTTCTCGCGGTACCACGCGTAGGTGAGATCGTCGGGCGCGAAGATCCCGTTCGTCGCCTCGCCCTCGGCCATCATGTTGGCGATCGTGTTGCGGTAGCTCATCGGAAGCTGCCTCTCGGCGTCGACGAACTCGACGCTCATGCCCTGCGACTGTTTCGCGCCCCAACGGGCGAGCAGCGCCAGGACGACGTCCTTGCCGCTCACCCACGGCTGCAGACGTCCGGTGAACACGACGCGCCGCTGTCCCGCGACCGTGAAGTACACGTAGCCCGTCGCCCATCCGAAGCCGAGCGTCGTCGAGCCCACGCCGTAGCCGAGCGCGCCGTACGCGCCGTACGCGCGGCTGTGCGAGTCCGCGCCGGGGATGAGCGCGCCCGGGACGACGAGGCCCTGCTCGGGGAAATAGAAGTGGAAGATCCCGTCGCCCGGCGTCGCGTAGTGCGGCCGCGTGATGTGATGCAGCTCGGCGAATTGCTTGCCGATCGCGGTCTGCTTGTCGTCGGCCTCGCGGCGATTGAACACGAAGTGATCGTTGGCGATCGCGATCTGGCGGGGTCGGATCGTGTCGCCACCGGTGATCTGGTTGAAGGTGTGGATCGAGAACGGGGCGGTGCCGTCCGACGCCGGAAGCAGGTCGGCGTACACGCGCAGCGTCGCGCCCGCGCGGACGGCGGCGTCCCTGTCCACGCGGTGCGCCCACAGGATCTGCTCGGTCGACGTGAGTCCGCGGGCCGTCGTGGCGTCGGGCCACGTGATCTCGGGAGTGCGGAGGACGGAGTCGCGGAACTCGCGCCGGCCGACCTTGATGATCCCGCCGGAGCGGCGGATGTCGTCCTCCGCCGGCGAGAGCGGCGCCGGCTCGTAGCTCCTCCGCTGCGTCTCGTTCGTCAGCGTGCGCGTCTCGGGATCGAAGGAGAACGTGTCGCCCTCCTGTGCGTCCTCGACCGCCGCGCGGCTCTGGACGACGTGCAGGCCGAGGTTGAGCGCGTTGCGCCGGAAGATGTCGCCCATCGCGGCGCCGCAGACGATCACGAGCTCGCGGCCGGCTTCCTCGCCGACTCCCTTTAATCCGGCGGGACTCATCTCGCGTGACGAGCCGATCGCGAAGCGGTCGCCGGCGATCACGAAGTTCTCGCCGCGGCGCACGCGCTCGCGGAAGTCGGGCATGAGGAAGCGGAACGAGCCCGCTTTCCAGCGGTGGTCGAGCGTCTCTAGGCTCTCCGACACGCAGTCGTTCGACGGAGTGATCTGGTCGGTGTCGATCGCGTCGAGCTTCTTCCCGGGCACCTTCGGGTCCCAGAAGATGAGCGTCTTGCCGCGGATCGCGCGCCTGCCGTCGCCGGTCGACGCGTCGTCGCGCTCGGGTCCGGCGATGCGTTTCGCTTTGACGCCAGGCAGTAACTCGGCTGGTCGGACGATCTGTGTCATCGCTTCGATTGTGGCACTCTGCCGCGCGTGTGCTGCGTCCTCATTCTCCTCGCGTTCTTCACACCGCGGATCGTCCTCTTCGTCCTCTGGCTGTTGACCAACTACTTGAGCCGTGCGTACGACGCGTTCCTCTTGCCGTTCCTCGGTTTCCTGTTCCTCCCCGCCACGACGCTCGCCTATGCGATCGCGCAGAACGAGCTCGGCGGGGTGAACGGTCTCGGCCTGGTCGTCGTGCTCGTCGGCCTCGCGGTCGACGTCGGTCTGCTCGGCGGCGGTGCGCGTCAGCGCCGGATGGGCTAGGTCCGCGCCAGCCGCTCCAGCTCGGCGTCGGTCAAAAGACGATCCGACGCCTTCGCCGCCTCGAAGACACGCGCGATGCGCTCGTGCGTCGGCTCGTACCCGTGTGACTCGAGCCAGTACACGACGTTGGACTCGCCGCTCATCGGCCCCACCTCGATCCGCTGCTCGCGGCCGAGCGCCGACGCAGGAACGCCGCTGTAGACCCGGTCCGCGAGATCGCGGTCACCCTTGCGCAGCGCTTTGATCACCGCCGCCGCGTGCACGCCGGTGCCGGTGCGGAACGCGTCGGAGCCCATCGCCGGATAGTTCGGCGGGACGGGGATGCCGCAGTGCTCCGCGACCAGCGCCACGTACTCCGCGAGCGGGGTCAGATCGCGGCCGAAGAGGCCCCAGAGCTGCAGGTTGATGATCAGCTGGTCCATCGAAGTGTTGCCCACCCGCTCGCCGATCCCCAGGGCGCAGCCGTGCACGCGGTCGGCGACGGCCGTCGCGGTGAGCCCGTTGATCGTCCCGAGACCGCGGTCGTTGTGCCCGTGGTAGTCGAGCTTCACCTCGCGGCCCTTGATGACGTCGTCGCGTAGGAACGTCAGCAGATTCCGCACGCCCTCGGGCGTGGCGTGGCCCACGGTGTCCGATGCGCAGATGCGTTTCGCGCCGCATCCGATCGCCACCTCGTACAGCTTCGTGAGCGTCTCGGGATCGGCGCGCGTCGTGTCCTCGGTCACGAACATCACCGGTAGTCCGTTCTTCACGAGCATCGTCACCGACTCCTCGACGCTGCGCAGCATCGCGTCGAGCGACCAGTCCTCCGCAAAACGGCGGATCGGCGACGAGCCGATGAACGCGCAGCTCTCGATCTTCACGCCGGACTCGACCGCGGCCTCGATCGCCCCCTGCACGTCAAGCGGATGGGTGCGGATCGCCTGGTTCGGGCGGAGCGTCTTGAGCTTCGTCGTTTCCCTCGCGAGCTCGACGATGTCCGCGCGTGCGCGCGGGGACGCTCCGGGAAGACCGATGTCCGCGCTGTCGATGCCGAGCTGATCCATGAGCTGCAGCAGTCGCTTCTTCACCCCGAGCGGCGGGTTGCGGACCGATGGCCCCTGCAATCCGTCACGCAGCGTCTCGTCGTCGAGCTCGACGGCGCGGTAATCGGCTTTCACCGCGCGGCCGTCGCGGTTCCAGTCGTAGATGAGGTGGTCGACCTCGCTCATCGCTCTTCCTTCGGCGCGGGCTCGGGCGCGAGGGCGAAACCGACTCGCGCGGCGATGCTCCAGCGGAGGTAGACGAGGTCCACGATGTCGAAGCCGGCGTGGCGCGCTGCGCTGAACGCGTATCGGGTGGTGATGCCCGCGAACGTAGTTGCCTCGAGTCGGTCCCGCAACCGCGCGCGGTCCGGCGTTCCGCCGCTGCCGGCGGCGGCGTCGATGAGCGCGAGCGCGTCATAGGCCGTTGCGGCCAGCGTGCTCGCGGCGCCATGCCGCGCCGAAAAGCTCTGGAGGAACGCGGCGCGCTCGGGGGTGCTCGGCGCAGTCGATACCGCCGCGAGGTTCCGCGAGCCCGGCCACGTCGCGATGTCCGCGCCCTCCCGCAGGGCCGCGGCGTCACTCGCCTCCAGGAGATAGGAGAGATAGACGCGCGGCGTGATCCCGGCCGCGGCGAGCGAGCGGGTCGCGTCGACGTATGTGGCCGCCGGGCCGGTGAAGAACGCACTATGTGCGAAGGCGGCGCCCGCGCGAAGACGCGCGGCGGCGTCCGGAGCGGTCACCGTCACGACCGTCGGAGCGATACGCCCGCGCTGCTCGAGCTCCTTGGCCAGCGCGAGCCGTTCCGCGATCGCGGCCGGCGACTCGTCACTCGCGAGCAGGATCGGCAGCAGCACGCCGCGCTGCGTCGCATCGGTCACCGCCGCGTGCGCAAGATCGGCGTAGGTCGGGGCGAGCGCGAAGCCCCAGCCGCCGCCGGGGAGCGACGCGGGCTCGGGTGCCGGAAGCGTCAGCAAGACCGGGAGTCGCGCGACGCCGAGGGCGGCCGCGAACGTCTCGTCGTACCGCAGCGGCACCCCGATCACGACCGCGTCCGCGCGGTCTTCGACCGCCGCGCGACGCAGCTCGACGAGGAGCTGCGCGTCGCTTCCGGCAAGGTCGACGAACTTCGCGCGAATTCGCTGTGCACCTCCGCCCGCCTGCTGCTGATCGAGCCAGAGCTGCATCGCGTTGCGCTGCGCGATCCCGCTCGGAGCGCGCGCGCCCGAGAGATCGAGCAGCACCGTGACCTGCGTGGTGCCAGACTCGTGCGTGGGCGACGGGGTCGGCGTGATCTCGACGGTCGGCGCGCTGCAGGCGGCGAGGAACAGCGCGAGCAGGGCGGCGAGGCCGCGCACGCTGCTTAGGAGCGGGTGCCGTCGGGGCGCGGAGCCTCCTCGGCGTACACGTGCTTGATCGCGTCCTCGGCTCGCGGGTCGGGCTCGCTCTCCGCTTGCGCGATCGCGGCCTCGATCTCGGTGTCCAGCGCTTTGCGGATCGCCTCGAGCTCCTCGGGACCCGCGCCCTGCTCGCCGAGGTACCGGCGGGCGTGATCGAGCGGATCCTTCGCCATCCAGTCCCGGACCTCGTCTTTGGTGCGATAGCGGCTGTCGTCGTCGTCGGACGTGTGCGGCTGATAGCGATAGCACTTGAGCTCGACGAGCGTCGGACCCGCGCCGGAGCGCGTGTGCTGCACCGCCTGCCGCGTCTTATCAAAGGAGTCGAGAACGTCCATGCCGTCGGCGATGAAGCCGCGCACGCCGTAGCCGGACGCCTTGTCCGCGACGTTCGGCACCGCCATCTGCTGCTCGAAGCGCGTCGAGATCGCGAGCAGGTTGTTCTCGATGACGAAGACCACCGGCAGCTTGTAGATCGCGGCGAAGTTGATCGCCTCGTGGAAGTCGCCGGGGCTCGTCGACGCGTCGCCGCCGAAGGCGAAGACGATGTTCTCCTCCTTGAGATTGCGGATCGCGAGCGCGAGGCCCACGGCGTGCGGGAACTCGGTGCCGACACAGACCGAGCGCGTCACGATGCGGTCCTTCGGGCTCGAGAACTGGTTCAGGATCTGACGCCCGGCCGAGTGCGTGTCCGTCGCCTTCGCGAGGACCATCCGGAATTCCTCGAGCGGCGACATGCCGAGCGCGAACGCCACGCCCATGTCGCGGTAATACGGGACTGTCCAGTCCTTGCCGCGGCGGATGTTCCACGCCGCTCCGATCTGCGCGGCCTCGTGACCGTCGGTCCCGGCGCCGAATGGCGTGCGGCCCATGCGGTTGAGCTGGAGGATGCGCTCGCTCACCATGCGCGTCTCGAGCATCTTCCGATACATGCCCTTGACGTCGTCAAGGCTCAGTCCGAGCGTCTCATGACGTGCGCGCGCTGTCACCGTCATCCTCGCGATGGTATCGCGCACGACCGGCGCGACGGGCCGATCAGCGTTGGTCCAGTGCGTGGCGCAACGAATCCGCGGTCGCGTTGGCGCCGCTGACCCAACACGCGACCCGCTTGCCGGCGAGCTGCTCCGCGAGACGACGCGCGGCCGCGACCGCCGCGGCGCCGGCGCCCTCCGCGACGAGGTGTCCCTCTATCAGCAGCAGCCGCATCGCGGCGTAGAGCTCATCGTCGTTCACGAGCACGAAGTCATCGAGCAGGGCAGCGAGCATGCGCTGCGGCAGATCGAACGACGTGCGCGACGCGAGGCCCTCGGCGAACGTCGCAGCGCGCTCGGTCGTGCGCGGCGCATGGTCGCGCCACGTTCGGTACGCTGCCGGTGCGCCCTCGGCCTGGACGCCGATCACCGTGGTCTCCGGTCGCAGGGTCTTCGCGACGAGCGCGGCACCCGCCGCGCCGCTACCGCCGCCGACCGGGACGATGAAGACGTCGATATCGGGTCGCTCGGTCAGGACCTCGAGCGCCGCGGTCGCGACGCCGGCGATCAGATACGGCTCGTTGCCCGAGTGCACGTAGCGGAGCCCGCTCGCCGCTGCGCGCCGCTCGCATTCCTCGCGCGCGTCGTCGTAGTCACTGCCGTGCTCGACGATCGTCGCGCCGCTGCGGCGCATCGCCGCGAGCTTCAGCGGGTTCGCGCCGTTCGGGACGACGATCGTGACCGGCACGCCGAACACGCCGCCCGCGTACGCGAGCGACTGACCGTGGTTGCCGGTCGACGCGCCCATGACGCCGGCCCTGGCGGTGGGATCGCGGCCGAGGAGGTTGAGGCCGCCGCGGACCTTGAACGCCGCGGTCGGAAGGAGGTTCTCGCATTTGAGCCACACGTCGAGACCGAGCGCCGAGCTCACCGCGTCGCGGCGGATGAGCGGCGTCGGTGCGAGATACGCCCTGAGGAAGTCGCGCGCCGCGAGCACGTCGGCGAAAGACGGCTCGCCAGTCCAGGCCGTCGCGCTCTTCACGTGGTCACGCGTGATCGCCACAGCGCATTGGAGAGAGCGAGGAGCCAAAGGCCGAGCAGCGCGCCAAGCGGCAGCCACGCGACAGCCATGTCGATGCCGAGCGGGCCCAGCGCCAGCACGAGCGCGAAGGAGCCGACCGCGAGTGCCAGCGTGATCGCGCCGAGCCAGCGTGGGAGCACGCCGGTCTCCCACCACATCTTCCCGACCGTCCACCACCAGATCGCGCGCACGAAGAGAGCGGCGACCGCAAGATCAGGAGCGGCGGACGCGGCGATGCCGACGACGACGACCGACGTTCCCGCGATGGTGCCGAGCATCGCGCCGCTCTGGCGCACCACGAGGTGCCGCACGTGCAGCACCGCGATGACCGGGAGCATCAGCCCGTACGCGATGGACGTCAGCAGGAAGAACCACGGTGGATAGAAGCCCGGGCTGAACGCGACGGCGGCAATATGCGCGATGCCCGCGATCGCTGCCCACATCGCGGCCTTCCACAGCGCCTCGGTCTCGTGTGCGTCTAAGGCTTGCGCTTCCCGTTCTCGTCGTATTCGTAGAAGCCCTTGCCGGTCTTCACACCCAAGTGCCCGGCGAGCACCATGCGCTTCAGGAGCGGCGGCGGAGCCCAGGCCGGATCGCGGAACTCGTCGAAGAACGTGTTCGCGACGTGCAGGTTGATGTCCAGCCCGGTGTAGTCGATCAGCTCGAACGGACCCATCGGGTGCCGCAGGCCGAGCTTGACGGCTTTGTCGATGTCCTCGGCGGTCGCGACGCCCTGCTCGAGCGCGCGGACCGCCTCGAGCATGATCGGGATCATGAGCCGGTTCACGATGAACCCCGGCGTGTCCTTGCAGACCACCGGCGTGTGACCGAGGCGCGTCACGAAGGCGCGCAGCGTCTCCATCGTCGTGTCACTCGTCGTGATCGCCTTGACCACCTCGACGAGCTGCATGACAACGGGGGGATTGAAGAAGTGCAGGCCGGCGAACCGGTCCGGCCGCTTCGTCGCCGCCGCGATCTCGATGATCGTGAGGCTCGAGGTGTTCGAGGCGAAGATCGTCACCGGTGGACACACGCGGTCGAGCTGCTCGAAGACCTCCTTCTTCGCGTCCATGACCTCGATGACCGCTTCGATGACGAGGTCGCGGTCCTTGAAGTCCGCCAGCGCGGTCGTGCCGCGGATGCGGCCCCGCGCCTTCTTCGCGTCGTCCTCGGACACCTTGCCGGACTTCACGACGCGCGCTAGGGAAGAGTCGATGCGCGCGAAGCCCTTCTCGATGAACTTCTGGTCGATCTCGCGCGCGAGGACGTCGAGACCGGCCATAGCGCACACCTGCGCGATGCCGGAGCCCATCTGTCCGAAACCTACGATCCCGACGCGCTCGATGGCCATGGCGTGCGTCCCTCCTGTTGGCGGCTCGAATGGGCGCCGACAGCATACCGAGATGCTCGATACCATCGAGCCAGATGCCTCCCTTCCGCGGTCCCGGCGCTGTCGACATTTCCCTCACGGTCAACGGCCAGGGAACGACCGCGCACCTCCCGCCGCAGCGCTCGCTGCTCGAGCTGCTGCGCGGGCCGCTGGGTCTCACCGGAACGAAGCTCGTCTGCAACGCGGGAAACTGTGGCGCGTGCACGGTGCTCGTCGACGACCGCCCGGTCTACTCGTGCATCACGCTCGCGGTCGCCTGTGAAGGCAAGCGCGTCGAGACGATCGAGGGCATCTCGAAAGATGGCGAACTCCATCCGGTGCAGGAGTCATTCATCGAACACGACGCCTACCAGTGCGGCTTCTGCACCCCCGGGCAGGTCATGTCCATCGTCGCCCTGCTCCGCGCGAAGGCCAAGCCGACCGAGGACGAGATGCGGCGGGCGGTGACCGGCAATCTCTGCCGCTGCGGCGCCTACGTGAACATCGTGAAGGCCGGGATGTCGGCCGCACGGCGGGGTACGAAGTAGTGCCCGGCGTCAGGGTCGTAAAGAGTCGCGACGAATTCGAAGGCGAGATCTTCGAATCGCTCTCGATCATCCAGGGCAGCGATCTCCCCCCACATGCCGCGGGCGCCCTGTTCGAGGAGATCGGCAAGTCGCGGAAGCGCATCGACGGCGTGCAGCGCGTGACCGGACGCGCGACGTACACGCAGGACGTCATGCTGTCGGGCATGCTCCACGCGAGAGTGCTGCGGAGCCCGTACCCGCGGGCGCGGGTGCGCGCCATCGATACGAAGAAGGCCGAGGCGCTGCCCGGCGTGCGCGGCATCCTGCATCGCTTCAACTCGCCGAAGGCGGCGTTCCGCGGCGAGGAGACGATCTTCCGCGAGGAGGTCCGTTTCATCGGCGACGAGGTCGCCGCGGTCGCGGCCGACGACGCTGAGGCCGCCGTCCGCGCGCTCGGGCTCATCGAGGTCGAATACGAGCTGCTACCGCATGTGACCGATCTCGAGGAGGCGATCACCGATGGGGCGCCGCAGCTCGAGGACAGCGGCAACGTGTTCGAGGCGGCCTCGCTGAAGCGCGGCGAGGCGCGGCAAGCGTTCAAGGACGCCGATGCGGTCGTCGATGGGACGTATCGCACGTCGACGCAGCTTCACAACTCCCTCGAGTCGCACGGCGCGGTCGCGCAGTGGGACGGCCAGATCCTCACGGTCTGGGAGTCGACGCAGCACGCCTTCGGCGTGCGCGAGGGCCTTCGCGCCGCGCTGCTGCTGCCGCTCTCGCAGATCCGCGTGATCTGCGAGTACATGGGGGGCGGCTTTGGCTCGAAGGGCGGCGTGGGGAAGTATTCGATCATCGCGGCGCTGTTCGCGAAGCAGCTCGGCCGTCCGGTCCGCTGTGTGCTCACGCGGCATGAGGAGAACCTCGCCGCGGGCAATCGGTCCGCGACGCTGCAGAAGATCAAGATCGCCGCGAAGGACGGGCGCATCACGGCCATCGATCACACCTCGTGGTCGAACGCCGGTCAGGGACGCTGGGTCGCGAATCCGACCGGCCCGACGAACACGCTCTACGACTTCGCGAACCTCACGACGAAGTCGTACCGCGTCATCACGAATGCGGGCTCGCTGTCGGCGTTCCGCGCGCCGGGGTACGTCGAAGGCACCTTCGCGCTCGAGCAGGCGATCGACGAGCTCGCCGAGCGCATCGGCGTCGATCCGCTCACGCTGCGCCGCCGCCACGCGGCCGCGCAGAAGGACCCGCGCACGAACAAGACGTATTCGCTGAAGCGGCTGCTCGAGTGCTACACGATCGGCGCGCGCGAGATCGGCTGGAGCAAGCGACGTGCGGGTGGCACGCGCGGCTCGGCGCCGCATCGCAGGCGCGGCATCGGGATGGGAACGCAGATCTGGGGCGGCGGCGGTGGCCCGCCCGCCTATGCCACCGTCCATTTCAACAGCGACGGCACGGTGATCCTCCGCGCGGGGACGCAGGACATCGGCACCGGAACGCGCACGGTGCTCGCGCAGATCTGCGCCGAGGAGCTCGGTGTGGACCTCGACCGCATCTCGGTGCGCATCGGCGACACCGAGGGTCCGTACGGGCCGATCTCCGCCGGATCGCTCACGCTCGCGTCGGTCGGGCCCGCCGTGCGGCTCGCCGCGCGCGACGCCCGCGAGCAGTTCCTCGGCGCGGCGGCCGGCGTGCTCGAGGTGCCCAAGTCGGAGCTCCGGATGGAGCGCGGTCACGTCGTGAGCAAGGGCGCACGCACCCCGATCTCCGAGGTGAGCAAGAAGCTCGAGAACAACACCGTGATCGGCACGGGCTCACGCTGGCCGAACCCTGAGAGCCTGTCGATCAAGACCTTCGGCGCGCATTTCGCCCAAGTCGAGGTCGACACGCTGACCGGCGAGATCGTCGTCGAGAAGGTCGTCGCGGTGCACGACATCGGCCGCATCGTGAATCCGATGACGGCCGCGTCGCAGGTCCAGGGCGGCGTCATCCAGGCGCTCGGCTTCGCCCTCAGCGAGGAGCGCGTCGTCGACCGTTCGCTCGGACGCGTCATGAACGCCGACCTCGAGTGCTACAAGATCCCGACCGTGCTCGACGTCCCGGAGATCGTGGTGCGGTTCACCGACCGGCCCGATCGACGCGCGAACAACCTCGGCGCGAAGGGGCTCGGCGAGCCGCCGATCATCCCGACCGCGGCCGCCGTCGCGAACGCCGTCGCGAACGCGACCGGCGTACGGCTGCGCCACGCGCCGATGACACCGGCGCGCGTGCTCGAGGCGTTGGCGGTCATCCAATGAGCGTCTTCTCGTACGCGAAGCCGCGCGCGCTCGGCGAAGCGCTGAAGCTCCTGAAGAACGGGACGATCGCGATCGCGGGCGGCACCGATCTCGTGGGGCTCATCCGCAGCGGCCTCGCAAAACCGGACGCGCTCGTCGACCTCACCGGCATCGACGGCCTGCGCGGCTGGACCCGCGAGAAAGGCAAGGGTCTGCGCATCGGCGCGCTTACACCGCTTTCCGAGCTCGAGACGTCGCCGCAGCTGCACAAGCTCGCGCCGATCATCGCCGAGTCCCTCCGCGAGGCCGCGACGCCGCAGCTCCGCAACATGGGCACCGTCGGCGGCAACCTGTTGCAGCGCAACCGCTGCTGGTACTTCCGCGACGAGGCCGTGCCCTGCTGGCTCAAAGGCGGGACGCGCTGCTTCGCCGCGGAAGGCGAGAACCGCTATCACGCGATCCTCGGCGCGGCCGAGTGTGTGATGGTCGCTCCGTCCGATCTCGCGCCGGCGCTCATCGCGTACGACGCGGAGATCGAGCTTGCCTCCAGCATCGGCCGCCGCACCCTGAAGCTCGGCCAGTTCTACATCACGCCGAGCGGCCGGCAGCGCAAGGAGCATGCGATCAAGAAGGGCGAGCTCATCACGTCGGTACGGATCCCCGATTCCGCGCTCGAGCGCCGCGGCACGTTCCTCAAGGCGATGGACCGCAAGGCCTGGAGCTTCGCGCTCGTATCGGTGGCGGCGTCGGCGAAGATGCGCGGCGGCAATGCGCACGACGTGCGCGTGGTGGTCGGCGGCGTGGCTCCGTCCCCCTGGTGGGTCGCAGCCGCGAACAAGCAGCTCGAGGGAAGCGCGCTCGACGACAACGCCTGCCTCGCCGCGGCCGACACGATCCTCGCAAGCGCGCAGCCGCTGCGCGACAACGGCTACAAGGTGACGCTCGCACGCGAGCTCATCCGCCGCGCGCTCCGCTCGCTTGTCGCGTGACGGGGTGACCGTCGCCGAAGACGCGCTGATCCTCGCCATCGAGTCGAGCCTGCACGTCTACCCGCCGGTGTCGGGTCTCTCGGAGGATCTCGGCGTCGCAGGCGTGCGCGGCCGCGTGACCGATCTCTCGCATCCGCTCGCGAACCTCGTCGGCATGGCGGACCTCCCGCCCGACGCCGTCGACGCGACGCTGAAGCTGGTGCGCAACCGTTACTCCGGCGGGCGCAAGGCCTACGGCTGGTTCACCGGTCCGCTCACGCGGCCGCACGACCTCGGTCAGCGGCTCGTCGCGACCGGTCTCGCGAAAGAAGACGAGCTGGCGGGCATGGTGCTCACCGACCTCGCTGTCCCGATCGCGGTCGATCCGAAGATCGAGATCCGCGAAGCGACGCTGCGCGAAGCGCAGGACGCCAGCGCGATGATGGCGCGCGCCTACGGCATGCCCGAGGACGTCGCGCGCTTCTTCAACGTGATGCTCGCGATGACCGACGGCAGGGTGAAGAACCGCGGGTACTTCGCGTACGTCGACGGTGGCACCGAGCCCGTGGCGTGGAGCTATCTCGTGTATCTGCCGGATTCGCCGATCGTCCTGCTCGGAGGGGCCGCGACGGTGCCGGAGCATCGCGGTCGCGGCATCTATAGCGCGCTCGTCGCGAAGCGTCTCGCCGACGCGCGCGCCGACGGACGGCGCGCCGCGGTCATCCAGGCCGTGCGCTCCACCTCCGCGCCGATCTGCGCCAAGCTCGGCTTCCGCGAGGTGTGCGCTCTCGACTTCTACGCCTGGGAAGGTGCGCCGCATCAGGACATCCCGATGCTGAAGCTCGAGAAGTAGACGCGGTCGTTCTAGGACTCGCGGCGCGCGAGGCGCCACGCGAGCGCGCCATACGCGATCGCCACCCATGCGAGCAGCACCGCATAGGAGATCCACTCGTCGTTGAAGAGCGCCTTCCCTGCGAGGCCGTTGGTCATGATGCGCATCCCCTGCGACGTCGGCAGCGCACGGAGCGCGAGATCGAGCGCACTGGGTAGGGGCAGGCCCACGACGAACGCGGGCCCGATGATCGGCAGCAGCAGGACGCTCGACCAGGTGTAGACCTGGCCCGCGGTGCGGAACACACCGCCCAGCAGCAGTCCGAGTCCGATGAGGGCCACTGCGAGCACGCCGGCGCCGGCGACGAACGTCGGAATGTCGGCTGGCCGCAGTCGCGTGAGGGCGAGCATGAGGACGATCGACGCCGCGCTGTACACGACACCGACCAGGGCCTTCCCGAGGATGACCTCGCCGTAGCTCGCCACGAGCAGGAGAGCGTCGAGCGTTTTCTTCTCGGCCTCCTCGGTGAGCACGATCGGCACGACGAGCACCGCGATCATGCCCAGCATCATCACCACCGTCGCGAGGACGAAATAGCGGCGCGGCCCAAGGTCGCCGAGGACTCCGGCCTCGGTGGAGCCCGCCTGCACCAGCTCGACCGCGACCGTGGCGATCGGTGGCTGACCGTCGAGGGCGCGGAGCCCAGCCTCGAGCGAGGCGGAGAGAAAGGTCGCAGCACGGTTGCCGTTCGCCGGTTGGATGAGCGTGATCGTCGGACGGCGGCCCTGCCGGACCGCGTCGTCGACGTCGGCGGGCAGCACGAACGCCGCATCGACGTCCTCGCTCGCGACGAGTCGGCGCGCATCCGCGTCGCTGTTGACGCGGCGCAGCGTGAGCTTCACCGTCTGGCCGGCTCGATCTTCAACCGTGCGCACCAGCGCCGAATTCTCCGGTCCGACGAACGCGATCTTCGCCTCGAAGAGACGCTCCTCCGGAAAGACCGAGTTGTAGATGATCGCGAGAATGAGCGGTGTCAGGAGCGACACCAGGACGCGCGAGTCGCGTATCGCGTCGACCACGTCCTTGCGGAAGATCGCGGCGACGAGCGGCAAGCGCATCACAGCGGTCGGCCGGCGAGCGCCACGAAGACGTCCTCGAGCGTCCCCTCCTGCGAGTGCAGCGTGAGCACCTGATCGGCGCGCAGCCAGTCCGCGACCTTCGCGGCGTCCTGCGGATCGTCGAGCCGGATCGTGTGCTCGGTGCGATCGCGCAGGAGCACTCTCGCGGTGCGCTGTCCGTACCGCAGCTTCAGCTCGCGCGGCGCATCGAGCGCGACGATCTTGCCCTGGCTGAGGAACGCGACACGCGTGCAGAGCTCGTCGGCCTCTTCCATGTAGTGCGTGGTCAGGAAGATCGTCGTGCCCTGGCGTGCGAGCTGGGCGACGAGCGCGCGCACCTCGCGCGCCGATGTCGGATCGAGCCCGCGCGTCGGCTCGTCCATGAAGAGCACACGCGGCGAGTTGATGAGCGAGCGCGCGATCATCAGCCGCTGCTTCATGCCGCTCGAGTACGTCTTTGCCTTGCGCTTCGCGGCGTCGCGCAAGCCGACCAGCTCCAGCAGCTCGTCCGCGCGCGACCCGCGCACGCCGTAGAGCGTCGCGAAGAAGCGCAGGTTCTCGATGCCCGCGAAGCGGTCGTACAGGTTGGGGTCCTCGAAGACCGCGTTGATGAGCGGCTTCACGCGGTCGCGATCCGTGACGGCGTCGAGGCCCGCGACGAACGCACGACCGCTGGTCGGCCGGGCCCGCCCGGTGAGCATGCGGATCGTCGTCGTCTTGCCCGCGCCGTTGTGGCCCAGGAGGCCGAAGACCTCGCCCTCCGCGACGCTGAAGGTGACGCCATCGACGGCGCGCACCGCGCCGTAGTGCTTCTCGAGGCCGGTGACCTCGACGGCGGCCGTCATTTACGCCAGCCTAGCGTCGGTCATCGTGGAAGCCGGTTTCCTGTTCGCGACCATCGCAGCCTGGGAGCGGCTGCCGCTCGGACTAACCCTCGATCGTCGCGGCGTGCACCGACGTCACGTACGGCAGGTACTGGGCTGCGACGTCCCAGCTCTTGCCTTCATCGCGGCTGGCCCACACCTGGCCGTTCGAGGTGCCGAAGTAGACGCCGAGCGGGTCGAGCCGGTCGGTCTGCATCCCTTCGCGCACCGTGCCCAGGCGCGCGCCGGGTGGCAGGCCCCTGTCGTTGCGCTGCCACGTCGCGCCGCGGTCGTTCGTCGAGAAGACCGCGATGCCGGGTGCGACCGCCAGACGCTCCATGTCGTGCAGCGGGATCACATAGGCGGTCGCTCGGTCGCGCGGGTGCATCGCGGCCGCGAAGCCGAAGTTCGTCGGCAGGCCCTCGTTGCGGTTCCGCCAGGTCGTCTCGCCGGGCTCGCGCCAGAAGACGTCCTGGTGCACGCGCATGAAGCGCACGCCGCTGACCGCCGGATGCGCCAGCAGCTTGTGGATGCACGCGAAGACGTCGGGACGATCCTCCTTGCCGCCGCGTTGCTGGTTGTCCTCCGCCCAGGACGCGCCGCCGTCGGTCGTCGTGTACACGCCGCCGGCGCTGATGCCGACCTGCATCTTCTTCGGGTCGTCGGCGTCGATCGCGATCGAGTGCAGGCCCATGCCGCCCGCGCCCGGGTTCCACTTCGCGCGCGACGGCTGATCGTCGAGTGCGGTGTTGAGCTCCCAGGTCTCGCCGCGGTCCTCGCTCTTGAACAGCGCCGCCGGCTCGATGCCGGCCCACACGACGTTCGGCGTCTTCGCGTGACCCGGCTCGATGTGCCAGGTCTGAAAGAAGGTGCGATCCGAGCCCGCGGGGAACGCCGGGTTCTTGGACTTCTCCCAGGTCTTCCCCAGGTCGCGGCTGTATTCGATGCGGGCCCCGCCCCAGGTCGAGTTGATCGCGGCGTACATCGAGCCATCGCGCGGGTCGTACGAGGCGTGGTGGATCGGGAATGGGCCGCCGATCGGCCCTTCCTGCGCCCAGTTCTTCCGAGCCCCGTCGCCGCGCAGGATGTACAGCCCCTTCTTGGTCCCCACCAGCAGCACGACTTGCTTGCCCATCGCGTCCCCTCCTGATCTATCCGCCCGACAGAGCGGGTATGACGTGCACGATGTCGCCGTCACGGAGCGTAGCGTCTTCGCCACCGAGGAAGCGCGAGTCCTCCTCGTTCACGAAGAGGCTGAGGTGCGACCGCAGCCGACCATGCTCGTCTCGCAGCCGCTCCGCCAGCGACGGGTGAGCGCGGACCAGCCCCTCGAGCGCCTCGCGGAGCGTCGTCGCGTCCAGCGTCACGTCGCGCGCGCCGCCCGCGAAGCCGCGGTAGGCGCCGTGAAGAAGTATCCGCACCTGAGCACGACGAACGGGAGTCTCCAAGTTAGACACAGGCTAGCGAGAACGGCGCGCGAGACGCCGTGCGAGCAGCGCACGCTCGGCGGGGTTCTCGGTCAGCTCGAGCGCCCGCTCGTCAGCCGCACGCGCGTCGGCCGCCCGGCCGAGGGCGCGCAGCAGCTCGGCGCGTGTCGCATGGAATAGGTGGTAGCCGCTGAGCTCGGCGGCGAGAGCGTCGACATCGGCGAGCGCCGCGGTGGGACCGTAGACGTGCCACAGCGCGATCGCGCGATTCAGTCGGACGACGGGCGTATCCCCGTACATGAGGAGCGAGTCGTACGAGCGGAGGATCTCGGGCCAGCGGGTGGTCTCCCAGCTCTTCGCGTCGGCGTGCGCGCCGGCGATGAGCGCCTGGAGCTGATACACGCCCGGGCTCCGCATGCGCACAAAGCGTCCCACCAGGAGGAACGTCTCGTCGATCTTCGGGCGGTCCCATTTCGCGCGGTCCTGATCGCGGAGCAGCACGAGCTCGCCGTCCGCGTCGAAGCGTGCGTCGGCGCGCGCGAGGTTGAACCGCATGAGCGCGAGCAGCCCGAGCACCTCCGGCTCGTCGGGCATGAGGCGCGCGAGCAGCGAGGTGAGCCACTCCGCCTCCGACGCGAGATCGCGATCCATCGCGCCACGGGCACCGGTCGCGAGATAGCCCTCGTTGAACATGAGATAGAGGACGGCGAGGACTTCGCTGACGCGGTCGGGCAGCTCGTGCCCCTCCGGGACGCGGAACGGGATCTTCGCGTCGACGATCTTGCGTTTCGCGCGGACCAGGCGCTGGGCGATGGTCGCCTCCGACTGGAGGAACGCGCGCGCGATCTCCGCGGTCGTGAGCCCGGCGACCGATCGCAGCGTGAGCGCGAGCTGCGCCTCGCGCGCGAGCGCCGGGTGACAGCAGGTGAAGATGAGCTCCAGGCGTTCGTCCGGCATCGAGCTCGTCGCCATCGGTGTCTCCTCCAGCTGCGCGACCTTCTCGCGGTAGCGCGTTTCGCGCCGCAGCCGATCGATGCCCTTCCGGCGCGCCGTGGTCATGAGCCACGCACCCGGATTCGCCGGTATCCCGTCGCGCGGCCAGTGCTCGAGCGCCGCGACGAGCGAGTCCTGGACCGCCTCCTCGGCGACGTCGAAGTCGCCGAGGCTCCGCACGAGCGCGGCGGTCAGGCGGCCGGCCTCCTCGCGGAAGACCGCCGCGACCGCTTCGCCCGTGACCTGTTCGGTCGCGCTCAGTGCTCCACGACCGGTCGCACCTCGACGTCGCCCCCCGGCCAGCTCTTGGCGACCGCGATCGCCTTGTCCAGATCCGGAACGTCGATGATGGCGTAGCCGCCCACGGATTCCTTCGACTCGATGAACGGTCCATCGGTGACCTTCATCGACCCGTTGACGCGCCGCACGGTCGTCGCGGTGCGCTGCGGCGCGAGCTCCTCGCCACTCTTGACGACGCCGTTCTGCACCAACTCGTCCCACCACGACATGAGCGGTGCGAGCGCCGTCTTCAGCGACTCCTCTGTCTGCTTCTCCCACCAGTCGTCGTGGCTGATGAACGTGAGCATGTACCTCGGCATCTCACTCCTCCTATTGGCGCGGCCGCGGCGGCACGATCTCGCGGATCTCGATGCCGTAGCCCGGCCAGGTCTTCGCGAGCGCGATGGCCGCCGCGCGGTCGGGCAGCTCGACGATCGAGACGCCGCCGACCGACTCCTTCGACTCGATGAAGGGTCCGTCGATGACGGTGAGCTTCCCGGTGTTCTTGCGGATGGTGGTCGCGGTGCGCGTAGGTTGCAGCTCAGCACCGGCGTCCACGATCTTCGGTCCGTTGACCTCGAACCACTTGAAGATGTCGGCGTAGACCTTCTGCTGCTCGGGCGTGGGGTTGGTCTGGTAGTCCACGCCAGGGTCGATGAACAGGAATGCGTACTTGGACATCGTTCGTGCCTCCCTTGGCCGTTGTACCGGTACGACGAACGGCGACGCCCCGCCTCGACAGCCTAGCGAGGCCGTCGTGTCAGGTCGCTGCTAACTGCGCGACAGATGCGCGGGCGGCCAGCCCCCGGGCGGCACGGCGACGCCGCGCTCCAGCTTGAGCAGGCGCCGCTTCGCCTCGAGGCCCCCGGCGTAGCCGCCGAGCGTCCCATCGCTCGCGACCACGCGGTGGCAGGGGACCACGATCGGGATCGGGTTGTCGCCGACCGCTCCGGCCGCGGCGCGATACGCGCGGTCGTTCCCGGCGTTGTGCGCGACCTTCGCGTAGGTGATCAGCTCGCCGTACGGCACGCGCGCCGTCACCGCGAGCACTTTTCGCTGGAACGGCGTCAGCGGCGAGAGGTCGACCGCGATGTCGAAGTCGCGGCGCTTTCCGTTGAAGTACTGGTCCAGTTCGCGCGCGACGTCGTCCACGCGCCGCGCGTCGGGCAGGACGCCCGGCCCGTAGGCGCGCACGATCCGCCGCAGCTCCAGCGGCGACGGCTCGGCGCCGTAATGGATGTTCAGGAGTCCGCGCGGCCCGACCGCGACCCAGAGCGGTCCGAGCGGCGAATCGACGATGCGGTAGCCGACCGTTTCGAGCCCTTCACGCCGCGCGCGCTGCACCAGACGTTCGCGGGCCTCCGCGACGACCACACCGAGCTCGCTCATCGCATCGCCTCCTTCACTTTCTTCATCGCCTCAGCCACGCGCGACCTGGCCGCGTCCTCGCTGCACTCGAGCGCGACCGATACCTCCGCGTACGACAGCCCCTGCACCTTGCGCAGCACGAAGGCGGCGCGCTGACCGGTAGGCAACGCCTTCACGGCGGTCGCGAGATCGGCGAGCGACACGCCATCCCGCTCCGGGGCCGCCAGCGGCAGATCCCCGAGGCGCACAAATCGCTTCGCGCGTCTACCGCGATCGATCGCTTTGTTCGTCGCGATCTTGTAGAGCCACGCGCGCTCGGTCCCGCGCCGCGGCGGCGGCCAGGCGCGGAACGCCGCGAGAAAGGTGTCCTGATAGACGTCATCCGCATCATCTCGATCGCCGACCAGGCGCAGCGCGTACGCGAAGATCTCGCGTTCGTGCTGCTCGAGCAGTTCGCCGAATGTTGCTGGATGTGTCATTCGTTCTGTATAGAACGTTGACACGTCCATCGGTGTGAGATGCCGTATCGTCGCGGCGTGGTGAAGAGGGGAAGCGCAGCGGTCCTCGTGCTCGGGTGCGTGATCGCCGTATCGTGCGGCGGCACGTCCACCCCATCAGGCACCACCACGAGCGGCGCGTCCGCGACGAACGCCGCCGCCTCCCCGAGCACAGCGGCCAGCGGCGCCGTGACGTCCGGCAGTCCGTCGTTCGGCCAGATCCTCACCTCGGGCAAGGCGAGCGAATACAAGGTGACCTACAAGCTCACCGCGACCGGCGGGGCCGAGGCCTTCTCGGGCGAACAGTCGTGGTACTTCAAGCCGCCAAAGGCGCGGTTCGACTTCACCAGCAGCGTCTCCGGGCAGACGGCGACCGTCTCCCTCTACGCGCTGCCCGACGGCACCTACATGTGCTTCGGCGGCACCGGGCAGGCGGCGCAGTGCATCGGCATGACGGGTCTCGACACCGCGCTGCAGCAGAATCCCGCGGCCGCATACCAGGAGTCGTTCATCCAGCACCCCGACCAGTTCAGCGGCGTGCTGGTGGAAACGCGGCAGATCGCGGGACAGCAGGCCCACTGCTACGACGTGAAGGCGTCCGCCGCGACCGCCGGTCTCACCGACGGCCGCTTCTGCTACAGCACGCAGGGCATCCCGCTGCTGCAGCGCTTCGCCACGGCGGGCGGTACCTGGTCGATGGAGGCGACGAACCTGTCGACCACGGTCCCCGACTCCGACTTCACGCTGCCCGCGAAGGCCACGATCATCGGCAAGCCCTAGCGAACGCGCGCGCGTAACCTTCGCGCGTGCGCTGGGACCTTCACACTCACTACTACCCCGACGCGTTCTTTCGTCTCATCGAGCAGGTCGGCGGCGCGTTCTCGTTCGGCACCGACCCCACCGGTCGCACGATCATCCGGTATCGCGGCTCGCGATTCTTCGGCATCACACCGCCGATGACCGATCCGGCGCTTCGCATCGCGGAGATGGACCGCGTCGGCATCGATGTCGAGGTGTTGTCGCTCTCCACGCCCAATGTGTATTTCGCGCCGCCCGAGCGGCAAGCCGAGGTCGCGCGGCTGGTGAACGACGCCTACGCCGAGCTCGCCGCGCGGCACCCTCAGCGCTTCAAAGGCTTCGCGTCGATCCCGATGGACGACCCCGATGCGGCGCTGCGCGAGCTCGACCGCACGCAGGGCGAGCTGCGGATGAACGGCGTCATCGTGCTCTCGAACATCAACGGTCGCGCGCTGACCGATCTGCGCTACCGCCCCTTCTTCGCCGAGTGCGACCGTCGTCGCGTCTGCGTCTTCATCCATCCGATGATCCCGGCGAGCGCCGAGCCGTTCGAGGAGTACGTACTCGGCCCGATCATCGGCTTTCCGTTCGACACGACGCTTGCCGTCGCGCGCCTCTGCTACGCGGGTGTGTTCCGCGAGCTGCCGAACATCCGCTGGATCCTGGGCCATCTCGGCGGGGCGGTGCCGTATCTCATGGAGCGCATGGACAACGGCTGGCGCGACTTCGCCGAGTGCCGGGTCAACATCGATGAGCTGCCGAGCGTGTATCTGAAGCGCCTCTACTACGACACGGTGTCGTTCAGCGTGCCGTCCCTTCTCCTCGCACGCGAGCTCGTCGGTGCGGATCACCTGGTCATGGGGAGCGACTATCCCCACCTCCTGGGCTCGATCGACCGCGCCGTTTCGAGCATCGAGGCGCTCGACATCCCGAATGCGGACAAGGAGCGGATCTTCAGCGGGACGGCTCGCCAGATCCTCAGCAACGTCGCGTAGCACACGTCCGGGCTTGGAACGCGGACTAGGCTCACCCGCGTGGCGAAGCGATGCGGCTTTTGTTCGTTCCAGTCGGACGACAACGCCGCTTTCGCAGCGCATGTCGCCTCGGTCCACGGCTGGGGCCGCGCTCCTTCTTCTGCGGCAAATCGCGCGGCGTCGCCCTCGGTCGCGGCCGCGGACGTCGTCTACTGCTATTCGTGCGGCCGCGCGAACGCGAGCGACGCACGCACCTGCGCGAACTGTCGCGCGCTGCTCACGCTCACCGAGAGCGCGCAGGTCTTCGGACGCTCGTATGTCCTGAACCACCTCGCCGAGCTCGTCGCCTCCGGAACGCTCGACGAGGCGAGCGCGGCGCGCGTGCGCGGCGCGCTGCTCGCCAACGCCAGCGCGTCGCCCAGCCGGGCCCAGGCGGCGCCGGCGCCGAGCAGCGCGCCGTCGGGCGAGGTGGCCGCCTACGTCACGAAGATCGCCGAGCCCGCGCCGCTCGACCTCAAGCCGGAGCCAGCCCCGAAGGACGTCGAGCCCGCGGGGCCGGGCCTCTTCTCGCCGGAGCGCGCGCCCAGCCTGCTCCTCTATGTCGGTGCGTTCCTGATCGTCGTGTCCGCGCTGATCTTCGTGAACGTCTCCGGGGAGCAGATCTCGAACACCGTGAAGCTCGTGCTCATGCTCGCGGGCACCGTCGCGTTCGTCGTCGCCGGTCTCGTCTGTCACCGCATGCCGCGCGTGCTCGAGGCGGGACGCACGTTCCTCTTGATCGGAGCCCTCATCACGCCGCTCGACTTCGCCGCGTACTACGTCCTCATCGTTCGCGCGTCGCCGCTCACCACTCCGGAGATGTGGATCCTCGGCTCGCTGGTATCCGCGGTGCTGTATGCGGTGTTGGCGCTCACGGCGTTCGGCCGGATCTACGCCTACCTCTTCTTCGTGGCCACGCTCAGCGCGCTGGCCGGCATCGGCGTTCGCCTCGATGCGCGAGACGGCTGGGCGTTCGTGCCGTTCGTCCTCTTCGCCATCGCGCTCGAGCTCGCCGACCATGTCGGGCCAGAGCGCCTCGGGACGCTGAGCGGTCCGCTCGCGTTGCCGTCGCGTGTTCTGGCCGCGGCCGCGCTCGCCGGCGGTGTCGTCGCGTCCCTCGGACCGGCCCCGAGCCGCTGGGGGCTCACCGCGATCGTCGCGGCGGGGAGCGCCTACTACGCGATCCGATCCTCGGCGGCCGTGGAGTGGGAGCGCTGGCTCGTGGTCATCGGCCCGGCCGCGCTGGCGGCCGCGGCGGTCTACGACATCGGCGGCGCGCCGCAGACCTACGGCTTCGTGTCCGCTCTCCTCGCGATCTCGTACGGGATCGCCGGGGACATCGCCGGACTTGGCACGCCGGTGGCGGTCCCCGCCTGGGTCACGAGACGCGCTCGTGCGGTGAGCTGGTTCGCCGTCGGCGGGGCCCTGCTGCCGGCGTCGTCGTACTGGCGCGCACCTCTGGTCGGCGCGCTCGTGAACCTCGCGATGGCCGGCCTCCTGGGTCTCGCCGCTGCGCTGCGCGCGCGCGAGCCGCGCGCGCCGGGCGCCAGCAGAACGGACCTCGGCGGCCACGTGATCGCCGGTGCGCTCGCGCTTCACTTCGGTGTCGTCTTCGCCGGGCTGTCATTCGGTCTGATACGCGGCGGCGCGAGCCCATTCACGGGCCTCTCGCCTCGCGAGCTCGCCGTGCTGTTGGCGCCGGTCGCCGCGACTCTTGCGGTCCTCACCGGTCTCGCGCGCCTGCGCGTCGCCGCACTCGAGGCGAGCCTGGCGCTGACGGCGCTGGTGAGCGCGACCGCGGTCGTCGCGTTCGCGTACGACGATCCGGCGCTGGAGACGCTCTTCGCCACGCTTGCCTGCATCGGCGTCGTCGCAGCGGCTCTCGTGTCGCGGCGTGCCCGTGCTCTGTGGATCTCCGCTGCGTTCGCCGCCGCCGCCATCGTCGGACTCGATCGCTGGATCGCGCCTTCGATGGAGTGGCGCCCGCTCGCGCTGGCCATGGTCTCGCTTGCCCTCTTCGTACCCTGGTACGTTCGGCAACGCTCGAGCGAGTTCGGTCGCGTCGCGCGCGAGATCGCTCTGGTCACGGCCGGGGTCGCGGTGTTCGTCGGTCTGTCGCAGGCGGCAGCGAACGGAAGTCGCATGACCGAGCTCGCGAACTGGCTCACGACGATCCCGGCCCTGCTCGTCCTCGGTTCGCTCGGCGTGATCGAGGGCCTGCACCGCCGATCGGAGCGGGGAGTGCTGACGGCTTCGGCATGTTTCCTCGCCGCTGTGCTCATGCTCGTCGCGCGCTTCCGGCCGGATCCTCTCGAGGCCTACGGGTGGCCGGTCGCGATCTACCTCGCGGCGGTGGCGTGGGGGCTCGGCCGCTTCGCGAGCGAACGACTTCGGGCGTCCCTCCTCGTGCCCGCGCAGGTCGGCAGCGCGATCGTGCTCATGGGAACGAGTCTCGCCGTCATGCCCGCACGCGGCGATGTCGGTCGCGCCGCGCTGGTGATGGGCGAAGCCCTCGTCGTCCTTCGATATGCGGCGGGGCGCGCATCGATCCCGCTCGCGACGACGGCGCTCGGTTTCCTCGCTGTGATGCTCTATCGCTCCACCGTCGTGCCGCTTGTGCTCGAGACCGCGTCGGCGGTGTTCGGCGCGCTGGCCATCGCGCTCGCACTCTCGGTGCCGCGCTGGGTGCCCTGGCGATTGCCTCCGCTCTGGCTCGAGTCGACCGAGCTCGCCGGTGCCTTGATGGTCGTCGTCCCACCACTCGTTCGCGCGAGCATCGGCGCGGACGACGCGCTCGATCATGGCGTCACGGTGCTCGCCGCGGGCTGGGCCATCGCGGTGCTCGGTGTCTGGGCGGGCCGCCGCGCGCTCCTCTCCGCGGCGCTCGGCGCGCTCGCGCTCGTCGGGATCCTCGCCCTTCGCGACGCCGCGCGGACCGAGTTGTACGTCGCAGCCGCGGGCATCGCGCTTCTCGCGGTGCAGTTCGGGAGCCCGCGCTTTCTCCCACGACGTCTTCCGATCCAGTTCGAGTGGCTGACCGAGGCCGTCGCGGTTGGACTCATCCTCTCAGGCGCGCTTGTCCGCACCTTCCGCGACGGCGCGGACGCTCCGTCGCGCGCGCTCGCCGAGAGCCTGACGCTCGTGGCGCTCGGCGTGATCGCCGTGCGCCCCGCGCTCATCGTGGCCGCGCTCGCGACCGTCGCCGTCGAGGCGGTCTGGATCATCGGAGATCCGCAAGCGCGCCAATTCCACGGCATCGTCGCGGGCGCATACCTGGTCGCCGTCGCGCTGGGCGCGGTCCGCTACTTGCGCGCTCGCATCGACGCTCGCGTGCTCCTCGCGATGGAGACCGGCGGCGGGTTCCTGTTCATCGTTCCCACGCTGGTCGGCGGCTGGTCCGCGGAGTTCTTCCCACAGACCGTGATGGTCTTCGTCGAGATCTTCCTGGTGCTGGCCGTTGGCATCGTCTTCCACCGCCGCTGGCTCGTCGCCGGCGCGCTCGGCGCGCTCGGGCTCGAGACGATCCGCGGTGCGATCGACGCCGTGAACCGGCTGCCGAACTGGGCGCTCTTCGGAGCGAGCGGTGCCATCCTCCTGGGCGTCGGCTTTGTCCTCTTATTGAAGCGGGACGCTTGGAACGAATGGTCACGCTCGATGTTCAAGTGGTGGGCGCGTCTCTAGCAGCGCCGGCACGTCACGTGCGCCTGCTGCTACCGCGCCTCGACCTGGCCGATCATGCCGTCTCCTTCGTGGGGAATGCAGTAGTAGCGATAGAGCCCGGGCTTGTTGAATGTGAACGTGAAGGTGTTGCCCGGATTGAGCAGAGGCGAATCAAAGGAGCCGTCCCGGGCATGTATGTCGTGGACCTGCTGGCCATTGTTGCGCCAGATCACGGTCGTGCCGACCTTGACCATGATCGACGAGGGATCGAAGAAGTGCTCACCAAGCTGCACGACCACGGTCTTGTCATCGGACGAGGTCGTTGCTGCCGGCGTCGCGGTCGCCGGTCGGGCGCTCTCGCTCTGGGTCGGTCGCGCCGTGGTCGCGGCGGGTGCGGATGGTGCACAGGCGGAGGCCACGAGACTGACCCCGACGACTATCGCGAGCAATGCATTTCGTGACCTGGTCATGCGCGCGACCTACACGAAGCGATCAACGAGGATGGCCGCAGCGCCGACGAGTGCGGCGCTGGTGACGACATGCTGCGCGGTTTCCGCTCGGTCGGTGACGAGGCCGAACGCGAGCGCGGCGAAGAGGAATGCCATCACGCCGCTCCCGATGTCCTCGAAGCTCAGACCCAACAGGAGCGGGTAGTCGATGTCGAAGTTCGCGCCGTCGGCGTAGATCAGCGCGCCGCGCCAGACAAGGAACCCCGCGACGGCCGCGGCGGTGCCGACGACGATCCGGCGGCGCTCCCGTGACGGCGGCCAGGCATACAGGACCCCCGCAGCCGCCAGGCCGACGAGGGCTGCGCCAAGAGCGATGAGCCAAAGCGGTGGAGCGTACGTGCCGTGCGACTCCCTGGAGGGCGCGTGCGGCGTGATGCTACAAAGACCGCGAGAGAGACGCAGACACAGGAGATGACGATGAAGTGGATCACACGCGAACATCCCCGGGTCGATCGTGTCGCCTGTCCATGGCTGGTGCAGCGGTTCGTCGACAAGTCCGCGGAGTTCGTCTACGTGCCAAGCGACCAGGTCGCGGCAGAGGCAAAGCGCACCGGAGCGACGCCGTACGACATCAAGGCTGTCGAGCTCGGCCACCACGGGCCCGAATGCAGCTTCGACGCCTTCATACACAAGTACGAGCTCGACAAGGATCCGGCAATGGCCTACATGGCCAAGGTGATCCGTGGGGCCGACACCTCCGATAAGACGGCGACGCCTGAGTCGGTCGGCGTGGAAGCGCTCCTCGACGGCATTCGGCTCGTGCATTACCCCGACGATCAAGCCCAGCGCAAGGCTTCGATACCGGTCCTCGACGCGCTCTACGCGTACTGCCAGGAGAAGGTCGCGAAGACGTGACCCTGCGTCGGGTCACCAGGGTCGAGGTGCCGCGCGGGGCGAAGCCCCGATCGGCTGGGATCCCGTGAAGAAACAGCTGTGGGCGTTAGCACCAGGGTCGCGCGGCGCGATCGTGTACCAGGAATCGGCCTGAGCGAGTCGAGCTCGCTCCGGGTCGAGCGGCCGGAGCTCAGCTTGCGCGAGCTCGGTGCGTACTTCCTTCGACTCGGCGGCCTCGGGTTCGGGGGGCCGATCGCGCTCGCGGGCTACATGCAGCGGGATCTCGTCGAGCGACGCGGCTGGGTGACGCAGGAGGAATATCTACAGGGCCTCGCCGCGGCGCAGACGCTACCCGGCCCGCTCGCGGCTCAGCTCGCGATGTGGCTCGGCTACCTGCGGCGGGGATTCTGGGGCGCGACCGTCGCGGCCTTCGCGTTCATCCTCCCGCCGTTCCTGATCGTCACCGCGGTCGCCGCGCTCTACGTGACCTACTCCGGCACGACGGCGATCCAGGCCCTCTTCTACGGCATCGGTCCAGCGGTCATCGCGCTGATCGCCCGCGGCGCCTGGAAGCTGCTCGGTGTGAGCGTGCGGAGCGATAGACGCCTCTGGGCGATCTTCGCCGTCGTCGCGGTCGTGACCTTCGTCGTGCGGAGCGAGGTCGCCGTGCTGTTCATCCTCTCCGGCCTTGTCGGTGTGCTGCTGTATGCGCCGCCGCGCTGGCTCTCGCGTGGGACACCGGTCCTCCTGCCGCTGAACCTCGGACCCGTCATCGCCGCGGCGGGGTCGGCGGATCCGAACACGCTGCTGGCCCTCGGTGCGTTCTTCTTCAAGGCCGGCGCTTTCACCTTCGGCTCGGGCCTCGCGATCGTGCCGTTCCTGCAGCAAGGCGTCGTGCATGACTACGGCTGGCTGACCGAACGCGAGTTCCTCGACGCGGTGGCGATGGGGATGATCACGCCGGGGCCGGTGGTCATCACGGCCGTCTTCGTTGGCTACCTGGTTTCGGGCATCGTCGGCGCGGTCATCGCCGGACTCGGTGTCTTCCTTCCGGCGTTCCTCATGGTCGTGTTGTTCGCCCCGACGATCACGCGCTACCGGAGGCACCCGGCGGTGCAGGGCTTCACCAGGGGTGCGACCGCTGCGGCCGCCGGTGCGATCATGGGGGCAGCCGCGGTCATCGCGACGCAGGTGCTCATCGACGTGCCGACGGTCGTGATCTTCGTGCTCGCATTGGCGTTGCTCTGGCGCTGGAGGGTCTCCGAGCCGCTCCTCGTCGCCGCGGCAGGCGCCGTGGGGCTGGTGCTGTTCGCGCTGCGCTGACGTGCCGGCTAGGAGCGCAGCTCGAAGATGATCTCGCCGTCCACGATCTGACCGGTGCGGCGGAAGCCCAGCTTCTCGTGCACCCGCAGCGACGGCGCGTTCTCGGGCGTCGTCGATGAGATGAACCGATGCACGCCGTGCTCCGCGCGCGCCCAGTCCATGAGCCGCAGCGCGGCCTCGGTCGCGTAACCGCGGCGGCGCTCAGCGGCGAACACGCTCCAACCCAGCTCCGCCGCTCCCGGCGCTTCGATGTCGTTCACGCCGGGCGGTCCGTGGAAGTTCACGTAGCCCACCATCACCCGGTCCTCACGGCGGACCATCGCGCGCGCGGACCACGGCGCGAGCGCCGGATCGGCCGCGAGCTGCATGCGACGCAGCTCGAGCACCTTCAGGACCTGGCCCGGGAATTCATCGGGGACCGTGTAGTCGATGAGTCTTCGCGCGTGACCGAGATCTCCCGCGATGAACGCGTCGAGGACCGCGAGCGGCATGAGGATGAGATCGAGCCGTTCGCTACGGACGACGTCCGCCGCGGTCAGGAGCTCCGCTTGGTCACCGCTCTCTCGTAGACGCCGTCAGCGAGACGCAGCGGTCGGCCGGTCCCGCCGTAGCGCTCCATGCTCAGCTCGGCCAGCACCGCGAGCGCGATCTCCGCGGGGGTGCGGCCACCGAGGTCGAGACCGATCGGCGCGTGCACCGCGCGGATGCGCTCCTCGGCAATGCCCTCGTCCCGGAGCATCTTCGCGATGAGGATCGTCTTGCGCTTCGAGCCGAGCAGCCCGATGTACCGTGCGTCGGTCTTCACGGCCTCGCGCAGGCAGTGGGCGTCGAGCTTGTGCCCCCGCGTTGCGATGACGACGAAGCTGTTCCAGCCGATCGGCATCGTACGCAGCGCCTCCGCCATGTCCATGCGGACGACGTCGATGCCGGGTCCGAAACGTTCGCGCGAGGAGAACTCGGGCCGGTCGTCGATCACGGTAACGTCGTACTCGAGCTGCGACGCCATCTTCGCGATCGCGAGGCCGACATGACCGCCGCCGGCGATCACGAGACGGGGCTTCGTGACGATGGGCTCGATGAGGAGGTCGTGCGCATCGTCGAGGGGGATCGTGCGCGGCGTCGCCTGACGAAGTGCGTCCAGAGCGGCCTCGGTCGCGCGCGCATCGAGCGCGCCGTCCCCGAGCGAGCCGCCGGTCCTGCCGTCGGTCTCGACGAAGAGCTTGCCGCTCGGCTGGAAGTCCTTTCCGTCCCGGCGGAGCAGCGTGGCGAGCGCGACGGGCTTTCCGCCCGAGGACGCCGCGAGAACATCACCGAGCAGATCGCGTCCGCCGAGAAGCAGCGCGCGCTCGCCGGGTTCGATGGAAATCCACATCGTCCCCCCGCAGACGAGGCCGGTGTCCCACGCGAGATCCTCGGTGAGCTCGTACTCGCGCAGCGACACCTCGCCGGTGTCGAGAACGCGCTTGGCCTCCTCGAATGCGTCGCCTTCGACGCAGCCACCACCGAGCGTTCCGGTGAGCCGACCGAGATCGTCGACCAGCAGCTTCGCGCCGACGACCTGCGGCGTGCTTCCGACGGTGCGCACGACCGTGCAGACCGCGAAGCGTCGCCCTTCGCGCTCGAGCTCGGCCATCCGCGCGTAGATCGTCCTCACCCGAATCATCTTAGGGTCGTCCGCCAGGCGGGAAGGTTCGCGAGGTGGTGGCCGCCCTGCTCCGAGCAATTCGGCGGCTTTGCGCAAACCGCGGTTTGCGCCCCGAAGGAGCGCCAACTGCGCCTTCTTTTTGCGCAAACGGCGCTGTGCAAAATCGCTGATGCGAGCCGTCGCTCAGCGCCTCCGTTACGCGCGCTCACACGCGCACTCGGCACGACTGGCCGTGGTTTGGACAAGCTTGCGGCGCTTTACCCCACTGCTAGGCTCGTCGCGCCGTCCATTGATTGGTCAGGGGGTGAATGTCCTGTGGATGAAACGGGAGGGACTACGTCTGATCCAGTAGCGGAACCCGAAACGGGTCAAACCACGCCAGCACTCTCGGTCACGCGACGCAACTTCCTCATCGGCGCCGGAGCGGGCGCAGCGGCAGCAGGAGTCGTTCTCGGTGGTGCGGTCGTCGCGAACAAGGCGATCAACCCGGAGACCACGACGACGTCCACCACCACGACCACAGCAGGTGGTCCGATACCCCCAACGATGCGCCGAGTCTCACTCACCATCGACAACGTGAAGTACGACCTCGTTGTCGACAACCGCGAGAGCCTCTGGGAGACGATGAACTTCCAGCTCGGCCTCTCGAACTCGAACCTTGGGTGCGACCGCGCACAGTGCGGAGCGTGCGCCGTGCTCGTCGATGGCAGAGCGGTCAACGGCTGCACCGTCCTGAGCGCTCGCCTCGGCAGGGGACAGAAGATCGCGACGGTCGCCGGCCTGCCGACCGGACCAGGCGTCGCGGGGCTGCACCCGGTGCAGCGCGCGTTCTGGCTCGACGGCGGATTCCAGTGCGGCATCTGCACGCGCGGATTCATCATGTCGACGGTCCAGCTGATCGCCGCGTATCCGAAGCCGACGACGGCGCAGATCGCCGAAGGCCTCGCCGGCAACATCTGCCGGTGCGGCGAGTACGCGAAGATCTTTACCGCCGTCAACACCGCTGCCGCCGAGATGCGTGGCGAGAAGGTCACACACCTCGCATCGCCCGTCGTCGTCAACGCGGCCGGTGTCGTCGATGCCGCACCCGGCGCGGCCGGCGTGTCGAAGGACTTCACGTTCGTGACCCCGATGGGGACGATCGAGGACTTCGACCCGTTCGAGGCCAACCTCAAGAAGCGCGACGGCATCCTCGCCGTGAGCGGTAATGAGCGCAGCGTCACGATCAAGTGGGACCCAGCCAAGCTCGACGAGGCCAAGGTGCGCGGCATCCTGAGCGACCTCGGCCGCGCTGTCAGATAGGAGGGGTAGAGATGGCACAGATCGAAGCCGTACGTGTCGTCCAAGACGCGGCCTACGCCGCCGGCCTGAGCGACCAGGACTGGATCGCGCTCGCACAGGACCCCGCCTGGCAGGAGATGGTCTCCGAACAGTCCGAGATGGTCGCCGGCGTCATCGCGAAGTACGGCGACAAGCTTCCCGGTGGCGGTCAGAGCTCGGCGCCGACGGAGCTCCCAGTGTTCCGGCCGTTCAAGGTCATCGGCACCGACGTCGCCCGCATCCAGGGCTACGGCATCGTCACCAACCAGGGCACGTACACCGAGAACCTGCGCATGCCCGGCATGCTCTTCATGCGCACGCTGCGCAGCCGGTACCCGCACGCGAAGATCAAGTCGATCGATACCTCCGCCGCGGAGAAGATCCCGGGCGTCCGCAAGATCCTCCATCGCGGGAACCTCCCGGAGGAGTACAGGGACGTGTTCCTCGGCTCGGCGCTCCCGACCCGCTACCTCTTCAGTGAGGAGGTCTTCGAGGTCGGCGCCCCGATCGCCGTCATCGCGGCCGACAGCGAGCACATCGGCGACGAGGCGATCCGCGCGATCAAGGTCGAGTATGAAGTGCTCCCCGCCGCTCTGGACATGATCGAGGCGATGAAGTCCTCGACGCCGAAGCAGTTCCAGAGCAACCTCGACGGCACCACCATCGCGGTGACCGCGCCGCTCGTGCGCGGCGACCCCACCACGGCGAAGGCCGACGTGGTCGTCGACGTCGTCGCGAAGAAGTCGACCGAGCAGCACGTCGCCCTCGAGCTGACGAACTCGCTGTCCTACTGGGACGGCGACAAGCTCAACATGACGTACACCAACCAGCACGGCCACGGAACGCGGTCAGGCCTGTCGCAGGCGCTCAAGCTCCCGCAGAACAAGGTCCGCGTGTTCCAGACCGGCTACCTCGGATCCGGCTACGGCTACCGCAGCGGCATCGACCTGTCGGAGGCCCACGCCGCGATCCTGTCGAAGCTCACCGGGCGTCCGATCAAGAACAATTACACGCGCTACGAGGACTTCGTCACGCGGACGCACCGTCCCGAGTTCCGCAACGAGATGAAGCTCGGGGTGAACCGCGACGGGACGATCTCCTTCGGCATCTTCAAGGTCATCGCGAACGTCGGCGCGCAGCGCGCCGGCGCGGCCAACGGCTCGTGGATCAACATGCAGGATCTCTACAAGATCCCGAACCTGCGGCTTGAGGCCGTCGACGTCATGACCAACAGCTACAAGTCGGGCCCCTATCGCTGCGTCAGCCACCCGAACGGGACCTTCGCCCTCGAGACGACGATCGAGAGGGCCGCGTACGCGATCAACATGGACCCGGTCGAGTTCCGGCTGAAGAACCTCAACGAGACCGGTAACCCGGACACGAAGCGTCCGTTCAGCAACCCCGGCGTGCGCGACGTCATCACGCAGCTGGCCACCGCGATCAACTGGAAGAGCGTCTGGCACGCACCGAAAGCCAAGCAAGTGCGACCTGGCGTTTACCACGGCATCGGCATGGCGGTGCACCTCTGCAGCCACGGCGCGGGCAGCAACCCGTCGACCGGTCAGGTGATCATCAACAGCGACGGCAGCGTGCAGGCCGTGTCCGGTGTCACCGACATCGGCTCCGGCCAGCGCACGCACATGTTGATGATCGCGGCCGAGGCGCTCGGGGTCCCGCTCAGCCTGGTCACCATCACGCCATACGTTGACACCGACAACACCACCGACAGCGGTGGGACCAACGGCAGCCGCATGACGAACACCGGCGGTCGCGGCATGTACGAGGCGGGCGTCGATGCCCGCAACCAGGTCCTCAAGTACGCGGCCGACAAGTTCAACGCCGACTTCGCCACCGCCAGGGTCGACACGCGTGTCACCGCGGCGGACATCGACATGAACAGCGACGGTGGCATCTTCCTCAAGAGCGATCCGAGCAAGAAGCTCACGCTCGCGCAGGTCGTGCAGTTCAAGGCCACGGCGATCGTCGGCAAGTCCGACTACCTCCAGCCCACGAACTGGGAGCAGACCGCCTGGGCGGCGCACGCCGCCGAGGTCGAGGTCGACACCGTCACGGGGACCGTCAAGGTCACGCGCTACGTCGCGGCTCACGACGTGGGCAAGGCGATCAACCCGTTCTCGCTGCGCCAGCAGATCGAAGGCGGCGTCGTCATGGCCGCCGGAGCCGTGTTCACCGAGGAGCTCCTCATCGACAAGGCGACCGGGCTGCCGCTCAACCCGAACCTGCTCGACTACCGTCCGCTCTCGATCAAGGACGCGCCTCTGGCCGAGGTGCTGCTCATCGAGAAGCCCAAAGCGTACGGCACCTTCGGCGCGCACGGCCTGGGCGAGCCGCCCATGGGTCCGCCGGCGCCCACGATCGTCAACGCGGTCTACAACGCGGTCGGAGTGTGGGTGACAGAGATGCCGCTCACACGCGACAAGCTGCTCGCCGCCCTCAAGGCGTCGAACTAGGTAGGGAGGAAGAGCATGAGAGGGTTTGAGCTCTACGACGCGTCGACGGTCAAAGAGGCCGTCGATCTGCTCGGCAAGTATTCAGGCCGCACGGTCAAAGTCGTCGGCGGTGGCAGTGACCTCGTCGGCGGTGTGATGAAGGACTGGGTCCAGGGGAAGGGCATGCCGCTTCCGGAGGTCCTCATCGACATCACGACCATCAAGGACATCGTTGGCATCAAGTCGGACGGCGGTGGCACCACCATCGGCGCCGCCACGACCTTGTCCGATCTCATCGACAACAAGGACATCGCGACGAAGCTGCCGGTGCTCACCAATGCGGCGCTCAGCGTGGCGTCACCGCTCATCCGCAACTTCGGGACGCTCGGCGGGAACATCAACCAGCGTCCGCGATGCTGGTTCTTCCGTGGTGAGGACTTCAACTGCTACAAGAAGGGTGGCGACTTCTGCTACGCCGTGACCGGTGACAACCGCTACCACGCGATCATCGGCGGCGAGCTCTGTTACATCGTGCACCCTTCGGACACGGCGACCGCGCTCCTCGCGCTCGGCGCATCGGCGAAGATCGCGGGCACCGGCGGCGAGCGGACCGTCGCGTTCGACGAGTACTTCACCGGCCCGCGGGTCGACGTGCTCCGTGAGAACGTCCTCAAGCCGACCGAATTCATGACCCACGTGACCGTCCCGAACCCGGCCAGCGGCTCGAAGTTCGGATGGACGAAGCTGAAGGACCGACAGGTCTACGACTTCGCGCTCATCTCGGTCGCCGCGGTCTTCACGGTCTCGGGTGGCAACTGGCAGGACGGACGGATCACGCTCGGCGGCGTCTCGCCCGTCCCGTACCGCGCCAAGGTCGTCGAGGACTTCCTCAAGGGCAAGGACATCAAGGCGACCGCGAAGCAGGCCGCCGCACAGATCCGGACCGTCGCGCGCCCGATGAGCCTGAACTCCTACAAGGTGGACCTCGCGCAGGGTCTCATCGAGCGGACGATCCTGGAGGCGCTGGGCCAGTAGCGATCGGGGCGGCGGCCACCTGGTCGCCGCCCCGCGACTTTCAGGCCTTCGCTTTGTCCCGATTCTGATCGCGCAGCCACTTGATGGTCTGCAGCGCCCACTTGTGCGACACGGCATTCGCCGCGACGTAGCCCCCGTCCGAATGCAGCCACGACCCGCCGTCGGCGTCGGTGATGAGACCGCCGGCCTGACTCAGGATCACGCCAGCCGCGGCGATGTCCCAGGGCTGCGCGTCGAGCGTCCAGTACGCATGCACGCGCGCGGCTGCCACGTAGCAGAGGCCGAGCGCGGGCGATCCGAGCACGAGGTGATGCAGGACTTCGCCGGAGACCATGGTGAAGGCCTGCAGCGCTTCCTTGCGCCGCGGGCCGGTGTGCGGAAGATCGCACGCTACCCAGGCCTGCTCCCAGAACTCCGGGCCCATCGCGACGGTGAGGACGGTGATCGGCTTCCCGTTGAGCAGCGCGGGTTCCCCCAGACGCGCCGTGAACATCTCATCGCGCACTGGGTCGTAGACGACGCCGACGCGGAGCAGACCGTTCACGCGCAGCGCGATCGAGACCGCGAAGAACGGTATGCTTTGCGCGAAATTCAGACTGCCGCAGATGGGATCGACGATCCAGAGTCGCGGGGCGTCGACGGCCAGCGGCTCATCCTCAGGCCCCTCCTCGGCGAGGATCGCGTCGCCGGGACTTTCCTTTTGGAGGACCGACACGATCTGCTCCTGGACGTCCAGCGACGCCCCCACGACGACGTCGCGCTGGCCCTTCCATCGGAGATACCCGGGCGTGCCGAGGCGCGCCAGGGCGGCCCTGCCGCCTCGGAAGGCGGCCATGGTGGCGATCTCGAGGGCCTTGTCGTCGTCCATGCGTTCTCACCTTCGGCGCGCGGCCTGGTGGCCGACGGTAGTGACAGCACCTTGAGCGGTCAAACCTCGGACGGCGTGGCGCCGGTGCTCGTGAGCACGATCGTGTGCGCCTACACGCAAGCCGAGCTCCCGACGCCGTGGCTCGCGATCTTCCACCGCTTCGAGCGCACGATGCAGAGGGCGGGCCTCCGCATCCGAGTGCGTCTCTTCCCGCTCGAGGAGCTGCCCGAGACATTCGAGGTGCTCGTGGTGCCGCCCGAGCTGCAGGCGGCCGCCCAAACTCTCCACACCGGCGCGCGGATCATCGTGACGAGTCGGGCCGAGGCACCGGCTGCCGCCGATCTCCTCCTGCGCGAGATCGAGCGCGGCGAGACGCTGTACGCCGAGAAGGTGCGTCCAGGTGAGCCAAGGATCATGACCCACCGCGGCGGCGACATCCTGTGAGCCAGGATCTGCTCGCGCGCTTGCGACGCGTCGAGCAGCAGATCCGCGCGTTCAAGCAGCTCCACGAAAGCGAGCTACAGCTCATCCTCGACGAGCTCACCGATATCGCGCGACAGGTGGATGAGCAGAATGCCGCGGCCGCGCCGCCTGCGGCTCCGGCCGACCAGGCGGACCCGGCGGCATCGTCACCCAAGCGAGCGAAGTGGCTCGCGGAGCAGGAAAAGAAGGCGGCACCGAAGTCGCGACGCGAGCTCTTGTTCGGCGAGCGCGAAGAGAAATAAGTACCGGCGCACGGGAGCCGTATGTAACGCTCCTGTGCTCGGCAGCTCCAGCGTCGGATCAGAGGCGTCTCATCTTCTTACGTCCCCCATTTGCCGGTGTCCCGCCGAACCACGAGGGCCCAACATGCGGGGTCGATGAGGAAGGGCCTGGGTGCAGCGTGCCTTCTTGCGTGCACGCTCGTCGTTGCCTACTCGGCTGACGCACGTCCCGGCGCCGTCTCCACGGCCACGCTTTCCATCGCGATCGCGCCTTCGATCGCGGGCGCGCCTTCCATCGCGACCGAGTCCTCCATCGCCACCGAGCCGTACACGGCTACCGAGCCTTCCGTCACGACCGAGCCTTCCACCACGACCATGTCGCCCGAGGGCGTGAGCGCCTTCGAGACTCAGGTCGAGAGCGCTGCACTGACCTCGCGCGATCGCGTCGTTCTCCAGGCGCGCGAGCCCCAGCGGTCGGACGCCGTGCCGCTGGTCGCCGATGACGCCGGCGGATTGCTGCAGCAGCTCGTGACGGCGGAACGTGCGGTGCGCGATCCCGCCGTGACCGGCAAAGACCTCGCGTTCATGGGACACCTTCAGCAGCTCGTGTATCGGCAGCTCATCGAGCGACCCGATCTGCGCGATGCGGTCTTCGCGGCGATCCCGCCGGATCTGCGTGGGGCCGCCGACCTCAACATCGCCGCCAGCGCGGATCTCTACCTCTTCGGCCCGAGGGGTGCGAGGGAGCTTCCCGCGTGGCGGATCGTGTCCGCGGCGCCGATGAACGACCTGCTCAGAAATTACCGGGAGGCGGAGGCTGAGTTCGGTGTTCCCTGGTATTACCTCGCCGCGATCAACCTCGTCGAAACGCGCATGGGTCGGATCCGCGGCGAGTCGTACGCGGGTGCGCAGGGTCCGATGCAGTTCATGCCAAAGACCTGGGACATGTACGGCGCGGGCGACATCAATGACACGCACGACGCGATCCTCGCCGCCGCCCGTTATCTGAGCGCTACGGGCGCGCCGGAGAAGATCGAGAAGGCCATCTGGATGTACAACCACGACAACGAATATGTGGATGCCGTCATGAAGTACGGCGCGGTGATGCGAGCCGACCCGAGCGCGTTCCGCGGCTACTACGGCTGGCAGGTCTACTTCGTCAATGCGAACGGCACCTTCCTGCTGCCAGTGGGCTGGTCCAAGACCTGATCGGAGCCTGATCGGCCACGCCCGCTATATCCGAGCCGCGCAGACCAGCTGCCACTACGCGGCCCGCCGCCTCCGGTAGATCCACACCGTCAGCTCGAGCGCGATCGCCAACAGGGCGAGGACCCCGAGAACGACGAGCTCCGGTGTCACCTGGAACGGCAGGACCGAGGTCTGTGGCGTCGTCGGCGTTCGCGTCACGCCGAAGCCGGTGGAGATCGCGGCCTTCTCCGCGAGCGCGGCCTTGCCGGCGGCGTCGAGCGTCACCGAGTAGATCTCGAAGTTCCCGCTGCGGGGCGAGAAGAACAGGAGCTCTGTCCCGTCCTTGTTCAGCTCGAAGGGCCCTTGCGCCTGGATGTTGTGCGCGAGCTCCGTCCGCGTCGCAGAGGTGTCGTTCGGATCGACGAGCCACAGGTCGGTGTAGCTCTGACTGGCCGTCACGTGCTCGGTCACGTACGCGATCCGACCGTCGGCGAGGAACACGGGGAAGTGGCTCTTCTCGTCGTCGGGCGAGATCGGCTTCGCCGTGCCCGCTATGAGCGACGCTAGGAGCAGAACGCGCGCGTTGTCGCCATCGGAGAACGCGACACGCGTCCCGTCGGGCGACCAGCGCGCGGCATGGCACGCGAACGTGCACTGGTTGTTGGCCTCCGTCGCGAGCTGCCTCGTGACCGCCCCGGCATTGCTGCCGTCCTTGCCGACCGTCCAGAGGTCCATGGTCCCGAGGTGGTAGAGGTAGAACGCGATCGTCTTGCCGTCCGGGCTGAAGCTCGGGAACTGCGCGGTCATGCCCAGCTTCGTGACCGGCGTGCGGTTCTTCGAGCCGACGTCGATGAGCGCGATCTCGCGCTTGACCTGATCGCCGGTGTCCACCGCGATGACCTTGCCGTCGGGACTCCAGGTCGGATGGCGGTCGTCGTTATCGCCGCTCGTGAGCTGTCGGAGATTGCTTCCGTCGGAGCTCATCACGTAGATGTGATACGGGCCGTCGCGGTTGCTCTGGAACGCGATGCTCTTGCCATCCGGGCTCCAGGCCGGCCGGACATTCGTCGCGGTGCTGCTGGTGAGCTGTCGGATCGGCGACGCGGCGACGGCGCTGACGTGGGCGGTGAGCAGCATCATCGCGAGCGCGAGGGAGAGGACGCGGAGCGCGTACATGCGGCCCATGGCTACGCCGTCTCCGACGCGGAGGTCAGCATCCGTAGGCACTCGCGAGCGAGCAGGATCGCGAAGCCTGCGATCAACACGCCACCCAGAAGAAGCGATACCTGTGCCAGGACGCCTTCCTTCGCCGCGGTCTTGGCCACGAACGCGCCCGTGACGAAAAAGTAAGCCACGACGAGGTTCGCCAGGCTCCACACGAGTCCCAACAGAGCGACCAGCCGCCTCACGTGTCGCCACCCCCGGCGATCCCCGCCGCCGAGGATCCGCTGCGCTCGCTCGCGCCGTGCCGATCGGCCGCCGTCGGCTCTTCCATCCAGGTCGTGGTGATCGCGCTCATCAGCGACCAGCGCGGGAACGTGTAGCGCAGATGGTCGAGGAGCTTGATGACGATGGCCACCATCGCGGCGACGTGCAGGGTCGAGGCAAGCCAGAGGACGAAGCCCGGCACCGGTATCAGGTACCGCCCCGCCTTGATCAGACCCGTGACGGTGATGAGCGCGAGCAGGATCGACCAGCTGGGGAGCTCGACGACCTTCTCGTAGAACGTGAACTTGCCCATCGGCGGGCGGGGCTGTCCCAGGTCGATGCGCAGCAACTTTGCGTAGCGCCCGCGGAGCGACGGCGGGAGCTCGTACGCGAGGCCGAGCAGGTGACGACCCCATTCGCCGCGCCCGATCAGCAGCGATCGATCGCCGGTCATCCAGAGATACGACACGAATGCGACAACGGCGAAGAGGACGATCGCGGCGCCGATGTAATGGACGCGGTAGAAGAGGTAGAGGGGGATCGGCAGATTCACGTCGAGGATGCCGCCGAGGTACTGCCACATGCCGGTCGGCAGCGCGAGCACGAAGCCAAGCGTCAGGACCCAGTGTCCGAACACGGTGCCGGGGCTCCAGCGCCGCACCGCTCCGTCGGAGCGCACCTTCGCGCCGTAGGTATTCGCCATGAGCAGACCGACGGCGACGCCGAAGCCGAGCACGAACGGCAGCGCCTTGATGAACACGAAGTTATCGGAGAGCTCATTGCCCCACGGCTGCGCGCCCGAGCCGGCTTGACCGAGCGCGGACGCCACGCCGATGCCGGCGAGCACGAGGCCCACGGCGACGAGGAACCAGGCCACGATCCTCATGAGCTCTCCGGCGCTCGGTTACGCCTTGCCCTGAGCCGGACTGCCCTCGAAGGTCTGGAACGCGCGCAGCCTGTTCCAGGTCTCCTTGTTCGCCTCGGGCGCGGACAGGCAGAGCCGCCCGGGCTCGGCCTTGATGATCCCCTGGCGGATGCGGATGTTGATCGGGCAGCGCTCGACGCATGCGGGGCCGCCCTCGCGCCAGAAGCACAGATCGCATTTCGCGAACGTGTCCGCGACCGCGTCGTAGGTGATGCGTGACGTCTGCGGCGGCGAGTCGCCGTGGTTGGTCGCCTTGGCGAGATCGCTGGTCGGGAAGATGCATGCCTCGTTGCAGCGCCCGCATGACACGCAGGTGTCCTCGCGGATGAAGCGCGCGCCGGTGCGCGGCTCGACCTGCAGCGCGTCCACCGGGCAGACGTAGAGGCACTCCGCGGTGGGGCACTGCAGGCAGGGCTCCTGATGGAACTGCCCGCGGTCGGGGTACGCGGCCTGGATGACCGGGTCGACCTTGGTCTGTGGGTCGTTGAAGATGCGGATGCGCGGTACATCCGACAGGCCGGCGCGGCGGTGCTCCTGCGAGCAGATGACCTCGCAGGTGAGACAGCCGATGCACAGCGTCGGGTCGGGGAAGATGACGCCGCTCGCGACCTTGGTCACGTGCGGTGTCGCTCCGCTCGCGACGGTCGCGCCGCCGAGCGCCTCGAGGGCCACGAAGGCGACGATCGGTGCCGCTCCCCGCAGGAAGTCGCGACGCGAGACCTCCGGTCCGCCCGCCTGTCCGCCCTCCGTTTCCGGACCTGCACTCACCGCACTGGCAAGTTAGACACAGCACCAGCCTTCGTCAACGAGAGCGGATTCATTGTTTGCGCAACGCGTCGATCAGCCCCGCGCGCGCTCCAGATCAGCCGGTGTGTCGATGTCGCGCACGACGCCGGCGTCGTCCACGTCGAGGTCGACGCGGTCGTTCTGATGACGCTTGATGACCTCGTGCAGGTTCGCGGTGGGCGCGGTCGCCGCGATCTCGTCACGCAGCGCGAGCGGCATCACGACCGGATGCCCGCGCTTCCCCTTGTAGCGCGGCGACACGATCGCGCGTCGCTCGCGGTACTTCGCGATCACCGCGCGCACGGTCTCCGGGCGCACGTAGGGCATGTCGCCGGGGAGCACGACGAGCGCGTCGCCGTTCGCGGTCGCGACGCCGGCCTGGATCGACGAGAACATGCCGCGCGATGGAGCAGGATTCTCGACCGGTCGCACGCGCGGGTCGTTCATCGCGTTCACGTCGCGCTCGAGCTCACGCCGCGCGTCGGTGCCCACGACGACGATCACCTCGCTCGCGCCGCCCTCGAGCAGGCTGCGGATCGTGTGGTCGAGGAGCGGCTCGCCGTCGATCGGCGTCAGGAGCTTCTTGCCGCCGAAGCGCTCCGCGGATCCGGCTGCGGTGACGATGCCGACGGCGCGGAAGGTGTCAGGCATCGCGCAACGATCGCAGGGCCCGTTCGGTGAAGACGCGCGACGCGCGCTTGCGCTGCGAGATCGTCCCCGAGCTGTTGTCCATCGGGCGCGCGGCCTTGTGGACCACGTCGGCCGCCGCCGCTATCGCCGCGTCGTCGAGCTTCGTCCCGACGAGCGCCTTCGCGTCCACCGCGACCGGGCGCGACGCGAGCGCGGTGATCGCGATGCGCGCGTCGGTGACGGTGTCTCCGTCGAAACGCACCGCCGCGGCGACGCCCGCGATCGGGAAGTCGAAGGAGTTGCGGTCGCGCAGCTTCAGGTATGTGCTCCGCCAGCCGGTCGCGTCCGGCAACGTCACCGACACGACGATGTCATCGCGACCGATGGCGAGATAACGGATGCCGTCCTCGCGGTAGAGCTCCGCGAGGTCGAGGTCCCGGCCGCCGTCGGCGTTCTCGACGCGCACCTTCGCGCCAAGGGCGATGAGCGCCGGCACCGTGTCCGCGCTCGCGACCGCGAGACAGCGCGCGCTCGACGGCGCGACGCGGCACACGACCGAGGGGTGCGTCTTCATGCAGTAGCCCTCGGCGGTCCGCCAGAAGAGGGACTGGTCGTACCAGTTGCAGCGTGTGTCGAGGCAGAGGTTCCCGCCGATCGTCCCCATGTTCCGCAGCTGCGGCGTCGAGACCACGCCCGCCGCCTGCGCCAGCGCGGCGTACTTCGCGCGCACCGTTGGATGCGACGCGACCTCCGTGAGCGTGGCGCCCGCGGCGATGCGGAGGCGGGATCCATTGCTGATCTCGCGCGCGCCCGTCACGCGGCCGAGCGATACGAGGACCCGCGGCGTGAACTGTCGGCGCTTCATGTTAGGGAAGAGGTCGGTGCCGCCCGCGACGAGCATCACCGGAACGTTCGGCGTACCGCCCGCCGCGTCGGACGCGGCGGCCCCGTGCTCGCGCAGGAGCGTCGCGGCCTCGGTCCAGGTCGTGGGCTCGATCAAGCGGAACTGCGGCAGCCGGAGCATCTCAGTCCGCCGGCGCGGCGGTCTTTTTCCGCTCGCGCGCGTCGGTCGACGCGGTGAGCCGGCGCATCGCGCGATCCACCTTGCCGTCGCCGAGGCCGTCCGGACCGATACGGTCTTTCGTCACGCCGCGGTTGTCACGCTTGCCGAGCGCGTCGAGGATCTTCTCCGCCGTGATCGGCGTCTCGTCGAAGCGCACACCGATCGCGTCGAAGACCGCGTTCGCGATCGCGGGGATGACGGAGTTCAGCGGACCCTCGCCCGCCTCCTTCGCGCCGAAGGGACCCTCGCTGTCGTTGGTCTCGATGAGGATCGCCTCGAGCTCGGGAGTGTCCAGCGAGGTCGGCAGCTTGTAGTCGAGCAGCGACGGTTTCTTGTGAAGCCCGCCACGGAAGATCTGCTCCTCGACCATGATCTCGCCATATCCCATGTACGCGGATCCTTCGATCTGCCCTTCGACGTTCGCCGGATTCAGCGCGCGGCCGCAGTCGTGCGCGGTGGTGATCTTGTCGACCGTGAGTGTTCCGGTCTCGAGATCGACCGAGACCTCGGCCACCGAGGCCTGGTAGGAGTACGCCGGCGTCGGGCCCACGCCCGCGCCCTTGTAGCTCCCGCCGATGCCGACCGGCGGCTTGTAGCTGCCCGCCGCGACGAGGGTGCCGTGCTTGCCTTCGGCGAGGTTCGCCGCCTCGACGAACGAGAGGTATTTCTCCGGATCGCGCAGGTCGTACACGCGACGGTATGCCGTCGCAAGCCGTTCGACCGGCACGCCGAGCTTCTCCGACGCGGCCTCGAACAGCAGCACCTGCAGCTTCGTCGCCGCGTCCTTGACCGCGTTGCCGGCCATCATCGTGACGCGGCTTGAGTACGAGCCGAGATCGACCGGCGCGAGCGACGTATCGCCGGACACGACGTGCACGTCCTCGGTCAGCACACCCAGCGTCTCAGCGGCGACGGATGCCAGCATGTTGTCGGAGCCCTGGCCGATCTCCGCCGTGCCGCACATCACGGTCACGCCGCCGCCGCGATCGATGCGGATCTCCGCGCCGGAGTGCGGCATCGGATTCCAGTAGATCGGCAGGCCCGCGCCGGAGATGTACGCGCTGCCGGCGACGCCGATGCCCTTGCCTTTCGGCAGGCCATCGCGCTTCGCGTCCCAGCTCGTCGCCTTGCGCACCGCGCTCAGGCAATCGCCCAGCCCCATGGTCGTGATGCGCAGGTCGTTGATGGTGCGGCTGTTCGCCGGCTGCAATACGCGCAGGCGGTACTCGATCGGGTCGAGGCCGAGCTCCGTGGCGATCTTGTCGAGCTGGCACTCGAACGCGTAACGCGGCTGCGTCGTGCCGTGTCCGCGCTTCGGTCCACACGGCGGCTTGTTCGTGTACACGCGCACGCCGTCGAACTTGTATGCGGGGATCCGGTACGTGACCGTCATGAGCGCGCCGGTGTAGTACGTGGTGGCGATCCCGTACGACGCGTAGGCGCCGCCGTCGAGGTAGCTCTGGAAGTGCACCGCGGTGATCTCACCGTCCCGCTTCACTCCGGTGCGCAGGTGCATCTTCACCGGATGGCGGCCGCGGTGCGCGTAGAAGACCTCCTCGCGGTCGAGGGTGAACTTGACCGGTCGTTTCGTCCGCAGCGAGAGCAGCGCCGCCGAGAACTCGTGCCCGAACGGGTCGCTCTTCCCGCCGAAGGCGCCGCCGTTCGGTGTGGCGATCACGCGGATGTGCGAGCGCGGCAGCTTGAGCACCTTCTCGAGCTCGCGATGCAGGTAGTGGGGGACCTGGGTCGCGGTCCAGAGCGTGAGCTTCCCGTCGCCGTCGTAGGAAGCGACGCACGAATGCGTCTCGATCGGCGCGTGCGTGTTGCCCTCGAAGAACGACCAGTCATCGCGGATGAGATCGGCCGCGGCGAAACCGCCCTCGAGATCGCCGAACGCGAGATGGACCTCTTTGAAGACGTTGGCGCGCCGCGAATCCGCGTGGATCTTCGTGTCCTCGCGCCCCAGCGCGTCTTCGATGGTGAAGATCGGCTCGAGCGGCTCGTAGTCGACGTCGATGAGGGAGAGGGCGTCGTAGGCCGTGTCCTCGTCGAGCGCCGCGATCGCCGCGACGGGCTCGCCCACGTAACGGACCTTGTCCACGGCGAGCGCGGTCTCGTCCTGCGTCGACGGCATGATGCCCATCTTCTCGGGCATGTCCGCGCCCGTGACGATCGCGACGACACCGGGATGCGCCAGCGCGCGCGAGACGTCGAGTCGCTTGATACCGGCGTGCGGCTGCGTCGAGCGCAGCAGGCGTCCGTAGAGCATGCGCGGCAGGAAGATGTCGTCCGCGTACCGGGCGGTCCCAGTCAGGTGCGCCCAGGCGTTCACCTTCGGGAGCCGCCGCCCAACGACCGAGAACTCGCTCATGTCAGCTTCGCCGCCGGCTTGCTCAAACTCGCCTTCGGCGAAACTCGCTCAGGGCTGGTGGACTCGCTCCTCGCAGGTGAACTGCTCGTCGCTCGACTGGCTCGTTCGATCGCCTCGTAGATCGAGGTGTAACCGGTGCAGCGGCAGAGATTGCCGCTGATCGCCTCGGCCATCTGCTCGCGCGTCGGATGTGGATGCGCGTCGAGCAGCGCTTTCGCCGAGAGCAGCACCCCCGGCGTGCAATAACCGCACTGCGCGGCGCCCTCCTCGGCGAACGCCGTCTGGAGCGGGTGGAGCTCCGGACCATTCGCGAGGCCCTCGACCGTCGTTACGTCGGCCATGCCGATCTGCTGTGGCAACGTGAGGCACGAGAGCACCGGCATGCCGTCGACGAGGACGGTGCACGCGCCGCACTCGCCGAGCTCGCACCCGTGTTTGGTCCCGGTGAGCCCGAGCTCTTCGCGGAGCACCTCGAGCAGGGTGTGGTGCGGCTCGGCGGCGACCGTGTGCGCCTCGCCGTTGACGCGCAGCGTGATGAGCGACTTCGTCACGCGCTCACCGCGTCGTCGCGCGCCGGCGCCCCGATGCGACGCGACATCGCCGCGGCCGCGCTCGCGCAGCGCTCGCCGATGCGTCGCAGCGTTCGGAGGTCGACGCGCTCTTTGAACCCCACGACCATGACAGCGGCGACGCGTCGACCACGTGCATCGGTCACTGCGGCCGCGACCGCACGCACGCCGCGGAAGAGCTCCTGGTCGTCGTAGCCGATCGCTTCACCGTGCAGGAGCACCTTGCCATGCGCGCCCGCGTCGAGCGGCAGCCGGCGTCCGAGCGGAGCGCTCATGTGCAGCCCCGATGTCGGCTCGGCGCGCGCGGCGATCTCGAGCTTGCCATCGTGCGGCACGCCCAGGATCGCGGTCTCCCCGAACGTCTCCATCAGGCTCACCAGCTGCGGCTGCGCGAGAGCGCGCAGATCGGGAGAGCTCGCGTCCGCCAGCGCGCGCAGCTGCGGGCCGAGCCGGAAGCGCGTGTCGGCGTCGCGGACGACGAAGCCGTGCGCGTCGAGCGTGAGGAGGATGTCGCGCAGCGTCCCCTTGGAGACGTTGAGCGTTCGTGCGAGCTCCGAGATGCCCTGTGGCCGTCCGCCCTCGGCGAGCGCGCGCAGGACGCGCGCGGTCTTCTCGACCGCCGGCACCGGACGCATGCTCCCCGTACTGTCCGCCATACGCGTACGGAGCATAGTACACGCGCCGAAACGGACCTGTCACTGGTCGCGCCCGGGGCCGGCTCTAGACTCGCGCGCACGCGAGCTGCCCGGGAGGGATCAATGGCCACGATCAAGCTGCCCGAGGAATCCCAGCACAACGACATGGTCAAGAAGGTCGACGCGATGATCCGCGAGATCTCGAAGTCGCCCAGCATGTCCGCGTCGACCCGGGCCCTCGGCCTACGGCCGTCGATCCTCATCGGCGAGCACCAGGAGCTGGCCCACATCATGGCCAAGCGCGGGCTCCTGAACCTGCAGAACCACATGATCGGCCTGGCGGTCGCGGCCGCGAGATCCGCGCCGTACGAGCTCTACAGCCACACGCGAATCCTGCAGCTCGAGTACGGACTCGACAGCGGACAGATCGTCGAGCTCGCCGCAACGGTCGCGCACGTCACGAGCATCAACGCCTTCGAGAAGGTGGTCGCGGCGTTCAACGACAACGCCCCGATGCGGGCGCAGGACCCGTCCACTCCGATCCTGGTCGAGGTGCGGCAAAAGCTTGGGAGCGTGCCACGCTACTTCCTGTACATGGCCAACGACGCCAGGTACGCGAAGATCGTGCTCGACCGCGAGGTCGCGACCGTCCACGAGGGCGAGGTCTCCCGCCTGAACAAGGAGCTCGTCGCGTTCGCCACCAGCGTGCTGAACGACGGAAAGCTGTCGATCGCCTACCGCGCCGAGGTGCTGCGGAGCCTCGGGCTGACGAACGAGCAGCTTTTCGAAGTGACGACCGTCGTGAGCATCTTCGTCAAGAACGCGGCGTTCACGACCGCACTGCAGCTGGAGCCTGGCTCGGCCTAGACGATCTTCGCGCCCAGGGTCTTCTCGAGCTCGCGGAGTGCGTCGTGGTGGGCCTCCGCGTTGAACGAGGTGACGCCGTAGCGCACGACCTCGACGTCATAGCCAAGGTTGCGCGCATCCGCGGCCGTATAGAGAACGCAGATGTTGGTGCAGTCGCCGACCAGCCGCAGCGTGTCCACGTCCTTCTCGCGCAGCGTGATGTCGAGGTCCGTGCCGAAGAACCCCGAGTAGCGGCGCTTCGGGATCACGTCGTCGGCCTCCTCGGGCGCGAGTTCGGGAATGATCTCCGCGCCTTTCGTCCCGACGATGGCGTGCGGCGGGAACATCTTGAACTCGGCGTCGTCCGGCACGTGGCTGTCGGTCAGATAGATCACCGGTTCGCCGGCGGTTCGCGCTCGCGCGAGCTCTCCCTGGATCACAGGGATGACCTGTGCCATCGATGGTCCGCAATACAGCGCGCCACCCTCGTGCGCGAAGTCCTCGATCATGTCGATGACGACCAGCGCGCGCTTCACCCCTAGACCCTAGCGCGAAAAGAAAAGAGGACGGCGGTTGCCGTCCTCTTTCGCGTTACGTTCGTGGATCGGTTAGTGGTGGCAGGCCTTCGCGGTGCCGCTCTGGTCGGCGGTCTTGAACGACTGCCCGCAGCCGCAGCTCGAGACGGCGTTCGGGTTGCGAAGCGCGAAGCCGCCGCCCATGAGCGCGTCCACGAAGTCGATCTCGGATCCCTTGAGGTACATGGCGCTCATCGGGTCGACGACGATGCGGACGCCGTCGGTCTCGACGAGCGTGTCGTCCTGTTCGCGGCCCTCGGCGAACGTCATGCCGTAGGAAAAGCCGGAGCAACCGCCCGGCGTGACATACACACGGAGCGCGAGGTCGGCGCGGCCTTGCTTCGCGATGACTTCCTTGAGCTTGTCAGTCGCGCGCGCCGTCATGGTGACGACCGGCTGCTCGGTCTGGATGCCGGTGTCCTGCTGCTCGATGGCCATTCAGTGCGTCCCCTTTTGGCGTTCGGTCTGACCACATGATAGCCGACCCATTAGCCGACATACACTCGATTTCATGCCCATTTCGCTGCATCACGCCCAGGTCTTCTATCCGCCTGGCCAGGAGGCAGAGGCACGCGATTTCTATGGAAAAGGCCTGGGTCTGGGCGAGCTCCGGCGGCCGGAGACGCTGACGGACCATCCCGGGATCTGGTACTCGGCGCCTCCCGGACATGTGCATCTTTCGGCCGACGCGGACCTCGGTCTGCACCCGCGACGCCACTTTGCACTACGGGTCGACGACCTCGACGGCGTGCGCAACCGTTTGCGCGAGCGCGGCGCACGCTTCGAGGAGGCGACGCCCATCCCCGGTTGGCGCCGCTGCTATGTGTTCGATCCATTCGGGAACAAGATCGAGCTCGACGAGATCCCCCAGTGAGCGAGTTCCGATTCTCGCCGCGCCCAAACCGCGCGGGCGAGATCCAGTGGCGCTCGTGGGGTGACGCCGCCTTCGGCGAGGCGCGCGAGGCGAACAAGCCGGTCCTGCTCGCGATCAGCGCGGTGTGGTGCCACTGGTGTCACGTGATGGACGAGACCAGCTACAGCGTCCCCGACATCATCAAAGTCATCAACGATCGCTACATCCCGGTACGCGTCGATAACGACGAGCGGCCCGACGTGAACCGCCGCTACAACATGGGCGGCTGGCCGAGCACCGTTTTCCTCACGCCGGAGGGCGAGATCATCCACGGCGGCACCTACGTCCCGCCGGAAGAGATGTGGCAGTCGCTGAACGCCGTCGACGAAGTGTGGTCCACCAAGTCCGAAGAGATCGCGGGTCGGGTCGCCGAGCTGCGCGAGCAGGAGACAGCGGCGCGCACACCGAAGATCGGCGAGCTGTCGGCGGACATCGTCGACACCATCGGCGCGCTGGTCCGTGGACAGTACGACCCGCAGTTCGGAGGCTTTGGCCGCGCACCGAAGTTCCCGCAGGTCCGCCTCCTTCGTTTCCTGCTCGACGAATACCGACGCCACGGCTACCCGGACCTCGCGCACATGCTGCACAAGACCCTCGGCGCGATGGCCGCGAGCGGGATGCACGACATGATCGAAGGAGGATTCTTCCGCTACGCGACGACGCGTGAATGGAACGTCCCGCATTACGAGAAGATGCTCGAGGACAACGCCGAGCTGCTCGCGGTCTACGCGGAAGCGCACCGCACCTTCCCGGAGGCGGGATACGACCGCGTCGTCCGCGACGTCGTGCGCTGGATGGATACCGTGCTGTGGCGCGATGACGTGAAGGCGTTCGCCGGATCGCAGGACGCCGACGAGGTCTACTACGAGCTTGACGGGGCGGGCCGCGAGAAGCATGGCGCGCCGTTCGTCGACAAGACGGTCTACACGAACTGGAACGCGCTCGCGGTCTCAGCCTATGTCGCCGCCGCGGACGCGCTCGGTGACGACGCGATCGAAGAGCGCGCGCATCAGGTCATCCGCGCGATCGCCGCGCGAATGCGCGTGGGTCAACGCCAGCTCATGCACTTCGACCGGGGCGACGGACCCCGCGTCGCCGATCTGCTCAGCGATTGGGCCGCGTTTCTGCAAGCCGCGCTCGACGAGTACGAGACGGGGAAGCATCGTGGTGCACTCGCCGGCGCGCTGGACGCCGCGACCACGATGCGCGAGCGGCTCGAGGATGCCGAGGTTGGCGGATTCTTCGATGCCCCGCGGCGTGACGAGCCCGGACGCGTCGCGATCCGCGAGAAGCCGATCGAAGACAACGCCATCGCCGCTGACGCGCTGCTGCGTCTCGCGACGCTGACCGACGACGAACAATGGCGCGAGACCGCCATCCGTACGCTCCGCTCGTTCGTCGGTACGTACCGGGCCTGGGGACAGTTCGCCTCCTCGTACGCGAATGCGGTCGCGCGCGCGCTCGCGGAGCCCCTTTCGATCACCGTTGTCGGTCCGAAAGATGACGCCACCGCGACGGCACTCTGGAGCGCTGCGCGTTCGGTCGACGATCCGACCCGCAGCGTCCAGCGAATCGTCCCCGACGAGGACGGCGCGCGCCTCGAGCAGCTCGGATTCCCGCGCGACCGTGTCGCGGCCTACGTCTGCATCGGCACCAGCTGCTCCGCGCCGCTGACGGACGAGGGCTCGCTTCGCCGGGAGCTCGAGCGTGCGCGCGGGCGGTTGGAGCGGGTCTAGTCCCATATCGCGTTGTCAAGCGATAGGCGGCTCCGGGGTGAAGTCGTGACCGCCGCGCCAGATGCCCCAGACGATCGCGAGCGACTTCTTCATGCAGTGGCCGACGGCGTTCATCTTTGACTTCCCTTGCGCGCGCTTGCGTGCGTAGTGCGCCTTGATCGTGGGGTTGTGCTGCAGGCCGACGATGCTCATCCGATAGAGCGCCG
>Ga0207684_10000229_pt1 | contig 85591 bp, 72 predicted proteins | sample KBSK5501metaG_FD_184342 | JGI IMG/M metagenome (GOLD analysis project Ga0207684, IMG submission 184342) | Corn, switchgrass and miscanthus rhizosphere microbial communities from Kellogg Biological Station, Michigan, USA - KBS K5-50-1 metaG... | ecosystem: Host-associated > Plants > Roots >...
AGCAGATTGTGGTCCTGGGATCATTATTAGACACGGAAACGAAAGCGGGCTGTTTTCTGCTCGCCGTAGCAAGAAATTCTTAGAGGACCCCCACTCACGTTCTTAATACTTATATCCGGGAGTAAAGGAGGTGCCAGGTGCAGCCATCCACTTCCGGACGTCGCCACATCGATCGTCTTCTCAGCAGCTTGGGGAATGGCAAAAAAGTCGCCTGCTTCCATAAGAAGCGGATCATCTTCTCACAAGGGGATTCCAGTGACTCGCTCTTCTACATTCAACAAGGAAGCGTAGAGTTCACGGTAACGTCCAAAGAAGGCGGAGAGGCTATTACTGGGATTTTGAATGGAGCGAGCTTTTTCGGATTTGATACGCTCGATTCATATCGGCCCCAGCGTTCAAGTCGTGCGACTACCCTCACGGAGGTCCGCGCCGTCAAGATTGTCCCTGACGCGATGCTCCGACTCATCCATACGGACAGAGATGTTTGCAATGTCTTCTTTTTTCATCTGATCAGGCTCAATGCGAAACTTACTTCAGACCTTGCAGACAATCTCTTGTATTCGAGCGACAAACGCCTAGCTCACGTTCTTTTATCGACAGCCCAGTTGTAGGAGGACGCTCAGGTTCGGCCTCTACCCAAACTCGGGCGGCAGGATTTGGCGAACATGATCGGTGTCACCCGGCAACGGATCAACGTTCTTATGCAGCGGTTCAGGAGATTAGGGTTTGTCGATAATGCTGGTAAGGTTCACGAACGTCGCGGCGAAGAACTTAAGCGGAAAAGCCGGAGCGAGAGACATGCTTAATGGGAAGTAGGCTTTCCGCCCCCTACGACCTTCGCCAGTTGTATTTCTATGACGTTCAGAAGACAGTTGATTTCCACGACGAGTTCCCGCAGCTTTGCAGTGTCTTGTTCCTTGGCTGCCAGTTCTCTCAACTTGCGCCAGGCGCCGGACATCGAATTATCTTGTGACAAAGAAACTTTGACAAGGTTTGAGCATTTGTTTCCTTGTTCCTTCCTGGCCAACAGAAGCGGCAGTGTTGACCGTATCGTGATGGGCGAAATTGTGTAATGGCCTGTTCGTGATGGGCATTCCGCACAAAAGTGCCATGTGGTTGATCTGGGAATCGGACTCCATACTGGTTTCAGCTTCCGCAACTACGGAGGAACTACAGGATGCTACTGTATCGAACCTTGGGCTAAGTTTCTGACAACCACGCCTCAAGATTCGCACTAATAAGGGTTGAGTTAATGCAACGCTAGTCTGGCATGTGAAAATTTCAAACTGTTACCACACCCAAAATTCTGCCCGAACTCTGCCCGCTGGCTTCCAACAGCACCTAAACAGAAGCCCACAGAACCTCACACCCTGATTATGCTAACCACTTGTAAGCTCAACGGGTCCATAAGTTGGAAACTGGCGCAAGTGGTTTAGAAATCCGGTGCTCTATCCGTTTGAGCTACGCACCCTCAACTAGTGTTTTCATCAGTTTACCATACCTGCTTAGGCTGCTCCGAAACCGGTACAGAACCCGTACTTGCCTCGAAAGCCTGAGCCAATTGGCGCATCGCATCCTCAACTTTCATGTCGCGTACCTTGATAGAGCTTCTCTGGGTCGTGCCCACATCGCCGTGACGCAATGTGCGCTGGATCACCAGATCATCGATGCGTTCCTTTAGATTGCTCGCAAGTCCCCTCCGATAGGCGAGCGTTCAGGTGCAAGCGTCTCAACCACCTTGATGCTCTCGGTCCAGTGCGCATATGCCCCACTTCCGCGTTTCCGAAGTGGACTTCCCGACCTCCAAAACGATATGGATGAATCGATACGTGCGGCCACGCGAAGATTTCGTCTTCGAGGTTCTTCCACTTTTTCGATGTGTGAAAACGACCGCTCGTTTCAGCGACCTCGCTCGGCTTCCCTTCCAAGCTAAAATGAGGTTCGATTATCTTGTGAGGTGACTTATTATGCAGCGGGCATTCGGACTAGATATTCCGCAAACACTGGACGACGTTTGTGATCGCACACGATTGGCTTTGGTCGTGTACGACATGCAAGTCGGAATCGTGACCCAGATCGAGAATGGTCAGCAGATCACGGATAAAGTCGTTCAAGTTCTCGCAGCGGCTCGCAAAGCGGGGATTCGGGTCTTCTTCACGCGCCACATGTCACTACCGAGGGAACTGATGGGAGTGTCGCAATTCCGCATGGCGATGGCCTGGCAACGGGTGAAATCGCCAAACGAGGTCAAGCCTTGGTTCTTGCGGGACACGCCGGGATTCCACCTGATTCCGGAGATGAATCCGCTGCCGAGCGAAGCCATCTTCGACAAGATCACCATGTCGGCGTTCGCAGGCACGCCACTGGACATGGCGTTGCGCGATTGCGGCATCGATGCCTTTGCCATCGTCGGCATCGCGATGGAAATCGGCATTGAGCCTACGGTGCGGCAGGGCGCTGATCTCGGGTACACCCCTGTGGTTGTCAAAGACGCCTGTGGTTTCGGTCATTGCGATGCGGCCGACCGTTCAATTGTCAGCCTCGAATTCGCGGGCGATGCTTTGCTTACGAACGCGGACACATTCTGTGCTCTGCTTGGCCACACGCATTCGTCTCAAGCGCGAACGCCAACACTTCCGTGACTGCTCTTCTGGGCTATGAGGTTTGGCCGTTCGAACTGGAGGGCACGTGATGAGCAATTGAAGTGCCAACAATATTTCCGCTGTGTTCGTTTGGAGTTCGGAAGAATTGGTGAGACCATTGAACCAGAGAACAGTGGGAGCGGCGGCATGAAATACCGGATTGGAATGTGGGCGAGTGCGGGCTTTCTCGTAGCGGGCTGCTGGGCAATTTATGCCTTCGCAACCACACCTCCAGCGATGACCTCTGCCGACCCGATTTTGACTCTCGTAGAATTTACTTGCCCAGTTGTATTTGCTAGTCTTCATTTCCATTTTGGCGTTTCTTTGTATTGGTCTCTTCTTGCGAATGCTTCTACCTATGCGTTGATCGGTCTGATCCTGGAGACCATGGGGCAAAGACTGAATCAGGCAAGATAATTCAAAAGGGCCAACTACCCGTTACTCTCCTGCCACTTACCTTCAGGCTGCCCATCAGATTTGTCTTGCAGGGTTTAAGTAAATCTTCGTGGGCAGGCCCATCATGAACGCTAAGCACTTGCGGAAGGTAAAAAGCGATGAGGGAGATTTTGGTTCGGTGACCCCGTAAGAGATGGAAGGCACCTGCTGTCAGAGGCTTGTGAAACACGTTGCGCTCATCACTTCGTTGCTGCTGCTGTCGGTTACCGCATTGGGCCAGGCTTACTCCAATGCAAACTTGAATGGCAACTACTCGTTCAATTTTGGCTCACCTCAGAATTACTCCTGGTCGAAGGCATTCACGTGCCCGACCCAGTCGCAAATAACCTACACGGATGGCTCCCAGACCCGGCATGAACGTGACTTCCGGCGTGGTAGCGTTGGCGGCTTAAGCGTTACCCTCACCTCAACCGGCAAGGAGAATCAAACTGCCAGCGCCAATACTACGAGCGCTCGTGTCAGGTTGTAAGTCAGAACATCGAAGACGCAGACAGGCACGTATCCCATTCCGTCCAACGGCACGGGCACGATGAGCGAGACCGGGTCATCGGACTCCCAAAACCTCGTTCTGACCGCAACAAACAACAGCGTGAGCACGCCGGTGCTGATGAGCAATCCGCAGGTAAACGGCAAAACGATTGGGACCGGTATCGCCGTACATCAATAGCTAAGTCGTGTGGGGTGAGGGCTGCCCGGGTCTTCTTTGCCCAAGCTTTGCCCTCTGGCTCCTCACAGAACTTAACCGGACAGCCCGCGCCGCGGGATCGCCTCTCCCAACAGATCGCTGCCGTATACTGCCGATGCCGAATTCTCTCGGCGACCCATGCCCACGGCAGCCGCTGCTCCATCTCGCCTCGCCTACATCGATTGGATGCGTGGGCTTGCCTGCGTCCTGATGTTTCAGACTCATTGCTATGACTCCTGGTTGAGTCCCGAAGCGCGCCAGAGTAAGTTTTTCATGTACTCGCAACTGGGTGGAACGTTTCCGGCTCCACTCTTTCTTTTTCTGGCGGGAATCTCCTTTGCGCTGGTGACTGAAAAGTTGTGGCGCCAAGGTGTATCCCCGACACAGATTGCCCACTTTACCATTCGTCGCGGCGCCGAGATTTTCGCCCTAGGCCTGCTCTTCCGCTTGCAGGAATTTCTCATTGCCTGGAGATGGGCGCCGGGGAGCGACCTACTTCGCGTGGATGTTCTCAACACCATCGGAGTGTCCATGATGCTGATGGGGTTGCTGTGCTGGCTGATTCTGTCGTTGAACCGCGGACCCAGGAGGCTGACCGCACTTGTACTTGCTGCCGCGGGAACAACGCTGCTCATCTCTGTGCTCACTCCCCCGCTATGGACCACGTGGCGTCCGCGCTGGCTGCCTTGGCCGATCGAGTCTTACATCAACGGAGTTCATAATCTGGGATCTCCGCAAGCCTGGCTGTTTCCCATTTTTCCCTGGGCTGCATTTGCGTTTGCGGGACTCGCAATCGGATTGATCTTGCAAAGCGACCGGGCCCGGAGCCGCGAACCATGGATATTTCTCTCCGTGGGAGTTGGGGGAATCTTTCTTACGGAAGCCGCACACTGGTGGGACTTGCAACACTGGCGGTTCTACACCGTCTATGATTTCTGGCACACGAGTCCGAGTTTCTTTCTAATTCGTTTGGGTATGTTGTTAACCATCCTGGGGGGAAGTTATGCCTGGTGTCGCTGGGGCGCGGGGCAGTGGGGCTTCAGCCCCCTGATTCAGCTAGGACAAGCCTCTCTGCTGGTTTACTGGGTGCACCTTGAGTTTGTATACGGGCGCGTCTCCATCCTACCCAAGCGTGCATGCAGCATGGGCACTGCATCGCTGGGCTTGCTGCAGATCGTCCTGGCAATGCTGGCCCTCGCCTTCCTTCGAACCAGATGGAAAGGCCGCGGCCCTGAGATATTGGGTTGGTTGCGACGCAATCCAGCCCGAGCAAGCTGAGGCTGTCTGACGTTGTTGCCATCCGATGGAAAATTTCTTCAGGCAGCGCGTTGCTTCACGAACTCGACCACCTCGCGCTCTGCCCAGCGGCCGTCGTCCGCGCTGCCGCCATTGATTTGTCCCAGAAACGCGCAATGACCTCCGTCCGCGGTTTCAATGTAGGTGATATTGGGATTGGCAAGAACTTTCTTCCGTGTCTCAAGCGACACTCGGATGAAAGGATCGTTCGCGGCGTGAATGATCAGCGCTGGCACGCTAATCCGATCTACCACATTGGCAGCGGCGGCACGGGCGTAATAATCCGTCGCATCGGAGAATCCACAATAGAACGCTGTAACGCGGTCATCGAAGCCACGCAGGCTGGACACTCCACGCAGGCGTGAAACCTCGAAGCGCTGGGGAAACAAGCGCACTTTGCGGCGAAAACGACGGAACAACTGCATGAGGAAATAGTATTCGTAAAGGCGATTCGCGGGTGCATGCAACGCGTCTGCCGAAGCCGCGAGATCCATCGCAGGGCAAACCGCCGCTACCGCGCGGAATTGCTTCGGGCCTTCCCTGCCCCACTCCCCTGCCAGTTTCAAAACCAGATTTCCGCCCATGGAAAAGCCAACCAGAGCAAATTGCGAAACACCGTCACGCTCCACCACGTTGCGAGCCACCGCGGCCACATCCACCGAGAGGCCTGAGTTATAAAGTGTGGCTGCATGATGATCCATGCCGCCGCAGTTGCGCTGGTTCATACGCACCACGTTCATGCCCGCAGCCAAACCATTCCTGGTTACTCCCAGCATGTATGGCGAGTCTGCCGATCCTTCCAGGCCATGCACCACAATGAGCGTCGGCGCGTTGTGCCGATCGCTCTGCCAGTGACAGAGGCTAAGGACGCTGATGCCGGATTCGACCTCAATCAATCGCCGTTCGGGAGGTGGCAAATGAATTCGCCGCTGCAGAAAAAAGCTGGCAAGGGTCTGTACATGGCCGCCCCGCAACCATCGCCGCGGTTCAAAACCCGGGCGGACGGACAACACCCCCCGGTCGTCCGGAAAGGACTTCTCGGACTCGGATATCCTCCCTGCCGACCCTGCCGACTTCGGAGTTTGCAAAGTTCCCACAGATTGATTCTAATCGAGGCAGCAGTTTGTTTAGTGATAAAGCGAAAAACACTGTGGCGCCGGAGCGATAACGATGCCTATTTTTGAGTACGTCTGCAAAGAATGTCATCACGAGTTTGAGGCCCTGATCTACGGCAGCCAAAAAGCGGAATGCCCAAATTGCCACGGGGTCAAGCTCGATGCGCGCCTATCGCTGTTTGCGGTTTCCACCAAAGCCCCGGCAACGACGCCGCCTTCGGTCGGTGCCTGCGGCTCTTGCGGCGACCCGCGGGGGCCCGGAGCATGTTCACTTGGGGACTTGGACTAAATGAGCAGCATCTCCGCGCGCGTGGCCCAGAAAATGCCGGGCGCACTCCACAAAATCAATCCGAAATCGCTAAACCGCTGAGATGATTGAGCATTGCCCGCGTTCGCAACGCGGCGATTGAGGGCAGACCCACCCAAACTTTCGACACCTCAGTTCAGTGACGGCTGTTACCTATCCCTTCCGGTCAGGCGAGCCTACGATTTCCAAAGAACGCCCAAGGAGCAGCCATGGATCGGCGTCGCCAACAGCGCGTGTTCGTAGACTTGCCCGTACGAATATGGGGCTTGGATGTCCATTCCCGCCCCTTTACGCAGGCCGCCAGCTTGCGAACCATCAGCGGCCGCGGTGCTACCCTGCAGGCCGTCGATGCCCAACTGAAACCCGGGGACACCGTCGATGTGCAATATGAAGGAACGAAAGCTCAGTTTCGCATAGTTTGGTGTGGCAAGACCGGCACTCCCATGCAGGGAGAAATCGGAATCGAGAATCTGTCGGCGGAGATTAAGTTGTGGGATATCGACGTGCTCCAGTGCGCAGTGGCGGTCGGTGAGGGGTAAGATTACATTCTCTTATTTAGAGCTCGTCATTTCTGCTGTCTCCACTGCTTTGCCCCAACTTCTCAAAGGCTAATCTCTACCCCAGGCACACCATTCAATCTTCTTCAAACAAGCCACCCAAGATTTGGGTGAGCAGCAGTCAAACTCATCGTTGAGAGCAAGCAATCTTAGGAAGGCAACCTTTTACTTGAAATCGCTGATACCTTCAAATGGGGAGGGCAGGGCAAGGGCTGAAGTCGTTTACAGGTGGACGATTCGCAGTATCTAACGTGAAACGTCGCCAATGCAAGCAAAAAAATCGCGGCAGGAGAGAAACCTTTGAATTTCACAGTTTCTGAAGCCGTCTCGCAAGAAGTATGCAAGTTCTGTCATCTGGTGAGCATGCCGGCAGTTACCGACAGCCCGAGGTCAACCACTTTGTGCCACCGCGGAAGTGGATCACCGAGCCCACGGTAGCCCTTCCATAGCCCAGGCCCTTCCACACGTGTTTGCCAAGTGCCCAATCCATGAATGTGAGGGGTAGGAACTGTTCTAGCAAATTATTACGATACATCTCCGCGCGCGCTGGATGCTGCCCGGTTAATGTTCCCCTCAACACACCGATGATGCGCCAGTCCCTGGTGGGTCAGTTCTGCGACGTAAATAATGCCGTTCAGAAAGGTCCCGTGTGCAATCCAGAACTTCTTTGTCGAAAACTTCGCGATTCGTAAGATGGTCTGTCTCGCCATCCATAAAGCGCCACTGACTCGGCTTGCGCGACAGTTTCGCCGTTGGTTCGGTTGGCAGAATCATCCTCACAGCACGGCATCCGGAACGTCATCTCACTCCCAGACATTTGTGCCTGCTAACCACTTCCCAGTCAAAGCCACCCATGCCGTGCATATCAAGCTGAAAACCGAAGTCTGCCCTCTCATCCACTCTTCCCGTTGTTCGTCCTATCTTCGAACGGGAGAGTAAAACTTGAGGCTACACGGAAGTGCCGAGCAGCGAAGCCTTGATCCAAATCGGAGCCAGGATCGTTACGGTAAACTTCCTACATGCTCATTAAGATTCTCGGCTCCGCCGCGGGGGGCGGATTTCCGCAGTGGAATTGCGGCTGTGCCCACTGCCGCGGCCTGCGCGCCGGAAGCCTTCGCGGTAAAGCGCGCACCCAGACTCAACTGGCTATCACGCAAGACGGCCAGTCTTGGTTTTTGCTGGGAGCATCCCCCGACCTGCGCCCGCAAATCGAGGCCACGCCTGAGCTGCGTCCGCGCGACCGAGTTCGCCAATCGCCCATCTCCGGAGCAGTTCTCCTGAACGCTGACATCGACCATGTGCTCGGTTTGCTGCTGTTGCGCGAATTGCAACCGCTGCGCATTTATTCAACATCCTCCGTCCGGCGCATCCTCCGCGATGACAACTCCATGTTCGCCATGTTGCAGCGCGTACCGAATCAGACCCAGTGGACTGACTTTGCCCCGCGAGAACAATTCTCCCTTCGCAATGCGGACGGCGAAGACTCCGGCGTCCTTTGTCGGACGTTGTCACTCGGAAACCACTATCCCGCATACGTCGCGCAGAATCGGCAATCAGACCTGGTTGTCGGAGAATCTTCTTTGGGCCTGATGGTTGAATCTCTCTCAGGCGCGAAGCTCGCCTACATGCCGGCTGTGCCGCAGGTGGATGACCCACTTCTCAAGGAAATCGCGTCTGCAGATTTACTTTTGTTCGACGGTGCTTTGTGGAGTGACGACGAACTGATTCGCATCCAAGGCAGTGGGCAAACCGCTCGCCAGATGGGCCACATCCCCGTCTCTGGTAACGAAGGCAGCCTCAGCAAGTTGGCGGGGTTAAGCCATCCGCGTAAAATCTATCTGCACCTCAACAACACGAATCCCATGCTGGATGAGGCGAGTCCACAGCATCGCCAGGTGCGCGAGGCGGGCTGGGAGATCGCGGAGGACGGATGGCAGTTCGAACTATAGAGACGGCGAAGCCGATGGCGACTTCCAACGACGATGGGCTGATCACACTCGACGAGCTAGGTTCCCGTCTCCGGGCCGTGGGTGACGAGCGCTATCACCACAAGCATCCATTCCACCTGATGATGCACGAAGGGCGTCTCAGCCGCGGACAACTGCAAGCCTGGGCCTTGAACCGCTACTACTACCAAAGCATCATCCCGATCAAAGACTCGATTATCCTTTCGCGCGGCCCTGATCCCGCTTTCCGGCGCGCCTGGCGCAAGCGTGTGATCGACCATGATGGCGACGTCCACAGCGAAGGCGGCCTTAAACGTTGGTTGAAACTTGCCGAAGCAACCGGTCTCGACCCGGAAGAAGTTCGCACGGGAAAGGGTACCCTTCCCGCTACGCGCTTCGCCGTGAACGAATATCTCAACATCGTGCGAAGCCGCTCGCTGCTCGAAGCCGTGGCCTCTTCGCTGACCGAGCTGTTTTCCCGCGACTTGATCTCGTTGCGCATGGAGAAACTTCGTCAGCACTATCCGTGGCTTGCTGGCGGATTGGATTATTTCCAGGCGCGTCTGACGCAGGCGCCGGAAGACGCTCAATTCGCTGTGGCATTCGTGCACCAGAACGCCAAGACCTCAGCCGAGCAGGAACTCGCCATACAAGCGCTGCGCGATAAGTGCGACATTTTGTGGGCACAGCTCGACGCGCTGTATTTCGCCTACGTTGAGCCGGGATGGCCGCCACCGGGCACATTTCGCATCAAAGAAAAAGAAGAGGAGAAGGCCTGACATGCCTCCGCCGGAGGATTCGCGCCAGCCGCGATTGGCTGCCGGCTGCCGATGGGGCGGCAGCGAAGAAAACCGTGTGATCCTGTTTCCTGAAGGAGCGATTAAGCTCCAAGGTACAGGCCGTCAGGTGCTGGAACGCTGCGACGGCCAACGCACCTTCGGCCAGATCATCACAGAATTGCAGGCTCAGTTCGGCGACGCCGATCCAGCCAAGATTCGCGACGACATTGGAAAATTTCTGGAGCAGCTCAGGCAGAAGCGGATCGTCGATTACTGAACATGGTTCCCAATCCTCTCGCCCTCATTGCCGAAGTCACTCACCGCTGCCCGCTGCACTGCGTCTATTGCTCCAATCCCTTGCAGTTGGCTGGCACGACCGGGGAGCTCGCAACTGAGGATTGGATCCGCGTGTTTCAGGAGGCGGGCAAGCTGGCAACGCTGCACGCACACTTCACCGGCGGCGAGCCGCTGGCGCGACAAGATTTGACGGAACTGATCGGCGCCGCGCGATCGGCTGGACTGTATACCAACCTCATCACATCCGGCATCGGACTCGCGGAAGAGCGCTTGCAAGCATTGGTTTCAGCAGGCCTCGATCACATTCAACTTAGCTTTCAGGATTCTCGGGAAGCCTCGGCAAACTGGATCGCCGGCGCCAAAGCACACGCCCACAAAATCGAAATCGCACGAGCGATTCGCGGGCACAAAATTGCATTCACGGTAAATCTGGTGGTACACCGTCAGAACCTCGACCACCTCGAAGAGATGATCGCCTTCATTGAGCAACTGCAGCCGGAGCGCATGGAGATTGCTCACACTCAGTACTACGGATGGGCTCTGGCGAATCGTGCAGCACTTATGCCGACTCGTGCGCAAGTCGAGAAGGCGGTAGAGGTTGTGACAGCGGCAGAAAAGCGTTTAGCCGGCCGCATCCGTATTGACTCAGTCGTCCCCGACTACTACGCGAAATATCCTAAAGCCTGCATGGGCGGATGGGGCCAGCGCCTTATGTTGATCGATCCCGTCGGCAAAGCGCTTCCCTGCCATGCAGCGGGTGTGATCCCGGGACTCGAATTCGAGAACGTACGCGAACGTACTCTGGAATGGATCTGGCAGGAATCCGACTCCTTCCGCCGATTTCGCGGTGAGGAATGGATGCCAGAGCCCTGCCGCAGTTGCGACCGACGGTCGGAAGATTTTGGCGGCTGCCGCTGTCAGGCGCTTCTGCTCACCGGAGACGCCACCGCGACCGACCCGGCATGCACGTTGGCGCCGGCCCATTACATCGTTGAAGCGGCCCTGCTGGAAGCAAATTCCGGAGCGGCGCTTTCGCTGCCCGCGTCTGCAGCGTCATTCAGTCAACTGCAGCAGCAAACCACCACACTGTGGAGTTACCGCACCAACCCGGAATAAAACAACCGAACTCACCAGCGCACACCAATCGTGATCGGCCGCAGGTCTGTGGTAATGCCGTTGTGCTTGGCGTGCTCATACCGGAACTCGCCGTAGACCTCGAGATTCCCGCGGATTTTCCGAGCAACACCTGCGCCGAAATTAAACCCCAATTCATTCTGGCTGGAGTTGAGTACGCTCCTGTTCAGCGGGATAATTCCGTTGAAGCACGATCCCCACCATTGAAAAAAGCCGTTACAGGACGAACCCGGAACCACCGTGGTGGAGTCCAGCTTGCCCGAGCGATGATAAAAACCTGGCCCTAACAGAAGATATCCACTGTACAACTTCGTGACCGGAATGTTGAGGATAGGGTCGACGGTGATTCCATAGACTTGGCTGCGGGACCCTGGCGCCTGAGCCAGCTCAAGGGCGGAAGAGCGGAGTGGAAGATTGGCATAGAGAAAGTCCGCTCTCAGCCCAAAATAGCGGCTAAAGTTACGAGCTACGCCAGCAGTGCCGACAGCGCCGCCTCCCTTCACATACGTGCGAGTCGTTCCACTGGGCAAACCGACGCCGACACCTACGTTGAAAGTCCAATTGAGGTAGTCGTGGGGGCGCACTTTGCGTCTTCTACCAGTCTCTTCCTCTGGTGGTTCCTGACGTGTTGTAGGCTGCTCGGGACTCGGTTGGGTTGTAGGCTGCTGGCTTGAGGGCTGCTCTGCTGCTGGAGTTTGCTGAGCGTGCGCTGTCCCAGCCGTGAACAACGTCCACACGAAAACAATTGCGAACCTACGAATCATCCATTTCCTCCCGTTACCGGCGTGGTATGCGGACCGTAGCGCTCGGCAGCGAGAGGCGCTGGTCTGGTCTTGCTCAAGCTGGTATGAATCAGGCTATGTTATAAGCCTGTCTGCTGTTACGACCCTCCAGCAGCCGTTGCACCTGCTCCTGACGCGAAGGCATCATATTATCAACTTTACGAGCTTTGATGCCGATTGCCGCCGTGACGGTGCCCAGCGCGGCCCCTGCGCGGCCCCTGCAAGGTCAGATGGCGCTATTTTCCCCGTCGCAATAAAGCAGTTTTCATTTGCCGAGATGCTTCGCTTTCGATTTCGCTGAAAATGCGTGTCCCACGTATTATGGCAGTGAGTAGTATTCCACCACGAGAACAACCTTGGGCCGAACTTCATCCAAGCAGCTAGAAGATACCAGCCTAGCCGAGACGCGTCCCGATACGACTGTGGTGGGCCGTGTCGCACTGCTAGGGTTCGGAACCGTGGGCCGTGCCGTTGCTAAGATTTTGTGCGAGACTGCCAATCCCTGGCTACGCCTCACCCACATCTGCAACCGGGACGTGGAACGTAAGAAACAACCCTGGGTGCCAGCGGATGTAGTTTGGACCGAAGATTTCCGCGAGGTCCTCTCCTCCGACGCAGACATCGTGATCGAACTGATCGGCGGCCTCACTCCCGCAGAAGAATTCGTACGCAGCGCGCTGCTCGCCGGCAAGTCGGTGGTTACAGCCAATAAGCAACTGATCGCGCGTCACGGTCCCGACTTGCTGCAACTGGCGAATCGCGCCCGATGCCAGCTTGAGTTTGGTGCGTCCGTGGCAGGAGGGGTGCCGGTTTTGCCCGCGCTGCGGACCGGGCTGTGCGGAGATCGGCTGCACGGCATTTCCGGCATCCTGAATGGTACTTGCAACTACATTCTCAGCCGAATCGAAACTGCCAGGATTCCTTTCAGCGAGGCCCTTGAAGAAGCGCAGGCCCGTGGCTACGCCGAAGCGGATGCCTCCGAGGACCTCGATGGCGGCGACGCTCGCGCCAAACTCGCAATTCTCGCCCTGGCCGGATTACAGGCCCGTGTCTCTCCCGAGCGGATACGAGCCCGCACGATTCGTGCCGTCGATGCCGTCGACTTCGATTACGCCACAGAATTGGGCTGCACAATCCGCCAAATCTCGCGGGCAGACTTGAAGGATGGCACGATGTTCGCGGAGGTTGGTCCCAGCCTGGTTGCCACTTCATCGCCCTTTGGCCGCGTGCAGAATAATCAGAATCTGGTGTTGACTTCGGGCCAGTATGGGGGCGACATGGCGTTTCTAGGCGCGGGCGCGGGCGGAGATCCGACGGCGGTGGCTGTGGTTTCCGACCTCATGTTCGTAGCGCAGAGCTTGTCTGCCGGCGCGCGGTCTCACTGGCCGCAACAGTTCCTCGCACCCAAAGTGAGCTGCGATTTTGAGACCCGGTGGTATTTGCGCTTTCTGGTCAAGGACCAACCCGGAATCATCGCGAAGCTTGCCGCCATTCTCTCGGCGCACGGATTGAACATCGATGCGGTACTGCAAAAGCCTGGATACGAGAAGGCGGCGCTTCCCTTCGTGATCACTTTGGAGCCCTGCCGCGATTCGCAACTGCATCCCGCGTTGGAAGAAATGGCGGCGCTGGATTTCGCCATCAAACCGTGCCTGTGCTTGCCGATACTGCGCTAGAGCCGCTCAGCGAGGAAGCAGAGAGAATCGAATAAAACCACGGGAGAACGCATGAAATACCGCAAGCTGGGCCGTACCGGTTTTACAGTCAGCGACATTGCCTATGGGCTTTGGGGCATGAGCGGCTGGAGCGGATCCGACGACAGGGAGTCTCTCGCGTCTCTGCAGTTGTCGGTCGATCTCGGCTGCACCTTCTTTGACTCCGCATGGGCTTACGGCGACGGCAAGAGCGACAGCCTGCTCGGCGAAATCATGTCTCGGAATGAGGGAAAGCGGCTCTATGCGGCCTCAAAAATTCCTCCCGGAAATTTGCAGTGGCCGGCGCTGCCCAAATATAAGTACCACGATGTATTTTCTCCGGAGCACGTCTTCAAGTATACGGACCTCATCCGCAAGAACCTGCACATCGATTCAATCGACGTCCTGCAATTTCACGTGTGGGACGACACCTGGACCAACGAACCCGACTTCCACTCCACGGTCGAAAAGCTCAGAACAAATGGACGGATCAAATATTTCGGCCTGAGCTTGAATCGCTGGCAGCCGGAGAACGGCATCAAGGCACTGCGGACCGGACTGGTCGACACCGTCCAAGTGATCTACAACATCTTCGATCAGTCGCCAGAGGATGAACTCTTCCCGGTTTGCCGAGAACTCAACATCGGCGTCATTGCCCGAGTGCCGCTCGATGAGGGCAGCCTGGGCGGCAACATGACGGCGAAGACACGTTTCCCTAAAGATGATTGGCGTTCCCTGTATTTTGGACCGGAAAACCTGGCCAACACCATAAAACGCGTCGACAACCTTAAGAAAATCCTGCCGCAAGGAATGACATTACCGGAGATGGCCCTGCGTTTTATCCTGTCGAATCCCACAGTCAGCACTACCATAGCGGGCATGCGCAAGCCCGAGCATGTGCGGCAGAACATCGCCGCCAGTGAGGCAGGTCCGCTCGATCGAGGTTTGCTTGCAGAGCTAAAGAATCATCGCTGGGACCGAACTCCGCAGCGCTGGTCGGATTGAAATCCACCCACCCGAATCCATTTCGATCGCCCAACTTTTCTACGACGTCTGGTAGTAGTCGTAGTTGTCAAGCTATTCTCGCTTGCTGGTGTGGACCGGCTCCGGTCCGCAGCAATGCGGCAAAGGCGCCAGCCGAAGGTGCTCTGTGGCCTGGACACCCTGTGCCGCCAGTCCATTTAGGTGAGGAGTCTTCTGCTCAGAGAAGCTATCTCTGTGGTCGCGCTGATTATCGCCCTCGTCGCCGCACTATCCGCACAAAACTCCAAGGGATCGCTCCGTGGCACAGTTCAGGATTCCACTGGTGCTCGCATCCCTTCTGCCAAAGTCGTGGCTCGGTCACTCGATTCCTCCATCCAGCGCGAGGCCAGCAGCGAGGATCGCGGAGAGTTCCGCATCGACGATCTGCTGCCAGGTTCGTACCGGATTACGGTGAGTGTAGTGGGATTCGCACAAGCCCAGGCGGATGTTTCCGTCACCATCAGCTCTGTCCGCGATGTCACGGTCACGCTCAAGCCTCTAGCAGCGCCCGAGACTATCAATGTTTCGGGTCAAACTTCTTCAATCACGACGCAGCCCATCGATCTGGCGAGCGCAGTACATCAAGGAGTCATCAGCAATCACGACTTGCAGACTCTTCCGCTCGCGGCCCGCAGCTTCGCCAACATCGCCTATCTCGCTCCCGGAACCGAGCCCGTCGAGCCCTCCGATCCCACCAAAGCCCGCATCACCGCCGTCTCAACCGGTGGAAGCTCCGGACTTAACAACGATCTCTCCGTCGACGGTGGGGACAATTCGGATGACTGGATCGGTGGCTTTCTGCAGAATTTTTCTCCCGACGCCATCCAGGAATTCGCCGTTCGCACCGCGAATGAAGATGCCGATACTGGCGGCACAACCGCCGGCTCCGTCGTAATCACAACCAAGCGCGGTACAAATGATTGGCACGGCGACGCTGCCTTCTACGAGCGCGCCGCGGCACTCAACGCCCGGTTCCCAATCGAGAATCCGGCAAAGACGTGCATGCCGCAAGGCTGTCAGTCCAATCCCAAGCAGCCGTTCTCCCGCCAGAATTATGTGGCCACACTCGGCGGCCCGATTAAGAAGGATAAAATCTGGTTCTTCTCCTCCTTCGAGTACGTCCACGAGAACGCCAGCATCGCCTACAGTCCTGCCAGCACCAGACAGTTCGACGCGCTCGCAACCCTGGCATCAAAAGGCTTGATTGCCGGGGTCAGTTCGATCAGCGTCCCTCAAAATGTTCCCATTCCCTTCCGCGATTACCTTGGCTCGCTTCGTTTCGACTGGGCGCAGTCCAGGAAGTCGCAGTGGCTCCTGCGTACCTCTGAAGACAGCTATCTCACACACAACGCGCTGGTGCAGCAAGCTACACTGCCGTCCGCCGGACTTACCACGCACAACAACTACTGGAACACGGTCATCAATAACACCTACGCGTTTAGCCCTACTTGGCTCAGCACCTTCATCTTCGACGCCAGCGAATTGCACCTCACGCAGACCCGCAATTCAACTCTGGGCTTCGCTCTCGCATTTCCGTTTAGTTCCACCACCCTGACCACCTCTGGCCTCGAGACCTACGGGGACAATCAGTTTGCCACCCCTATTACGGTTTTTCCGTCGCTGCGCAATCAGGAAAAATATCAATTCCGTTACGACCTAACTCACGCTACGGGAGACCACTCGTTCAAGTTCGGCGTCAACTTGATTCACGAACCGGTACTCGGTGGCGCTTTTCCAGGAAATCAGGAGACGCTTTACGCGTTCCCTCAGGACCCGATCTTTTACCTAAGTCAGCCCCCCGCAGTTTTCACCGCCGATCTCGCAGCAGGAGCCACCACCACGCCTGCGAGTGACGGCAGCTTCTCACAAAACATCCAGCGGCTGGCACTCTATGCTCAAGATTCGTGGCGAGTCTCGCGCCACTTCACGCTCAACTATGGCGTCCGGTATCAGACGACCTTCGGACTCTTCATCGCTTCCGGCCGCAGCCAGGAAGCCAATCCCTCATTTCCTTTGTTGCCCTCGTTTGGACTTCCGATGCGCGCACCTCAGGACTACCGCAAGCAATTTGGTCCGCGACTGGGAATCGCCTATTCCCCGGGCGATAGCGGCAACACCGTCATCAGAGCCGGCTTCGGACTGTTTTACAACGACCTGGCGCAGAACGGATGGGCTGCCGCCTTGCAAGCTGTAAACGGGGGATCCAACCCTCCGGCCGCCCTGATCGATCCAAATTACAAAACGCCGTACGCACTCCACGCGACAGCCGGCGTCCAGCATGCATTCAATCCCGATTGGACCGTAAGTGCGGACTACACGCACGAAGAAGGGAACCACTCCTATCGCGCCCATCCGTTCGCGGCCACGGTTTTTCGGTCCGACAATCGCTCCAGCTACAACGCGCTCATGCTGCGCGTACAGGGACACGTCTCCCGCCGCTTCCATCTGGTCGCCAATTACACGCTCGCGCACGCTCAGACGTGGGGATGCGTCCTAGGGGAAATCTTTGACTACGTGAACGGAGTATGCAATCCGCTGAACGCCTTTGCTCCCGGCGATTATGGCCCATCCGGCGAAGACGTCCGTCACCGCTTCGTGCTGGCAGGCACGGTGTACATTCCGGGCGGTTTTGAACTGACTACCCTGACCCAGGCTGAAAGCGCCCGCCCCTTTACCATCACGACCGCCGATAATAGCCAGCGCATTTCGGTGAATGGTGTTCCCACCGGCCTCGACGAATTCCGTGGCACGCCCTACATTCAGATGGATCTGAGCGTAAGCCGCCCTTTCCAGTTCGGCGATCGCTTGGAGATTCGGCCGTTCGCCGAGTTCTTCAATCTCTTCAACCGCAATAATCCCGGCGCCAACTACGTGGGCACTATAGCAGCACTTCGGTTCAGCCTGCAGACGTGGCTTCCGGAAACGCAACGAATATTTGTCTCGACTTTCCCGCTTGCGTTCAACTCCAGCCCATCACCAGCCTGAAGCAACTGGAGATCCCTGCGGGCGGACTCGGGGATTTTTTCGGGCCGGGGACTACCGTGGGTATTCCGTTTGCCGCCCAATTAGGGGTGCGGGTGACTTTCTAGAGGATCACTCGCAAGGTGAACCATCCGGTAGGGCTAGGGCGATTTAGCGCTGCTCTTCGCGGCGGCGGAGGGACGCGGCGAGTCTCTTCTCCAGGGGCTTATCGTAGGCCATCAGGACGTGGCGGACAGTGTGGCCGCTGACTACGTGGCAAACTTCTTCGGCCAGATTCTTGGCGTGATCTCCCGCGCGCTCGAGCGATTGGGTCATGAAGATAACTTGCAGGCTGGCCTGCCGTGGCACGTTTTCGGGGTTCTCGATGTGTCGGAGGAAAATCAGATTGCGCAGCCGATCCATTTCGGCGTCGGCGCGGAGCACGTCGACTGCCTGTTCGATGTCGCGAGTGGAAAATGCGCTGCCAGAATCGGTGAGCATTTTTTCCAGGATCGTAGCCATCTGCGTAAGCTCGCGCATGTCCTGCGGATCGAGCCTTCCGCCGGCGGCCAGCGCGCCATTGGCAAAGCTCAGGAGAAGGTCTCCGATGCGCTCCAACCCGATCATGAACTTCATGCAGGCCAAAAGTTCTCGCGCTTCAGCGGGGCCGACTTCGGTGATAGCGGTGGTAACGCCATCATCGATTTCGCGATCGATGGCGTCGAGTTCGCGTTCGCGCTGACGCAACGAATTGAGCAGGATGGTAGAGCCCGTGGCAATGCCCTCGGCCGCCGCGCCGGCAGCTTCCTTGGCCAAACGACAGGCCTCCACGGTGCGGCGTACCAGATGTTTGTGCGCGGGCTCGGCGGCGGGATTCTCGAGGCTGGCACTGCTCATGAGATGAATGCCCTCGCGCTCAAGCATAAGGTATTTTTCGCAGGATGTGGTTAAAAACACGTAAATTCTTGACTTTATCGGTGGCAAGAGGCAAAAACCTAGAATCTTAAAACGCACAGGGAGCGGAGAAATTCCGCACAGAGGCCGCGGAGAATGTACGCAAAGTCGCGCAGAGGGCTGGTCAGGCTGTGGGGAGGGTGAACACAAACATCGAGCCGTGGTTAAGTTCACTTTCGGCGTGGATCGAGCCCCGGTGGGCGCGCACAATGTGTTTGACAATGGCGAGGCCGAGACCAGTGCCCCCCGACTCGCGAGAGCGTGCCTTGTCGATACGGTAGAAGCGCTCGAACAGGCGCGGCAGATGCTGGGAAGGTATGCCCGCACCAAAGTCGCGGACATAGAATTCCACGGCTTGGGGGACGGGGCGCGCTCCCAGCACAATCCGGCCCCCCGACGCGCCGTACTTGAGGGCATTGTCGATTAAGTTGGCGAAGGTCTGGTGAATGGCTTCCCGGTCGGCCAGCACGGCTGTCAGCGTCTGCGTCGACTGACCACCGGATCGTGCGTGGATGGCTTGCGCTTGCAGTTCTTCGATTTGAAGATCAATACCATGAGTCCGCGCAATCTCGCGGAAGCTTTCCTCGGCATCATGCAATAGTTCGTTCGGCAAAACCGGTTCGATATCGAATCGAGTCTCCCCCGACTCAACTCTCGCCAACGTAAGCAAGTCCTCCGTGAGTCGCGACATGCGGGTAGCATTCTTGCGAATGATTTCGATAAATTCCCTGGTGGGCGCGCCATTTTCCGAGGAGTTGTCGAGAAGAGTCTCGGAATAACCCTGAATGGAAGTGAGGGGAGTGCGCAATTCATGAGAAACGTTGGCGATAAAGTCGCGACGGGTTTTTTCCACGCGCTCGGTTTCGGTGAGGTCGCGCAACACGGCCACCGCGCCACCATCAGGCAAAGGCGCTGCGGTCACGTCGAAGGCGCGACCGGGAATGATGGAGGTGGCCCGTGCGGTCTTCACTTCGCGGGCCTCGGTGGCACTTTTGACAGCTGCCAAAAAATCAGGGTCCCGAATGGTCTCCACTACGGGCGCTTGTAAACGCGTGCGCCGCGGCACGAGACGGTCCATCGGCTGGTTAGCCCACTGAACCAACCCATCGGCGCTGACCGCGATGACGGCATCCTGCATGCTGTTGAGCAGGGTCTCGAGCTGATACTGGCTCGAGCGAACCGCGGCGAAAGTGCGCTCCAGGTGGCGGGCGGTCGCGTCGATAGCCCCGGCAACACGGCCGATTTCATCCTGAGAGGCATCGTCGACGCGGGCCCGCAGATCGCCTTCCGCGATACGGCCCGCAATGTCTACGATGCGCTCCAGGCGGCGGGCGGTCCAGGTCGCTGCGACCGCCGCCACCACTAGGGCGACAAGGAAAGCCAGCGCTGAGGATATCGCCAATCCACGAAAGACCTTTCCGGAGATAGCCTCCACATCCGAGAGTGGATAGGCCAATCGCACGGCACCGCCAGAAACAGGCGCCGCCACGTAAAGAAAGGGAATACCCAAGGTCGCGCTGCGACGCTCGTCGGTGCCGATGTTTCCTGCGAGAGCGGCGGCGAATTCCTTGCGTTGAGCCTGGTTTTCCATGGAGGCAGGATTGGACTCTGAAGCGGCCAGCACTCTGCCGGTAACGTCGATAACAATAGCGCTTGCGCCGGCTGCCTGTCCTTCCTGGGCAGCAACGTCAGGAAGAGAATGATTGCGAACGGTTTCGACGCGGTGGGCGAACAAGAGGGTCTTCTGCGTGAGATTGCGCTCAATCTCGGTTCGCAGTGAAGATTCCCAGGCACCGCGCAGAGTGAAATCAAAAATAAAGGTTGCGACGGCTATCACGGCGACAAAAGCAGCCAGCAGTTTGAAGAAAATGCGATTCTTCACTTCGGCGCCTCGAAACGGTAACCCGCTCCGCGGACGGTCTTTAGGTAGCGCGGATTTTCCGGATCGGGTTCAATTTTCTCGCGGATGCGACGGACATAAACATCAACCGACCGCGGTGTCACGTAAGAAGTATCGCGCCAGACCGAGTCGAGCAGGTGGTCGCGGGTGAAGACGCGACCGAGATGGCGCGCGAAATAGTCGAGCAGACGGAATTCGGTAGCGGTGGTGGGAACGGTTTGGCCGCGCACGGTGAGAGTCATGGCTGAGGGGTCGATCTCAATTTCACCCACCTGCAAAGGACTGGGCAGAAGTGGGCGCTCGAAACGCCGCAGCACCGCTTTGACCCGGGCCACTAGTTCGCGCGGACTGAAAGGTTTGGCGATGTAGTCATCCGCGCCCAGTTCCAGACCCAGGACGCGATCAGATTCGCTGCTCCTGGCCGTGAGAAAGATGACGGGGACCGAGGCGAGGCCAAGAGTCTGCCTAATGGTGCGGCAGAGTTCGAGACCATCCCTGCCGGGGACCATGATATCGAGTACGAACAACGCCGGGCGTTGGCGTTCAGCGTCGGAGATTACCGCCGTACTGTTAAGGTAGACGCGTACCGGGAAGCCTTCATTTTCCAGATGAAGACGCACCAGCCGGGAAATGTCCGGATCGTCTTCGACAACAAATATGCTTGGTTTCACAAAGATATTGTAGCTGCAAGAAGTACCGCCGACCCAGAACTGAGCGATAGGAACTGAATGTTTTCACCGGATTGTAACAATCAGGTTAGCCGCAGGGTCTACATGGAAACCATTGCCGGGTGGAATGACTGTGGTCGCGCTGTATTCGGTGACGATGGCTGGGCCCGAATATTTCTTGCCGGGTTGCAGGGTGTCGCGAGAGCGGATTGCTGTCCAGAGTTTTTTGCCGTCGAAGAGGACCGGCGCTTTGGGTGTGAAAGGCGAGCCGAGGTTTGCTCGGCCTGGACGGCCGTGGGCGGCCGTCCCCACATGGACCATCTTGTTCACATGGGCCAGATTGGCCTTCAGCGGCTGTGATTTCACGACGGCGCGGAGCCGCAGCGTAACCAGTTCGACCTCTCGACTGGGATGGGCATAGCCATAGCGTTGCTGATGTTCGCGCTGAAAGGCGGGGATTAAATTCTTCGTGAGCGGCAAGTTAAGTTCATATCCCTGGCCATGGTAGCGAAGATCGACACTGCGTCGATATTGCACTCTTCCTTGCCAGCGTTCTGAGTGAAAATCCTTGACAGCGCGCTTCTGCAGCAAAGCGAATTCTTTGGCCAGTCGCGCGGAAGGCAACTTGCGCAGGTCGTCAGCTTCGCCTGAAACGCGCCACAGCACGGTCCGGGAATAGTCCTTGACCACATCGCTGACCAGTATGCCGAGGGCAGAAAGAGCTCCGGGCATAGCGGGTACGATCACATGTGGGATGCTGAGGGATTCGGCCAAGGCGGAGGCGTGGAGACCTCCAGCGCCGCCGAAGGCGACCAGGGCGAAGTCTCGCGGATCGCGTCCCCGTTCAATGGAGACGACGCGGATGGCCTTCTCCATGGTGGCGTTGACCACGCGAATGACTCCGGCGGCAAACCGTTCCAGCGTAAGGTTGGATCGATTTTTTTTCAGCCAATCGCGGGTGACGCGTTGCGTGCGCTCCAGGTCGAGCGTGAAATCACCGCCGAGGAAACAGTGTGGCTGCAGGCGTCCCAGAAGCAGGTTGGCATCCGTGACCGTGGGCTGCAGGCCCCGGCCGTAGCAGACCGGACCCGGATCAGCTGCCGCCGACTCGGGACCGACGTGCAACACGCCGGCTGCGTCGAAGCGGGCGAGAGAGCCTCCTCCGGCGCCGACCGTGTGAATGTCGAGCATGGGAACGCCGACCGGAAACCCTGCGACTTCGGCCTGACTGGCAGTGGTAATGGCGCGGTCGACGAGGGAGACGTCGGTGGAAGTGCCTCCCATATCGAAGGCAATGATTCGCTCGAAGCCGGAGAGACGGGCGGTTGCGGCGGCGCCGACTACTCCTCCGGCGGGGCCGGAGAGCACGGTGCGGACAGGTTCGCGGGCTGCGGAGGCCAGGGCGGTGATGCCTCCGCTCGACTGCATGACGAAGATGCGGGGGCTTCGCAGTCCGGGGTTCCGTGAGGAAGAGACGTTGCGTGCAACGTCTCTATGGGCGCGGGTTTCCAGGCTTTCCAAGTAACTTTGCATTATTGGCTGCAGGTAGGCGTTGATTACTACGGTTGAGGTTCGTTCGTACTCGCGAAATTCGGGGAGGATTTGGTGGGAGATGGAGAGCGGAACTTCGAGCAAGCCTAGGGCTTCGGCGACTGTTCGTTCGTTTTTCGGATTTGCGAAAGAGAAGAGCAGCGAAATGGCGATGGATTGCGGTTTTTGGGCAGCGGCCTGGGAAAACAGCGAGCGTAGATCTTCTTTGGCTGGCGTCGTGAGAATTTCGCCGTCGCTGGCGGTGCGTTCGTTGATGCCGAAACGGAGATCTTTGAGGACCAGCGGCTCAAGGCGATCGAAAAAGAAGTCGTAGAGCTTGGAGCGATTTTGGCGGCCAATCTCGATGGCGTCTTCGAAACCGGCGGTGGTGACGAGAGCAGTGCGGGCTCCTTTACGCTCGAGCAGAGTGTTGGTGCCTACGGTGGTGCCGTGCAAGAGGACTAGTGCGCCTTCGTGGGTGATTTTTTGTAAGGCTTCAACTATGGCCTGCGAGGGATCGGCCGGGGTGGAGAAGACTTTCAGCACGCGAATGTGGCCGTGCTCGGCCCAGACGCAGTCGGTGAAGGTGCCACCGGTGTCGATGGCGATGCGGAGAGGTTGGGGGCGGCGGGGCATGGAGGCGAAGAAGGGTAGGGTAACATCTTCGCGCAGGTGCAGTGACGGAACGCCCAGGGGCTAAAGCGCCCTCATTAATATTGACAAGGAAGCATAATTCGCAGCGCTGAAAGCGCTTCGCCACCCAAAAGCAAACTCGCTGGGGGTCTTTCGGACCGCTTGGTTGCGTTTTTGTGGTTGCCCCATCGAAGGCTTCGCGGACGGGTGGGCGGCCGCGCCCCATGGGGCCTCGCTTCGCTCGCTGGACAGCCGAGGCGGCTGTCGGCTGTCCCTAGGTGGCGGCGATCCCCTGGTTCTTAGTTAAGCTTTCGTCGTAAAGGCTAGAGTTAGGAGCGTTTTCTGCTCGACCTCGTGGGCTTTGGCACTGCCGGTAGAGGGGCTCGCACTTGCTGAGCGCTTCACCGACAGAACGTGGCCTTGGCCGGCGATGCGCCGCAGCCGCGGAAGTATGTTGAAGAGGGCTCCCATGTTGGCGGGCTCCTCTTGGACCCAGACGATGTCCGCCCCGGGGCGGTGGCGGGCGAACTCTTCTGTCAGTTGCTTCTCCGGAAACGGATACATCTGTTCCAGGGCGACGATGGCGGCGGATGAATCTTTTCTCTTTTTTCTTTGCGCCCGCAATTCGTGAACGATCTTGCCGCTGCCCACCAGAATCCGCTCGGCTTCGCCCACTTCGGTGTCGGGCAGCACGTTGAGGAAATTTGAATGAGTGAAATCTTCGATCGGCGATGATGCATCCGGGTGCCGCAACATGCTCTTGGGCGTGAACACGATCAGCGGCTTGCGCCAGTGGCGTAATGCTTGCCGCCGCAGCAGGTGGAAATATTGGGCGGCGTTTGACGGCTGGCAGATCTGAATGTTGTCCTTCGCGGCGAGTTGGAGAAAACGTTCGATGCGGGCGCTGGAATGTTCCGGACCCTGGCCTTCGTAGCCGTGGGGCAAAAGCAGAACCAGGCCGGAGAGCAGGTTCCACTTGGCCTCTCCGGCGGAGATGAACTGATCGATGATGGCTTGCGCGACATTGGCGAAGTCGCCGAACTGCGCCTCCCAGAGCACCAAGGCTTCGGGGTAGTCGCGGCTATATCCGTATTCAAAACCGAGCACGCCGGCTTCTGATAGCGTCGAGTTGTGGACTTCACAGCGCGCCTGACCGGGCGCGATGTTCTCCAGCGGAACATGTTCATCTTCGTTTTCTATGTCGGTGAGCACGGAGTGGCGCTGGTTGAAGGTACCGCGGCGCGAGTCTTGTCCGGAAAGACGAACTGGCACGCCCTGCTTTACCAGGCTGGCGAAGGCCAGAGCTTCCGCCATCCCGTAGTCGACCGCACGCTTGCCGGTACCCATCTCGGCGCGTTGGTCGAGCAATTTCTTCACTTTAGGGTGAATGTGGAAACCTTCCGGATAAGACGTCAGCGATGGAGTGAGCTGCGCCAGCTCTTCGAGAGAAATTCCAGTCTCCACTTCAAATTCTGGCTTGTAGCGGCCGCCATAATATTGGTCCCAATACTTGGGCAAGTCGCGCAGGGTCGGTTTCTTCTGGAGAGAGCCGGCTTTTGTCTGGGCGGCCTCGAACTCGGCTTTGATTGCAGCGGCTTGGGCTTGGGCGTCGGTTGCACCGATGTCATCAGCGTAAATTTCCCACAAGGGCAGATGTGCTTTGATCTTTTCGTAGAGCAGCGGCTGCGTGATGGTGGGATCGTCCACTTCGCTGTGGCCATGGCGACGATACCCGATGAGGTCGATCACCACGTCAGTGCCGAAGCTGTAGCGGTATTCGGTGGCCAGGCGAGCCACACGCAGCACGGCGTCCACATCCTCGCCGTTCACGTGGAAGATGGGAATGGACTGGCGCCGAGCGATGCATGCTGCGAAGCGCGTCGAATGCTCTTCGAAGTAGCTCGTAGTGAATCCCAGAAGATTATTGACGATGACGTGAATCGTGCCGCCCACGGTGTAGCCCTTGAGGTCGGCATAGTTCATGGTCTCGGCGAGAATGCCTTGCCCGGCGAATGCCGCGTCGCCGTGAACGATTAAGGGAAGATATTTTTCACGTCCGCCTTCGCCGGTGCGATCTTGCTTGGCACGAGTGCGTCCGACCGTAACCGGATCGACCGCCTCGAGATGACTGGGGTTCGACACGAGGTGAATGTGCACCTTGGCGCGACTGCGGGTGACGTATTCGCCGGTCGCTCCCATGTGGTACTTAACGTCACCGCTCCCCAGAACGCTGCGCGGGTCGACATCTTCAAAACCGGCAAAGATTTCCTCTGGGGCGCGCCGGGCAACGTGTGCCATCACGTTCAGCCGGCCACGATGGCTCATCCCCATTACGAGTTCGATGGCACCACGTCGCGCGGCTGTGTCCAGGATTTCATCCACCAGCGGAAGCAACGCGGTAACACCTTCGAGCGAAAAACGCTTGCTGCCCAGATAACGCTGTTGCAGAACCTGCTCGAAAAGATCGGCACGGATGAGCAAATCGAGCGCACGCTGCTGGTCCACTTCTTCGGCTTCGGATTCCATGCGTTGGTAGATCCAGTTGCGGCGTTCCGGATCGGAGATGTGGTTGATTTCCACCCCGATGGTGCTGCAGTAAAGCGCCCGAGCCTCGCGAGCATACTGGTTTTCAATCTGAAGATCGGGGTGCGGCCGCGGACGCAGGAAGCCGAGTGGATCGAGGTCGCCTTCGAGGTATCCCCATTGGCGGAAGGCGCTGAAGACGCGTTCGCGCTCAGGGTTGGAGCGGTTGGTCGACGCAGGGCGCGGCGGGAGCGTCTCACTTTGGTTTTTGTCGATGAGTGCGGCACTGTTCGTACCAGTTTTCGGAGTAGCCATAGGTCGAGATACTAGGATAAAGGATGCTGGCCGATCTGTGCAGGATTCGGGGCGAGCAGATCGGCCGCTCGACTTAGAAGCGTTGGGGGGAATAAGTCGCCAGAAGTGCGGGAAATTACGGCACTTTCTTCGTCGCCTTCCGGTTGAAGGACGTGTTGTCGCGGCAGCAGGCCGCGAGAATATTGGTGTCAACCGCCGACAAGCTTTAGCGGTTGACACCAATCAGGCTGGCGTTTACCCAAGGGACGGTACAATTGCTAGTCTTCGTGCTCCCCAAAGGTGAACAGGTCCATCAGGTCCCCGATCGCTGGACTATTCAATGGAACGTACGGGTTGCTCTTACTGGCTACGGGATTCGGGAAATTGTCCCGGCTGCGAGCCGTCACCGGAGCCAGTCTCCAGTTGGCCTCAATGAATTTAAGGATCGAAGCGTGGTCGGTGTAGGTGTGCGAGATATGCCCGGGCTTGGTGTGCGGAGAAACCACCAGCGTGGGTATCCGAGTGCCGTCACCAAAGTAGTCGAGCGGCTGAATGTAGCCAGAGTCGTAGTAGCCGCCACCCTCGTCGAAGGTAACGATGATGGCTGTACTCTCCCACAAGTCTTCGTTGGCCTGCACGCCGTCCACGATTTTCTTTACAAAGCCCTCGAACAGATTGAGCTTCGAGGAGGCAGGGTGTCCGTCGAGCCACCCGTCGGGTTTGACGTAGGAAATTGCTGGCAGTTTGCCGTTCCGGATTGCCTGATAGAGAACGGTGGTGTCCTGCAAATTAGCCCGGCTGGACGGATTCGTCATGATTGAGGTCGACTACTGGAGCGGGTTGCAGATGTTGCAGTACGTGTTGTCGGGGGTCACATAGTTTCCATCCGGATTGGCCAGATAGGCGCTCCACGGGTCGCCGTAGTAGGCCCACGAGATGTTCTTCTCGTTCAACTCATCGCCGATGTCGCGCAGCGGGGAGGGGGGAATTGTGAAGACAGTCTCCTTGGGATTGCCGATGTCGGCGTACGCGCTCCTGCCATCACCGTAGCACCCCGGGTTGTAGTCATTCAAAAGATAGAAGTGATTCTGATCGCAGCCAGGATTGATGGTTTTGTTGAGCGAGCTCAGATAGTTCGTGATCGGTGCGACACCGGGCTGGGTAGAGTCGGAACAGTTGGTATAGCTCCCACCTCCGTAGGAAGGAGATCCAAAAGAGCCGCCGCCGTAGCCATCCTCAGTGTAGTAGTTGTTGGTGCCATACTGGGGATTCGGGTTCTCGATTTCGTCCACAACGCCGGCATTGGGGCTGCCTGCGGCAACCAGTTGGTTGTGCTGGGGCTGAGAGGGATTTCCATTGGAGTCGCTAAACCAGATCGCGTCGCCAGTGCCCAACATTACGTGGTCGGCGCCGGTTCTGCCCATCACAGATTGGTGAAAGTTGTCGCTCATCGCATAGTGGTCGGCGAGATACTTAAAGTAAGGTGCGTCGCCCTGCTGTACGTTGTAGAAGCCCATCGAGGTCGAGCCTTCTTTAGTGCTGGTGTCGTTGAAGCCGGCGGGCCGGGCGAGGCCGTTGGAGCCGGCGCCGACCGTGACTTCAACCCAGGGGAAAAGGTCGCCCACGCATCCGCTGGGGTTCTGTTTTGTAGCATTCGACGCGCTGCAATCAAATTGCTGCCACATCTGGTAGAAACGGTGCACGGGGCTGTTCTCGTAGGCGTCGTAGGGGTGGGTCTTGGAGGTCAACTGGAACGGCCCAGAGGGCAAGATGGTCGCGTTCGGAACGCGAGTGTCGACATCTCCATGATTCAGTCCGGTGCCGCCGGTGGTCAGGTAGACGTAATAGTTGTCCGGCAAACCATTCTCATAAAACTTGGCAGTCGCCACATCCGGGAAGGGTGGCGTGCTATATCCACCGGCAAGGACCGGCGGCAATACGGAATACGCGGCGTTGCCGGATGGATCCAGCTGATAACCGTCCGGTGCTGGAGTCGTTGGCGGAGGACTGACTGGCTAAAGAGAAGTTGGGGCCGGGAGTGCCGTCAGAATTGACGATACCTTTTGACAGCAGGTTCGAGACGGCTTCTCGACGCTTCGGCTGATAGGTGGCGAACACGTGATCGAAGGTTCGATTTTCTCCGATGATCACGATGACATGCTTGATGGGCGTGGCTGTACGGGTATGCTTGGGGGGGCTTGAGCGGCGGATGTGACCGGCGCTCCAAGGTTGACAAGCAGAGCAAACAGGCTCGTGCCAACCACAAAGTGCTGCCTGGCTTGCGCCAGCAGGCTGGACGAAGACATAAACTTCCTCCTTGGGGGATAAAGAATGGTTACCAATGCAAGTTAATGGCGGCAGAGTTACGGTTGGGTGAAGCGCAGATGAATTCCAGAAGAAAAGAGATCCACATGGACGAGTTGAACCTGCAGATGCTCAGTTACGGCCCAAATCGTGGTTGGAACCAAGTTAAATAAAATTTGGGTTAAAAGAATTTCACAGAAGATCCATCGGCATACAGCGATTCCTGTACAAACATTTTTGGAGGTAGAAGCGCCCGCTTACCCATGAGAAGAATGCACCGAGCACAGTCATGCTAACTCTAATAGGGATTCCCTTCGACGCGAACTCTTCTTACATGCGCGGAGCGGCAGGCGCTCCGGCGAAGATCCGGGAGTCCATGCACAGCGACGCGTCGAACCTGTGGAGCGAGGTGGGTGTTGATGTGAGCGGGCCAGGAGCGTTCGCAGACCGTGGCGATTTGCAGCTACGGGATGAAAATGCTTTTGCCGCAATCGAGCAGACCATACATGGCTCACTTGCAGAGGGCGAACAGCCCGTCTCTCTTGGCGGAGATCACTCGATCACATACCCAATCCTCAGGGCCTTGGGGAAGCGCTACCCGGACCTGACCATCGTCCATTTCGATGCGCATCCCGATTTGTATGACGAGTTTGAAGGAAATCGGCTTTCGCACGCGTGCCCATTTGCGCGCATCATGGAGGAGGGCCTGGCAAAAAAGCTAGTGCAGGTGGGAATTCGCACTATGAACGGGCACCAGCGGGAGCAAGCAAAAACCTTTGGGGTTGAGGTTGTCGAGATGCAGTCTCTACCTGCTTATGACCGGCTCAAGTTGCAAGGGCCTGTGTATATTTCCTTCGATGTGGATGTGCTTGATCCCGCGTTCGCTCCCGGCGTTTCGCATCGCGAGCCGGGCGGCATGTCGGTGCGGGAGGCAATTGCTCATCTGCATGCTACCCAGGGGAGGATGGTGGGGGCCGATCTCGTGGAGTACAACCCGGTGCAGGATGTTTCTGGAGCGACGGCAACGGTGGCTGGGAAAATCTTGAAGGAAATTCTGGGTAAGATGATTGCCGGATAAGAGATGATGAGCTGTGGAATAATGCTGCCACAGATTTCGCCTGACTTCGACGGCAACTAGGCACGAATCCATGGCCACAGATCTGAAAAGGGCCGATCAGGAAAAGGAGGCAGCCGCACGGGCCAGCCTGCGCTTTATTAAGAGTGGTCAGGTGGTTGGGTTGGGCACAGGTTCCACGGCGGCCTCGTTCATTCGCCTGCTAGCGGAGCAGGTAAAAAATGGCCTCCGCATTCGCGGCATTCCCACGTCGGTGCGGTCGCGGGAGCTGGCAGAGAGCCTCGGCATCCCACTGACCACACTGGATGAGTGCCAGGAAATTGATGTCACCGTAGACGGCGCTGACGAGGTCGATCCGGAACTGCGGCTCATCAAAGGTGGCGGCGGAGCCCTGCTGCGGGAAAAAGTTGTCGCTTCGGCGACGAAGCATTTGGTAATTGTGGCCGATGCCACCAAGCAAGTGCCGAGACTGGGAAAGTTTCCGCTGCCGGTGGAAGTGATTCGGTTCGCACAGGCGTTGGTGGCGAAAAAGATTGCGGCGCTGGGGGCGGACGTCCGCCTCCGGCTGCAGGCCAATGGGACACCCTATGTGACGGACGAGAGTAATCACATTTTTGATTGTCGCTTCGATGAAATTGCCGATGCGGACAACCTCGCGCGCCAGCTCAGCGACATGCCGGGCATCGTTGAGCACGGACTATTCATTGGAATGGCGAGCACGGTGTTGCTCGCTAAGGGCGACGAGATCGTGGAGTTGCACCGCAGGCACTAGCAACAAAAGAAAGAGACGATTGAGATGGCGGCAGGATCAGGGGCACAGAGTTTCGGCGAGATGGGATGGGATCGCCCGTCCCGCCGCCGGCTTCCGCGCTATCGCCTACAGGCGCCGCTGGATGTAACGGTACTGCGCTCGGGAATTCCTGACACGGTCCCGGGCCGGTCAATCAATCTTTGTGAGCGCGGAATCGCGGCAATGTTGGCGGGAGAGCTGTCCCCAGGCGAGGCGGTTGGAGTTGAGATTCGACTCTCTTCGGCGGAGGCCCCGTTGCGAACACGGGCTTTGGTGCGCCATCAACACAAACTTCACTGCGGAATGGAATTTGTTGGCCTCTCAGTCGCGCAGCAAATGGCGATTCGCCAGTGGGCCACGGACACGAATGCAAAGATAGAAGAGAAAACCAAGAAAACAGTTCGTAGCAGGAGTGTCGAATCAGGCTCCGCCAGCGAAACGGGAGCCGCTACCGGCGGGCCGGGACCTCCAGCCCGTATGTGGCACCGAGGATGGGCTCTTTGGCTACTCGTGGCCGCGATTCTGGTCGCAATTTTCTGGTGGCGCTGGAATCGCGGGTGGCAGGAACTGGAATCGGGACTCCCGATGAGCGAAGCAGCTACGACAGGGCAACCTCGCGTGCAAGTTCCGACGGAAGTGATGGAGAAGCTTTTGGTCCATCGGGTCGATCCTGACTACCCTGAAACAGCGCGTTCGGCAAAGCTGCATGGCGTGATCGTTCTCGACATTGTGGTGGGCCGGGACGGATCCGTCGTCGAGATGCGTCCGTTGTCTGGGCCGGATGTGCTGGCCCGTGCCGCAATGGAGACGGTGCGGTGGTGGCGCTTCGAGCCTTATCGGGTCAACGGCGAACCCGGGATGGTTGAGACCACGGTGGCGGTGGAGTTCAAGCCCTAATTGAAGACTCAACCGCCGTACGGCGATGGGCGCCAGAACCGCTCCGACGGTGCCATCGTCCTCATTCCGGAAATTCCTAGTGCGGAGATCAGGGCCCGCACTACACGCGAGAAACGGAAGTCTGACGCCGGAGCTCAGGTGCGTTGTTTGCGCACGGCGGCAAGGACAACGACGCCACTGGTCGCGAAACAGAGGACCGCACCTAGTGCTGTTACCAGAGTCAGTGACGGGTTCAGACGGAGAACGTCCGCAAAGACAGCTGTCAGCGCGAAGATAATTCCCAGCACATTTAGCCACAATGGGGCCCGCCCAGAGGCGGTCGGGCCCTGCCGCAGGCGGAGCTGCATAAGAACGGCCGCGAAACCGATCGCGGCCACCACCACCAAAGCTACTGGGCTGAGGAATGCGCCCGGGCTCGTGTAAATCACGACTACGCCCAACGCAGCAATCAGAACAGCGGCTCCGAATATTCTCCACCGGCGAGGCTTCAGGCGAGGGTTGGACGCGGGGTCGGACACAAATTTCGTCCCGGCAGTTATACAGGGCCTGGCGTTCGTTTTCAAATTTCGCAGCGGTTCCTGGAGCAGGTACTCGACCAGTTTTCCACAGATCTCGACTGCCGCTTCCCCAAACAATCGCAATAGCGGAGGAATAAAAACGGTTCGGCCTGTCCGTTCTGACCAGCCGTGGTCACGGACGCGGGTCACCGTGGCTGACGGCGTAGAACACCAACTCCACCCGCGTCGAGCTGCTGACCAAACGCAATGCTCTTCGTTCTGCCCTCCGATCTGGCAGGCCTCTCGCTAGCGCTGCTGGACGCCATGGGCACTGGACCTCTGCGTGCTGGCCGGTGACGTCCCCGAGAATCGAGAATTGGTGAAGGACGTCGGATTCACGTTTGAGCGAGGCAGTGCGGCACACCTGGCAGGGATGATCCGTTTCCTCATTGCGAATCCGGTAATCCGCGAACAGTATCTTTGGCCCAAGGTAGCTACGGATATTGGGAAGGTTTATTTTGATCCGATGGGCTGGGAAGCGGTAGCAGAATCGACGAAGAAACCAAGCGGGCGTGTGATGAATGCCGCTGCCGCGAACCAACGGAGGGCGGGATAGATAGAATCTGGCAAGGCATAAAATTGAACTTCGCGGTGTGGACGGGCTTAGCCCGTCCTTTTTTATTACAATTGAGCGTTTACCTGGCAGGTGACAGCACCGGGGCATGTCCGCGTGTTGGTCGCCTTGGGGCAGACTTATATTGATGCGGCAAACCATCTTGGTCACCGGAGGAGCGGGCTTCATCGGCTCCAACTTCATTCTGCAAAGGATGGAGCAGGACACTGCTCCAGTTGTAAACCTGGACAAGCTGACCTATGCCGGAAATGTACGGAACCTTGATCGAATCGCAGGCGAAAAGGGATACGAGTTTGTGCACGGCGATATCGGGGATCGGGCCCTGGTGCACGCGCTTCTAGGACGGCACCAGCCACGCGCGATTGTGCACTTTGCTGCGGAGAGCCATGTCGACCGATCCATTCGAGGGCCCGAGGATTTCATCCGTACCAATGTGGATGGAACTCTCGCATTGCTTGAAGAGGTGCGCGCCTATTGGATGAACCTAACTGAACAGGCGCGCAGAGACTTCCGGTTTCTCCACGTCTCAACTGACGAGGTTTATGGCTCGCTAGGCCCGGACGATCCTCCGTTTTGTGAAACCAAGTCCTATGCTCCGAACAGTCCGTATGCGGCGTCGAAGGCGGCGTCGGACCACCTTGTTCGCGCATATCATCACACTTACGAACTCCCGACCCTCACGACGAACTGCTCGAATAACTACGGGCCGTTTCAATTTCCAGAGAAGCTCATCCCGCTGGTGATCCTCAATGCGCGAGACGGAAAATCGCTGCCGATTTACGGCGATGGGCAGAACGTACGGGACTGGCTCTACGTGGAAGACCACTGCGAGGCTATCGCCGCCGTGCTGGCGCAGGGGCGGGTGGGCGAAACGTACAATATTGGCGGCTGGAACGAAAAACGGAACATCGAGATCGTGGAAATGATTTGCGGCATTATGGACGAGATGGCGCCGCGGACCGGGGCACGCCACCGCGATTTGATCACTTTTGTGAAAGACCGCCCAGGGCACGATCGGCGATATGCAATGGACGCGCACAAGATCGAACGCGAACTGGGTTGGCGTCCCAAAGAAACGTTTGAAACAGGGATTCGGAAAACCGTGCGTTGGTATCTGGACAATGAAGATTGGGTTCGCGACGTCATTAGCGGGAACTACCGGCAATGGATTGAGACTCATTACTCGAAGTAGAAGACGATCAGCATCATGAAAGCTACTGGGAGCGCGCCGTACAAGGGCATAATTCTGGCTGGCGGATCCGGAAGCAGACTTTATCCGGTGACGCAGGCCATGGGAAAAAGCCTGCTGCCGGTTTACAACAAGCCCATGATCTACTACCCGCTATGCACCCTCATGCTGGCGGGCATACGAGACATCCTTGTCATTTCGACCCCGGACGACGCTCCAAAGTTTAAAGTGCTGCTGGGGGATGGCGGCCAATATGGAATTCGCCTTCACTATCAAGTACAGCAGCGGCCAGAGGGAATCGCGCAGGCCTTTCTGCTGGGCGAGGCCTTCATCGGTAGCAGTGCCTGCGCCCTAGTGCTTGGCGATAATATTTTCTATGGGCACGACTTCGCCAAAGACTTACGCGAAGCGGCAAATAAGCATCACGGGGCGCGAGTTTTCGCCTATCCCGTACATGATCCAGAGCGGTACGGGGTGGTGGAATTTGACGGCAAGGGGCGCGCATTGAGCATCGAGGAAAAACCGAAAGAGCCCAAGTCGCGCTACGCCGTTACCGGCCTTTACTTCTACGACAATCACGTGGTGAGCATTGCAAAGTCGCTCAAGCCGAGCGCTCGCGGAGAACTAGAGATCACTGACGTCAACAAAGCATACATGGAGAGCGGCAACCTTGAAGTAGTAGTGTTAGGACGTGGCATGGCGTGGCTCGACACCGGAACTCATGAGTCATTGATGGACGCGTCGCTCTACATTCAGGCCATTGAAAAACGCCAAGGATTGATGGTGGCGTGCCCTGAGGAAATTGCCTATCGGTCCGGTTACATAACGGCGGAGCAAGTGCAAAAGATTGGACAGTCCATGCAGAACAACGGTTACGGCTCTTACCTTCTGCAACTGCTACGAGAAAAAGTATTCTGACTTGGATGTAGGCGGGGCTTGCCTGCTCGATGGACAATATAAAGAAAATTCCGGTTTCGCTGCCAGGAGTATTCATTCTTGAACCGCGCGTTTTCAGCGACGATCGAGGCTTTTTCCTCGAGAGCTACAATCAGCAAGCAATGGCCGAAGCGGGAATTCAGGAACGATTCGTACAGGACAATCACTCCTGTTCGCATCGCAATGTGTTGCGCGGTCTGCACTATCAGATAAAGCAAGCCCAGGGAAAACTTGTACGGGTGGCCGACGGCGAAGTTCTGGATGTTGCTGTGGACCTTCGCAGAAGTTCCCCGAGCTTTGGGCGATGGGAAGCCGTGCGACTTTCTGGCGAGAACAAGCGCATGCTGTGGATTCCCGCGGGTTTCGCCCACGGATTTCTGGTGACAACCGAGAAGGCGCATGTGCTGTACAAAGCCACCGATTACTACGCACCGGAATACGAACGTACGCTTGCCTGGAACGATTCCGATCTGAAAATCAACTGGGAATTGCAGGGAGCAGCCCAAGTCTCAGCGAAGGACCAGCGCGGCGTTGCCTTTCGCAACGCCGAAACCTTCGACTAGCGTTAGGAATTCATAAATGCGAGTCGCGATTTTCGGCGCTTCTGGCCTTCTGGGTAAGGCGCTCATGCGCGAGTGGAGCGGCGACGCCATAGCTGGTTTTAGTTCGCGGGATGTCGATATTCGCGATGCATCTGCGGTGCGGACCATCGCGGAGGATACGGAACCGGAGTGGATTGTCCTGGCGGCGGCATACACTGATGTCGATGGCTGCGAGAACAATCCAGAATTGGCGTTTACCGTAAATCGCGATGGCGCGGCAAACGTAGCCGAGGCGGCAAAGAGAACTGGGGCCAAGCTGCTGTTTCTTAGCTCGGATTACGTTTTCGATGGAAAGAAAGCGTCGCCTTATGAAACCAATGATGCGCGACATCCTCAGAGCGTTTACGGGCGATCAAAGGCCGAAGCAGAGATCAAACTGCTCGAGTTGATGCCCGAGAGTTGTATCGTACGGACTTCCTGGCTATTTGGCTTGGGCGGCAAGTGCTTTGCGGATACGATTTTGAAGCTGGCGGCAAGCCGCCCGACGCTCGACGTGGTGAATGATCAGCGCGGTTGTCCTACCTACACGGTGGACTTAGCACGCGCGATCATCCGGCTATGTTGCGAAAGCGCGAGCGGAATTGTCCACGTGACGAACGCGGGCGAGTGCACCTGGTTTGAATTTGCCTCTGCAATCGTGCAGCAGGTCGGCCTCGCGACCACCGTGCGTCCGGTAAGTAGCCAGCAAATGGCGCGGCCGGCACCGCGCCCTGTGTATTCGGTGCTTTCCCCGGAAAGTTTGCGGCGTTTGAGAATCGAAATGCCGACCTGGGGCGATGCTCTACAGCGTTATTTGCGACAGCGCAATGGCTAAAAGGCTAGTCGTCGGGATTGCCTCGGCTGTCGTACACTGCTACGATTCGGGCGAGAATCGCGAGACGCTGCGAATCATGCGCAATCTCTCTTTTTGAGTGCCCTACGATTCTGTCGATGGCGGTCACGTCACGCAGCAGGAAGCCTTCGTGAAATCAATCCTGAACTACATTGATGGCCAATTCGTACGCGGGAAGCAGCAGTTCGCGGACGTGAATCCTGCGGATGGTACGGTGATTGCGGAGGTTGCGGAAGCCGACGAGGGTCAAGTCGATGAGGCGGTGGGCGCGGCCCGGAACGCGTTGAACGCAGAATGGGGCAGTCTGAGCGTGCGCGATCGAGCAGAACGACTGCACAAGGTTGCTACCGCAATTGAATCGCGATTTGATTGTTTTGTGAAAGCAGAAGTCACAGACACCGGGAAGCCGGTTAGTTTGGCATCCAAGTTGGACGTACCCCGCGCGGCAGCAAATTTTCGAGTCTTTGCCGATCTCGTCAAGATGGCGGGATTGGAATCGTTTCAGACTGAAACTGCCGACGGAAAGAACGCTCTGAATTACGCCGTGCGCAAGCCGCTGGGGGTGATTGGAGTCATTACGCCGTGGAACCTTCCTCTGCTTCTGCTCACGTGGAAAGTCGCGCCTGCGTTGGCTTGCGGGAACACCGTTGTGGTTAAGCCCTCGGAAGAAACCCCAGCCACCGCGACGTTGCTGGCGGAGGCGACGCATGACGCCGGAATTCCGAACGGAGTCTACAACGTGGTTCATGGCTTGGGGTCAGGGTCGGCAGGAGAATTTTTGACGCGCCATCCTGATGTGAACGCAATTACATTCACCGGTGAATCGCGAACGGGCGCGGAAATCATGAAGACGGTTGCCTGCTCGGTGAAGCCAGTCTCGTTTGAACTCGGGGGCAAGAATGCCGCAATCGTGTTCGCGGATTGCGAATTTGACGAGGCCATAAACGGGCTGAGTGACGCCATATTTCTAAATACGGGACAAGTTTGCCTGTGCGCCGAGCGCGTTTATGTAGAACGTGGGATCTTCGATCGGTTTGTCGCGGCCTTGAAGCGCAAAGCGGAAAGCCTTCATCCCGGGTGGCCGATGGATAAGGATACCGACATTGGGCCACTAATCTCCGCCCAGCATCGCGACAAAGTGGTTTCTTACCACCGCCTGGCATGGGAAGAAGGGGCAGCCGTGGTTGTTGGCGGGGGTGTTCCTCAATTTGGAGATGCTCGCGATAACGGATTCTACGTGCAGCCGACGATCTATACTGGGTTGCCTGAGTCAGCACGCTGCATGAAAGAAGAAATTTTCGGCCCGGTGTGCCATATCACGCCATTTGACTCGGAAGACGAAGCGGTTGCTATGGCAAATGACACGAAATACGGATTGGCAGCGTCGATCTGGACAACAAATCTCACGCGTGGGCATCGGGTGGCGCAGAAGATGAATGTGGGGATCACGTGGGTGAATTGCTGGTATCTTCGCGATTTGCGAACGCCGTTCGGTGGCGTTGGGCTGTCCGGCATCGGCCGCGAAGGTGGTCTGCACTCGCTGAATTTCTACTCCCAGCTGAACAATATTTGCATTCGGTTGTAGTGCGCTGAGTACCGGCTGGACTATATCAAATAGGAGCGGGATGCGAGGCAAAGTTGTAGAGGGAAAAGCTAAGCCGCGGGGCAAGTTTCCTCACATCAAACGTGCGGGCGACTTTCTTTTTGTCTCGGGCACAAGCGCGCGCCGGCCGGACAACACAATCGCCGGGACGGAGGTGGACGAGTTCGGCACGAGTCGGCTCGACATCCGTAAACAGACACGCGCCGTTATCGAGAACATCCGCGATATTCTGCAAAGCGAAGGAGCCCAACTGCAAGACGTGGTTGAGATTTCAGCTTACCTGGTGAACATGAACGACTTCGCTGGGTATAACGAAGTGTACGGCGAATATTTTGGCTATGAGGGTCCAACGCGCACGACGGTCGCGGTGCATCAGTTACCGCATCCGCACTTGCTGATCGAGATTAGAGCCATGGCTTACAAGCCAGTGAGACAGGAGGCGTAAATGCCATCCATAAAAAATCTGAAGGCATTCAATCTGCAAAGCTGGATTGAAGAGAACAAGGCAAAATTCAAGCCGCCGGTCGGCAATGCTCAGGTTTGGGAAGACGGCGAGGTGATGGTGACCGTTGTGGGTGGACCAAATCAGCGGCGAGATTACCATGACGACCCGACCGAAGAATTCTTTTATCAGCTGAAAGGGAATATTTTTATTCGCGTGATGGAAGCGCCGGGCAAACCCCCGCTGGAAATCCCAATCAATGAAGGCGACGTCTTCCTGCTGCCAAAACACGCGCGGCACTCGCCGCAGCGACAGGCGGGAAGTATCGGCGTCGTTGTCGAGATGGCACGCCCCGAAGGAGCTCTTGACGGTTTCGAATGGTATTGTCCGAACTGCCACGAGTTGCTGCACCGCGCCGAGGTGAAACTGAAGAGTATAGTGCGCGACCTGCCGCCGCTGTTTGATCAGTTCTACAACAACGAAACCTTGCGCAAATGCAAACACTGTGGCGCGGTTCATCCCGGCAGATAAAATGCAGGCGATAGACATACACAACCATTTCTTTCCCCGTTCCTGGCCTGACTTTGCTCAGCGCTTCGGCACGCCAAACTGGCCCTGGATCAAGCACACTGGGGCGGGCAAAGCGGACATCATGGTGGGCGATCGCTTTTTTCGCCATATTTATTCGGCTTGCTGGGACCCAGAGGTACGACTCCTGGAAATGGACCGCGATGGCGTCGACATGCAAGTGATCTCGGCGACACCGGTGCTGTTTGCGTATGAGCGTCCCTTGGAACATGCGTTGGAATCCGCGCAATTGTTTAACGACGCCGCGCTCGAACTTTGCAGCCACGGGAAAGGCAGGTTGAAATCGTTGTGCCAGGTGCCTCTGCAGGATATTGACGCAGCGTGCAAAGAACTGAGCCGCTGCATGCGCGCCGGACATCTCGGAGTGCAGATCGGAAATCACGTTGCGGCAAAGAACCTGGATGATCCGGGCATTGTGACCTTCCTTCATCATTGTGCGGATGAAGGCGCTGCGGTCTTGGTCCATCCGTGGGACATGATGGGCCAGCAGCGCATGCCGAACTACATGATGCCCTGGACTGTGGGCATGCCGGCCGAGACTCAACTTTCGCTGGTGGCGCTGATTTTAAGCGGAGCTTTCGACAGGCTACCCTCGACATTACGGATCTGTTTTGCGCATGGTGGTGGGAGTTTTTCCTTCCTGCTCGGTCGGCTGGAGAACGCGTGGCACCGTCATCCGGTAGCGCGAGGAGCTTGTCAATTTCCACCACGCCATTATCTGAATCGTTTCTATGTTGACTCCGTCGTCTTTGACGAACCCACATTGCAATTCCTGGTGTGTGCCATGAGTGCTGAGCGGGTTCTGCTTGGCTCTGATTATCCGTTTCCCCTTGGGGAAGAGCACGTCAGCGCGCTGATCCGCGAGAGTCATCTATCCGGTCGTGAGAAGGCTCAGTTGCTAGGCGGTAACGCAAAACAATTTCTCAGCTTGGAATTAGGGGCGGACGCGGGTGGGAGTAATGCCGTATCAACCCAGGAAGGGGGATTGTCGACCGGTCACTCGGAGCAACTCAGTTATAGCTCCTACCTTGAGGTTGCAGAGTTGCTGGACTTGCAGCATCCTCAATCTTCGCCGCCACATCACGATGAGCTGCTCTTCATCATCGTGCATCAGACCTACGAATTGTGGTTTAAGGAGTTGCTCCACGACTTGGACGCAGTGGTTGCAAATCTGCAACGGGCCAGTGCCAATCCGGAGTCGCGAGACGAGGTGTATGAGGCGGCACGACTGTTGCGACGTTGTACAGAAATCACGCGAGTACTGGTTGAGCAGTTCACCATCCTCGAAACTATGTTGCCCACGCACTTTCTGGCGTTTCGCGACAAGCTGGAGCCGGCGAGCGGATTTCAGTCTGAGCAATTTCGTGAGTTGGAGTTCTTGTGCGGTCTAAAAGACGCTAAGATGCTTGCTTACCACAAGCCCACTCCGGAAGCTCATCGGCGGCTCGAACGCAGGCTGCGCGAACCATCATTACACCAGGTTTTCTTCGAAGCCTTACGGGGGATGGGAACACTTCCAGCTCCGGAGCCGGGGGCATCCGAAGCACAGGAATTCGAAACTCGATCTCGCGCTATCCTGTCCCTCTACAAAAATGAGCAACACTACCGTTACTGGATTGACGTGTGTGAGCGCCTGACGGAATTTGACGAACTAGTGGTGAGTTGGCGGTTACGGCACATTCAACTGGTCGAACGCATTATTGGAATTCGAATGGGCACGGGCGGAAGTGCCGGGGCATCCTATCTGCAGCACACGTTGGACAAGAAGTTTTTTCCTGAATTGTGGGAAGCGAGGACCTTGCTGACGGAGTAACCCCAGATTTGGAGTTGAACTTCTGTAATACTCACTCCTGCGAATGTTTAGTAGGCCCCAAACCATCACAATCATCGGCGCTGGACTTAACGGCCCGCTCCTAGGCCTCTCCTTGGCGAAGCGGGGGTTCCGGGTCGAGATCTATGAGCGGCGTCCGGACATGCGTCGCGTTCGCATCGACACTGGACGATCCATCAATCTCGCGCTGTCTACACGCGGCATTCATGCATTGCAGAAGGCTGGGCTGTGGGACTCTCTGCGCAACCTCATCATTCCCATGAAAGGACGGATGATGCATTCGATCGCTGGGGAACTAACTTTTCAGCCCTACGGCAAGGATGAAGCAGAAGTCATCAATTCGATCTCGCGCGCTGAATTGAATGTCGCGTTGATGAAGGCGGCCGAAGCCCAGGGCGTGGCCATTCACTTTGATCAGCGCTGCATCGGATTTGAATTGAACAGTGGCGCACTGCGGTTGCGCCATGAAGAGTCGCATCAAGAAACAACCCTGGAGTCCAAGGTTGTGATCGGATGCGACGGCTCGGCTTCGGCCATTCGCCACGAGATGTTGAAACTTAATCGATTCAACTTTTCTCAGCAATACCTCGATTACGGCTATAAAGAGCTCACCATTCCGTCGAAGCCCAATGGCAGCCATGCTTTAGAGAAGCATGCGCTGCACATTTGGCCTCGGGGCAGCTTCATGCTGATCGCCTTGCCCAATGTTGACGGCACCTTTGCATGTATCTTGTTTCTGCCCTTCGAGGGACCGGATAGTTTTGCCACGCTGGCCACGCACTGGGATGTAGTCAAGTTTTTCGAGGCTCGCTTTCCTGATGTAGTTCCACTGACACCACATCTCACCGATAACTACCTCACGAACCCTACTGGAACGATGGTCACGATCAAATGCTCGCCGTGGTATGTGGAAGGCAGGTCTCTTCTTCTGGGTGATGCGGCCCATGCGATTGTTCCGTTCTTCGGGCAGGGGCTGAATTGCGGCTTCGAAGACTGCACGCAGCTCTTGGAACTGCTGGACCGTTATGGCGCAGACTGGCGGCGCGTGTTTAAGGAATTCGATCAAGCGCGCAAGATCAATACCGACGCGATCGCCGATCTGGCCATCGAAAACTTTGCTGAAATGAGGGACCGGGTCGCGGATCCGCGATTTCTTTTCAGAAAGAAGGTGGAGCTGGCCCTGGAGGCGCGGCATCCCCGCCTGTTCGTGCCAAAGTATGCGATGGTGACGTTTCATCGAATTCCATACTCGGTTGCCCTTGCGCGGGGAGCGATTCAAGACCGTATCTTGACGGAAATTTGTGATCATATTGGCCGCATTGAGGATCTCGACTGGGCCAAAGCCGGACGCCTCATCACGACGCAACTTACTGCCTTGGAGCAGGTGCAGTGAATGCCATGACCTTTGAGGAAACCGAGGACTTCGCACGTGCGATGGACGCTCGTGATCCTCTGGCGATCTATCGCGAGCGTTTTTCATTTCCGCAGACGGCCGAAGGGGACGACTGCATATATTTTTGCGGCCACTCGCTTGGTCTGCAGCCAAAACGAGCAAAAGATTACATTGAGCAGGAGCTGAAGGACTGGGCGCAACTTGGAGTTGACGCCCACTTCCGAGCCCGGAACCCGTGGATGCCCTACCACCGGCTACTGACTGAACAAACGGCTATGCTCGTGGGAGCAAAGCCGGGAGAAGTCGTGGTGATGAATTCGCTCACGGTGAATCTTCACCTGATGATGGTTTCGTTTTACCGACCCACCGCAAAGCGGCACAAGATTCTGATCGAGCACGGCGCATTCCCATCGGACCGATATGCGGTTAAGTCGCAGATGCATTTTCATGGACTCGATCCTACCTCTTCGCTGATCGCATTGAAGCCGCGCCCGGGTGAGGAGTGCGTCCGCGACGAAGATGTCACATCGACCATCGAACGTGAAGGTCACTCCATCGCTCTGATTTTGTTGGGAGGAGTGAACTACGCCACGGGTCAGGCGTTTGACATGGCAGCAATTGCGCGAAGCGGGCAAGCGCGAGGGTGCGTCGTGGGCTTTGATTTAGCCCATGCCGCCGGAAACTTGCTTTTGAAACTCCACGAGTGGGGTCCGGATTTTGCGGTGTGGTGCGGTTACAAATATTTGAATGGCGGTCCCGGCTGCGCGGGAGGATGTTTTGTCCACGAGCGGCACTCGAATGCCTGGAACCTGCCGCGTTTTGCGGGGTGGTGGGGCCATGATGAACAAACGAGATTTGAAATGGACCTTGACTTCCAACCCATGGCAGGAGCTGAGGGCTGGCAGTTGAGCAACCCCCCGATTCTTGCCCTGGCTGCATTGCGCGCGTCGATGGAAATGTTTAGCGAGGCGGGCATGGAGCGCGTACGGGAGAGGAGTGTTGCACTGACGGGCTACCTGGAGTTTTTGCTTGGCCGGCACTCCTCTTCGATTTTCTCGATCATTAGCCCGCGCGAACCAGAGCGGCGTGGTGCACAACTTTCGCTACGAATCCTGCGCCACGGCCAGTCTTTGTGCGAACGACTTGCCGCACAAGGAGTAATTGCCGACTGGCGCCAACCTGACATTCTCCGGGTTGCTCCGGTGCCTCTCTATAACTCCTACTTGGATGTTTACCGATTCGCACAGCGGCTTACAGCTTCACTTTCATAGCTCATCATCGCTAAATTGGTTACAAGTGCGTTCTGGCACTCTCTGGGTTACTCCCGTAACACGGACGCTCCTCGGTCCAAACATACAATCACTACCGTGAGGCTTGTCCCGGTTCAGTACGCCAAGAAGTGGACAGCAGTGGTGTGCGCGGTCGCGTGCGTATACATCTTGGTGTCTCTGGTGGTGTCGCGGAGTTTTGGGCTCACCGCCTTTGGTGACCTGACGCAATGCGTCCTGTTGGCCTGCTGCACACTTTCCGTTCTCCCCAACGCCGCCGTTGCTCAGAAGAAGGCAAAATTCTTTTGGTTACTGATGTCGATTGGCTTCGGCATGTGGCTTTGTGCACAGGTGCTGTGGACCTATTTTGAAGTACTGGCGCGCGAGGAAGTACCTAACCCATTCGTCGGCGATGTGATCCTGTTCTTGCACATCGTTCCCATCATGGCTGCAGTGGCCGTCCGGCCTCACATCCAGCAGGACGACTTGTCAGTGCGCGGGGGACCCCTCGATTTCTTTTTGCTGCTCACCTGGTGGCTTTATCTTTATCTCTTCATCGTTATTCCGTGGCAATACGTCTACTTCATCGAAGCTGCCTACGGCCGCAGTTTCGACGTGCTTTATGCCGTCGAGCAGATGGTACTGATTCTGGCGCTAGTCTTGGTGTGGCGAAAAAGTGCGGACCCCTGGCGAGGGATCTATGCTCAGTTCTTTGGCGCCGCACTTCTTTACGGCATCGGCTCCACCCTGGCCAGTGCAGCCATAGACGCCCATCTTTACTACACCGGCAGTGTTTACGATGTTCCGCTGGTTGCTGCCATGGCATGGTTTGCCGGAGTTGGGCTGAAGGCGCGTAAAGCATTGCCGATGGAGCCGAGGGAGAATGCGACCGTTCAGGGTCAGGGCATATGGACTGCGCGCCTGGCGATGCTCGCGGTTTTCTCCACACCACTCACGGTGGCGTGGGCGGTGTTCGGCGGAAACGCGCCACAGCGGGTGCGCACGTACCGTTTGGTTCTAACAGTGGCCGTAATGATTGTGCTGGGAGCCCTGGTGTTTCTCAAGCAGCACCTGTTGGACAGAAAGTTGCTTGGCCTGCTTGACCTGTCACGACAGAATCTGGATGAAATGTGCAGTCTGAAGAACGAACTGGAGAACCAAGAACAGTCTCTGCGATGGCACAGCCTGGAACTCCAACGAAAAAACCTCGAGCTTCAGGAAATCTCGTTCACTGACCTTCTGACCGGTGTCTGGAATAGGCGTTATCTGGAAGAAATTCTCACGGCCGAGGCTGGGCAAGTATTGCGAAACTACCAGCGCAAGAACAGCCATGAAGTTCACGGCGCAGATCATCGAGATCTTGTCTTCATAATGGTGGACATGGATTTTTTTAAGGAGGTAAACGACCTCTACGGCCACCCCGCTGGCGATAGACTTTTGCAACGCGTGGGGGAACGGCTCTTGACGGTCGTGCGTAAATCGGATGTGCTGGTTCGTTGGGGCGGCGAAGAGTTCTTGATTATGACGCGTTCCTCAGACCCCTTAGGAATTCCCGCCTTTTGCAGCCGCATTCTCGAAGTATTGGCCTCGCAGCCATTCGACCTCGGGCACGGGATCGGGGTACGAAAAACTTGCTCGATCGGCTGGACACCTTACCCATGGAGCCGTGATGCGTTCGAGGCCATTTGCGCGGAGGAAGTGATTGAACTGGCAGACTGGGCTCTTTACCGCGCCAAGGCATGGGGAAGAAATCAGGCCGTCGGTGTTCTACCCGCGGAAGGGGCGGCGCTGACCGAGGCTTTCGATTTGCGAGCGCTTCAAAATGAGCATAGCAGCTTAATTCGGATCGTGAAAACCGACTGCCCCCAACACAACTACAGTCGAAGTGGTGCAGCGCATGCCTCGGCGCCAGTCGAGGACCGCTAAATTCTTGATTGCCACCTGGGTCAGAAAGTGTTCGGCGAAAACAAGCGCTTGCAACGCTCTGCTTGACCCGAACGAGCAGCGTTGAATACAGTGAAAGACCGAGTTCAACGAAACTCCACCTCAAGGACGAGGCACACCCGACGATGAACGCCAAGAACCCCTCCCGCAAGATGGCCCTTCGCCAGAAGGCCCAGTTGATGTCCGCATCTGAAATTGAACGGACACTGGTACGGTTGGCATACGAGATCGTGGAAAAAAATGGTGGCGTGGATGCGCTTGGATTGGTCGGTATCCGCCGTCGCGGCGTGCCGATAGCTGAGCGACTTGGCAAGATTGTCGCACGCATTGAGAACGCGAAGGTTCCTGTGGGTACGCTGGACATTACCTTCTATCGCGATGACCTCTCGACGCTGGGCCCCAAACCCGTGGTGCTGGAAAAAGAGATTGGTTTTTCGATCGAAGACAAGAACATTGTTCTGGTAGATGATGTTCTGTTTACCGGCCGTACGACGAGGGCAGCGATGGATGCTCTTTTTTCCCAAGGCAGGCCGCGAAAGGTTCAACTGTGTGTGCTCATTGATCGCGGCCATCGCGAGCTCCCAGTCGAGGCCAGCTTCGTGGGACGCCACGTTCAGACCACCGTCAACGAAGTGATTGAGGTGAAATTGACCGAAGTTGATAATACTGACAAGGTCCTTCTGATGGAGAAGTAGGCCGTTCGCGGCGAACCATCACGAAGAAAGAAAATCAGAGGACGGCAGACAAGACCCGTCGTCCTCTTGCTGGATTCCAGGATCCTACGCCAACCTGGTGCAGACTGCCTTAGTTTGAGTGTAGAGCTGTAGGGCATCGTGCCCCATCTCGCGGCCCCATCCGGACTGTTTGTATCCTCCAAATGGCAGAGCCGCGTCGAAGATGTTGTAACAGTTAATCCAGACAGTGCCAGCCCGGAGATGCTCGGCCATACGATGGGCCTTGCTGATGTCGCGCGTCCAAACGGCAGCAGCCAAACCGTAGTCGCTGTCGTTCGAACGAAGGACAATTTCCTCCGGGTCCTCAAAAGGCATGGCGGTCACGACCGGCCCGAAGATTTCCTCCTGAACAACCTTCATGTCTTCGCGGGTGTTCACGAGCACGGTCGGTTCGACAAAGTACCCCTTATCCGCCGCCTTGTGGCCGCCGCTTAAAGCGGTAGCGCCCTGGGAGAATCCGGACTCCAGATAGCTGCACACGCGGCTCAATTGCTCTTCTGAAACCAGTGGCCCCATCTGCGTTTCCGGATCAAGGCCGGAACCTACTTTGATTTTCTTGGCCTGTTCGGCCACACCTTCGACGACCCGGTCGAAAATCGGCTTTTCGACGTAGAGACGCGATCCAGCGCAGCAGCACTGGCCATGATTGAAGAAAATTGCGCTTGCGGAACCGGGAATGGCGGCGTCCAGATCGGCATCCTTGAACACCACGTTCGGGGACTTGCCGCCCAGTTCAAGCGAAACTTTCTTCAGGTTTCCAGTAGCCGCATGGACAATTAACTTGCCGACTTCGGTCGAACCGGTGAACGCGATTTTGTCCACGTCGGGATGAGCGGCCAGCGCAGCTCCTGCGGTCTCGCCATACCCCGGAACAATGTTCACCACACCGTCGGGAAACCCAGCCTCCATGATCAGTTCGCCGAGACGCAAGGCGGAAAGCGGTGTTTGCTCTGCCGGCTTGAGCACGACGGTGCACCCCGTTGCCAGCGCCGGGCCCAGTTTCCAAGCCGCCATAAGCAGCGGGAAATTCCAGGGAATAATTTGTCCCACTACTCCGACAGGCTCCTTTAGCGTATAGGCCAAATACTTGGCGCCCGGCGTATAAGGAACCGAAATCGGAATGGTGTTGCCCTCGATTTTGGTCGCCCACCCAGCCATGTAGCGAAACAAATCGACAGCCAAGGGAACATCTGCGGCCTTCGCGATAGTGAGAGGCTTGCCATTGTCGAGCGACTCGAGGTAGGCAAACTCCTCGATATTTTTGTCCAGCAGATCAGCAAGTTTCCAAACCAGCCGTCCACGTTCGGACGCAGTCATGCGGCGCCACGGGCCCTGGTCGAAGGCCTTGCGCGCGGCCTTAACAGCCTGATTAATATCTTCGCGATCGCCTTCCGCCACTTGTGCCAGAACTTCTCCTGTCGCAGGGTTGTAGCTAGGAAAATTCTTGCCGGAAGCGGCATTCACCCACTTGCCGTTGATCAACATTTTTCGGGGTTTCTCGATGTAATCCGCGACCCGCGGATCTATTTGAAACGGGGAAATTGCGATGCCCATACCGTCCTCCTTGAATCGGGGAAAGTTGCTTGGCGTGCAAACCTGTGACGAGCGTGAATGACCGAACTATGCTAGCCCCAGGCCTGGACAAAAGCAACCGTCCTCATCCAGCTGATCCAGCTGCATCCAGCTGGCTCCCATCGGCGGTTCGTCGCATAATGCTGAGTGTGCAAGCGACCCTGAGACCACGAATTAAGATTTGCTGTATTTCAACCGTGGATGAAGCCATGCTGGCAATTCAATGCGGAGCTTCTGCAGTGGGACTGGTCTCCGCCATGCCCAGCGGCCCGGGAGTGATTTCGGAGGAACAAATCGCGAACATCGCAGCCCGCGTGCCGCCGCCGATTGGGTCGTTTCTTCTAACCTCTCTGCAAGAGACCGAAGCCATTATTGCGCAGCAGCGACGCTGCGGAACGAACGCTATCCAAATCGTGGATCGTCTGGTGCGAGGCTCCTACGCGGACCTGCGCCGGGCACTTCCTGGAATTTCGATGGTTCAGGTTGTTCATGTGACTGGTCCGGAATCTGTGGAAGAGGCAGCTGAAGTCGCGCCGTACGTTGACGCCATTCTGGTCGATTCTGGGAATCCGAAGCTGGCCAAGAAAGAGCTTGGCGGAACCGGACGCAAACACAACTGGGCTTTGAGTCGGCAGATTCGTGAGCTCATCGGCGTTCCACTTTTTCTCGCGGGCGGCCTGAATCCCGAGAACGTCGCTCAGGCGGCTGATGAAGTCGGCGCTTTCGGACTCGATATCTGCAATGGTGTGCGCACGAGTGGAAGGTTAGACGCAGAAAAGCTGCGCACTCTATTCACGAACGTCGCCGGCTTGCAGAAATCTGTTCGATCTGCGAATGAGGCGCTCCAAGAACAATCCTAGCCTGCTTGCCGTAGTTCGCGGACGATGGCCACACCGCTGCTCATAACCGCGTGGCCTCGGCGGCAATCATGGCCAGGGCGTCGTGTACCGAGCGAATACCGACGGTGGCTTCAATGCCGATGTTTGGCCCACGGTAGGGAGCCCTTTTTCAGCCATAGAGGCTGAATCTTACAACGCGGGCGTGCAGGCTGACGACTCGAGTAGCCTCTCTCAAATACTTCTTACAAAAAGCGCCGCCGTCAGTGGCAAGGGTTTACAATGGCGCACGATTTGTCCATCCCGTCCGATCTTTTTGGCTTATGCAGAAACAAACTGTTCCAGCCACCATGCGAGAGGAGCTGTTGCGATCCGCGCGCAAAGCCATGAAGAACGCCTACGCGCCTTACTCGAAATTCCGGGTCGGGGCGGCAATCCTTACGGCGTCAGGCGAGATCTTCGTCGGATGTAACGTGGAGAACGCCTCCTACGGCATGACGAACTGCGCCGAGCGCACCGCGATTTTTGCGGCTGTCGCGCAACTTGGACCCAAGATCGAAATTCGCGCGGTAGCTGTGACCAATGACCACGGAGTTCCGTGCTCGCCGTGCGGCGCGTGCCGTCAGGTGATCCACGAGTTCGGGCCGGACGCCATGGTGTTTTTTCAAGGCAAAAACGGCCCGCAGCAGGCCCCCATTACCGATCTTCTGCCGGAAGGATTCCGCTTACAGTGAGCCAGCCGCCGAATTCTCCTCCGACATCGTACCGTGCCGTTGACCTGATCCGTAAGAAGCGGGATAACGGCGAGTTGTCAGCAGCCGAGATTGAGTTTTTTGTGGCAGCTTATACTCGCGCCGAGATTCCTGATTATCAGGTCGCGGCCTGGCTGATGGCAGTCGTCTTGCGTGGCATGTCCCGCGCCGAAACGGCCGCGCTGACTGATGCTATGCTGCGCTCGGGCGAAGTGCTGGATCTTTCTTCTCTTCCCGCAAGAAAGGTGGACAAGCACTCGACGGGCGGCGTTGGCGACAAAACCTCCTTGATATTGGCGCCGTTGGCGGCCGCTGCGGGCCTCGTCGTTCCCATGATCAGCGGTCGCGGTCTTGGACACACCGGAGGTACGCTGGACAAGCTCGAAGCCATTCCCGGCTTCAATGTGAATCTTTCGGTGGAACGATTCCGCCATGTGCTCGAAGCATGCGGATGCGCCATGGTCGGGCAGACGGCTGAAATCGCCCCCGCCGATCGCAAACTTTATGCTCTGCGCGATGTCACAAGCACAGTGGAGAGCCCGTACCTGATTTGCGCTTCTATCATGAGCAAGAAGCTAGCCGAAGGCGTCGACGCGCTGGTGCTTGACGTAAAGACTGGCTCTGGCGCCTTCATGAAGAACGAAGAGGATGCGGTTTTTCTCGCCGAGCTCATGGTCGAAACCGGGGAACGTATGGACAAGAAGATGGTCGCCCTCATCACGGATATGGATCAGCCCCTTGGCAATATGGTTGGCAATGCGCTAGAGGTTGTCGAGGTTATTGAAGTTTTGCGCGGCGGCGGACCAGACGATTTACAACAATTGTGCTTGGAACTCGCTGGATGGATGCTGTATTTGGGTAATGTTTCGACGACCGCCGCGGCCGGAAAACAACGGGCAGCAGAATTGCTTTCTTCGGGCAAGGCGCTGGAGAAATTCGGGCAGATGGTGGAGATGCAGGGAGGCGATCTGCGAACTCTGGATGATCCAAAGCGGCTGCCGCAGGCGCAACACACGATGAAGGTGCCCAGTGCGCGAGGAGGATATTTGACATCGCTGCGCTGCGAGCAGTTCGGCACGGCTTGCGTCATTCTGGGCGGGGGACGCGAGCGCAAAGAAGACTCCGTGGACCCGGCCGTGGGAATCGTTCTGCACAAGAAGGTCGGTGATCGGGTTGCGGCAGGAGAGGTGTTGGCCACCATCCACTACAATTCCGAGGCCCGCGCGGCGCGCGCGGAGCAGCTTTTGCAAGAGAGCTACCGGATTACCGAGAGCCCGTCAGCAGAGAAACGGCTGCTCATCCATCGCGTGATCGCGAAACCTGGAGAAAATAACTGAATGGGACGCTTCACGGGAATTCTCGGGCTTGTGACTATGCTAGGACTAGCCTATGCCTTCTCCACCAACCGCCATGCCATACGCTTGAAAACAGTTGCCTGGGGTCTGGGATTGCAATTCGTGTTCGCGGTATTCGTGTTGCGGATCGATGCGGGGCGTCAGGCCTTCCAGAAAGCCGGCGAGGTGGTGAACCGTCTCCTGAGTTACGCCTTTGCCGGATCGCAGTTCGTGTTTGGCGAACTGGGCAAACAGGGTTCGCACCTGGGATTCTATTTCGCGTTTCAGGTGCTCCCGACGATCATTTTTATTGCCGCATTCTTTGCGGTGCTCTACCACTACGGGATCATGCAGTTCATCATCAAGATCGCAGCCTGGGTGATGACACGGGTCATGGGTGCCAGCGGCGCTGAATCGCTCAACGTCGCCGCCAGCATCTTTATGGGCCAGACGGAAGCTCCCCTGACCATTCGCCCATTCCTGCCCGATCTGACCCGTTCCGAACTTATGACCGTTATGACCAGCGGTATGGCGCATGTGTCGGGCGGAATCATGGCTGCCTATATCGCGTTTGGCATCGAACCCAAACATCTGCTTAGCGCGGTGATTATGACTGCGCCGGGCACGCTGCTGATGGCGAAGATGCTTGTTCCCGAGACCGAGAAACCAAAAACCGCCGGGCGCGTCGTCATGAGCGAGGAGGAAGAAAAAACAGAGAAAGAAGAGAATCTACTCGGCGCCGTCGCGCGTGGCACAACCGCCGGCTTGCACTTGGCGCTGAACGTCGCCGCGATGCTGATTTCTTTTCTCGCCCTGATTGCGCTCACCAATGGCGTCATGGGCGGAATCCACAACTGGCTGGGTAGCCATGGCATCCTCTGGTTTCCGGAAAGCTTGGAGAAGATTTTCGGAGTCTTGTTCGCACCGGTGGCATGGGTCATCGGTATTCCATGGCACGACTGTCCGATTGTCGGCAACCTGCTCGGCACACGCATGGTGCTGAACGAACTGGTGGCATTTTCGATGTTGGGGCCACAACGGGCGGTGCTCGATCCGCGGTCATTCACAATCGCGACCTTCGCGCTTTGTGGATTTGCTAACCTGAGCTCGATCGGAATCCAGATCGGCGGCATTGGCGCCCTGGCGCCAAACAAGAAAGGCGAACTCGCCCGGCTCGGCATTCGCGCCATGCTAGCTGGCACAATGGCAAACCTGATGTCAGCTTCGATTGCAGGGATGCTGTTATAACGACTTTCGATCGGGTGTGGACTTCAATAATTTATTGGACTTTGCCGATGCCCTCTAGCAGTCGCGCAGCTTTCCTCTTTTCTGCCATTGCTTGAGCAGGACGACCGGTAAGGGTATAGATTTCGGCCATACGCCCGTGAGGCTCTGGATCTTGAGGGTGTAGCTTTTCGGCTTCCTCGAAATAACGAAGTGAAGCGGAATATTGACGGGCTGCCTGGCTCTTCCGCGCCAGCTCGAGGGTGGCGATGTAGAGCAGGTCCACCGTATCCGACTCCTGCGGGTTGAGTTGGTGTGCGTGGCGGAGCGCCTGATACGCGGCAAGGTCCTCACCCAGCTTTGACAGCACAGCTCCGTAAAGGGCGTTCAGTTGAAATAAGTCAGGCCATCGGTGGATGGCATTGGCCAAGGGCCTGCTCGCTTCTTCGAACCGGTTGAGCTGGTAATAGGTCAGCGCGAGATTGTATTGCATCTGGGGCGATTCCGGGGCCAACTCCGCGGCTCGACGCAAGGGCTTCAGCGCTGCTTCCAAGTCACCATGCTGGCCATAGATCGTCCCCAGCGCCGTCAATTTTTCGGCGTTGTCGGGATCATACAACTGTTCGCAAATCGTGCGCGCCTCCTCACGGGGACCCTGGTCCAGCTTTTGCCCGCATTCAACCCTCAGCCTGCTTTCGTTGTCGTCGCGTCGGCGAAGCTCCTCGGAAAGCTCTAAGGCCTTCTTCGCTTCCTCCTCGTGCCCTTGTTTGCGATACACAAGGCCCAGCTGATACGGGATGCGAGCGTCTCGCGGATTGAGCTGAGCAGCCTCCTTCAGCCACTTCTCAGCGGCGGTTAGATCACCCTGTTTGAAGTAAGCAAACCCAAGATAGTAAGCGGTGTCGGGAAAGGGCGGCTTGACGACCGCCTCGTTCAAATTCCTAATAGCCTTTTCAAAAGCGCGGTTTTCCAAGTCTAACCTGCCCAAGTAATACAAGACGTTGGGATGCTCTCCCACTTCACGCTGCACGATTTCAAACTCCCGGCGCGCCTCATCTGATTTATGTTGTTCGAAGAGCGCAACCGCCAAGGGAAATCGTGCCCGCAGAACCAGCTTGGGGTCGATCTCCAGGGCAGCGCGAAATTCGCTGACGGCCACGTCATACCGATCCAGCTTCAAGGCGTCATAACCCTTGCCAAGGTGGGCTTCTGGCGTCTCCCCGCTGGTGGAGTTCGCCCCGGGGACTTCCTGAGATGCGGCCTGAGGCGCGGCCCTGCCCGGCCCTGGGAACAATAGTGTCAGCGCGGCGGTCAACACCACAATTCGTTCCCCGATCTCGCGCCGATAAGCTGGCAGGCGCTCTGAGGTCTGGTTCATATCACAGCCGATCCGCCGCTTTGGCGATGAGAGCGCCCGCCACTTGCTTGAGGTCGGTCACTTCTTGCGCGGTTGCGGTGCTCACGTAATCGCTCACCAACTTCTCACAGCGAACGCGGACCTGATCGTAAGCCGCCGAGTCCTGACCCCGAACGGCGAACACCTCCTTAAGCCAATGTTTACCGTACCCGGCGTGAATGGTTTCGTCCGCCCAATCGAAGTCCATATCGTGCTCGCTTAGGGCGTCGCCGTAGGCGTGGAAGAGTTGCGCGCGAGCCGGTTTGTGCCGGATGTTTTTGGTTTCAAAAAAGTAGAGCATCCCCAGGAGGTAGATCGGTTCTTCGCTCGACGCGCTCTCATAGATGTAAGTACCCAGAGGGATCTCGGCCGGCTTAAGCCCCCACGCCATCAGGCGTTCATAACCCATCCGGCAGTGGCGCGATTCGTCATAGGTCCAGCGAGCAGAATTGTGGATCCACTCCCACGGCAGAATATCGGCGAAGGCGCTCAAAATCACGCCGCCAGCCTCGATCGCCCAAACCTCATTGAGGTGGCTGATGGCCGAGCGTAGTCGCAGTTGCATTCCTTCGCCGTAGGGATAGGTGCGATCCACTACGTCCGGCCAGTAGAAGCGGCAAGGCCAAAAACGCGGGTCTCTGGCCGGCCGGTGGGGAATGGCGTAGCTCTTTGACCCCGGTAACGAGTGCTCGCCAGCCGACGGGGGGCATGGCCCCACTCCCACGCCGCCCAGATGGGAAAGCCGATCCGCGACCGCTTGCGTCCAGGCGAGCGCGTATTCGCGCAACTCGGGATTTCCGGAGAGCGCGGACTCCGCCCATGACTCGAAAGCGCCGATCTGTTCCACCTTTTCAGTAAGCGCCAGAGAAAGAAACCGGTGAGTGGGACCATCCGCTATTGAATCCGAATCATGGAGATATGCCCGGTAGGAATCGCGAAGCGCCGGCAGAAGGATCTTTCCTATACTTAGCAGGAATGCCGGAACCGAAGGTGAGTTCCTAACACCGCTGAAAAGCTCAATCAGCGCCTGATCTGCTCCTTCCTCATCCAACAGACGGCTCGGGAAACGAAGCTCGAACACCCGATTCCGCAGGGCATGAGCCGTTTCTGCGTTTTGCCAAATAAAACGAGCCAGACCCGTTTTGATTTCGAGAGGTGCGATGGCGGGGATCCACGCCGCCTGGCTCATCAGTAGCGCACGCTCGCAAAAGAAAAAGCGCTTGAGAAATTGTGCGGTATCAACCCGCATCCAGCGTGCCCGAGGCTGCGGGCTCAACAAATACTCGGAAACCTGTGACATGGTTGCCTTTGCTCAGATGTGAAACGCACCGGCCTGAGTCGAGCTTGACTCTCACAATTCTACGATGGGCGAGGAAAAACCCACCAGCAGCTCGAAATGAACGAGGCCAGTCATCCTTCAGTGCCGGATGGGGGTTGCATTCGTGGCAATGCACAACCATTTGCCAGCTTTATTAACCCAGGTATCAACAAAGCGCTCCCGCCGCACGTAGGGCTTCCCCGATTCGACTCCCTTGGCTCGGAATACTCCGGTTGCGATGGCTGTAGTTCCGAACACGTGCACACTCATCGACTGGGGCGCGACCTGCTGGTCCTGGGACTTCGCTGGCTGCACGCTGGCGAGAAATTCTGCTTTGGTCTGAATAGAGCCGTCATCGTTAATCAGCACGATCTGATCGTCGAGGATTTCCCTCAATGCTCGCGTGTCTCCCAGCTTGTATGCTTGGTTCCACGCTTTCTCCAACGCAATGATTTTCGATTGAATGCCAGAATTTGTATCGTTTTGCGCTGAAACGAGCAAGGACGGCGCGCATAGCAAAGCCAGCAACAACCCACTGGTCATTCTCATGGTGCAGCTCCTCTTGCGCAGTATATGGGAATCGGCCCTTCACAGCTCGTCAAGCAAGCATTGGTGAACAGTCCTGGCTCCGGACCCTACGCTGGGAATCTAAGTCCTGCCCGCCGGATCCGCCAAAAACCAATTCGGAGGCGTCAGCCCGTGTTGCCGGTAAAACAGCAGGACTTTCTCGCGGTGTGGCAAAGAAGGAATGACGCCTTCCTTTGTAACTGCCAGCGCGCCAGTGGCTACGGCGAACTGCACAGCGGCCTCGAGATTCGCGCCGCTAGCGAGTGCCACGGCTAGACCGGCATTGAAGGCATCGCCTGCGCCGGTGGTGTCCAGCGCTGATACTCGCACGGCGGGGATATGGGTTGAGGAGGACGCGCCTACGATCAGCGCACCCTTTTCGCCCAGCGTCATGACCACCCGTTTTATGCCGGTCCGAATCAATTCGCGGGCAACAGCTTCCGGCTCGCTGGGCGCGTCCGGTCTTCGACCGGTGAGCACTCTGGCTTCAACTTCATTGGGCGTGAGAACATCTACCATCTGCAAGACGGAGGAAGGTAAAGGCCGGACAGGTGCAGGGTTCAGAATCGTCATCGCGCCACACCCGCGTCCGCGCAACAAGGCCGCTTCGGCCGCTACGACGGGAATTTCAAGCTGGGTGAGCACCACCTGGGGTGAATTAAATGCCGCATCGCATTGGGAGATGTCGGCGGCGGTCAAGAACTCATTTGCTCCCGGATCAATCGTGATGCAATTGTGACCGTTGGCAGCCTCGACGATAATAAATCCCACGCCGGTGGGGGCGTTGGCGGTTTGTGTGACATGGGAAACATCAATACCCTCGTCGCGATAAAGCCCCAGCGCCATTTCGCCGAAAGCATCCTTTCCGATTTTGGCGACGAAACTGACGTTCGCGCCGAGCCTGGCACAGCCCACGGCCTGATTAGAGCCCTTCCCGCCATAGTCCACGCGATAACCAGTTGCCAAGAGCGTCTCGCCGGCGCTCGGGAGGCAGGGAACTTTCATGGTCAGGCCGGCTGCGTAACTGCCCACGACGGTAATGCGAGGAACGCTCAACGGCGGAGTCTCCTGAGTATGGGAGTGACGGTTGAGACCCGTAAGCCTACCACATGGCCGAATTATTCCGGATCCACCAACCGGATCCGCCAACCTTGACCGGCTCTGGTGTGACTGCTAGATTTCAGCTCTACACGTAGATATCTGGGGGGCATTGGTCTGAGTCGGGCAAAGAAGACGCGGCATTTGGTCGATCTTCGCCCCCGCGAACTTGATCCAGTCGATCCCAGTCGGCGTGACTTTGTCGTCCGCTGTTGCCAGGGAGCATCGGGGGCGCTAGTATCCACAGGCCTTCGCGCTCTCGGCTTTCCTTCGCTTTCGACTCTCGATTCTCGAAACACGGTCTCATCCGACGGTCACTTCCACTTACACCCTCACTATCGAGCCCAGACGCCACTCGACTCGACGCTTCTCAAAACGCAGGCAGGTCTCGACAATTTCGTCACCGAAAAATATCACGACCAGATCGCCGCAATTCTCGCGAAATGGAGCTCTGGCCTGTTGCGATCTCCGCAGGAAGTACAGGAGTTTGAAAAGGCTCTCACTTCGGATTTCTCGGCGTCGTCGCTCCGGCCAATCGAATCGCGGCTGCTGCGTTCTGGCCCTTCGCTTGAGATCCGTAAAAACAAGTTCACACGGCAGATTATTCTGAGAAGCGAAGCCTTTCTCCAGGAACTGCGATCCGCCCTGAGTCCCTTTTCGAAGATTGTGACCGCTGAACTCCAAGTAACCGCCATTGAGGTCGCGAGTATTGGCGCGGGCCTTGTGACCCCATCGGCCCCTCGTGCTCCCAACCGGCTGAAGACTAGCGTCCGATACGACTTGGTGGGCTCAGGGCACAATTTCTACCGCGAGCAGCGCGTGGGGAATTGGGAACTGGAGTGGGAAGCGTCAACATCATCATCGCTTCCTTCGGCAAGTGAATTCCGCCTGCGGCGTTGGCAGGCTCTGGATGAGACACAAACCCGATCGGCAGGACCCGTTTTCGTGGACATCACGACGGCTGCATTCAGCGGTAATCCGTCTTACTCTTCCCAGTTGCTCCGGGGAGCTGACTACTGGCGGACGGTTCTCGACGGCGCGTGCGGCGTTGACGTTTATGGACACAACGGAGTTTCGGTCGGAGACATCGACGATGATGGATTCGACGATCTCTATGTGTGCCAGCCAGCCGGCCTTCCCAACCGGCTCTACCGAAACCGGGGAGACGGAACATTCGAGGACATCACGGAGGCATCCGGACTCGGGATCCTGGAGAATACAGCCTGCGCACTTTTTGCGGATATCGACAACGACGGCCGCCAGGATGTGATCGTCGTGCGCGCGAACGGTCCTCTGCTTTTTCTAAATGACGGTGGTGGCAAGTTCCGCCCAAAGCCCGACGCATTTCAGTTCGCCACCCCTCCGCAAGGGACTTTCACGGGCGCCGCCGCGGCGGATTACGATCGCGACGGATGGCTGGATATCTACTTCTGCCTCTACCTCTATTACCAGGGCACGGATCAGTACAAATACCCCTCCCCTTACCATGATGCCGAGAACGGTCCTCCTAACTTCATGATGCGCAATAATCGGGACGGGACCTTCCGCGATGTCACTGCGCAGACGGGCCTCAACAAAAACAACACCCGCTACAGTTTTTGCTGCGGTTGGAACGACTACAACCGCGACGGCTGGCCCGATCTTTATGTAGTGAACGACTTCGGGCGGAAGAACCTCTACCGCAACAACCGCGACGGAACTTTTACCGACGTTGCTTCGCAAGCCGGCGTTGAGGATGTGGGCGCTGGGATGGCTGTCTGCTGGTTCGATTATGACAATGACGGAATCGAGGATCTCTACGTCGCTAACATGTGGACCACGGCCGGGAAGCGTATCTCGACGCAGGAAATCTTTCAGAAGAATACGCCGGAGCAAATACGAGCGCTGTATCGCAAACACGCCATGGGCAATTCTTTATTTCGTAATAAGGGCGATGGCGCTTTTCTGGATGCAACCGCTTCCGCTGGAGTTGAAATGGGCCGCTGGTCGTGGTCGAGCGACGCATGGGACTTTGACCACGACGGCTTCCCCGATCTCTACATCGCGAATGGCATGGTCTCTGGACCGATGCGCCCAACCCGAGAGGAAGATCTGAACAGTTTTTTTTGGCGGCAGGTGGTTGCCAACTCCCCCGCGGAAGCCAAGCCTTCTCCCGATTATGAGCGGGGATGGGCGGCCATCAATGAACTCGTCCGCTCCGACGGCACGTGGAGCGGATTTGAACGGAACGTCTTCTACGCCAACAATAGGGATGGGACTTTTTCCGATGTTTCCGGAGTGGTGGGCTTGGACTTTCTCGAGGACGGTAGAGCCTTCGCCCTCGCCGATTTCGATGGGGATGGACGACTGGAAGTATTCCTGAAAAATCGTAATGGTCCGCAATTGCGGCTTTTGAAGAACGTCATCACGGACCTGCCGCCTTCGATCGCTTTCCGTCTTCGCGGCAACAAGAGTAATCGTGATGCGATCGGTGCCTCGATTACGGTGGAAACTGAAAAAGGCCGGCAGACACGCGCTCTCCGGGCGGGGTCGGGCTTTCTTTCGCAGCACAGCAAAGAAGTATTCTTCGGCTTAGCTGACGCCAAAGGTCCGGTGAAGGCGTCCATCCGCTGGCCGAGCGGGTTGGTGCAGGAACTCCATCAGCTTCCGCTCAACCATAGAGTGCGGGTTGAAGAGGGTTTTGAACCGTCTCGAATTGAGGCCTTCAAGGCTAACACCGTGCCCTTCTCCAAGGCCGTTGCACAACGAGACGAGCCACTCGCGGAGAGGGTCGAAACCTGGCTGCTCGCTCCCGTGGCCGCGCCGGATTTTTCTCTTCCTGATTTGACAGGGCAAGCTCGGACTCTGTCTGCACTGCTTGGCAAGGCCGTGTTGCTTAGTTTCTGGGTTAGTGGGTCAGCGAGTTGCGAAGAAGACTTGAAGGTCTTCAACGCGCTCCACTCGCGGTGGGCAAGCCAAGGCCTTCAACTACTCGCCGTGAACCTCGATCGTCTTGGAGAGGGTGATTCTGACGTCGCCGAAAAACTTCTAGCCCTGGCGCGAGAGCGCCGCCTCGCATTCCCCATCCTTCGCGGGACGGATGACGTGGCCGGCATTTACAACATTCTCTATCGCTACTTGTTTGACCGGCACCGTGACCTCAGCCTTCCAAGCTCCTTCCTGATCAGTGGCAAGGGCGACATCGTCAAGCTCTATCAAGGGCCCATAGATCCGGAGCACTTTGGACGAGACTTGCGGAACATACCCGAAACCGACGCGGAACGGCTGGCCAAGGCGCTACCATTTCCCGGCGTGATCGATGCACAGGAGTTTCGGCGCAACTATCTGTCATACGGAGCGGCCTTCTTTCAGCGCGAATATCTCGATCAAGCTGAAGCGTCTTTCCGGCTTGCGCTTCGCGACGATCCCTCGAGCGCCGAGGCTCTCTACGGCTTGGGAAGCGTCTACTTGAAACAACAGAAGACTGGCGAAGCGCGGGAGAGTTTTGAACGCACGATCAAACTTCATGCCAGTTATCCCGACACTGTTCCCAACGCCTGGAACAATCTCGGTCTTTTGGCAACCCAGGAAGGGCGGATGGCTGACGCAATTCCGTACTTTCAAGAAGCACTCAAGCTGAACCACGATCACCTGATCGCCCTCGAAAACCTGGGGAATGCTTACCGCCAGGAGAAGCGATGGGATGAAGCTCGCGGAGCGCTGACGCGGGCCGTGAAAGTCAACCCCCAAGATCCCGAGGCGAACTACAGCTTGGGGATGGTCTTTGCGCAACTCGACGATGCCGAGCGTGCTTTCGAATACTTGCGGAGAGCCTTAGACTCCCGTCCCGCGTATCCAGAAGCTCTCAACAATCTCGGGGTGCTTTACCTGCGCACTCGGCGGCGGGATGAAGCGGTCGCAAGGTTTGAAGAATGCATCCGCGTCGCTCCCGCCTTTGATCAGTCTTACCTGAACCTGGCGCGGGTGTACGCGCTGGAGGGCGCGCCGGAGAAGGCTCGGGCCGTGCTGCAGAAACTGCTCCAGCAGCATCCCGACCACGCCCAGGCCCGGAAAGCACTCGAGCAACTGCCACCATAACGGTCAGGCTTACCGGGCCGTGGGCAGCGTACTCGCTCCCGGTGCGCTAAGGCGTGCTGCTGTGAGTTTGTGGCGTGGGTCCAGTCAGCAGGTCCACAAACATCTTGTAAAACTTCCCCGTGTCGAGATCCATCTGTATCTCGACAGACTGAACCTCGAGTTTGGGTCTGTCCCGGTCCGTCCAGGTGAGAGTGTTGCCGTAGCCGGCACCTCGGTGGAGTTCCACATCCATGAAGCGCGTTTCTTTTTTCGTAATCAAACCCGGATCGAGCCACGCCGCCGCTGCCAGTTCATCCCACAAATAGTTGTATTCGCCATGCAGTCGCGCATAAGTGCCGACGTAGCGTGCCGCCGGCGAGTCGCCCGCCTTGATTCGGTTGATCAGCTCAATAGTCATTCGCGTCTTCACCGAAATATCCACCGGCGTGCAGACAATTTTCTTCCACGGGGCCCGCAGCACAATGTGCGCTGCTTCCGGATCGAACCACAGATTGAATTCGCGACGCGGAGTGTTGATGAATTCCGGATCAGTGGTCTCTGGGTTCAGGCTGGCACCCATGAACACCAATTCTTTGACCAGTTTTGGGAATTCGGGATCGATGGAGATGGCAAGGGCCAGGTTCGTCATTGGGCCGCCTGCATAAATCGTTACCTGGTTCGGAAATCTCCGGACCATCCTCAGCAGAAAGTGCGCGGCATCCTCGTCGATCGGTTTGGTGCTAGGCTTTCCTTCGGGCATATCTCCCAGCTGGTCCGGCGGATGATATAAGCGCGGCGTCCAGGCCCCCAGCCATGCAAAAGAGCCATACTGTTGCTCCCAAAGCTCTGTCTCCTCCTTTCTCCTCACCAACGGATATTCCGCGCCCTGCACAACTGGAATGTCGGTCCGCCCGATGATCTCGAGCATGCGCAAGGTGTGCGCCACCTCCGCTTTGAGCCACTGATCGCCAGTCACCACCGTTATGCCTAAGACTTCCGTTTGCGGAGATTGAATCAGCAGCAATGTGGACTGCAGGTCAGTTCCGGTGGGCCCGGCTGCGTCCTGATCGATGATGATCTTTCGCTTGTCTTGCCCCCAGGACATGAGGCATGTCGTCAGCAGTACGGCCGTCCACAGCCAGAGCTGGCTAATTGTCATCGTTCGCCTCAAGGTTAGAGATCTTATTGAAAAACGTCGCCTACCGTCATTCCGAGGAGCCAGGGCAACGAGGAATCCCTACCCCCGACAAATATGCTAGCGGTAGAGATGCCTCGACGGCGACCGCGGTTTGCGAAGTGAAGCTCGGTCTTCGCTCAGCATGACAGAAAAACCTGGCTACTGCTTTCCCGATAAGCGGCCAATCAGCAGGTCGAAGAATCTTGCGGAATCCACGTCCGCGGCCACGTTGGAATTGGGCACAAATTTATCGCGCAAGACCGGAGAGGTTCTAGTACTGCCAAGCGTGGGCGCCGATCCGCGAATCGGCATGGTCACTCCCACTTGTGTCTCCATCCCCGTGCGCCGCCGTAAATCGCCGGCGTTGGGACTATAGCCCAAGGTTTCGCCCGCGGTCAGTTCGCCTACAGTTTCGACATCGACGTAATACTGTTTCCATTTCAGCAGCGATGGATCGAGAAATCCCGCTACGGCGAGCGAGTCGTGCATATTCGGTCCCACGAGAAATCCCTGCTCGCGGTTGTGGTTGATCGCTTTGCGCGCGATCTTCGCCGCTGCCTGGCTGACGGGGTTTTGCGCGGCCTCGAGCAGGCGCACGTGGTCTTCCGTCAGAGATGTCTTGCGCGTGACGTCCAGACCGACCATCGTGATGGGAATGCCGGATTGAAACACAATGCGCGCCGCCTCCGGGTCCACGTAAACATTGAACTCCGCCGCGGGCGTGATGTTCCCTCCTGAGAGAGACCCGCCCATCATGACCAGGCTCTTTACCATCGCGGCAAGCTCCGGATCTGCATTCAATGCGGTGGCGACATTGGTGAGCGGTCCTATGGTGATCAATGTCACTTCACTGGGACACTTCCGAACTAATTGTTGAATGAATCGTGCCGCCGGTTCCGCGATAGGTCTGATTTTCGGTTCCGGAAAGACCGCGCCGCCCAGTCCGTTCTCGCCATGCGCGTAAGCGGCCGTCACCAAACGGCGCACCAGAGGCGCCTTAGCGCCCGCCGCTACGGGAATGTCCGTGCGGCCGGCGATTTCGACCATTCGCAAGGCATTGGGCAGCGTCAGCTCCAGCGGCACATTTCCGGCGACTGCCGTGATGCCTTCGATCTTCAACTCCGGCGAGCGCATGGCGAGCAGCAATGCTAGAGCGTCGTCCACGCCCGGGTCAGTGTCGATGATTACTCGGAAAGGAGCATGACTGCCTTGCCGGTCTGACTGTTCACTCGGCGGTACTCCGGCGGCCTGGGCATCGCGCCAGAAGGCAACCGTAAGACCTCCGCTAGCCAAAGCGGAGGCGGAGGATGCCACAAACTGGCGCCGTGTCATGCCCAAGAGTTTTTGTTGCGACTCCATATCGGCTGCTCCTTGACCCAGCACTGGCTCGCTGCCATCACCTCGTCAGCGCTGTGCGCGCGCAAGGTCGCGAATTTGGTTTAAATACCCAACGTAAACGGGGATGGGAATATCTGGCGAATCGCCGTCATTGAGGAAGTGCGCCAGCCGTACTTCGTTCGGAATAGAGGTGATCACCTCGCGGAACCGAGGCATCTGGAGATATTTCACCGTCCAGATTTCCAGCATCAAAGAGCGGAATTCCTCGCTGATGAAACCCATCCTGCTCTCATCTAAGTAAACGGCGTCAAAGTGGCGATCGGCCAGCGTCTTGCGAATGGGATCCTCGGGCGGAGAGAAGGTGTAAACCAGGTGGAACAAATCGGCCAGATCGCCCCACAGAACCTTTTCTTCATACGCGCTGAAGCGGAAGGGTTTGCCGCCGCGTTGCTGAATCGACCGCGCGTGATCACTTGCCCGCAAGTCATGACGGCCTAGTTCATTGCGAAACCAGCGGAGCCGTTCCGGTGCCAAGCTGTAGCGCAGAAATTCCACGGCGTAGGAGTTCGGCAAATAAATCTTAGGATCGCCATCAAGACGTGCGAGCCACGGGCTCCAATCCCGGTGCTCCAGAAGACTGAGCGACTCCGTCAGCCCAGCCACGGTCGTGTCAGGGTGATACTTCACGGCTTGCCAGAAATGCTCCGTCGAATCGTAAGTGGCGCCATGGAGTTGGATGCCTTCCTCAATCGGATACCAATTGGAGAGTACCCTTCCCGGAATTGATGGTGAAGCACTCCAGCAGTTCAGGGAATGCTTCCATTTCTCCTGAACGGCCAGAAACTCCTCGGCGTAACCGGGCGGCACCGGCTCTTTCACGTGCGCGAGCGCTTGCCGGAGTTCCTCGCTGGTATGCGTTATCAGCGCTTCGAGGGGGCGCTCGTCGGTCATCGAGACAACCCGACTCTCAATTCCACCGCGGAGCAACTCGCGCGCCAGGCGCCGCCGCCCTGCGTCGTCGAGACCGCCATTCGCCTGCCAGCGTCGAGTCTGGGACTCGATGTAAGGGAACAGCTCGGCGAGCGATTTGAACTCGATGAAACCGTGGACGGCAAAGGTGACCACGCGGCCATCTTTCAAAATTGTTGTGGAAGGTGTAACGATCGCCTGCAGTGAAACCTGTTCTGCCCGCACAGATACTCTCAGAGTCATGGTAATGAGAGCCATCCCTACAATCCACAGTGGTTCGGGGGGTCGTTTTCTCAGGAGGGCATGCATGTCAGGCCTCAACTAACTAATTGAGCGCGGAAAGAAGGCCTTCCTTCCACCTTTTCGTGTCGATTCTCCAACACACTTTTGCCTTGCGTCTGTTATCCAAGACGGAAGTCCAAGCGGCTTTGTTACGGTCGTCGTCGGCCACGTTGAGGCGATCCACGACGGTCATCCCCCGTGTTAGCTCACTGTGGGTTTCCACATCCACATAGTGCGCGCTCCACTCCGTTCCGATTCGGGGGTCAAGTGCAATGGACATGGCAATTGGATCAGGCAACGAGATCCCATCCTCTCCCGTCTGCCGCAGATAAGCCTGTCGTGCGCGGCTATTGCACTCGACAGCAAACCGGGCCAGGTGGTTGTTGAATCCATGAATGTGCGCGATATCGTCCTCATGAAGGACGGCGTCGCCGCGCGAGAGCTGCCAGCCGATAAGTTCCACAGGAAGGCCGCTGAGCAGGACGGTGCGGGCGGCCTCGGGATCGACCCAGATGTTGTATTCGGCGGCTGGCGTCACGTTCCCTTCACAGCACGGTGCGCCTCCCATGACCACACAGCGCCCGACTTTGGCAGCGATTGACGGCTTTTTCGCCAGAGCGAGGGCAAGATTGGTAAGCGGCGCGAGTGTTACCACTACGACTCCGGGATTTGCTTCGATCGCCTCAATTATGGCGTCGACTGCGTGCAACTTTCCGGCGGATTGATGGGGCGGCGGATAATTGTGATCTCCGAGTCCGTCACGGCCATGAAACCAAGTCGCGCTCTGATGGGCACGAAGCAGTGGCTTTTCAGCTCCTGCATAGACCGGGACGTTAGCTCCACAGAGTCCAACTGTGTACAACGCGTTCCGGGTGGCCTGTTGAACTCCAACGTTTCCGGCGACGGTCGTGATCGCGACAACACGGACTTCAGCGGAGCGGAGAGCCATGATGAGAGCGACCGCATCATCGGAGGCTGTATCGGTATCGATCAGAAGGGCGCGGGCCACGCTGTAGGATAACAAACCGAACTGGTCCGGGCTGGCCGTATCGTAGTGAGCAAACTGTTCAACGCGATTGTGAATCGCGGCTCGAAACGACTAAAATGGCGGACCAATAGACAGATTTCTGGTTTTGCTTTTACCGCTCCGATTCACTTGTCCTATGAGCCGCTTCCGCGTGAATGCACATCAACCCCAATACCTTCGTACCGCGACCTGCCTCCTGGCATTGATGACGTCTCTCGCTCCGTCGATGGTTCACGGGCAGTCTGCGGACCGCGTGGAATCCGCCACCTTGCAGGGATTGGTCCGGGATTCGCACCATAGGCCAATTGCCGCCGCCAAAGTTTCCTTGCAGGCCGACATTGGAACGAAGACCTTAACCGCCGTCACGGATTCGGAGGGGTGGTACCACTTCGCAGCGCTTCGAGCAGGAGTTTATACCCTGCGTGTGGAGAAGGCTGGATACGACGCCGCAATTTTCGGACGTTGTGCGCTGGGAGGGAAGGAAACCAAGAAGATTGACCTGACTCTCAAGCCTGCAAAAGCTTCCGCAGCGCAAAGCGCGTCGACGGGGACGCCGGAGTTTTACGAGGAGCCGCAATTCACCGTAGCTGGGGTCACGGACACCACCCAACTCGGCGGCCACGGTTCGGATACGGTTGTCCGAACCAGAGAAGGGCTCGCCAGGGAAACCGTTTCCCTCAAGCCGTTGGCGGATGGTTCTCCGCACACATCGGCGGCCGCCGCGGCGGAGAAATCGCTGCGTGAGGCGGCTGAACACGAGCCCGAAAGTTTTGACGCAAACTACCGCTTCGGAAAACAGCTCGTCGACGAGGGCAAGGCTCGGGAGGCACTTCCCTATCTCGATCGCGCATCTCAGCTCCGTCCTGGGGATTATGCGGCCTCCTACGCCCTGGCATGCGCCCATGCGGACGCCGGTGACTACCAAGATGCACGCAAGCGGGTTCGAGCACTGCAGACTGTTCAGAACAAGGCCGGGCCGGAAAAAGCCGAACTACATCACTTGCTGGGCGACGTTGAGGAGAAACTGGGTAATTCTCTCAATGCCGTTCAGGAGTACCAGCGCGCGGCGGAACTGAACCCGAGCGAGCCCAACCTGTTCGATTGGGGAGCCGAGCTGCTGATGCATCGTGCCATGGAACCGGCCATTGAAGTCTTCACCAAGGGAAATCACCTGTTTCCGCATTCCGTCCGAATGTTGGTCGGCCTGGGAGCGTCTTGGTACGCTCGCGGTTCTTACGAATCGGCTGTCCAGCGTCTCTGCGAGGCGTCGGACCTGAATCCCGAAGACCCCAGTCCTTACCTGTTTCTGGGCAAAATCCAGAGCGTCGAGAAGACACAGCCTGACGCGTTGGTAGAGAGGCTGCGGCGATTTGTCACGCTTCAACCTGAAAATGCAATGGCCAACTATTACTACGCGGTCAGTCTTTGGAAGGGCAGGAAGGGCCCAGAGGACGGCGAAACCCTGGCGCAAGTTCAGTCCCTTCTGGAGAAGGCCGTGCACCTCGACCCCGGGCTGGGCCCTGGGTATTTGCAACTAGGCATTCTCTATTCGGAGCGGAGGGACTTCTCCGAGGCCATCTCTGCCTATCAACAAACGATCGGAGTCAACCCATCGCTTGAAGAGGCGCATTATCGACTCGCACAAGCCTACAGGCAAACTGGACAGAAGTTGAAAGCTCAAGAGGAGTTCGAAGTTTACGATCAGATATCAAAGAGAAAGGCGGCGGACGCCGAGCGCGAGCGGCATGAGATCCGGCAGTTTGTGTATACGTTGCGCGACCGACCTTCTGCCCTGCAGCCGCAATAGAGGGTTAGAACTGCCGGGACCGAGATCTAAGGAGGCGATTCCGACTGCCGACGCAAGAGGTCCACGTAAGCAACATGAATCAGGTGGTTCTCCACGATTCCGAATTCCTTCGCGAGCGTTTCAGCAATGTGTAGGCCTTCGGCGTCACTTTGCTCTTCCTTCAAGACCACTTCGATTTCTAGGAAGCTTCCCAGGCCCTTCACCTGGTCTATATGAATCCGGGTCTGGCCCACCATGTACAAACTGCGCACTTTTTCAACCGTGCCAGAGACGGCCGATACATGCTGCAGGATCTCCAGCAACGTGTATGGATCCGCAGTTCTTGCGATCTGGTAGTTGGAGCGGCGTGGGCCGGGCGCATCGACCCGTTCGTAGAAAATTAGTTCGCCGTGATTATCGTCAAAGGTCCTCAGTTTGAGCCGGCCATGAGGGCAGGGAAAGAACACATCCGTTTGTCGAAGGATTTCCGGTCCCTTCCCACTGAGATTTCTGGCAGTTGCATGAGCCGATTCGAGGTCTGCCAACTCGGCTTTAAATTCAATATTCGTCGACACGATATATCTCGCTGAGCGAGTCAGTGAACCGCAGGCATAGACACGCTCATCAAGCTTACGAACATTCGATAAAACTTTTCGGTGTCCAAATCCAATTGGATCTCGACCGGCTGTCCGCTGAATTTCGACTTATCCTTCTCGGTCCAGGTTAGCGTATTGCCGTATCCTGCTCCGCGGTCGAGATCTACACCCATATAGCGAGTCTCCCGCTTGGTGATGAGGGCAGGATCGATCCACGCGGCCGCCGCAAGTTCATCCCACATAATGTCGGCGCCGGGAGTTAACATGGCAAAGCGCGCGACATAGTGAGCCAGGGCAGTCCCGCTGGCTTCTATCTGTTTCATCATCGCGGGCGTCACGTGCGTTTTGATCGAGATGTCGGTCGGCGTGCAGACGATTTTCTTCCACGGCGCGCGGAGGACGATCTGGGCCGCCTCCGGGTCGAACCAGAAATTGAACTCGTGACGAGGGTTGTTAACGAACTCCGGGTTGTCGGTCTGTGGACTAAGGCTTCCTCCCATGAAAACGAGTCTTTCCGCCAGATCAGGAAACTGGGGATCGAGTGAGATCGCAAGCGCCAGGTTGGTCATGGGGCCGCCCTCGTAGATCGTTACCTGGTGCGGGTACTGGCGCACCATCCGGATCAAGAAATGAGCTGCGTCTTCTTCAGCAGGCTTGATCTTGGGCTGCCCTTCGGGCAGCAGAGGAACGACGAAGGGCTCGTGCCACCATCGGTCATCCCAAGCTCCTGCGTAGGCTACTTTTCCGTAACGCTCCTGCCACAGTTGCGCTTCTGCGCGGCGGCGCACCAGGGGAAAAACGGCGCCCGGCACCACCGGAATGTCAGTGCGGCCGATGATCTCGAGCAGGCGCAGCGTGTGCGCTACCTCTTCATCGCGCCACTGGTCTCCGCTCACCACCGTGATCCCCAGCACTTCTACCTGGGGAGACTGCATCATCACGAGAACGGTCTGCAAGTTGCTGCCGCCCGGACCGGAGCAGTCCTCATTGATAATCACCTTGCGCCGCTGCTGGGGCTGGGCGAAAGAGCTCGCCAGGAGCAGGACCAGGATTGCCGGTAAGAACGTGCTGGCTTCCGTGGGGCGCAGAAAGTTCATTTGCTGTGTGGAAGCCGCGTCATCAAGTTTACGTAGAGTTTGTAGAACTTCTGGGCATCGATATCAAATTGCACGTTGGCCAGGCGCAAGTAGGGCGGAACCTTGGCGGTGGAATCCCAGAAAATGGTCTTGCCATAACTGGCTCCATGATCTACGTCGATGTCCATGTAGAGCTGCTTCTGGCCCGTGATGATGGATGGATCGATCAAAGCTGCGCCCGCGATTTCGTCCCACATGTAGCCGGGCAACGAATATTTTTCTAGGTATTGCGTAACCGGAGTCCCTGCCTTGGAAATGGTAGCTTGCATTTCCGAAGTGAAGCGGGTCTTGATCGAAATATCAATCGGCGTGATGGTAAGTTTTTTCCAGGGCGCGCGCAGGACGATGCGAGCCGCTTCCGGATCAAACCACCAGTTGAACTCGCGCCGGGCATCGATAGCGCCGGGATCAATCGCTCCCTTGTCCGCGTACAATCCGCCGCCCATGAGCACGAACTCTTTCGCGAGCGTCGCCACGTCAGGGTCAAGCTTCAGAGCTAATGCATAATTGGTGAGCGGTCCACCTGCCCAAAGCACCACTTCGCCTGGATACTTGTGCACCATCTGCACGATGAATTCCGCAGCTGTGCCTGGAAGGGCCTTGATATGCGGCTCTCCTTCGCGCATGGGCGGCACGATGTCGGAGGGATGATAGGGCTCGTCGTAAATTGTGGACCGATTCGCCTCAAACCTCTCCGTCCAGCATCCCTTGTATTCCAGCTTGCCGTAAAGAGCTTCCCAGCGCTCGGTTTCTTCCTTGGAATTAAGCAGGGGGAACTCGGCGCCTTGGATCACGGGAACATCTGTTCGCCCAGCGATTTCCAGCAGGCGCAGGACGTGCTGTGTCTCTTCCTTCACCCACTGGTCGCCGCTGACGGTGGTGATGCCGAGAACGTCAAACTTCTCCGACTGGAGAAAGACGAGAATGGCTTGTTGGTCGCTGGTACCGGGCCCGCGGGCGTCCTGGTCAACGATGACTCTGATTTTCTGGGCGGATGCGGTGGTTGCGAGCAGAATAGCTACTACAGGCACCAGTGAGAGCTTCCAGGCGTTCCACTCCATCATTCCCCCCGCAGAACTTCGATTGCAAAATTTGAGGGCAGACCGAGTCACCCCTGGTCTGCCCGATGTGAGATTACCGAGCCGCTCTAGAACTTGAGCTTGAGGGCAAATTGGATCACGCGGGGATCGTTCAGCGTGGCATTTACCACGCCAAAGCTGGAACTCGCGTTTACATCCTGCATCCCGCTAGGACCGCCGTTCATGAAGAAGTGTGGGTGGTTCCATATGTTGAAGAATTCCGCGCGAAAGTCCAACTGCATACTCTCGTAAGGCAGTGGGAGGTGCTTGATGAAGGACATATCGGTGTTCACATAGCGGGGTCCGTACAGCGGTGCCCGGTTGGAGTTCCCAAGTTCACCCAGCGAGTTGTGCACAAAGGCACAGGGATTGAACCAATTCGCGAGCGTATGGACCTGCGAGGGCGCCGTGCAACCGGGGTTCGCGGCGACAGGCCCGGCCTTGTGCGGGTCTCCTACTATGTCGGGCCGGTTCAAGCCGTTACCGTTCCAGCTGAAAGCTACGCCTGAGCCGTTGTTACTGTCGACCACGAACAACGGGAAACCTGAAATGGCCCTCTCAATCAGATCCACTTCCCAGTTTCCCAGTACGCCATTGACTGGTCCGCTCCAGCTGCTGCCGAATCGCTTACCCTTTCCGAACGGTAGCGCATAAGTGACGCTGGCAGTGAATTGGTGATTGAGATTAAGTTGCGAGAGGGCCCAGTCCGCCTTCTGTGTTCCGGGCAGTGGCCAGTAGGTAGCCCCGGGAAAACTTCCAAGGCCGTCCGGAAGCCCGGAGTCGAAAGTGCGCGAGTAGGTGTATCCCAAAAGGGCATAGAGCCCGTGACGTGTACTGCTTGTTTCAGCCTTGACTTGAAAAGAATCGTACCGGGCCCGGCCAACGTCGTTGTTATTGGCAATTGTCGTGAACGGACCGTATGGGGCGGCCGTAATCCCACAGCCAAGGGTGTAGCCCGACACCGGATTACTTCCACTGGGGCACGCCTTAGGGGACGACACATTCAAGTTCAAGCCATCCACCAGAATGTGCGTACTGCGAGAACCCGCGTACCCAGCTGTCAGTACAACGCTTCCCGGCAACTGGTGCTCGATGTTGAGATTGAACTGCTGCACTATGCCTTGTTTGAAATCAAGATTCTGTGACTGAATCGTCCCAGTGAAGTTTTGGGGATTCGGAGGAGCGGTGATGGCCGGAGCGAATGCAGCTCTGAGACCGCAGCCCGCTGTTCCGGCGGGAAAGCCGCAGGCTTGAGTTCCAATGCTTTGGAAGGGCGAGAGGCCAAAAAAATTGTCGATCTCCGCGAAGTAGGGCGGGTTCTCCCAAAGTCCTTGCCCGCCCTGATTCCATGATGAATCATGGAAGATCGCGTATCCAGCACGAATCGCAGTCTTTTGGCTTCCCATCGGTTTCCAAGCCAATCCGATACGCGGTTCGATAGCGGTCTTGTCCAGTTGAATACCGACGCGCCCGTCAGTGTGAACGCACGCCGAGGCGGGACAAAGGCTCAGACCAGGGTTCGAACCGGCAACCAGGTACTTGCCGGTCTTAAAATCGAAATTCGCTTGGCGGTTTTGGGCCTCTGTAATCGGCGTGACAAATGCCCAAGCTACTCCTAGGTTCAAGGTTAGGTTCGGTGTCACCCGCCAATCATCCTGGAGAAAAGGCCGGAACAGTTTCCATCGGCGACCGGTGGTTGCACCATTGAAGGTCTGATCGTGGATCGCACCAGTCACTTGGCCTAGCAGCAGATCTGCCGCCGCATCGCCGGTAAACTGGCCAAAATTGATAAAGAATCCATCCTGGAAGGCGTTCGTCTCGACGTTCATCTGCTGAGCGCGGATGCTACCGCCCACGCGGATGTGGTGCTTGCCCCGAATCATATCGAACGAGTCAGAGATGGAGAACACGTTGCTCCCGCCCTGGAAGGGAGCAAACCCGCGATCGCCGAGCGCCCAGTAAGTTCCCATCAGGGTGGAGGTCAGCCCACAACTGACACAGTCCTTACTCGACTGAGTGACGACGCCAGCCGGCGCGTTGGGGCATTTGCTGTTAATGTTTGCATCGACGATGCCAACGACGGCCGACTCGCAGCTACGATCGCCAAACGACAGGATGTGATTGAAAATCCGATTGAAGCCCGCATTGAACTGATTGATGGTGCGATCAGAAAAGATGTGGGTCTCAGAAATCGCCACGTTGCGTCCGTGGTTTGTGATGTTCTGAGTGCTGGCGAAGGCTCCGGCTTCGGCAAATCCCGGCGAACCGCCTGGAACAAACGAAGTCGCCTGGTCATAGCTGAAGCGCGCAAACACCGAGTCCTTGCCGGAAAAATTGTGGTCCAGGCGGACGTCGAACTCGCCTTCGTTCAACTTTCGGACGGGAACGTTCGAGTAATTCGTACCCAAGGCAGAGAAAGTCGAGCTGGCCGTGGGGTACAGATTGATCATGTTTTGCCCAACCGGATCAATCAGCGCCGCCGGAATGACGTTGCATGGAGTACCGGGCGTCTGCCCTCCGTGAGAGTTTACGGGTTCAGGTGTTGGGTTAGGCAGGGTGTCAGTACCCGGAACGCACTGGAAAGTCGTAGGCTCGCCAGTTATGGGCGTAGGCGTGGTAGGGTTGGCGTAAGGGTTGGCCAGGAAACCAGGGTTAGCTGGGTTGAAGATGAAGGGGTCTCCCCTGAAGTCCCCTGTCTTCATGGCGGGCGTTGGAATGGTGCCTTGGAACGGGATGCCATGCCGCTGCCTTTTGGCCTGATAGTCAACAAAGAAGAACGTTTTGTCCTTCTGGATGGCCCCACCTATCGCGCCTCCGAACTGATTCAGATTGAACTGCTCTTTGGTAGAAGCAAAATAGCTTCGTGCGTCGAGTTTCGTGTTGCGGAAGAATTCGAAAAGCGAACCATGAAACTGATTCGATCCGGATTTTGTGGTCACCAGCACAGTGGGACCCGCGCGCGTACCGTACTCTGCCGAGTAGTTGTAGGTCAGAACTTTGAATTCCTGAATGGCATCAATCGAAGGCAGAATCGCGATCCCGCCGGCCGTCAGTTCGTTGTTGTCGTTACCATCGAGCAGCCAGTCCGTACTCTGGGCTCGCGACCCGCCGACGGAAAGCGAATAAGTCCCGCGTGCTGAAACCTCGCTGCTGGCGCCGCCATTGAAGAAGCTGTTGGGATTGGTTTCCTGCGTCGTGCCAGGCGTCAGTGTCGCCAATTGGACGAAGTTGCGGCCATTCAGGGGAAGCTCCGCGACTTGCTCCGACGTAATGACTTGACCCAGGGTCGGAGTCGCAGTTTCAACTGCCACTTCGGTCGCGCTCACTTCGACTGCCGCTGTGACCGATGCCGGCGAGAGGTTGAAATCCAATTCGCGGTGCTCATCGACCTGCAGCCGAACATCTTTCTGTTCCGCTGCGCCAAAACCCGGGAACTCCACTCGAATCGTGTAAATCGCGACGGGCAACAGAGGTATCAGGTAATGTCCGGAATCGTCGGTCTTCGCCTCGCGAGACACACCGGTGCCTTGCGAGGTGGCTCTCACGGTCGCTCCCGAGACTACCGCGCCCGCCTTGTCGGAGACGGTGCCCAAAAAACTACCGGTCGCCTGGCTGTACGCAACTGGGCTAATGGAAAACAGCAGCGAAGAAACAGCAACGATTAACTTCCGTTTGGTGAGCATCGACGCCCCCTTTTTGTGGCCCTCATTGGCTTACGCATGGGACTTGGCCCTTGACCGTCGAGTTTTGACGTTCCCTGGAGCGCGGCCTTCCGTACAGATGTGCCCGTTCCCCACAGTCGCGACTTCGAGTGCTGGGCTGGAAAATGATGCAGTTAAAGCGATCTCAGCTTTACATTGCTGTCGACAAACTGAATAGTTGTTTTCAACTATCTGGGTGACAAACCATAATGCCATTCACCCTCCGTTGTCAACCGAGACTGACTTTGCGCGAGTGGCTCGGGCGTGCTACTGGGAGCTCATTTTCCTGCCCGCATAGCATCTCAGAGGCTTAAGGCTAAGCTTAGGCATCGCTGAAGCGAAGTCCAGATGCGTATCATTACTTTTTCCGCAACTTCCGGGTCGACAAACCTAATCTCGAAGCGCGCTGGGATGCTCGCACTATCCTAAAAGTCTACTCAACCGGCCGTAGCTGCTAATCGAGTCAGAGCTTCGTTGGTGGTGACAAAGTTCGCGCCCAACGTTGTCAGTTCTGAGATGGTTCGTTCTCCGGCTTGGCGACTCAGAGTTTCAATTGCATCGTTCACCACGCAAACCTTTCGGTTTCGTTCCAGCAGCCCCTTGGCTGCGAACCTGACGCAGTATTCCGTCACCACTCCGAAGACGACGAACTGCGCGTTTCGATCGAGACGCTCGAGCAACGCATTGGCGTGCCGACTTTCGAAGATATCGAGCGTCTGCTTTTCGAGAATGATCTGCTGGTTTCGCAGGAAATCTTCGGGCAGGGACGACCCGGGCTCGTTTAAGACCCGCGCGTAGTCCTCACACAGTGCTTCCGGAACGAAGTCGGCGCCGGCTGTCCCTTTGACGCAGTGGGGCGGAAACGTTTTGAACTCAGGGTCATCCGCGATATGAAAGCAGCCATGCGAAACAAGGAAGGCGCGACCGTCACGCGCTACGTCGACAAGCCGACCAATATTGGGGAGCAGCTTCTCGGCCTTGGGCACGTAAAGCTTGCCGCCGGGCAGCATGAAGTCTTTCTGGGCGTCTACACACCACAGGATGGTATCTGGAGATCGCATGCTTGGCCTCACTCGGACCCTGACTAGTCAGAATCGGGATTCTACTTCTAAAATTCGACTTCTGCTATGCCGTTGACTGCTTGTCCCGTTGACTGCTTGAGTGCAGTGTTTTTGCGGAACCCGAGTCGGTCTGTATACTGGCGCGCATCAAAGATTTGCTGCGGAAGGTGGCGAATGGCTCATGGGCAGACAAGCCAGTCTGTCGCTCCCGCTCGGCTCGTGATCCACAACATCGGGCTTTTGTTGAGTGGCGACATCGGAAGTCCGATTCTCGATGCCGACACGGTGGTCGCCGTCAACGGCAAGATTACCGCAGTCGGCAAAGCGAAGGATCTCGATACCGCAAGCGCGACCATTCGAATCGACGCCCAGGGCACAACGCTCGCGCCGGGATTGATTGACAGTCACGTGCATCCGGTAGCGGGAGACTGGACGCCGCGTCAGAATCAGATTGGCTGGATCGACAGCTACCTGCATGGCGGAGTCACTACTATGATTTCCGCGGGTGAAGTGCACACTCCCGGCCGCCCTAAAGATGTCGTCGGCCTGAAGGCGATGGCGATCTTTGCCCAGCGGGCGTTTTCAGCTTTCCGTCCCGGTGGGGTGAGAATTTATGCGGGCGCTCCGGTGATCGAGCATGGGATGGTCGAGGAAGACTTCAAAGACCTTGCAGCCGCCGGTGTCACTATGCTCGGCGAGGTCGGCCTGGGCAGCGTGAAGGACGGCGCGACGGCCCGGCAGATGGTCGCCTGGGCGCGGAAGTATGGCATTCAAAGCACGATTCACACCGGTGGGCCTTCGATTCCCGGCTCCAGTCTGATTGATAAAGACATCGTGCTTGCCACCGACGCCGATGTCATCGGCCACATCAATGGCGGCCATACGGCGCTGCCGGATGACCAGATCGTCGCCCTGTGCGAGAAGTCTCCGCGAGCTCTCGAGATTGTTCACAACGGCAACGAAAAGGCGGCGCTGCTTACTTTGCGGACGGCGAGAGAACTAAAGCGCCTTGATCGAGTGATCCTGGGCACGGATTCGCCCGCCGGTTCTGGAGTGCAGCCGCTCGGCATCTTGCGCATGATCTCGATGCTTTCGTCGCTCGCAGGTGTGTCGGCCGAGGTTGCCGTCTGCTTTGCCACGGGCAATACGGCAAGAATCCGAAACCTGGACTGTGGACTGATCGAGCCGGGCCGGGTCGCGACCTTTGTGATGATCGACAAAGCCCAGCATTCGCCAGGAAAGACGGTGCTCGAAAGCATGCAGAGAGGAGACTTGCCGGGAATTGGGATGGTGATCATCGACGGAATGGTAAGCGCCCAGCGCAGCCGCAACACTCCGCCCGCGACGATGGTGCCAGAAGTCGTAAAACAGTGAACTCTCGCTTCACTGCTCTCCATCACGGCAGGCCCAGCGATGCAGCGATCGTCTTCCGATACTCGCGCGCCCTCACCATGACTTCTGTTTCCTTCACCGTCAGGACTTTGCGGTCGCGCATGACCACGCGCCCGCCAATCACCACCGTCTCCACATCGCTGCCCTTCAGTGCATACGCCAGTTGTGCGTAGACGTCGTACATGGGGACAGCATTCGGTTCATCCAAGCTGATCAAGACGATGTCCGCTTTCTTTCCGACTTCGAGCGAACCAATCTCTTTCTCCATGTGCAGGGCTTTCGCACCATCGATGGTCGCCATTTCCACCACCGCTTTCGCATTCAACGCCAGTGGATTCATCTTCGTAATCTTTGCGAGCTTCGCTGCCAGGTCGATCTCCTCCATCAGGTCGAGGTCGTTGTTGCTACCCGCCGGTCCATCGGTTCCGAGGCCGACGGCCACTCCCGCCGCCCGCATTTCGGGCACAGGAGCGACACCGCTGGCGATCATCATGTTGCTCGATGGGTTATGCACGCAGCCCACTTGCCGTTGCGCTAGAGTCTTGCGGTCGGCTTCGTCCACAAAAATGCAGTGGGCGGACACAACGTCAGGACCCAGCACGCCGATCTTGTCGAGGTATTGCACCGGCGACATTCCGTTTTGCTTCTGGCTGTCATCCCACTCCTTTTTCATCTCCCCGGTGTGAATCAGAATCGGGGCGTGATATTTTCTGGCCAGCGTCGCGGCATCCCGAAGCGTCTTCCTGGAACAGGTGTAAATGGAATGCGGCGCCGCTGCGGCGTGAATCAACGGGTCGCCCTGCCACTTTTTCAGGAACTTCTCGGTATAAGAGAGCGCCTCGGCTTCGCTCTTGTTGTCGGGCGCGGGAAAATCGATAAACGTCTCGCCCAGCACGCCCCGCATCCCCGCGGCTTTGGTTTCTTCGGCCACTGCGTCTTCGAAGTAGTACATGTCGGCGAAAGTGGTGACGCCCCCTCGAATCTGCTCCGCTGCCGCCAGCCGCGTGCCCCAGCGTACGAATTCTTCGTTCACGTTCTTCTTTTCGGCAGGAAAAATGTATTTGTAGAGCCAATCATTCAGCGTCACATCATCGTGAATGCCCCGAAACAGGGTCATGGGCACGTGGGTGTGACCATTGATGAATCCGGGCAGAACCAGCCCGCCTTTGGCATTGACCGTCTCCGAGGCTAGATACTTGGCCTCGAGCTCGCGGCGCGGCCCCACCGCGACAATCGTGTCACCCTTCACGACAATAATTCCGTCGTCGTAGATGGATCGGGCTCCATCCATGGTTACGACGGTTCCGCTGGTTACGATCAGATCGGCCTTCTCTTTTGTCGCTTGAGACCAGAGAGAGGTGAGAACAAGGAATTGGAAGGCGAGAACAAGAGTCAGAGATCGACACAAGGTCATTCGTTACCCCAGCGGCTGAAGCCGCGACTCATTTTAAGCATTAAGGCAGTTTTGCAGTGTGTACCAATATTCGCGGCAAAGTAGCGCTGCAGTCCTGCCGCAAAGATGCCGGCGCCACGGGATCGAATCCCGGCTACCGTAAGCCGTCTTCACCCTTGATCTGATCCTTCGTCAGTCCCCCGACCCGGGCAAGAGGACGGCCGCTATCCGTGACCGCGACCGCCACGACAATTTCGTTGGCTCGGGGAGCGTCATGGATTCGCACCTCCATGCCATCGAAGTGGCTGCGGACGAAAGCGGCGTCTTTGTGCCCCAGCGGCACATCGAGGGCGACACCCATCCCGCCTCGCTTCTTCGAAGATGGGATGAGGGCGGCGCCTTTGCCGAGCACTCGTCTTACTGGCGTACCAAGTTTGGGATGGAGAATCGCCGCGGCGTGCTCGATCTCGCCGTTTTCGCCCACGGCCGCCGCCTTGCCATAGCTCTCGATGCTGGTCGCCGGTATGCCCAGGGCCGCGACCGCGCGCAGCGTGAGCAGTTCACCCAGTTCCTCGCCGATCAGCATCAGCTCAGACAGGTCTTCCACATATTTTCCGGCGTTAGGATTTTCGATGACGGCGACTGCGGCGGCACGCCGAGTTGGCGGATCGATGGTCCGGCCCATCTCGGTTCTCGTCTCTTCGACGAAGGTTGCAATCTTGCGAATCTTCGCTCCCTCTGGGACTTTCATCGCAGTCCGTCCTCTCCCTTGATCTCCGAGGCTTTGAGGCCGCCGACGCGGGCATGCACGCGGGGACCGGTGGTCATCACCAGCGCCAGCAGAATCTCATCGGCCCGCGGAGCATCGGCCAGGCCGACTTCCATGGCATCGAAATGGCTTCGCACGTAGGAAGCATTGATGTGGGTGATGGGCACATCGAGCCGCGTTCCCGGTCCGCCGACTTTCTTGGTGGACGCCACAATCGCTTTCGCTCCGCCGAGAACTTCTCGCATCGCATAACCGCCGGGAACATGCCAGAGGGCTCCGTGCTCCAGTTCGCCGGACGAGCCTACGATGGCGCCCTTCCCATAGCCCTCCACAGATTTGGTGTTGCCCCCGAGCGCCGAAACCAGCGAGTTCGCCAGCTCGAGTCCAAGGGGTTTCAGGTCGTCCATGAACTCGGCAATCTCCTCCACGTAAACGCCAGCAAACGGATTATGAATTACGGCCAAGGCAGCCGCTCGCCGCAGCGGCACGCGGGAAACGGGACCCCCTTCATGAAAGATTTCTTCCACGACGATCAACTTTTTTCGGAGCCGAACGTCAGGCATACGCCAAGCTCCTCTCGCCGGATGAGAGAGCCATTTTCGGAGATTCGACCGAGGACACGACGCGAATTGCCCCTTGCAGGTTCAGAGCCGCGGCATCAATCAATCCCGAGGCGATCAGGAGTTCGGCACAAGCCGAACCACGACCTAGAGCCTGCCTTACTTCCGCGGACGTGAGTTCTCTGACTGCGGTGGTCACAAGCCTGTCACCCAGATCGCTGTCGGGCGAGAGTTCGCGGGCGGCAATGCGTGATATGGCTGGATGCCCCGGGAGGTCCACGGCATTGGCGACGACGGTGGCAGCCGCATCCGCCATGGCGGCAGTCTTCCCCAGTATGGTGACGGCATCAGCGATGCCCAACGAAAAACTGCGGCCCCGCCACCCACTGGTTGCGATGCCTCGAACCGGCTGGTTTGAATCCAGGGTCATACTTCCAAATAGTGATCCAAGCAGCGTCGGCCGTTCCGGCAGGTCGACCATGCCGATGACGAATTGTTCTCCGGAACCGATATGCAGCGCGATGTCACCACCGTCATTGACGTAAGCCCGCGAGAGATCGGCAACCGCAGTCATCGCCGCCAAGATCTCTTCCGCAACAGCGCCTGCCACGGCAGCCATGGGAGTGATGAAGTTCTCTTCGGCGTAAGGCACCACGGCGGCGAACATGCGCCGAGCGACGATACCACTAGGTTCTCTTCCGCCAAAGCGCGCCTGTTCTCTGAGCAGCGCGAGTTCGCTGCAAAGCTCGTCGAGCAGCGTGACAAAACGATCGGCTGCCGTGCGGTGAGCGCGGCAGATTTGATCCTCGGCGCCAAATGCCTGCAGCACGATGTCAATCGGCCCATCCTGCAGATGCAGTCGCCGCCCGTCGGGCAGAACTCGCACTTGCGCTCGGGCTCTCACGATTGGGATCTCCTACGCTTGTCCTCGAATGGCCACGGATTTTCGGCACGTGCCGACAGGTGGCGGCGTCCTTCATCATTCAAAAGCGAACTCAGCGGGCGCACCCGATCCACGTAGCCGCCCAGAGCCGAGTAGTCATCGAGCTTAAGCGTGAACTCGATGGGCGCGACCAAAGCGGGAGTGGGCACGTACCCGAACCCATTCTCCGGCATCCGGCTGACGTCCACCATGAGTGTGATGCCGCCCCCGGGCCAGATATAAACTGGTGCGCCGCCGCAGGTGACGCGAGTTAGTGAATCTCTCACCGAGCGCGTGAGCTTAACTGGATTCTCGGTGACCCCCGCGCGCAACGAACCCCCGGCCCCGCCCATAAACAGAACCGTTGAGAGTGCGGGTTCGCAATTTTCCTTGATTCTTTCCACGGAAAGCCGCAGCGAATCAGGCAAATCCTTTTCTACAGGACGGAGAGCATCATCCAGTTCGTAGTATGCGTGATGCTCGCCGGTGGTGCTCACCATGAGCAGACGCAAACCGGGCCATGCAATCTTGGGATTGAACGGTGCGAGGATGGAGAGCGGGTCGGTAATATTCGTACCACCCCACGCCGTGCCCGGCTCCGCGACCCGGAAGTAGCGCCCTGGCGTGGATCGCCGGCCCTTCATCTTGATGCCGGTTTGAGGAACGCCAAGCATCTTCCCCGCCTGGTGCTCGGAAAGGACCCCCGTGATGTGGTCGTCAACCACGACAACGTCGTCAATCTTTTCGTGCCACTGCTGGGCGAACATCCCGATCGTTGCCGAACCGCAGCCGACGCGCATGCGCTCTTCCACCACTCCGTTTACGACGGGAGGCTTGCCCGCCTGCACGACAACATTTGCCCCTTCATCGATCGTTAGCTCGGCCGCTTTGCCGTTGCATAAGTTGAGCAGGGTCTCGCAAGTAATATTGCCTTCGTTGCGGGTACCGCCGGTGAGATGACGGACGCCCCCCAGCGAAAGCATCTGCGACCCGTATTCGCTCGTGGTAACGTGCCCCACCGGTTCGCCTTTCGCACGCACCAGATTGCGCTCCAGCCCCAGGTGACGATCGGTGTCGATCTTCACCTTCACTCCACAGTAGCTGAAGATGCCCTCGGTCACGACCGTCACCATGTCCACTCCTTCGACTTGAGAAGAGATGATGAATGGAGCAGGTTTGTAGTCGGGATAGGTCGTGCCCGCACCGATGGCGGTGACGAAGCTTGCGGGACCGCTCACGATGTTGCCGTCCCAGTCGCGATTGCGCTCCAGGAAAGGCACAACCGAGTCACCACGCGACACAGCTCGATCCAGCACGACATGAGGATCGAGGCGAACGAGTTGACCATCCTGGTTGCCGTATCGATCGCATGCACCGGTGCGGCCGGGCTTAATGTAACAGAGGACGGGGCAGGCATCGCAACGGATGGCGTCGTGGTCAGGCACGACTGGCTCCGCCGCCGTTACCGGAAGTGCGAGCAAGGATGGCCTCGCGTATGCGGTCCGGGGTTGCAGGAATCCGGCGCATGCGTACCCCGGTCCCGTGGTGAATCGCATTCAGGATCGCCGGCGCCGTCGGGATCACGGCCTGCTCGCCGATGCCTTTCGCCCCGAATGGCCCGATGGGGGACGGGTCTTCAATCACGATCGATTCGACCGGAGGAATGTCGCCGGCCGAGGGAATCAGGTAGTCATGCAGGTTTTCGCCTTTGCCCGGAAAGAATTCCTCCATTAAAGCCATGCCCAGCCCCTGGGCGACGCCGCCCTCGATTTGACCCTCAATCAGGGTCGGGTTGATGGCTCGACCCACATCGTGTGCGGCAATGATCTTGAGGACCTGCACCGTTCCTAGCTCAATGTCGATAGCGATTTCCGCCATGTGGGCGCCGAATCCGTAGACAGCATACGGGTTGCCTTGCCCGTCTTCGTCTAGCGGGCTGGTCGGTGGGTCAAAGGTCTGCTCCGCAGTTAGCACGTAGCCGTACTTATCTAGCGGCAAATCCTGCAGAGGAAAATCACGCTGTTTCCCGCCTTCATGGATGGTTAGCACACCCTCACCGAAAACAATGAGGTTGTCTTCGCAATCATCGCGCGTATTCGCGAGTCGAAGAATGGCCCGGCGGAGTTCTTTTCCTGCCATGTGCGCCGCTTTGCCAGTGACGACTGTTTGCCGCGATGCGGATGTCTTGCCGCAATCGGGCGTAACGGCAGTATCTCCAGAAATCAAATCGAAGCACTCGACCGCTGCGCATAAGGCGTCGGCGCAAATTTGCGTGACGATCGTATTCGATCCCTGGCCAATGTCGACCGCCCCCTGGTGCAGCGCAATTCTGCCATCCCGCTTTAGCCCGATGCGGACGGTGGAAGGGTTTGGCAGTGATGTGTTCCCACACCCGTACCACATTCCCGCCACGCCAACCCCCCGGCGAATCGGTCCGGTGGTGGTTGCATTGAATTTCACGGCCTCGGCGCGCGCCGCATTCCACTTAGGGCGCAGGGCTTCGAAGCAGGCACGAATGCCTACGCCTTCTCCCATGATTTGCCCCGTGACCGTGGGAGATTGATCGTCAAGCGCGTTCAAGATGCGAAATTCGAGAGGGTCGATCCCGAGTTTGACGGCGAGATCGTCATAGAGTTGTTCTTGCGCGATTGCCATTTGCGGCACGCCGAAGCCACGAAATGCGCCGGCAGGAACAACGTTGGTGTGGATGGCCCGGGTCAGTGCCCGGTAGTGCGGGACCGCATAGGGTCCGGAAGCATGCACCGGAACACGCGCCGCAACCGTAGGCCCCCACGACGAATAAGCGCCGGTGTTGAAATCGGCGGTGAAATCAAGCGCCAGCAATTCGCCGCCCTTGGTTGCCCCGGCGCGGCCGCGCATGCGCGCGGGATGGCGCTTGGTCGTGGCCATGATGGACTCGATGCGCGAATAAACCATACGCACCGGCCGCCGCAAACGCCAAGCAGCGAGTGCGAGAAATGGCTGAACCGACAGGTCCAGCTTTGTGCCGAAGCCGCCGCCGACTGCGGTTGGAATAATCCGCACCGCTTCGGCAGCAATTCCCAGAAGCTTCGCGATGTCCGCGCGGTCCATGTATGGCGACTGGGTGCAGGCCTGGATCTCGATCTGATCGCCGATGCGTCTGGCAAATCCCGCTTCCGGCTCGATGCAGGCATGCTCGACGAAGCCGGTTTCGAATTCGCCCTCAACAACAGCGTCTGCCTCGGTCAGCGCCTGCTCTACATTTCCCCGCACCACTCGCCCGCGAGTAAGTACGTTCTCCGCGCGATGAGCATGGATGAGCCGACCATCGGGCGCGAGAGCTTCATCAATGGTTCTGAGCGCCGGCAATTCCTCCCAGCTTACCGGGAAGGTTGCCGTATCAAGCTCTTCGATTGCCTCTGCTTCGCCGACAATCGCGGCGACGGCTTCACCCCGATAGCGAGCTTCCTCGTGGGCAAAAACCGGCTGATCCGCAAAGCGTGGAATCACGCCGTAACAATCTTCACCCGGCACGTCTTTGGAGGTAAGAATCGCCTCCACGCCGGGATGAGCCGCAACGAACGCCTCCAGATCACCGAAGCGAAACTTCGCCCGATGATACGGGCATCGGACGACACGTAGGGCGAGCGCGCCAGCCGGTATCTGATCTGCGCCGTAGATTTCCGTGCCTTCAACTTTTGGCTTACCATCCAGGCGGACCAGTCGCTGACCAACCGAGGATCCAGCGGCGGGACAAGAAGGCTCTGCCGACTCTGAGCCAGCATTGAGAACTGCCCCATCGAGAACGGCAGTGATTATCTTTCTATATCCCGTGCAGCGGCAGAGCACGCCGCCAAGCGCATCCATCACTTCGCTCTCGGAAGGCGAACTATTATGCTCCAGAAGCGCGGTGGCTGAGACCAGCATGCCCGGCGTGCAGGCCCCACATTGTGCGGCTCCGTGCCGAAGAAATGCATCTTGCAGGCGGTCAAATAGTGGAGGTCTGGATTTCAGTCCCTCAATAGTCGTGATGGCATGGTTTTCGACTTGGCCCACCGCCACCAAGCAAGCGCAAACTGCTTCTCCCTCCAGCAATACGGTGCAGGCGCCGCAATCTCCGGCATCACAACCAACTTTTGTTCCCGTGAGTCCGAGTTGCTCCCGCAAAACGCGCGAAAGCCTTTGCACGGGGGGAGCGACCACCGAAAGCTCGCGGTCATTCACCACCAGCGTAAGCAGACACTTGGTTTCCGATGCGGGAGCGATGCTCGCCATCATGAACTCCCCGCGCATGCATCCAGAGCGCGCTGCACCAATCGTAAAGCAGCGTCACGCCGGTACGCAGCCGTGGCGCGAACGTCGCTGACGGGTGACAGGTCCTTAAGATGATCCGCAGTCGCAAGTGATCCCAACGTAGGCGATGCCGCGCCGGAAGCCACAGACGCGCCAATCAGCGCCTGCTCCAAGTCCGGAAGCCGTCTCGCCACGACGGAGCAAGAGCCGATGGCGACGCGCGCGGCTGTTACCCGACCACCAGAGTCCATCTGGATGACCGCGGCAACCATCGCAATGGAAATCACCAGATAACGCCGGGCTCCCAGCTTCAGAAATGTTGATGCAGCGTTCTCAACCGTACGCGGCACGACTATCTGGGAGAGGATTTCGCCCGGCCGCCGCAAGGTTTTCCGATTGCCCACGATGAAGTCCGCCAGCGCAACTCGGCGTACCCCCGCCTGCGAAACAAGTTCGACGTCAGCGTCGAGCGTGAGCAAGGGCGGAACGCTATCAGCGGCGGGGGATGCGTTGCAAAGATTCCCGGCCACGGTCGCCCGATTCTGAATCTGAATCCCACCGATTTCCCGTGCAGCGGTCTTCAACCCGTCAAAGCACCGCGGAAGGGGAGTCTTGACGACTTCGGTCCAGGTGGTCAGCCCGCCGATCCGTATATACTTCGGCTCCTTGACTACACCTTTCAGTTCACCGAGCCGCGAAATATCCACCACGGTCCCGCTAACCGGCCGATCCCCAAGGGAAGGGAAGAAGTCGGTGCCGCCCGCCAGGATTTGGCCTCCGGAGCTGGCCAGCACGTGAACCGCTTCGTCGAGTGTGTTGGGCCGGAAATACACGAAATGTCCCTAGACCGCAAGAATGAAGACGAAGCCGCGCACTCGCGGCTGGAACGTAATTCTGATACAAGCGGCTGGGTTTGTACAGGGGCGGGTAAAGATGGAAAACACTTCACGTCCTTCTCAGGTCGGATCTTTCATTCCGTTGTGAATTTGGTTATTAGAGCCGGTTCCCGGGCACTAGGACCCACACCGTGCCGCCCACTCTGCATCGTAGCGCGCGCGCTCATAAAACGACTTTTGCGTCCCCACACCGGTGGTCGAGAGTCCGGCGTAGAGATTGGCGCGGCGGACGGCTTCGCGCTCGGGCAGGCCTTCTCCGAGGAACACGGCAAAGCTGCCGATGAATGCGTCGCCCGCGCCGGTGCTGTCAACACTTTTCACGCTGAATGCGGCAACGTGCTCCATGCCCTCGCGGCCTGCCAGCAATGAGCCGTTCGCTCCCAGCGTAAGAATGATCCGCTTGACGCCGCCTGCGAGTAACTTCTCCGCGCACTTCTTGGCATCGTCAACGTTTCGTACCGGCATTCCCGTGATGCTCTCGGCTTCACTCTCGTTGGGAACGAAATAGTCGAGTCCAGCTAGAGCACTCATATCTATGGGCTGAGCCGGGGCAGGGTTGACGACACAGCGAATGCTGTTCTTACGCGCGAAACTGACGCTGTAGTAAACGGTTTCGAGCGGGATTTCGAACTGGAGAACCATGCAATCGGTGGTCTTGAGCAGGTTGGCTGCGGCATCCACGTCCGCAGGCTTGAGCAGATCGTTTGCGCCTTTGACCACGAAAATGCGGTTCTGGCCGTTGGGCTCAACAAAAATCGGGGCCACACCACTGGAGACTCCTTCAATCTGCTTGACGTGAGTGGCATCGATGCCAAGCTTCTTGAAGTTCTCGATCGTGGCGGGACCAAACAGGTCGCTACCCACCCGGGCGACCATGAAGACGTCAGCACCGCACAGTCGAGAAGCCACAGCCTGATTCGCGCCCTTGCCTCCAAAGCCGAGATCGAACTTCTGGCCAAAAATTGTTTCACCGGCCTTCGGGAAACGATCACTGAAGGTAGTCAAGTCAATGTTTGCGCTTCCAATCACCGCGATGCGAGGACGCTTGGCCATAAGGTTTACAGAACTCTGTTGAGGAAGGCCGAGTCTAGTCAGCGTTCTCGATTGTTGTCAATGGATTTCAGAAGGCTTGGATTTCAGAAGGCTGTTCACCACAGAGACACATAGAAAACCTTCCCGGTTTTTTTCTGCTTTGTGCCTCCGTGATTCTGTGATAGAGAAGGGTGTCCCGATCACTCGCCATAGGGGACCCAGATATTCTTCACCTGGGTGGCGTGCTGCAGAAACCATCGGCCCTCGCCTTGCGTTACGTCGAACCAGTCAATCACGCGACCTTCGTTGGTG
>Ga0207684_10000230_pt1 | contig 85141 bp, 86 predicted proteins | sample KBSK5501metaG_FD_184342 | JGI IMG/M metagenome (GOLD analysis project Ga0207684, IMG submission 184342) | Corn, switchgrass and miscanthus rhizosphere microbial communities from Kellogg Biological Station, Michigan, USA - KBS K5-50-1 metaG... | ecosystem: Host-associated > Plants > Roots >...
CGGACCGCACGCTTATCCAGAGCTGCGCGGACTTGCCCTGGGCTACACGCTGCCGCCCACTGCGTGGGCTTGCGTTCCCGGACCGCACGCTTACCCAGGGCTGCGCGGACTTGCCCTGGGCTACACGCTGCCGCCCACTGCGTGGGCTTGCGCTCAAATCAAACCGCCGCTCTTGCACATTCTCATTTCAAGCTCTATCGTAGCGCCGTTCGACGTTCGACCAGGTGATTGGAGGATGACTACCGAACGATGAGAGACAAGCTTACTGAACTTGAAGAAGCGAAGCAGGGCCTGAGCGCGAACGCGCCGTACTCGGTTTCCCAACGGTACACGCTCTCGCATCACATGGTGACTACTGCGTTCACAATCGACGGATTTCGCATCGTTCGCACATTCGGAGTCGTGCGAGGTATCACCGTGCGATCGCGTTCTATCTTCGGCACGCTTGGCGGCACGCTGCATACGCTTGTCGGCGGCAACATCACAGCCTTCACAAAGCTCTGCGAAGTGGCTCGCGCGGAAGCATTCGAAATCATGGTGCAACACGCAAGCGAGATCGGAGCGAATGCAGTGATCGGCATGCGTTACGATGCGAATGAGATTATGAACGGAGTGACGGAGGTGCTCGCTTACGGGACCGCCGTCGTTGTTGAACCGATTCCAGAGCCTTGAAACAAAGTCCCGCGCGTTAGTAGTATGTTTGTGGAAGCTTGAAGCGGTAAGGCCGCGGATCAGTCCCGCCAGTGGATCACACGAGTTGCGAAGGGGCACCCTCACAAACGCTTCCGATGATCTAAACAATTTCCGTTATGGAGGCATTGCGAATGAAGAGAATAGTAGTTTTTGCAACCGTGCTGGTGTTTGCCAGCCTGGCGCTTGCGTGGGCCGCGGACGTAAACGGCAAGTGGGTGGCTCAGGTCCCGGGGCGCCAGGGTGGGACCCAGGAAAACACATTTACTTTCAAAGCCGAAGGTGAAAAGCTGACCGGCACCGTTACCGGCGCGCGTGGCGAGGCGCCAATCGCCGACGGCATGATCAAGGGCGACGAAATCTCCTTTACTCAGACCTTCGAGATGCAGGGCAACTCGATCAAGGTGATTTATAAGGGTAAGGTCTCAGGTGACGAGATCAAATTCACCCGAATGCGTGAAGGTGGGAATCAACCGCCGACGGAATTCACGGCAAAGAGAGTCAAATAGAATGAAGAGCCCGGCTTTGGGAGCCGGGCTCTTCACATTTTTCACCGGCCAGTGTAAAGAGTCTTCGCATCCACGAAACAAAGGCCGTTGCCCCAGGGGTCTTTTGCGTAAAACGAGCGCTCGCCCCAGGGCCGTATCACAATCTCGCCGGCGCTCTCATCGTGAACATCTTCTTCCGCGAGCCATCCAAGCTGGCGGGCTCGTTCGTGAACCTCTTCGAGATCCACCACTGAAAAGTAGAGGTCGCCGGCGTTGGGAACCGGTCCCCTGCCGCCGGGCGCTGGATCCAAAAGCGCCAGGATCACCGGGCCGCAATCGATGTACGCGCGAGAGCCTCTCAGCATTCTGCCCTCGAGCGCGAGCAACACCGAATAATCCTCGACCGCCTTTGCGAGATCCCCCACCTCCAGCACAACCCGGAAAATGTTTGGAGTGTTGTCCATAGTTTATTCTCTTCGACTGATTTTGCAGCTCAAGGCTTGGATGACCACGCCGCGAAGAACTTCGGCGCGTGTCGCGGCAGCTCGTGCTCGAGCAACGCTTCGACTTCGGTTGACGATGTGAGTTTCATTGCGTCTTTCATCAGCGATTGAACTCGTTGGAGCTCGACGGATCGAATCGCATCTTTTACCAGCGGGATTGACGCGGGTACCAGACTCAATGCTCGGACCCCGAGACCGATCAGAGCAATGGCCTGCAGTGGATTTGCCGCCATCTCTCCGCATACTTCGAGCGGCACTTGCGTAGAGTCCGCGGTTCGCACCAGATGCGCCAGCGTGCGCAGGATCGCCGGATGCAAAGGCTGATACAAATAACCCACGTTCTCGTTGGCACGGTCGACCGCGAGGATGTACTGGATGAGATCGTTGGTGCCCACACTCAGGAAGTCTGCTTCGCGAGCGAAAACATCAGCCATCATTGCCGCCGCGGGCACTTCAATCATCACGCCGATCGGAAGCGTCGCGTTGTGCTCGACGCGCTCTTCGGCTAACTCCTGCTTGACTTCGCTGATGATGCGCTTGGCTTCGCGCAATTCAGTGATCGTGCTGATGAGCGGCAACACGACTCGCAGCTTGCCGTGCAGGTTTGCTCGCAGAATTGCCCGAAGCTGCGTGCGGAATATATGTTCCACTTTTAACGAGAGCCGTATTGCGCGCAGACCGAGCGCCGGATTCTGTTCCGCTTCGAAGCCGGCAAGCGTCAACTTGTCGCCGCCCAAATCAAACACACGGATGCTCGCGCCCGCCTCGCCCGTCGCTTCGGCAAGCGTTCGATAAACGTTGTACTGTTCATCTTCGCCGGGCAGGTTCGGCAAGCGGTTCAGGAATAGAAATTCAGATCTGTAAAGTCCGATGCCCTGCGCGCCAAACAAAGTTATCGACTCCACTTCAGCCGGAAGCTCGACGTTCGCCCGCAACGAAATGCGCACGCCGTCGATTGTCTCGGCCACTTTCTGGTTGTCCGCGGATCGCGGGCTGCGGCGAGTCTCGCGCAGTTGTCTTTCTCGATACTCAGCCAGAATCTGCTTTGTCGGCCGAAGAACCACTTCGCCGGCCGAGCCATCTATCACAATCATGTTGCCGGTCTTAGCCCGGCGGGTGACATCGTGAAGCCCGACAACCGCCGGTATTCCAAGCGAACGCGCGATGATCGCCGAATGCGAAGTCAATCCGCCGGTGTTGGTCGCGAATCCCAACACGTGCGTGAAGTCCAGTTCGGCCACCGTTGATGGGCCGACGTTTTTTGCGACGATGATCACGTCCTGATCCAGCTTCGACAAATCGAATTCTTCGTGTCCCGACAGAATAGTGAGAAGCCGCGTGGCGACGTCCTCCAGATCCGATGTTCGCTCGCGAAGATATTGATCGTTGACCTGCTTGTAGGCTTCGATCGCGCGGTCGGCAACCGTTCGAACCGCCCACTCGGCATTCACCCGGCGCGTTCGTATCTCGTGCTCCAGTTCCTTGATCAGTTGTTTGTCTTCGAGCATCAACAGGTGGGCGTCGAGTATGAACGAGTGCTCGTAGCCGAGTTGTTCGGCGAGGCGGACCTTGATCTCCTGGAGTTGAGCCGACGCTTCCTGAAGGGCTTCCTGAAGGCGGCGGATTTCCATCCGCACCTGCGCCGCCGAGACGCCGATGTAATAGAATTGATGCCGGCCGCGCTCATCGAGTCTGAGAACGCGTCCGACCGCGATGCCCGGAGAAGCGGGAACACCTTCGAGCTTCAAGACGCGCGAGCGAGTCACGCTAGAAGACGCCATCCGATAGTTCCTCTCCGAACTTCTGCTCGACCAGTTCGACAAGCGCGTTCAACGCGCGCTCTTCGTCGTCGCCGTTGGTTTTGATTATAAGGCAAGTTCCGCGCGAAGCCGCAAGCAACAGCACACTGAGTATGGATTTCCCGTCGGCGGCTTCCGCGGTGTCTTCGCGAATGAGTTGAACCGTGCTGGTGAAATCGGCGGCGCGGCGAACGAGCCGCGCGGCCGCGCGAGCGTGCAAGCCGAGGCGATTCGAGATTGTTACTTTGCGTTCTTGCATCGAAAGACCAACACGGATTTTAACTCAATGTCCTGGGATCCGTTGCGTCTCTCAAGCCGTCTCCCAGGAAATTCCACGCCATCACCGCAACGAAAATAAAAAACCCCGGAGTCACCACCCATGGAAAATCAGTCAGGTGGCGATTGCTCTGCGCCGCGATAAGCATGTTTCCCCAACTCGCTTCCGGAAGCTGAATCCCGACTCCCAGAAACGACAACGCCACCTCGCCCAAAATGTAAAACGGCACCGACAATGTTGCCGTCACGATCACAAACGAAAGCGTGTTGGGAAGAATGTGGCGAATGATGATCCGACTCTTGCTGAAACCCATCGCACGCGCCGCGATCGCGTATTCGCGTTCCTTGAGGCCCATAACCATCCCGCGAATCACGCGCGCTTCGGTCGCCCATCCAATGAAAGCAAGAATCACCACGATGTTCAGATATATCTGAGCCGAGCTCATGCCGGTCCCAAACATCTGCCGCAGGATCAAAATAAAGTACAAGCTCGGCAGCGCAAGGAGCACCTCGACAACGCGCATCAGCGCGAAATCCGTGACGCCTCCAAAGTATCCGGCGACTCCGCCGACTATCATGCCGATTACCGTCGATATGATGATGCCGATGATTCCGATCGACAGCGAGATCTGCGCCCCGAAAAGAATCCGCGAAAATATGTCCTCGCCCGTCTGATCCGCGCCAAACAAATAAAGATGCGCGGGTTCGTCGACGCCGAACAGATGTATGTTCGACTTAATGATCCACAGGATGCTGTAGCTGTCGCCTCGAACGAAAAGACGAATCGGGTACCTGGCGGTGTCGTTGCGATATGTGGCGAGTTGCGGATTGACCGGGACGCTTGCGTATACGAACGGCCGCGTCAGCCGGCCCTGCTCGTCTCGCAAGTGAATTCGTGTGAGCATGGGCGGATGAAACGAAAGATCGTGCCTCGTGGTGTCGTAGCTATACGGCGCGACGAAACCGGCGATGATCGCCAGTCCATACAACAAAGCCAGAGTGTACAGGCCGATCATCGCTGTGCGATTGCGGCGCAGCTTGAGCCAGATTATCCGCGAAGGTGATTTGCCTCGGTGCGCTCCATCCGGTTCGCTCACTGAATCCGTTGGAACAGTTTCCTCGCCAGCGGGGAGCACAGGTTGCTCGTGGTGTTTGAGCGGATCAGGCATTTCCCTTTTCACTCGAGTCGAATTCGCGGGTCGATTATTGCGAGCAGCACATCGGCGATCAGGCTTCCGATCACCAGCATTGACACCAGCATCACCACCGATGCCATAACCAGCGGCTCGTCCTTGTTCGTAAGCGCGTCAAAAACCAATGTGCCCAGGCCCGGCCATCCGAAAACGAATTCAGTCAGCAGCGCACCCGCCAGCAATGCAGAAAGCGAAAACCCGAAAAGAGTCACCAGCGGATTGATCGCGTTGCCAAGCGCGTGCCGCGTCATCACTCGCCAACCGCTGAGTCCCTTTGCGCGCGCGGTGCGAATGTAGTCCTGCGAAAGGGTCTCGATCATCTCGCTGCGCATCTGGCGAACGTATTGCGCCATTCCAATCGTGCCCAGCACGATCATCGGAAGCACCAGGTGCCACAGGGTGTCGGCAAACTTCTGCCACGGCGTCATCACGTCCCACATCGTTTGATTGTGAATCCCGCCAGCCGGAAAGAGTCCTGTCCTTGCGGCAAACAAAACCATCAGCAGCGAAAAGAAGACGCTGGGAATCGATAGTCCAAAGAACGAAAGGAACCCGATGATCCTGTCGGCCCAGCGATTTCGATAAACCGCGGCAATCATGCCGAGCGGAATCGCAAACAGCCACGAGAACACGAGCGCCGATCCGGTGAGCAGCAGGGTGTTCGGGACGCGCTCGCCGATCAGCGACCAAACCGACGCGTTCTTTGTAAACGAGTAGCCAAAATCCCCCTGAATCGCAGGCCAAAACCAATACCAGTAGCGCTCGAACACGTTGTTGCTGTCGAGGTGATACATCCGTTCCATCTGCGCGATGTATTCGCGGGAGATCGAGGGGGTCAGCCGGAGCGTATCGAGGTAATTCCCCGGCGATGCGACGAGCAGTGCTTTGGTGATGAACGTAACGACTATGATCAGCGGGATCGCGGTAAGCAGTCGCCGTAGGATGAAAGTTCGCATGAGGGGTTGGAGGTTGGGGGTTGGGGGTTGGGGGTTGGGGGTTGGCGGTTAGGCTGAGTCAGCTTCCAACCCCCAAACCCTAACCCCTAACCCCCATCCTTCGGTTTCACTTTTTCAAATAGATCTCTTCGCAATTCCAGGTGGCGCGCGGCGGCAATGCAACCGGGTGAAGATTGCCAAACTTGTTCTTATACGCGACTGCCTCGAGAGGAGAGACCAGATTTATTTCCGCGAGGTACTCAGACCATATCCGCTGAACTTCAGCAAAGGCTCGATAGCGTTCGGCCTGCTCGGGCGCGGTTTCGGCCTGTTGCATAAGCGTATCCGCGCGGGCTTCCCATTCCGACGACGGATGGTCCTGGCTGGGGAAACATACATGCTGAAGCCCCGAGGACAAGATAATATTTTTCGTGTTCGGTGGACCCGGAGGCGGGTTGATCTGCCAGCCCAGCACCATCGCATCGAAATCAAAGTTCGATTGCATTTTGTCGACCAACACTCCCATTGCTATCGGAACGGCGGTCGCCTTGATTCCTACCTCTTGCATGCTGCGTGCGCAAAAAGCGGCTGTCTCAACGCGCTGGCTGTTGCTTGAGTTTGTCACAACACTCAACTCAATCGTGTGTCCCTCGGCGTCCTCCAGGAAGCCATCACCGTTTGTGTCCTTGAGCCCGATCTCGGCAAGTAACTGCCTGGATCGCGCGGGGTCGTGAGGGTATTTCATTACATCGTCGCTGAACCACAGTTTGTCTCCGGGAGATACGAATGAATAAATCGGCACTGCCCGCGCCGAGAACACCGTATTGGCCAACGCCTCCCGGTTGATAGCGTAAGAGACAGCCTGCCGAAACTTCACGTCGCGGAACAGGCGCTGCTTCCAGCGTTCAACAAACGGCTTGTGTGTCCTTGGGTCGGCGCCGGTATTCTGATTGAAGGCGATCCAGTTTGTGTCATACGAGATCCCGATGTCCGCGATTGTTACGTCCGGGCTCTCCATCCTCTTGACCAGCGCATGATCCTGAGGGCGAACGCGCGGCATCACATCGATCTCCCCCGCCTGAAATTTGGATTGAACAGTATTGAAGTCCTTCGCGATGACGTAAACCAATCGGTCCAGATAGGGCAAGCGTTGTCCGAGACTATCGACTTTCCAAAAATAGGGATTGCGTTCGAGCACCACTCGTTGTCCACTGACGTACTCCTTCACTCTGAAGGGCCCCAATCCAACAATGCTGCTTGGATCGTCGGCAAGCGTCATCGTGTCCGCGAAGTGCCCGGTGCGCCAGGGCTGTTCCCATCTGTGTTGTGGTATCAGCCAGAGATTGTAGATTGCATCCAGGAAGCTGCCGTTTGGACGATGAAGCGTAAACCGGACCGTGTGATCATCCAATTTCTTGAGCTCGGGGAAAATGAAATCGCCGTTCTCGTCTTTGCCTTCGATGAATATGTCTCGGGCCGCGGTGTCAACGTTCTTATCAAGAATAACGTTGTAGGTAAACACGACATCGTCGGCATCGAAAGGCTCTCCATCCGACCACCGGACTCCCCGGCGCAAGTGGAGCGTCCACACTGTGGCGTCAGCCGATTCTTCCCACTTGGTGCATAAGCCGGCATCGTAATCGGGAGGGTTGCCGCCGTTTCGGTAATCAACTGGGCAACGAAAGACGTTGAACCAGAGCGCGTCCGCGGTTGCCGTGTCGGACCCTCGAATTATGTTGAAGGTCTTGAGATCGTCGGGTAACGCAATCACCATGGTGCCGCCATAAACGCCGGTCTCTCCCGTGTACTTGTAAACGTCTTGCGGCGGCTCGCCTTCGAAGGGTGGATTTGGAGTGCCGCTCGGGCCTCCGGGCGCGCCAACTTTGCAGCCGGCAACAACGAGCATCGCGGTCATCACAACGGCGACGACTAGTTTCTTCATTGTGCTTCTCCTAAAGGGGGATGACCTGATAGATGCCTGCGTTCCGCCACTGAGAGTATCGTAGAGGTTTTGGAGCGTGTCAATTCTTTGTTCGTGAGCGGAGCGAGGAGCAGAGATCAAGGATCCACATCTGGAGCGGCTTAACCAGGAAGATCGTATACCCATTAGGATAATCGTCTACAGAATCTCACGGTTTCTCCGATTGAAACCGGCGTATTCTATGATACACTGCGGCGCGACATACAAATATTGAGTCGCCACAAGAGCGACGTATCCTATTCGGTTGTCCAAATCGCTTAGGCTTTGTATCTAAGCATCAAAAGCAGCAAACCCAGGATCAAGAGTGTCTCTGAACCTAAATCAGAAGGTGTGCCTTGGCTAGATTCATCCGACACGCTGCGACTATTCAGACCGCCCGGCCCTTCGCCAGGATCACAGAGGCAGCCCCCCATTCCGCATGGGCTGCAATAGTCGCCAGGAATTGTGTGTCCGCCAAATACGGGGAAGGTCAGACACAGCATGAGTAAACCGACAAAAAGCAGTCTTTTCATAGTCTCTCCTTCAGTTGAACTTGGCGGATTCTATCAGCAGTTGTTAAGGCGCACAGGCAGCTATGAACAGTTGGGGAATCTACTGGTCCGGCGAGGCGAACAGGCACATGCCGCGCGCCAGTTCGACAAAGTCAAAGAAATCGGGTTGCTGCTTTCGAACACTCCGATCAAGCGTTATCGAGCGATTGGTTATTACTTCCTGGCCGTCGCGGCAAACAGCGTAGGCAATGGAGACCAGGACGAAGCTTGAAGACTGTTTGAACTGGTCGTTTACACCGCGCCCAACATCTATAAATCCAAAGCCATCCTTTCTCTGGGTGCATTAGCTCATCACCGAGGGGACTTTGATTCCGCGCTCTATTTCTATCGAGAGACCGTGAAGAGTGAAGGTCTGGGGCTGTCCGGCCTACAAGCGATGAGAGGCATCGCAGTATTAAAGTCCACGGAAGGGTTCCACGAATCCGCGGTGAAAGACCTTGAAACGATCCTACCCATTATCAGGTTCGCGCCGCTGAACATCTACCTCGACTTCTTGAATTCTTACGCGGTTGATTTATCGGCAGTGGGCCGGTTGCACGAAGCCACGAATGTTTCGTCATTGGTTGTGGCTTCCCCTCTTTCTGCCCGCTATCCGGAATGGCAAGAAACACTCTCGGAGATCAGGTCCAAACAAAAGCGGCGCTCTACTGTCGCGATCTCGCGGCCAGAGATCGAACGCGAATTCGAAGCAGAGCCGGACGTCATAGAAGACGCGCTTCAGGCTGCAAGAATCCAGACTGTGATCGATTTCATGAGCGCCAATCTTCATCGAGCAATAACGTTGCCTGAGTTAGCGGAGATAGTTCATCTCTCGACGTCTCGCTTTTCTGACATTTTCAAGATTCAAACCGGTCTCTCGCCGATAGCGTATCTGATAAAGCTCAGAATCGAGAAGGCCCATGAACTTCTGATAACACGATTCGAAAGCATAAAGGAAATCATGGCAATGGTAGGCTACAGTGATCGAGCCAACTTTCTGCGCCACTTCAGAAGATATTTTGAGTTCGCCCCCTCCGAATACAGAAAGCGAGATTTCATGCGTTGAGTCGACTGAGAATGACCAGCAACACGCTATGCCCGCAAAGTAGTGCGGCCGCGAGGTTACATCATCCATTCGAACTCTACCTGGCTATCAATCAGATCAAACATCGTAGGACGGAAGTGTGTTCGCTGGCGCTGCCCCGCCCCGAACGTCAGCGAACTCACCGCCGATACGCTTCGCAGTCTCGATGGACGACCGTTCATCAGGCACTTTTGGGGTAAACGACTATTGTCGCTGGTATCGAACGACCATTCAGTTAAGCGACCGTCGCCACATACGCACAAGTGTGGGCTTGACAATGAGGGTGACAAGTCCTACCCTTGGCGCATTCGGGCCTGAGTTCGGGTTCAGGACAACTTTAAAGGCTGTTTCATAAGATTCATTCCTCCCACTCTAATCTTGCGAAACAGCTCTAGCCGAAGGAGTGAAATCATGAATCGTCGACAGTTGCTACGTACGGGAGCTTTGGCCGTTAGCGGTCTGACTACACTGCAAGTCTCTGAGCTCATCAAGCCGAATATTGCTGTCGCTAAGGCCCAGCGTAAGTCTAAACCCGCTCCAATGAAACGAGGTGGAGCGCGGTACGGTGAGATTGCTCCTGCTAACCCAACGGTTGAGTTTGGTTCTACGCCATCGGACGTGATCACCACCCAATCCGTGGAGGGTAAGGTACCGTACGAACTGCGGGCTCACCCTGGTGCTCTAGTGAAAACAGATGGAGGGGTGGTACTTGTTTCCACACCGGGTGCCGCCAAGCCGATGACTCATGTCGATCTAGCGAATCAGTTCTTTGCCTTTCAGGCTGAATTGGTTAATGGTAGCCCTGTTTTGCTTGAGACAAGCGACGTGGAACCGATGGTCGGGACGCCTGATGCAACGCCAGATGTAGTGCTTGATATGAGCCTCCAAGCTTTTCATCTTGGCGAGAGCGAACCCGTAGACAGAGAGACGAGGGCGACGCTGCGCCTTACGTTAAACAAAGATGACGACTCGACAAGGGCTAGAAACCTCGAAACCTTGTATTGGGGCATAACCACTGCCCTCAGGCTGTATGACGATGAAACAGGGAAAAAAACTGAAAGCAAGGAACTCAAGACTGACTACAGGAAGGCACTTGGTAACAAAAACATTGAGATCCCTGGGGCGCTCGCAGATGTCAAGCTGGAAGTGATCAAACACAAGGAGCCGCGCTGGTGGAGAAACGTCTTCTCCTTCTTAGGCAGTAATGGAGCCAAAACGTTGACCGCAGCTCTCGGTTTTCCAGCGGTAACTCAACAAGTCATAAAGTTTGTTGATGAAGCGGCAAGTAGACTTGAGGGAACGAACCCAGAAGTGCTCTTCGCGAGCCGCTCGATGAAACTTGCATTCTCGAAAGAAGCGCGCGCCTCCTACGTCGGCAACGGACCGATCAAGATTGGTTGTCTTAACCCTGGTACTTGGGTGCTCGCGCGCGGGCGAGACTTTCAAACCCTAGCTAATGCACAGGCTCTGTTCTACGCGACCTATGGCAAGCTTGTACCTGCGAAGGTGCCGATCACCGATACCTTGGTACCGGGATACGTCGATCCCTTTAACGATGTGACCTATGCAGTGCTTAGGGTCCAAATGAAGCCACAGAAACTCAATCTTGATTAGTTAGGGACCTACACCGCACACCTACCGGAAGCTGATTCACATCATCGCGGCCCATAGTCTCCAATACGTCCGACACCAACGTGTCCGCAGTCACCATCTTGAACTGATCGATCGGACGCATCACATCGCTCACCATTTTGAACGGCCTCAGTTTCGGTTCGATCTCTTTGATCTGGTGAGCGCTGATTATTCAGAAGACACCGTTCTCAATTACTTATTTCCACACATTGAAGTGCGCAAAGCCGCCCAGCGTCCGCGTGAAATCACCTTCCCGCGCAAATGCAGGCTTTGATTTCTTCGATCAGCAAACACTTCCATTCGGCACTCCTCTTGCTCGCTCAAGATGGATAGTAGTTAACAGGAGGTTTGAAATGGCTGAAAAAGAAACAATGCGAGCGAATGTGCTCAGAGGCGTCGAGAAGTTCGGGATCGAAGAGGTCCCCAAACCAAAGGCACGAGTCGGCGAAGCGGGCGTACGTATCACCCTCACCACGATTTGCGGGACGGACCTGCACATAGTGCGCGGGGAGTATCCAGTGAAATCCGGTTTGGTGATCGGTCACGAACCGGTAGGCGTAATCGAAGAACTCGGGGAAGGCGTGACCGGCTATGCGGTCGGCGATCGAGTCCTGGTCGGCGCGATCACTCCGTGCGGGCAGTGCCGCGCTTGTCTGTCCGGTTTTCTCTCGCAGTGCGGGCACGGCGACGGATACGAAGCAATCGGGGGCTGGCGGTTCGGCAACACGATAAACGGCGCGCAAGCTGAGTACCTGCTCGTGCCGAATGCTCAGGCGAATCTCGCGAAGATTCCGGACGGGCTGGCCGATGAGCAAGTTGTGCTCCTGGCGGACATCGCTTCGACGGGGTTCAGCGGAGCGGAATCCGCGGGCGTTCGAATCGGCGATTCAGTAGTCGTGTTCGCTCAGGGACCGATCGGTCTATGCGCGACCGCGGGCGCGAAGTTGATGGGCGCCTCACTCATCATCGGAGTCGAAAACGACGAGAACCGCATGGCGATGAGCCGGCGAATGGGCGCTGATGTCGTGCTGGACTATCGTGAGGTGGACATCATCGCCGAAGTAAAGCGTCTCACAGGCGGAGGCGCCGACGTTGCGATCGAAGCGCTCGGCACGCAGCAGACTTTCGAGAGCGCGCTTCGGAGCCTGCGTCCCGGTGGTACTTTGTCGAGTCTGGGTGTTTACTCGGGCAAACTTGAAATGCCATACGACGCTTTCGCTGCCGGGCTTGGCGATCATCGAATCGTCACGACACTCTGCCCGGGCGGCAAGGAGCGTATGCGGCGTTTGATGGAGGTCGTAAAGGCCGGCCGCGTCGACCTGACTCCCCTGCTGACTCACACCGTCTCGCTTGATGAGATCAGTAAGGGGTACGAGATTTTCGGCAAGCGTCTTGATGGCGTGCTCAAGGTCGCGGTTAAGCCTTGAACTTCAGATACAAATAGACTCGCGCAAATCAGGCGGATCAACGATCGTTCAACTTTGATCCGCCTGATTATTCTCATAGTCATAGTTTTCTTGTTGACACACCCTGTCATATTTCTCTGTTAGAGTACTCCCGTTATCGGCACGATTCCGCTTTCGAGGAGGCGATATGCGCGCTGATCGGCTGCTCTCGATTCTGTTGCTGCTGCAGGTTCATCGTCGTCAAACGGCTCGCGAGCTTGCCCATCGATTGGAAGTTTCAGAGCGCACCATTCATCGCGATATGGAAGCGCTCAGCGCGGCGGGCTTCCCTGTTTTCGCCGAACGCGGGACTGGCGGCGGATGGATGCTGGTCGAAGGGTATAAGACTAATCTCACAGGCTTGAACAAAGACGAGATTCAGGCGCTGTTTCTCACCAAGCCTCTGCGAGTGCTCGCGGACCTTGGGCTCGACAAGGCTTCGGATGCGGCGATGCTCAAGCTATCGGCGGCGCTGCCTTCGGCGCATCGTGACAACGCCGAACACGCGCGCCAGCGAATTCACATCGACCCGGCCGGTTGGAATCGCGCTGAAGAAGCTGTTCGCCTTCTGCCCGTGATTCAGCAAGCGGTTTGGCAGGAGCGCAAGCTCAGGTTCACCTACGAGCGAGGCGGCGGTTGTGATGCGGTCGAGCGATTGGCTGATCCGCTTGGCCTCGTGGCAAAAGGCAGCGCGTGGTATTTGGTGGCCGTTGTCGATGGCGACACACGAAGCTATCGCGTATCGAGAGTCGCAAGCGCTGAGTTGACCGGCGAGCCTTGCATTCGGCCGAAGGGATTCGACCTCGCTGAGTATTGGGAACAGTCCGCGGTCAACTTCAAAGCACAGCTTCCGAGTTATCGGGCGATAGTCCGGACACATCCTGATATTTTTCCGCGACTCGGTTTCGCGGGACGCTTCGCACGCATCGAGAAAACATATCCGGCCGGCGCTGACGGTTGGATCCGAGTCGCACTGCGCTTCGACGTGGAAGAGATGGCAATCGAGTACGCATTGAGCTTTGGCGCGAAGATGGAAGTCGTCGAGCCCGAAGCCCTGCGTGAAAAAGTCATTGAAGCTGCGAAGAGTGTGATTCAGTTTTATGCGGGGAATGAAACCACAGAGGGGAATCTATCCACAGATGAACACAGATAAACACAGATGAAGAGGTGAAATATTTCATTCCCTTCGTCTCCTTCTATCTGTGTATATCTGTGTTCATCTGTGGATAGATTTCCCTCCGTGGTTCCCTGTTCATCCGTGGTTCCAAATTCCTGATTGCCTCGAACGCGTTAAGCGATCGCTTTGTCCGCGAGAGGTTCATCATTCATTTCTGAAAGCGCCCTCGAACGAAACCTGAGCAGCGCAGTCCCTTCAAAGGATTCGATCTCGAGCGCCTCATCTTCGCCCTTCTCATCTTGTTTGAGCCACACGCGGCCGGGCTTTGAAATCGTGTGCGTGATTCGAGCACCCACGTTGTCGCCGAGCATTATGATTATCTGGTCTTCGGCTACTTCATCAGGCTCGACGGAAATCCCGGCAAGCGGCAGATCGCGCGCCTGAATCTGATCACCGTAGTCCGCCTGTAAGAATTCAATCGTCGTGAGCCACCCTTCGTGGCGGCGGCTGAACTCATCAAAAAATCGAACCCATTCGTAATTCGGAATCTCCTGTGTAGACATTCTCAACCTCCGTAAAAGCTCTACGGCGCACAGCGAACCGGCCATCTTCGAAATCAGCGCTGCCAGTACTTCGAACCCTGAACACTTTGAATACGAATCAAAGTCAACTAAGTGCTTGATAAACGCAACCAATGTGCCCGCCGCAAACGTTGAGAGAAACTACGCAGTGGGTCCGAATTTGGGATTATTCGCACAACCTGAGCAAGAATACGCTCGATTATGTTACGGCTGCGGATTCACTTGCGCGGCGGGACCCGTACCGTAGACGATCACCGGCGTGCCGATTGGGGACATATCACTGAACTCTTCAGAAGCAAACATCGGAATCCTTATGCATCCGTGACTCGCCGCTTGAACAGGCACTGACGGGTTGCCGTGAATTGCAATTCCGCCGACGATGTAGCTCGGAAAGTAGAGCAATCCGAGTTTGCTTTTCCTCCACCCATCAAGCTTGCGAAAGACTCGAAACCGGCCCACCGGTGTGACAGCAGGTTGGGTGTAGTCATCGACTGTGAAGAGCTTCCCGCTGCCGGTTGAAACCGGGAGGATGTGCGAGACCGTTCCAGCATCATCGACTACGAATAGCACTTGCCGAGTCAGATCAACCTCGACGTGTGCCGCGCCGCGCTCGTGTGGAGTGGGCCGAGAAGCGGCATTCAAAGCGATGAGTTCAGCCGGCGTTAGCCTGCCCGTGCGTGGCCTCCCTTCTACTTTCTGAAACGCAATGAGTCCGTGCCTTGAAGCTTCGCCCCATTTGCCGTCGGAGTCGCCGATCCAGTAGCCGAGCGCCGCCAGGCGCTGCTGCGCTTCGACGATCATCTCGCGGGTTATTCGCCTCGATGCCGGCTTTCTTGCGGCAGTGGTCCGCTTTTGAACCGGAAACGCTTGCACGCTTCTCGATGGACTCGACAATATAACAATGATTGCGAGCGCGACGCTGACCCTTAACCCCTTGTTCATCTCAAAAGTATAGCGGCTCGGTTTCCGGAGCGGCCAGCAATCAAGCCGCGCAGTTTCTGAATCAACTCAACCGCGTGTTATCATTCCGCTTTGACGACGGGCGCAAAGAGGTAGATCAATCCGCGGATGCGTGATCGTTTCAATACTGATTTCCAAACAACACTCCAGATCAACAGAACAAGGTGAGGGTTCATATGGCACGCGGGAGAAAGTTCAGATCGACGCGTCGAATCCCCGACAGTGAGCGTTCGCTGTTCGAGCAAAAGCTGACCGGGCGTTATTCGCGCACACTCGACCGAACCGACTTGCTCAACCTGATTCGCGGAGGCGAGGACACTCATCTCGAATTCAAGATCCGCCTTGTGAACACCGACAAGGTTGTCGGCGAGATCGTGGCGCTTGCGAATGCCGGCGGCGGCGCGATTCTATTCGGCGTAAACGATCAGCGCCGCGTGGAAGGGCTTGATGATCCCGAACAAGTCGAGGAGCAGCTCATCGACATCTGCCGCAATCAGATCAAGCCGCCGCTGTTTCCTCGCATCGACAAAGTTGCTTATGACAATGGAACCCGCATCGTAGTGCTTGAAGTAGACGACCGGCGAGCGCCCCATCAAACGCCGGATCATCGTTACTTCATTCGAATCGGCTCGACAAAACGCGAAGCCGAAGGTGCCGAGATTGCAGCTCTTTTCGCGCGCTCTCGCGCGGCTTCCTTTGAGGACATGCCGTTGATCACCGCTGCCGTCGATGACATCGATGAAGCGTTGGTGTGGAGCTACATTCGCGATCTCGAGGGCGAGATGTTTCGCCAACCGGCGGACTTTCCGACCGGCGAAGCAATGCGAGACCTGCGTCTCGCTTCGAATTACGGAGGCAGCATTGCGCCAACCCTTGCGGGTCTTCTGCTGTTCGGACGCGCCGGTGCCGTGCAGCAACTCGCCGGGCAGAGTCAGATCACGCTAACACGATTCTCGGGCAGCGGCACTTCGTCGCCGGTGGTTGAGAAACTGGAAGTCGTCGGCAATCTGACGCGGTTGTTTGACGGCGCAGTCAATTTTCTGAAGCGATACGCCGACCTGTGGGACGCTCGCCCGCCAAGAACGTCAACATCCTCGAACGACCAAAAGGGCTTGCCCATTCACGCTCGCGCCAATTACTCACGCGCGGCGATGATGGAAGGGCTGACCAACATGCTTGTGCATCGTGATTACTCGATCGTGGGACCCAGCGCGCGCGTGTTGATCTTCGATGACCGGGTCGAGTTGATAAACCCAAGCCGCGCGAACGGAGCTACGCGGAAGTCGATCGACTATGGCGCGACGCTTCACTTGAACCCGAGGCTCCATCACATATTCACAAGCGCTGAATACGGGATCGAAAGTGTTCCTCGCGGGATACCCGCAATGCGCCGCGCGCACCTGGCGTTCACGCGCCGCGAGCCGGGAATTTCATTACTGGGTGATGAGTTTCGCTTGCAGCTTTATGGCGTTTGATTCGATGAGCCACAGTCGTCTACGATTGTTCGCGTCGCGGTTTGATTAGATCGAGAGGTCCGGATTATGGCGGCAAATCCAAAACGAAAATACACGCTTGAAGAGTATTTCGAACTCGAGCGCTCGACGAATGAGAGATTCGAGTATTGGAACGGCGAAGTCTTCAACATGAGTGGCGTGAGCGAGCAACACGCCAGGATCGAGACTAATTCGCTGACATCGCTTGATAATAAGCTTCAGGGTACAGCATGCCGCGTCTTCCCGGCGAACATGCGCATCAAAGTCCCAAGCTTGCCGCCCTACCGTTACGGCGACGTCTCAGTCGCCTGCGGCGAGCCGATATTTGAGAAGATCGGCGGCGTTGATGTGCTGACCAATCCTACGCTAATTATCGAGGTGTTGTCGGATTCAACGGAAGCTTACGATCGCGGCGACAAGTTCACTCACTACAAATCAATCCCGAGTTTGCTTGGATACGTGCTGATTGCTCAGCATCGGCCTCACATCACGCACTATGAGAAGAACCCGGACGGCTCGTGGAGCTACTCCGAGATTAATGAGATTTCCGCAAGTGTCTTTCTTAAATCAATCGATTGCACGCTGAGCTTGACCGAGATCTATCGGGACGTAACGTTCCCCGCGAAGCCGTTGCCGAATTTGAGGGAGCCGGACGACTCGGTTCAGTGACAGTCCACTCGATGAAACTTCTTGTCCTCTCACTTCCGCTCCTGGCAGTTGCACTGGCATCCTGCGAAAGGGGCGACCGCCTCTCGGCCACAACCTCCAAGGCGCTGTCACAAACAGAAAGAACGCCGTCCAAGCCAACTCAATTCTGCGTGAACTTGAACACCGCAACAGCGGAAGAACTAACCCGGCTCCCCGGAGTCGGCGAAGTCATCGCCGCGAGGATCATCGCCTATCGCGAGCGTCACGGGCGGTTCCGCCGGCGCGAAGAAATAATCATCATCGAAGGCTTCAGCGAGAAGAAATATCGCGCGATAAGAGGAATGCTCTGTGGGGAATGAGGCGCCTCAGCAGGCGCCAGCCCGCCACTGGTAGTTACGGATACCATAAGCAAGGCGAAGTTCATCCGCTTAAAGCTGCTTGGTTGACGTGCGTATTACCACTTTGGTAGCGTGGTCGTTCTGGAGCGCTTTCTGTGCGGATTATCAATGAAGCGCGCTTGCACAGATTTGTGCGAAAACATCCGGCGGCCGAAGCCGCCGTCCTGCGGTGGGCGGCAGTGGCCAAGGTGGGCCAATGGCGAAATCTTCCCGATCTTCGCAGCACTTTTCGTTCTGCCGATCCGGTTTGTGAGTGCACGGTTTTCGACCTTCTGGGCAACAGCTACCGATTGATTACAAGGATTCACTATGCGGACGAAACCATCACGCTCTACCACCTCCTCACACACAAAGAATACGAGCGGAAGAGGTGGCAGAAGGACTGCGACTGCTGAGCGCCGATTCAGCCGGCGCCGATACGCCGCGCTGCTGGCCGAAGCTGCGCCCCAAGTGATCAAGACCGCCGATGAGCTCGAGCGAGCGTCATGTTTGGCCGAACCGTTATTGAAAAAGGGCGATTCGCGCACGCCGGAAGAGAACGCCCTCTGCCAATTGTTGTTGAGGCTTATTGATGATTACCAGGAACGGCATTCAGTGGTTCCGGATCTGGCGCCGCACGAGCTTATGCGCGCGCTGTTGGAAGCATCAGGAAAGCGGCAGGCGGATCTGCTTTCGATTTTTGGCTCGCGCAGCCGTGTCTCGGATGCAGTGAATGGCAAGAGAGCCATCAGTAAGCAGCAGGCCAAACGGCTTGGTGAGTACTTTCGCGTCTCGCCGGCTGCTTTTATCTGAGGCTTTCGGCAACTCGGAGCGGCGCGGTTGGGGTTGAGAATCTTCTCGTTGAAGAACTCTGCTAGCGGCGCAAACGGCAAATACATTCAATGAACAATCAGCTTCCGATACTGGTTGAAGTCCGGCGCGGATCGATCGTTGAATCACGGCACCGCGGCGCGATAGTCGCAGCAGAACCGAATGGACGAATTATCAAGCAGCTCGGCGACAAATCGTTGGTTAGCTCAACCCGCTCAACTATCAAGCCGATTCAAGCGATTCCTTTCATCATCAGCGGAGCCGCGGATCACTTCAGCGTTGATGAGCGTGAGCTTGCCGTTGTGTGCGCCTCACACGAAGGAGAGCCGATACATACTGAAACAGTCGCGGGGATGCTTGCTCGAGCAGGCCTGGATGAGAGCTCGCTGCGTTGCGGCGCTCACGCTCCCTACAGCGCCGAGACGGCCCGGACCCTCGAGAAGAACGGCGAGCCGTTCACTCAGCTTCACAACAACTGTTCGGGTAAGCACACCGGCATGCTGATGACCGCGGTGCTTCGGGGTTTGGAGCTTGAGGATTACGTTTCCGCGGAACATCCGATTCAAACCGAGATTGCTCGGATCTTCAAACAATTCGCCAAACTCGACGGCGGCCTGCCAACGGCGGTCGATGGATGCAGCGCTCCGACGTTCGCCGTTCCTCTAAGCTCGCTTGCCGTAGCATTCGCGAGCCTTGTGAATCCCGCGAAGCAAGTGACCGATGTCGCGGGCGCCGCGAACCGCATCGCCGCCGCGATGATCAATCACCCGGAATTGATCGGCGGAACCAAAGGAAGATTCGATACCGAGCTGTTACGCGCATCGCACGGCAAGCTTCTGTGCAAGATCGGCGCGGAGGCAGTCTATGCGATAGGCGTTCTCCCTTGCGAGCAGTATCCTGAAGGCCTCGGCATCGCAATTAAAATGGAAGACGGCTCGTACCGCGGGCTCGGTCCAACGGTCATTGAAACGCTCGTTCAACTGGGCGTCCTGAATGAATCCGAAGCCGAGCAACTGCAATCCTTTCATCGTCCCGACATCAAGAATCACAGAGGTTTGAGCGTCGGAGAAATTCGCGCGGTGTTCCAGCTATGAATGACAGCATTCGATCTCTTTTCCCCGTTACTGAGAAGTACATTTATATGAATCACGCCGCGGTTGCGCCGCTGTCGACGCGCGTGCGAGATGCGATGATCGGGCTCATCGAAGACCAGACCCACCACGGCTCAGTCAACTACTACGACTGGCTCGCGACTTATGAACACAGCCGCGAATCCGCCGCGCGGCTCGTGAACTGCCAGCCTCACGAGATCGCCTTCACGCAAAACACGTCGGCCGGGCTCTCGGCAATCGCAAATGGAATCGATTGGCGCGAGGGAGACAACGTCGTAGGGTGTAACGTCGAGTTCCCCTCGAATGTCTATCCGTGGATGCGGCTCGCCGATGAGCGCGGGATTCGGATCAAGCTCGCCGAAGAACGGGACGGCCGGATCGATGCGGATGAACTGTTGTCGTTGATCGACGACCGCACTCGGGTCGTTACGATCAGTTGGGTCCAGTTTGCAAGCGGATTTCGGTCGGACCTCCGTCGAATCGGCCAGTTCTGCCGCGAGCGTGGAGTCATCTTTGTCGTCGATGTGATTCAGGGACTGGGCGGGCTCAAGCTGGATGTTGAACGAGATTGCGTCGATGCGTTTGCCGCGGACGCGCATAAGTACTTGCTCGGACCCGAAGGCGTCGCGCTTCTTTACATCTCCGATCGGGTGATAGATCGAATAAGGCCGACGGTCGTTGGATGGACTTCGGTGAAGAACTACGAAAAGCATCTTGATTACGATTTGGATTATCGTGAAGGCGCGTTGCGATTTGAATGCGGCACGCTCAACACCGCGGGAGTGTATGGTCTTGGCGCTGCGATCGATTTGTTTTTGGAAGCCGGCGCGGAAAAGATCGAAGAATATCTGATCGGTTTGAGCGGCTATCTCGCGGAGCGGCTTGTGTCGAAAGGCTACCGTGTCGTCAGCTCACGTCGTTCCGGCGAGTCATCAGCGATCCTAACGTGTGTTCACGAGCACCACTCACCGAAAGCGCTGTACAAGGTTTTACTCGAGCGCAACATCATCACCGCGCATCGGGCGAATCGATTGAGAATTTCGCCGCACTTTTACAACACTCGCGACGAAGTGGACGCTTTGATTGGCGCATTGCCGGATTAAAGCTATACACTCGCCAAGTTGAATTCCCACCCCGGCGAGAATATATTTTCTAAACGAGTTAATTGACAGACGCCGAGCAACACCGTTCGATTCAGAAAGAGAGGTAGAACCATGGCGATTAGATTAGGAGACACCGCACCAGACTTCACCGCTGAAACCACTGAAGGCCCAATCCACTTCCACGAGTGGATGGGAGACAAGTGGGCAGTTCTGTTTTCACATCCAAAGGATTTCACGCCCGTCTGCACCACCGAGCTTGGCGAAGCCGCGCGGCTCAAACCCGAGTTCGAAAAACGAAATTGCAAGATCATCGGCCTGAGCGTCGATCCGGCCGACTCGCACAAGAAATGGGCCGAGGATATCGAAGAGACTCAGGGCCACAAGCTGAACTTTCCGGTGATCGCCGACGGCGACCGCAAGGTTTCGGATCTCTACGATATGATTCACCCGAATGCGAGCGATACATTCACGGTGCGATCGGTTTACGTGATCGGACCGGACAAAAAAGTGAAGCTGATGATCACCTATCCCGCCAGCACCGGCCGGAATTTCGATGAGCTTCTTCGAGTCATCGATTCGCTTCAATTGACGGCCAAGTACAGCGTGGCGACTCCGGTGAACTGGAAACACGGAGATGATGTGATCATTGTTCCGTCACTTTCCGATGAAGACGCCAGGCAGAAGTTCCCTGGCGGATGGAAGACCTTGAAGCCTTATCTACGCGTCACCGCACAACCGGGTAAAGAGAAGGGCGCGAGCGGCGATTAGTCAAGTTCGTTTGCGAAACTATAGGGGCGTCCCCGTGTGGACGCCCCTTCTGTTTTTCAGTAGGTATTGCGGCCAACCCGCTCAGGTGAGTCAGTCGCCGCTATCCGTAACTTCCTTCAACTTGCGCTTCGCAAATTGCTGGCGAATTCCCTGCGTGTACAGCTTTACGAACTCGAATATCGACAACGTCTGAGGCGCGCCTTCGTAATAAAAAGTGCACGCGTTTCCGACCTCGCGCTGCAGCAATCTCAAATCCATCGGGTCGAGTGGGAATTTCAAACAGGCCTGCGGAGCATGCGGCGTGGTGTAGATCGAGCATCGAGTTTCATAGGGTCCCTCATCCACAAAGAAGGGACACTGAAATTGAATCTTGCAGCAGAGTCCGCAGCGATTGCATTCGCCGCGCTGGTAGGCCTTGTATCGATAAAGAATGTTGTCGGGCAGTACGTTGGCCAGTAGAGTGCGTCTCAAAGCGCCCCACGTATGAATCGAGAACGGCGCGTGCGCGACTTTCTTGGTTACGGCGAGAAACATTTGCCGGTACATCCAGCGGCGTGAAGGCACCTCAGGGGGAAGATCGGCTGCTTCTGGCGGATTGTTGATTATGTTATCGAAGACGTGAAGAACTCTGCCCGGCTGCTTGTCCTGGGTCATCAATCACTCCCTTAGTTTGAGAAACGACGGAGGCGCTCAAGGTCAATTGCAAACCTGGTCGTTTTCGGGTGTTAGTCCAACAAGCCAAGCTGCCAGCGTCTTTAACAGCGACGGTTATGGTATCACAAAGGGGCGAGACGGCAACAGCAGGGCGCGGAAAGGAGTTGAACAGTCAACTCGGACGCTCGGTTTGTTTCGCGATGGACGCACAGTCCGCTGGCGGTTTTTCGTTGATCTTGATCTTTAAGTGTTCCAGAAAGGCTTTAGGCCATTCGCTGCCTATGAAAGCAAAAACATAGTCGTTCGGTAGCGGACGTGACTTCTTATCCGTCTCAATCACCACATGATCTGATTCGATATTAGTTATCGTGGTTCCAAAAAGGATCTTTATTCGCCCGGCGTCCTGGCAATCGTACAGGTCCATCTTGTTCCCAAACTTCAAATCAGAAGTGAAAACCGTCCGAACGAGAAGTGTGACCTCGGTGTTTCTTGCAAACGTTTTTTCGTCTCGGTTGAAGCCGGTCAATAACACTGCATGCTCGACGGCGGAGTTACCTCCCCCAACGACCGCGCATTTCTTTCCATCGAAAAGTTCAGGATCCGGCACCCTGTATTTGACCTTATCATCGCAGACGACTTTGGTCTCGCAGCCCTCCATCGGCGCGTTGCACCGATGGCACAATTCCCGGTGGGGTTGGCAATACGATCCACAATTCCGGCACTCTGTTCGTTCGACACGAATCTGCCGATCCTCGCCCACGGCTGGAAGTCTTTTGGGCGTCGCGCTGGCGCCTATCGCGATGACCACCCTGCGCGCAAGGTAAGTTGAGGCCGCTCCGGTATCAGTTCTCTGCGTGAATACTCTGAAGGAATGACGATCCTCCTTGATTTCCGTGCAGATCTCGTGCTCATGAATTTCGACCATATTATCGGCCATGATTCGTGTCCAGCGTTTGACGACAGTCTCCTTCTTCGCCGTTACGGCGCAGGCGTCGGCGAGGGGACCCTTGGCCCGCTTTATGTCGGGTTTGAAGTTTACGTTCTTTCCGGCTGGGTAGGCCTGAACTGTAGAGAGAACTTTGTTCTGTTCGATGCCAATGCATTTGAGCCCTTCCTGCCGGGCAGTTATTGCCGCCGACAGTCCAGCCGCGCCGACCCCGATTATGGCAACGGCGTATTCAACGTCCTCCCTTGGGCCTTCCCTCCCCAGGTCTTCCTTGATCCACTTTATTACCTCTGCGCCCTCGTTCACCGCATTCTTGATCAGCGGCACCCTCGAGACGTCGCCGATCACGTATACACCGGCGACGTTGGTCAGGAACGTTTCGGGATTTCGTTCAGGCATCTCACGCAGGGGGATCTTACGCTGCGTATTGACAACTTCGCAGGCGGCCGTAGGACATGCGGCCTGGCAGCCGGCGTCGTCCATGCACTGCGTCAGCGCGACGGGTATGGCGACTTCGTCGAAGGCCATCGCGAGCACATCGTGAGGACACGCCTCGATGCAGGCGTAGCATCCGATACAAAGCTGCGAGTCGATCTTCGGATACGGATAAGCCGGGAGGCGTGACGTTTCAGCATCAATCGCTTCCTCGGCTCGGGTCGTTGACGCTTCAGTTCTTTCTTTCTGCGGGAGCGTATGCAGTGACTGTTTGCGCTTTGCATTGCCGATGTAGATTCCAAAGCCTCCGGCGGCGGCAAGCAGGACGATTGGCGCGGCCCAAACGTACCACGGAATCACCGCGAGCCTGGAAAGAGAAGTCCAGTTCGAGGCGAGCCGGCGTTTTCGATTCACGCCGGCCTCGCCGACGGCCGTTTGCGCGGGAGTTTCGGTCGTGTCAATCAAGCTGCTCAAGCCCTGCGATCGGACCTGCTCGACAAGTTGCCTTCTCTGGGAATCGGTTTTGTTCGTGATAGCGACGGCGAGACCTTTGTCCTTACCGTGCTGCCGGTGACACGTGGCGCAATTTGGTCCAATCGGTTCGATCCCCGCTGCGTTAAATGATACGCCGTGGCAAGCCTGGCAAGCTCCTTTGGGCGTATCATGCCATTCGTTCGTTCCCACGCTTCCTTTGTGGCAATACCCGCATTTCGTGTTGGCGTACGGATGGTCGACGTGGAAACGACTTATAGCCGCCGGCCCCACTTGATCCTTCCACTTTACCGAGTCATTCACCCGGATGTAGCCAACCGTCGGCGCACCATCGGGCGCTTTGTGTGGAGTGCCGAGTATTCGTCCTCTAAATTTATCCCGATCATTGTGACAGGACTTGCACGACTCGTTGTTCACATCTTTTGGGTGGAAGTCCGCGCCATTGTGCTCTCCATGACAATCCAGGCAGCCGATATTCGAGGCTCCGTGCGCTTTCGATGGGGTCGAATCGAACCCGAGAGATAAGCCGGGTCTTGCCGGCACATCGTGGCAAGCGGTGCAGTTCCGTTGCATAACAACAAACGGCTGATGACAGTCTGAGCACGACGATACTGCGGCGCGCGCGGTTCCCCTCAGCAGTATCGCTGCGGAAGCGTGAGCGGTCGAAAGCGGGGCGGGTGAGAAAACATCTCTCCAGGCAAATAACGCGACGATCGAAACCAGGGCGACAGCCGCGATTGTGATCTTGAGGTACGCTCTTCGGTTCACCGATTTCAGATCGAGCGTCGGACGCCAGTTGAATCGAGCTTTACCGATTCCATAAATCCCGGATGGACAAAGCGGCGTGTTGAGGGCGATTTTGCCTGCCTCTCTCTTTCGCTTTTGCCAAAAGATTTGAAGCGCTTCCTGCTGAGCTCTGTCCGTCGATTCAGTGGGCCCGGTTGCGGTGCGCGGCATTAATGCACTGGCAGGCTGCCCTATCGGGGTCTTTAGAGGAAATATTGTGAGCTTTCTCTCTACGGAGATCACGACCTCGTGTTGGGCGCGATCTATGAGGAGAAAATACGGGCCGATCTGTATTACATCGCCATCAGCGAGCGCTTCCTCGGCGACAGTAATACCGTTGCGCAGCGTAGCGTGCGAATCGAGGGTATCGAGAAGCCAAAGCGCTCCGTCCTTCTCGACGATGATTGCGTGAACTGGAGCTACCGCCGGATCGTTGAGAACCAGGTCGTTTTCAACCCGCTGCCCGATCGTCAGCTGTTGTTTATGGATGAGAACATCATCCACAAATCTGTCGCTGTCTTTCCTTCTAACGCGGAACTGAGTTTGCACAGGCATGACGCGACTCCGGCGGCGATGGCGCTCACAACAATCACCACGACCAGTAAACAACCTGGACGATGTGAACGACCATCAGCGCGGCCATAACGTACACCGACGCGATGTGCGGCACGAGCCAGGCTTTTAGAAGTTTGTGAAGATGAATGAGCGCGTTTATTCTCGGCAGCAATGCGGCAGCGCGCACTGCCTCGTCGAACGCGGAGCGCTCCTGGATTGAGCTCAAATCCTTCGCGACCGTCTCGAATTGCTGGTTAGCAGAATCAACCAAATTATCGACGCTCTCTTGTTTGATAAACTGCCGAATTGTCGAAATTCCGAAAGCCAGAGTCGGCAAGACTTCTTCATTCACCAACAGCCTGAGGTGCTCAGAAACGTTTGACACTCGTTCAAGCTCCTCTTGCAACTCGCCGCGGCGCGCTTTCAAATCGTCCAGCAACAAAGGCGTCCCCTCGATTCTGGTTAGCAAGCGCGGCGCAACCTGATAGATAACAAGTCCGATGACTCCGGTGAAGATCGCGACGTCGAAGCTGACCATCAGCACCGTCGTGAGCCATCCGCCTGAGAGCGTAGAGCCGTGCAGAAGGATGATGAAACACGCAATCAGTCCAAGATAACAGTGCACCAACATCCAATACCTGAGCGGCCAACGGCGCCTGTCGTAGACTCTCCGCCTCAATTGATAAGCGCCCGCGCCCATCAGTGCGATCAGGCCGGCAACACCGGTGATCCACCGCAAATTAGGAAGACCCGGCAATCTCTGGCCGTACCCATAGACCTTGAGTCCTTCAATCGTTACCGCTCCCAACAGAACAAACAGAAAGATGCCGGCGAAATGAACCCATCGTTTTGTTGAATCACGCTGGTGAATGTTTCGACCGTAAGCATGAGTGGGATCCAGCATTCGCAGGTTTTCGATCTCTCCGACCTCGGAGAAGTATTGGTCGGGCACGATTCGAGCCAGCGCGCCGGTCGGACAATTCTCCTCGCAACTGTAAACCTGCGACTTGCTGCCGGGAGGGTTCAAACGAGTTCGGTCACTGCACAGGTTGCATTTGATCGCGAGCAGATTTTCAATCCCGGTGACCGGCTGAGGAGCAGGTTCAGAAGCAAGCCCGAGCAGCGTCCACATAGTCGGTTTACCCACTTTGGCCTGATCTGGCTCGTCGCAGTGCACCATGAAGATCGCATCGTACGGACACTGAGTGGCGCAGTCACCGCAACCGATGCACAAGTCAGGTGCGATATCGATCTGGCCGCCAGCGAACCGGCTGATTGCTCCAGTTGGGCATCCAGTCAGGCACTCGGGGTCTTTGCAGTGCATACACGCTGCGGGTGCCAGCAAGCTTTGAAAGCGCTTTGGCTTCAACGGCTCGAGCCGCGTAATGTGAGTTCCCCTACGAATGAGCCGGGACCGGCCGTGGACCTTTTCGCATGCCATCGAGCAATTACCGCATCGGACGCAAAGATCCATATCCATGATCAGCAGGTTATTCGCGTCTACGACTCCGGTGTTAATGAGGCGCTCCTGGCTGCTAACGATTCTCTCGCGGATCAGCGGACGTTCGGTTTCCACCTTTAGATCGGCTGGCGTGAACCGCCCTAGGGCCGATCTCAGCGCTTTAGCGAGTACCTTGTTCTGACGGAGTTGTATGATATTTATTTCAAGTACTTGTGTGTGACCCATCACTGTGACTGTATACGGATAGTTGGCGATACCACTTGCCCCCTCTATCCCCAGGCAATAGCCTTTGCCCAAAAAGTCTCTCGTCTTCACACTCGCCATTGTCGTGCTCCGGCTCACCCAACCCTCCGCGATGTAAAAGAGTCTGCTTATCGGGCTTCCTTCGGTGAACAAAACATGGCTCTTCGAGTACGCCTTGAATGAAGAAACTGCCTGGAGGTCGCCTTTCAAGCCGGAGCTCAAGCCTGCTCTTGATATAAAATCCTCCAGGGTTGTTTCTTTGCCATGCTCTCGACAAACGTAGTCGAGCTTGTCGGCGAACTTTGGCAGCTTGCGCAGCAAACGCACGGCCGGCCGCTGTATCTTGAGCACTCGTACTGAGCAATTGCGCGGGGTCTTGACCGTCGCCAGGCGCGGGCCGCCAGCCAGCATGCTCCTTGCGCCGAACTGATCGCCCGCGCCGAGTCTCTCACTTCGCGTACTCCCTCTATGGCCTTTGCCCGATTTCTCGACCTGACCCTCGACTATTATGTAAAAATCGTTGTCCGCCCAATCTCCCTCGTTAATAATCGTCGTTCCCGGCGCGTAGGATAACAATTTCACATACGGCCCAACCGGTTTGCCCTTGTAGTTGCGTCCGTAAACGATAACCTCCAGGTCGATTTCGTAATCAAAGTGTTCGCCGGTCGTTGAGACCAGGTCAGACAACCAATCGACTCTTCTGATTGCGTCCAGAATATCGCGGCGGCTTTCGTATTCCGTTGGCGGGCGTTGTTGCGACATAAGTCCTGACTCAGCCTATGAGTGAGTACGACAAGGCGCCGGCCCGTGCTCTTCACCGATTTACTCTTGGAGGCGCGGCGCGCAAGCGCGAAGGCTCTTCGCTCGAATCACCGTCTTTCGGTCGGAACTTTAAAATGCCACTAATAAGACGAGTCGAAAACTGGGGCCAAATGATATTTCGCGGAACCGGGCGTGTCAAGAACTTTCGGGGTGTACATTACTCTAGTTTTGCAGAAGTGTAAGCATCGATTTATTCGTCGTCACTCCTTGCTTTCTCGCCAGACCTCAGTTGATCTATACTGCTCCTCGGTCACAAATTGCGCGAGCCGAACGCTCCATACGCAGGAGTCGGGGATGCCGATCGCTAGATTCTGCTCCGAATGCGGAGAACAAATAGACGTGAAGCGTGGAAGTTTGCTTCCCGCGCGCTCTTTCTGCTCACATTGCTCCCCAAGATTCAAAACCGCTCGACTGATACTGGTGGCATGCTTTGTGGTGTGCGCAGGGATCGCATTCGCGATTGGACGTTATACATCTAATCGAGACTCGTTCCAATTCATCGGGTCGCCGATCGACATGACCGCCGATCGAATCGCGCCTCCGTCCAGCTCAACCGGCGCAGCATCGCCACGCGCGGTCGAGCCCCCGAAGCAGCCGGAACAACTGCTCATAACACCCAGCACAACCGAAGCCCTCTGCGGCGCACCGACAAAGTCTGGCAGGCCTTGCCAACGCAAGGTCAAGGGTGGCGGCTACTGCTGGCAACATCGTAATAAGGTAACGCAAACGAAGCCGCCCCAACCTATCCGATAGACAACACCTGTAGACAACACCTGTCTCGTAGCCTCAAAGGTTCGCGACTCGCTCGAATAACTGCTGAGTGATTGCCGCCGGTTCGTCACTCGACAAACTAATCGATTCGCCTAATATCACTCTGACCTCGCCGCGGCGCGCGAACTTCTCTTGTCGCTTCTTCAACGCAAATAATCCGTCGATTCGCGCAGGCACAACCGGCACATTCAGGTTCCTTGCCAGCAAACCAATGCCTTCCATAAACGGTTTCATCTCGCCATCCTGAGTGCGAGCGCCTTCCGGAAACACCAACACACTGTAGCCGCGATCCATGCTCTCTCCCGCGAAATCGAAGCTTCTTCGGAAACCGCTCTTCTGAGGCAATGGAAACACGTTAAACAATCCGACGACCAGAAGGTATTTGACAAAGCTTATGAACCGTATGAGCCAGCCCGTTCCTCGCGGGGGATGCCGCCAGCCGCGCAAGACCTCACCTTCCATGGCAATGGCCAGCTTTCGATGAAATCGCGCGGGCACCGCAAGCAGAATCAACGCCGCGTCCACCATCGCAATGTGATTTGAGATGAATAGCACAGGCCCGCGCACGTTGCGCAAATGCTCGCGGCCGACTATCGTAGCGCGACTCATCCATTGCGTGAGCGGCCGGATTACGACGTAAAACATCGCGAGACGAATCCACGTTACAGGAAAACGCTGCGGCCACTCCGGATATTCATACGGTACGGCGGATTCGGGTGGGCCCTCGCGAATCATCTTCTCGATATCTCCCACCGTCGTCGCCGCCGTGAATGCCACTTCGTCGATGTCCACCTGATAGTGATCTTCAAGCGCGCTCAGCAACTCGATGCGCCCGAGCGAGTCTAGCTTCAGATCCATCTCAAGGTTTGCAGACGCGTCAACTCGCACAGGCACGTTGCCACTGACACGCGTGATCGTACTCAAAATGAATGATGATGGCGCGCGCTCGGCGTAGCGGTCTGCTGACCTCTGATCTGTGACCTCTGACCTTTGTCTTACCCTCTCAAGCACCAGCGGCTTGCGGATCTTCTGAGTTGGAGTTCGGGGGAAATCTTCCTCGGGCCAGATCGACCATCGCCGGATTTGCTGATATTGATTCAGTGACTCGTTCGCTCGTTTTATGACGAGCGCGGCGTCAGCGTTCTCGTCTTTGAGCAGCAGCACCGCGAGCGGCTCGTGACCTTGTGCAGTGTCGATGCCAATCACCGCGCTGTCGCGAACTTCAGATTGTGCATTGAGAGCCGCTTCAAGATCGTCGGGATAGATGTTCATCCCGGCCGCGGTGACAATCACATCTTTCTTGCGGCTCTTGAAAAAGAGATTTCCACTTTTATCAATCTCCGCAACGTCGCCTGTTCGCAGCCAACCTTCTTCGTTAGTCAACGATTGAGGACCGGCGTTCCAATAGCCGGACGAAACGTTGTCACCTCGCACCAGAATCTCGCCGCCTTCGCCGAGTTTCACCTGTTGCCCGGGCATGACTTTCCCGATAGACCTGCGGCTCAGATTGAAAGGGTGATTGACGGTAATCAACGAAGCGGTCTCGGTCATCCCGTAACCCTGAACGACTGCGTAGCCGAGCCGCCGCCAGAACGCTTCGGTCTCGGCCGGCAGCGCGGCGCCGCCCGAGACGAAGGCCCAGAACTTCCATCCGAACTCGCGATGCGCTCGGCGGAAAGTCCCCCAGCGTCTGAGGAAATGCTGGCTTTCAGCCGAGGCGAGTTTCCGGTCGAGCACATCGCTCTCGCCGCGAGATTCAAAGTCGCGTTCGATCTTGTTGCGCAGTGTTTCAAGCACTCGCGGCACGGCCACGATTACCGATATGCGATGCTTGCGGGTTGTATCAATGACCTGGGACGGATTCAGCGAGTCTTGAAAGAAGATTTCTCCGCCGAGCAATTGCGGAACGAAAATTCCCATGAACTGGCCAAAGACGTGACTCAACGGGACCAGGTTTAGAAATCTAATAGGGTGAACGAGACGCTCGTACCTGAGATATTTCTGAATCTCAGTTTCGAGCGGGTTGATGTTTGCAAGAATGTTCCTGTGAGTAAGGCACACGCCTTTGGGCTCGGCCGTTGTGCCCGAAGTGAAAATGATTTCGGCAATATCGTCTTCCAAAATCTCTTCCGGCACGAAGGACTCAGTCGATCGTCTCTCGAGAATGTGCGAAAGCTCATCAAGGGCCAATCGCGGCACGTCCAACTTCAAATCGCGCAGTCTGTCGCCGCTGAAAAGAATGAGTTTCGCTTCCACTTGTTGCTGCACTCGCGCGGCGAAATCAGGCGAGCTTTCATAATCGAGCGGGACAACAATCGCGCCGCGCAGTAGACATCCAAAGAAAGCGGCCACCCATTCGGGACTGTTCCCGGCCCAAAACAGCACGCGGTCTCCTTTTGAAATACCGCGCGCGGCGAGTTCACCTGCGACTCCAAACGCCGCAACCCGCAGGCTCGAGTACGACCAACGCTCGACTCGAAGTCCACGCCGAAGCGCGAGCGCGGTTTGCGAGCCGTGCGATTCGCAGTCATCGAGAAAGCTCAACAGGTTTGTTCGCATAGGCGCCCGGCTGCCGACGAATCACTCTTATCATAGGCAGCGCCCAACTCGCCTGCCAGCGGCGCGATTTCGGCCGTCGCGATCACGCCGGTCCGCGATGGATTAGCAACCGCGTTTGTGGCGGCGTCGATGTGTCAAGTATGATGCAGCGTCACGCGCAACAAGACCGCCAGCGCTCGCCACAATGATTCCAGGGATTCTGGTTTGGCCTTATCACAATCGCTGTTCTCCAATGAAGAAGTCCGCGTTCAATGCATTTCAAATCGCGTCGTTCGTTGCGGGCGTTGCGCTCTTTGTCTATCTGATAAAGCAGACCGGCCTGACGACGCTCACGCAATATGTCGCGATGATGGGATGGGGCGCGCTCTTGATTCTCGGACTCTCAGCGGTGCGCAACTGTGCCCGAGCGGGGTCGTGGTATTTCTCAATCGAGCCAGGCCAGCGCGGCGTGAGCTTCTGGCCGCTGATGAACGTTATGCTGGCCGGCGAAGCGATCAAGTATCTGACCGCAACCGGGCCGCTCGTTTCCGAACCCGCAAAGGCGGCGATGGTCAGAAAATACGTACCGTTGTTGCAAGGCTTCTCGTCGGTGGTGATTGAAAATCTGATCTACTACCTGACCGTCTTCATTTTTATGTTCGCAAGCCTTCCCGCGCTTGCCTGGCTCGCCGAAGTGCCAGGCGACTTGAAACTTGCGGGGTACATTTTGATGAGCGCGATAGCTTTCTCGATACTCATTACCTGGGTGGCAATTCGGTGGCGCTGGTACGTGCTCGCTCGCGCGTTGGAGCAACTCGCAAGGCTAACGGCACGGCGCCGCAGCGAAGTTCCAGCGGAACCCCGGCGCATTGATTCGATAGCCACGCAGGTGCGTAGCGTCGAAGAGAACCTGTACACTTTCTATGAAAACCGGCGCGGCGCCTTTTATTTGATCTTCTCTCTAAACATGGCCTCGCACCTTATCAACGTCGTCGAGGTATGCCTGATACTCGCCTTGATGAAGCTCCCCGCGACGATGTTGAATGGATTCGTGATCGAAGCGGTAACCAAAGTGATAAACCTCATCTTCTTCTTCGTGCCCACTCGAGCAGGTGTGTATGAGAGCGGAAACGCGCTGTTGCTTCAAGCGCTCGGAATGAGTGCCGCGGCGGGCGTTGCGCTTGCTATAATCCGGAAGCTTCGGGCGTTTGTCTGGGTTGCATACGGGCTCGGGGTGATCGGCGTGCTAATGATTAATAAGAAAGGCGCAATTGAAAATTGAGAATTGAAAATTTGAAATTGCAAATTGCGGAACCGCGAGACGCTTTCTGGGGACCGTCACCAAATTCGAAATCTCAAATTTGCAATTTCAAATTTTCAATTCTCAATTTTCAATTCCCGGTTTTATGGACAACCTCGTCATATCCAACATTCTTTATCGCAAGACTCGCACGTTGACTACGATGGCTGGCGTCGCGCTAGGCGTAGTTCTTGTGGTGCTGACGGTCGGGATTGCGCATGGATTCCTTCGCGATCAAGGCCGGCGAAACGCTGCAGTCACGGCCGAGATCATTGTTGGCGGTCCGGGAACCACTTTCGGCTTGAGCCTGAACCCGACGCTTTCATTGTCGCTCGATCTTGCGGACCAACTACGGGCGATCGACGGCGTTAGCGACGTAGTGCCGGTCGGTCAGTATTTGCACGGTCGCGTGATCGACGGAATCGATTACGCAGCGTTCACGCGCGTATCTGACCTGCGCGTGGTCGAGGGACGGCCGGCCGAGTCGGGAGATGAAGCAATCATCGATCGAATTCAACAAAAGCAACGAAAGTCGAAAGTGGGAGATACGATTGAAGTGTTCGATCGCCCGTTCCGGATCGTCGGCATCTACGAGCCTGAGTCGCTCGGCCGTATCAAAGTTCCGCTAGCGGCCATGCAACAGTATTTGAGCCGGCAACTCTGCTCGATGATGCTGGTGAAGCTCGCCGATCCATCCAGGCAAGAAGAAGTCGCGGCGCAAATCAAACAACGGTACAAGGACAACAGCGTAGTCCTGACGCGCGACTTGCCGATACTTATAGCTCGCGGCACACCGGCTTTGCAGACTTTCTTGAATGTGGTGATCGCGCTATCGATCATTGTCAGCTCGCTGGTCATTCTGCTGACGATGTACACGACGGTGACCGAGCGCACACGACAGATCGGTGTACTGAAAAGCCTCGGCGCTTCGAAGTTTTGGATCGCGAGCGAGATCGAAAAGGAAGCGTTGTTGATCAGCGCCTTGGGAGTCGTAGTCGGATCACTGCTCGCAGTCGCGGGGAAATATTTCATCACCCGGCTCACTCCGATAAGCGTGGAGCTTGAAGCGGCGTGGCTGTTCTACGCTCTTGCGCTCGGATTGCTGGCGGGTGCTCTCGGCGCGTTGTACCCGGCGCTTCGCGCGGCGAATCAGGACGCGGTGACTGCGCTCGCTTACGAATAGGCAGCGGCGAACGGAGGAAAAGTGTACTGTCCAAGCTGCGGCTCGAACAATCAAGACGAAGTTAAGTTTTGCACTCGTTGCGGCACGAACCTTGGCGTAGTCTCGGACGCGCTCGCGGGGAGAACCACCGGTGCGCTTGAAACAGACGAGCGTACTGTGAGTCTGCTCAAGGACTATTATCGCAGCCGGCGAATGATGTTAATTGGGGCCGCGGTTTCGGCAGTCGCGCTCTTCAAGCTGGCCGGTCCGTTCCTGTTGGGCTTCCCAGAAAAAATGATTCCGATTGTTATCCTGTCGCTCCTGTTCTTGTTTCTGAGTCTCTCCGCATTCATCTGGGGTCTGGTCAAATGGAACAACTCCGCGAGCGAGATCAAGGCGCTTGGGATTTCTCCGTCGAAGGGAAAGGCATTGACGTCGGCAGAACAATCACGGCTCGCGGGCGAACAATTGCGCGTGGGCAAGTCAGCTTACGCGACTGATCCGATCCCTTCGCACAGCAGCATCACTGAACAAACCACACATCTGCTCGACGAGGATGAGCCGTCGCCGCGGAGTGAGTCCCGCTTTGGCGAGAGTCATTGATCGTGCATCGATCGATTATCGTTCTGTGTTGCGGCGGGAAACAGATTGACCCTGCTTACGGCCACTACGTATCATCGTGCTATGAGTAAGCCACTAATCATCGAGGATGAGCCGATGACCCCTGAACTTGCGCGAGCATTTGAGAGCGCCAGGCGCAATCGGATGTGGTTCAATGACCACGTAACAGAGCTTGAGGTCTATAAACGTTACCGCGGTAAGTATGTCGCCTCGGCGGCTGGTGAATTGTTTATCGCGGATACTCCAGAGGAAATCCATCGTTTGCTGCGCGAGAAGTATCCAGATGAGGTAGCGCACGTGCGATACATACAGCGCGAAAAACTGGATCGCATTTATGCGTGTCAACGGTGAATGGTTGATTTGTGAGGACGAAGTGATCAGGCCGGCCGTGACTGGCGTCGTGCGCGCCCCCGATGGTCAGGTGTTTGAAGTTCCCTTTCTCCTGGATGCCGGCGCCCATCGCACCGTCTTCAGCGCAGATTTTCTCAGTTTGCTTATTCCTCTCCGGAGCCGCGAAGGCGAGCAGATTCATCTGGCCGGTGTCGGCGGTCGAGTTGATTCGATCACTGTAGATACAACCATCGGATTCGCCAGGGATGATGGCAAGGTGGTGACAATTCGCGGCGGATTCGCCGTTTTCGCCGAAGGTGAAAGCGCTGAGTTGTCAGTGCTGGGCCGCGATGTGACCAACAATTTCAGCGTCATTTACGACTATCCCAATCGCGCGGTTGCTCTGCTCGCGCTCCCGCACTACTACGACATCAATAGACAATCCTGACGACCATCAGATGCCAAAACGCACCGACATCAACAAAATCCTGATCGTAGGCTCAGGACCGATCGTCATCGGACAAGCTTGCGAATTCGACTACTCCGGCACTCAGGCTTGCAAGGCGCTCCGAAGCGAAGGCTACGAGGTCGTGCTGATCAATTCGAATCCCGCGACGATCATGACCGATCCCGAAACCGCCGATCGCACCTACGTTGAGCCGCTCACTCCCGAAGCCGTGCGCGCGGTCATTGAACGCGAACGCCCCGATGCGATGCTGCCAACAGTCGGCGGCCAGACCGCGCTGAACATCGCGGTCACGCTCGCTGAGGACGGCACGCTCGAACGCTTCGGCGTCGAGTTGATTGGCGCAAAACTCGATGCGATCAAAGTCGCCGAAGATCGCTTGCTCTTCAAGCAGGCGATGGAAGAGATCGGCATCGAAATGCCGCTCTCGGGCTACGTCAAATCGATGGACGAAGCCCGCGAGTTGGCGAAGACTATCGGCTATCCCGCGATCATTCGCCCTTCGTTCACGCTTGGCGGAACAGGCGGCGGCATCGCGTTCAACGCCGAAGAATATGAAGAGATCGTCACGCGCGCGATCACCGCGTCACCCGTACACGAGACTCTGATCGAGCAGTCGATCATCGGTTGGAAAGAGTACGAGCTCGAAGTGATGCGCGACCTTGCGGACAACGTCGTCATCATCTGCTCGATTGAAAACTTTGACGCGATGGGCATTCACACCGGCGATTCGATCACCGTAGCGCCCGCTCAAACGCTGACCGATCGCGAGTATCAGGTGATGCGCGACGCGGCGATTCGTATCATTCGAAAGGTCGGAGTCGAGACCGGCGGTTCGAATATTCAATTCGCGCTCAATCCTCACGATGGCCGCTTGATGATCATCGAGATGAACCCGCGCGTCTCGCGTTCGTCGGCGCTCGCGTCTAAAGCGACCGGCTTCCCTATTGCAAAGATTGCAGCACGTCTCGCCGTCGGTTACACGCTAGACGAGATACCCAACGACATCACTCGCAAGACGCCCGCGAGCTTCGAACCGACGATAGATTATTGCGTGGTGAAAATTCCGAAGTGGGCCTTCGAGAAGTTTCCTTCCAGCGATCCGACGCTCGGCACTCAAATGAAATCCGTCGGCGAAGCGATGGCCATCGGCCGCACATTCAAGGAAGCCTTCCAAAAAGGAATGCGCTCGCTCGAAGTTCGAAGTGCGTTTCGCGTGCCTCCTGATCTCGACGACGCCGAGTTGCGCCGACGATTGGTTGTGCCGTCGGCTGAGCGCGTCTACTTCGTGATGCACGCACTCACAATCGGCTATTCGATGGAAGAGGTTCACGATCTCACAAAGATCGATCCGTGGTTCCTGGATAACCTCTCAGAGATCATCGAACGAGAACGCCAGCTTCGACGCGAGAGCCTCGAGACGATCTCGGCGGTTGAGTTGCGCGAAGCTAAGCGAATGGGTTTTTCGGATCAACGGCTGGCGACGCTGCTCGCGACGACTGAGGATCAAGTCCGACAAGCGCGCATCGAGATGGGAATCCGCCCGGTCTTCAAACGAGTGGATACCTGCGGCGCGGAGTTTGAATCCTTCACGCCATATCTCTACTCAACCTACGAAGACGAAGACGAAGCCAACCCAACCACAAACAAGAAGGTGATGATTCTCGGTTCGGGCCCGAATCGAATCGGCCAGGGAATCGAATTCGACTACTGCTGCTGTCACGCGGCGTTCGCGCTCAAAGAAGCGGGTTACGAATCGATAATGGTGAACTGCAATCCCGAGACTGTCTCTACCGATTACGACACGTCCGATCGGTTGTACTTCGAACCGATCACCTTTGAAGACGTGATGGAGATTGTCGAACGCGAACGGCCTACGGGCGTGATCGTGCAGTTCGGCGGGCAGACTCCGTTGAATCTGGCGATGAGGCTGTTCAAAGCGGGCGTGCCGATCATCGGAACTTCGCCCGAAGCGATCGACCTCGCCGAAGACCGAAAGCGATTCGGCAAACTGCTGGTCGATTTGAATATTCCTCAACCCCCGAACGGCTTCGCTACGTCGCTTGAAGGAGCGCGCGAAGAAGCAACGCGAATCGGCTACCCGGTTTTGGTGCGTCCGAGCTACGTGCTGGGCGGCCGCGCGATGCAGATCGTCTACGACGAAGCGAGCCTCGACAACTATATGACCTTCGCGGTCGAAGCTTCGCCCGAGCATCCGGTGTTGATCGATTCCTTCCTCGAAGACGCAGTCGAGATCGACGTAGACGCTCTGGCCGACGGCGAGCGAGTCGTCATCGCGGGCATTCAACAACACATCGAAGAAGCGGGCATTCACTCGGGCGACTCGTCGTGTGTGTTGCCTCCCTGGGGAATCAGTGAAGCTCATCTCGACGCAATGCGCCGGTACACGCGAGAGCTTGCGCGTGCTTTGAACGTGATCGGGTTGATGAACATTCAATTCGCGATCTGGCGCGACGCAGTGTACGTTCTTGAAGTAAACCCTCGTGCTTCGCGTACTGTCCCGTTTGTGTCGAAAGCCACGGGAGTGCCGCTCGCAAAGATCGCCGCGCGCTTGATGATCGGCCACAAGTTGTCAGAGTTTAATCTACCGGATGAGCTGACCGTGGATCGCTTCTACGTGAAGACACCGGTGTTCCCGTTCGTGAAGTTCCCGGGCGTCGATCCGATACTCGGACCTGAGATGCGCTCGACGGGCGAAGTGATGGGAGTGGCGGAAGGCTTCGGCAGCGCTTATTTGAAAGCTCAGCAGGGCGCGGGAACAAAGCTCCCACGCGAAGGCCGAGTGTTCATCAGCGTGAACGAACAAGACAAACGCGTTGTGATGGACCTCGCCCGCGAGCTTCACGAAATGGGTTTTAAGATCGTTGCGACTCGCGGCACGCAGAAGCGACTGGAATCCGAAGGCCTGCCTTGCGAATTTGTCTACAAAGTAAACGAAGGCCGCCCGAACGTCGCGGACCTCGTAAAGAGCAAAGAGGTTCACTTGATAATCAACACGCCTTTGGGCCGGACGTCGTTTTATGACGAGCGTTCAATACGCCGCGCGGCGATTCAGTATTCGGTGCCTTGCGTGACGACGATGACGGGAGCAGTGGCGACAGTCGCGGCGATTCGAGCGCTTCGTGAGGAAGAGCTTCTGGTTAGGAGTCTTCAGGAGTATCACGCCCGAGCTGCAGGAAAGTAGTTAGGACCAAAGAGTGGTGTGTCTCGCGTCGGGAAATAACACGCACCGAGAACCGAATCAAATTAACTTGGTTCGTCGCGCTTTCCCTTTTTGAAACTTCGCCTGCATTCGGGCAACGTAATCGGAGTAATCACGAGTCCTTAGGTTGCGCCTCGTATCAACGATTCCGCGATAGTGCGAATCAAAGTCCCGCTCAAATGTCGGTTTCGATACAACTTAGGTCGTGAACTGCATCAGCAAGATAAGATAATAGAGTCTTCTTGAATTGTAGAGATGGGAGATTCTCTGTACGAAGGGCGTCCATTTGCTCTTGGGCAACGTCAGTTTCATCGCTGTTTAATGGATATGCCCATTGGCCGTGGGCTAAAGTGTTCCTCAGTTCGATTATGGAACGAAGGTCGTCGTTGAGCAGGCTCACGAGAGTCGTATATCGAGAGTGCGCAGCGTGAGAGAGTGTACTGTCAGAGAGTGCGGCCCTAGGTACAGAGTATTGACCCCGGAAGCCCAACTCAACCGCTGCTTCCCATTTGGTCAATTGGGAGGGTTTTAAGGCGATTGTGTCTCGCTCATACTCGGTGAAGCCCATCGGCTCATAAAGGAGTTTGCGGAGTCGACATTCAGACCACACTCCCACGAGTAGAGCTTGCAACCGAACAAAGGCCGAAACAGTATAATCGTCGCCTTGAGAAATGGCCGCGCGAGTTGAGCGGGATACGCGATCGATAGCGTCTTCGATTCCCCGTAGGTTCTTTACGTGGAACTCGTAGAGTTTCTCTGGAGGCTTCATATGTTCAGTCTCCCCGGGGTCCAAAACATACCAAGAAAACAGGTGCGCTTTGGACCCCGGGAATCGAACCCGGGTAAACTCCCACCAAGTGGGTGTGTTTCCATTACACCATGTCCCAGATAACACGATATTACAGATCGATGTCTGTGTAAAACCGATGAGAGACTCGCGCTCGAATTGTCGAGGCTAAGCCCGAAAGAAGTTGTTTTGTTTAGTGAAGGAAAGATGTCGCTCTCAATCTGCTTCATTCGGTGGGGCCAAGGTTGAGGTGTTCTTTGACCGGCGTCAGAGCTGCCTTGGTCTGGGACCTAGAAGCGCTTCGACGCAACTCAACTAGTGGAGCGGTCCTCAGCCGCTCAACAAACAGCAAGGACGGACGCTGCTGCAGATCGCGAAAGAGTCTTAACAAACCACCGACGCCGTAGCGTACGAAATTGAGCTGGCCGGCCCCCGTGAATTCCCGGTTCCTGGGTGATCAATGCCCCAATATCACATACCGTAGCCAGAACATTCTCCAACCTCAGACACTCGCGTCCATTTGTCGGCGGCGCTCGGCCATCTTGTGAGGAAACCTTTAGAGTTCAGCTTACCACGGATGCATCACGCCGCGGCAAAGTCCGTGTATTGCCGCATCTCCGGCGGCTGAAAAGCCAGCACGATGTCTTCACGCGGAACGCCTTCACGCACGAGATCGGTAGCTATGCCGTCTTCGGTTGTATCCTTCTCAATCCAAATCTTCCATCACGCAACCGGACATAGAGATGTGTGTAGAAAGCGCGCTTCCCATTTTCCCATCCCAACGAAACCCATTGGTAGTGCCCGCGTTCATCATCAAATACTTCGACTTCCTGGACATCCGAATTGGCGTCGCTGAACGATTCGACATAACGGCGAATCTGTTGCTTGATCAGCTCTCGATAGCGCTCTACCTTTTCCATTTCACAATGTCCTACGTTTCTGTTCGCACAATGATAAGCGGCATTTTGTTTTGCTCGAGGGCTACATCAATTCCTTCGATGGAGAATATCTCTTCAAAGGCCGTCTCGCTGATTGCCAGCCAGAGTTTATGTTCGGGTTTGAGGAGCCGCAAATAGCTTGAATAGAGATTGAACTGACCAATGGCTAGTTTCAGATCATCTATAACGGCAGGTGCGCGATTCGGTTCACCCACTCGTCCGCATCGGATGCCGACCAGATCAAAAGCAGTTCCTCAACAACAACAGCGATGCCTAGCCGCTGAGACGCGATGACGACTCCTGGACTCATGTTATTTGCAATGAACTCAGCGAAGTGGTGCGGCATTGTTCTGCTGTCGTGAGAAACCAACAAACGTCCTTCCTGCTCCGCAAAAGCCAATACTTCCATGTCGTCAAGTCCGGCTAGATCAGCCGAGTGTGCACTTCTGAAGTCAATCGTGGGCTCACGACGCAACGTGGCGCTGACAATCGCATGTTTGAGGTCGGCATCGGCCTGAAAGAGGACCTTCATCAGACGCTCGTTTTCATTTGCCGGCGGCGCTCGGCCATCCTCTGATAAAACATCGGGTCAGCTTTTCGAGATGCTTCTCGCCTGGCATCGTAGTCGGCATCGCCCTGTCTGATGTATTCGTCAATCTCGTCCTGATGGTCCAGATAATATGCGACAGCTCCAAACACCTGCTCGAGCGTGAGCACAGGAAATGACTGAGCGATGGTCTCGGGCGAATCACCGCCCCAAAAGCAGTAGACGATTGAATCAAGCGAGACACGCGAACCCGCGACTCGGTACGCATCACCAATTTGCTCGACATATTCTTTGCTCATAACGCTCGCTCCATCAGGTGTCTTGGGCTTCGACTCTGGAGATTATCACACGCTATTCGCACATGAAAACAACAGGATGAGAGTCAGATGAGAGTCTAATCCCTCGAGTCCAAAATCAAACACTGCGGCATTGGGTAGTGGCAATTATCACTTTCTCAAACCTGAGCCTGAACTCAGGTTTTAAGGCCTAAACCTGTAATGACATTCAGAAAATTCCTTGACACGTAAGCCCACGCGAAATATGATGGTAGCGCTCGATTTTCCGGACTGCGCCATACGCGGACCTCTAAAGGAGACAGGCTCGTGACCAAGAAGATCACCCTCCCCCTTCTCGTCGCTCTCTGCTTAATCGCGCTCGCATTCAGCAACTCAAGCAGCGCCAATTCCGGTAACCGCAAAGAGGTCACCTTCACTCGCGATGTCGCGCCGATCTTCTATAAGAACTGCGCCGAATGTCATCGCCCGGGTGAGGCTGCGCCGATGTCTCTGTTGAGCTACAAGGACGCGCGCCCCTGGGCTCGCTCGATCAAAGAGAAGGTCGTCACGAAAGTCATGCCGCCGTGGCACGCCGATCCTCACTATCAGCAATTCGCAAACGATCGCCGGTTGACTCAAGCGCAGATCGATACGATTGCCGCGTGGGCCGACGGCGGAGCGAAGGAAGGTGATCCCGCGGACCTCCCGCCCGCGCCAAAGTTTGCCGAAGGTTGGACGATCGGCAAACCTGACATCGTGCTCCAGATGCCCGAAGAGTTCACACTCGACGCATCGGGTCCCGATGAGTATCAGTACTTCGAGATTGCGACCAACTTCAAAGAAGACGTCTACGTTCAGATGGCCGAAGCTCGGCCGGGAAATCGAAAGATCGTTCATCACATCATCGCATTCGTTCAGCCGCCTCCCAGCGCCCGCAACGGCGAAACAGCGATGAAGTTCAGCAAGGCCGACGTCGAGAAGTATCGCGAGGAACAAGAAAAGCGCTCGATCTTCCGCCGAGACGGATTCCTGATGCGAATGAAATCGGGGATTCCGGTCTACGATGATGGGTGCGCGTTGCCGAACGGCGGGAACGGCGAAACGCTCGACTTGAAAGAAGAGCAGCGCAACATGGATTTGCTGACGGGATTCGCGCCGGGCATGAACGCCGGGATAATGGAGCCCGGAAGCGTCAAGCGGATTCCAGCCGGCTCCAAGATTCTGCTTCAGCTTCATTATTCGAAGGCCAGCGGCAAAGTCGAGAAGGACCGCTCGATGATCGGGCTTGTGCTGGCGAAGACACCTGCGGACAAGCACGTGTACACGCGGCCGATTGCGAATACCTACTTCTCGATTCCGGCGGGCGCTGAAAACCATCAAGTCACATCGTGCTGGACTACGAAAGAAGACATTCATCTCAGTACGCTCATGCCGCACATGCACCTTCGCGGCAAAGCGATGAAGATTGAAGCGTATTATCCCGACGGACGATCCGAGATCCTGCTCGACGTTCCGAATTACAGCTTTTCGTGGCAGACGGTTTATTACCTGAAGACACCGAAGGCGCTGCCAAAGGGAACGAAGATCGTAGTGACGGCGCACTTCGACAACTCGGCGAAGAACAAGTTCAATCCGGATCCGACACAGGTCGTTCGATTCGGCGAGCCGACCTACGATGACATGATGATCGGTTGGATAAGCTACACGGTTGACAAGGAACACTTGAGAGAGACCGCAATCAACAAATAAGGAGAGAGACTCATGAAACGGTTGCTTTCAGTAGCGATGTCGGTAATAGCCGGGGGCCTTGTGGTGTTATCAACCGTTAGCGCCAACTCGGGACCGAAGAAAGAAGTGACTTTCAACCGCGATGTTGCTCCGATCTTTTTCAAGAACTGCGCGGAGTGTCATCGCGCGAATGATATCGCGCCGATGTCGCTGATGAGCTTCAAGGAGTCGCGCCCGTGGGCGAAGTCGATCAAAGAAAAAGTGATCAGCCGCGAGATGCCGCCGTGGAGTCCCGATCCGAAATACGGCGAATTCACAAACGATCATCGACTGGCTCAGAAGGAGATCGATACTATCGTCGCGTGGGTTGATCAGGGCGCCAAAGAAGGCGACGCGAAGGACCTCGTCATTCCGGAGTTCACGACTACCGACGGCTGGAGAATCGGAAAGCCCGATGCGGTGTTCGACCTCGGGCAGGAATTCAAAGTCACGCCTGGAATGCCCGACACGATTCAGAACTTCATCGTCCCCACAAACTTCAAAGAAGACAAGTGGGTGACGGCTGCCGAGATTCTTCCCGGCAATCGCAAGGTCGTTCATCACGTGATCGCGTTCATCCAGACTCCTGAGATGATCGCGCAATTCCAGAAAGGCGAAGGCCGCGCTCGAGCCCTGATGCAGAGCGATGTCTTCTATCGCGACGGCACGCTGCTCAAAGTAAAAGCCGATGCGCCCGTGATCGATAACGGTTGCGGAGCGCCAAACGGCGGTTCCGCGTTCAAGCGCCCGAGCGCAAGCGAAGGCGGCGACGCGTTCGGGCTCTTCCTCGCAGGCTACGCGCCGGGCAAGGGCATCGATGTGTTTCCTCAGGGCACGGCGAAGAAAGTTCCTGCCGGTTCGATGATCGTGTTCCAGATGCACTACTCGAGCTACGGCGGAAAGTTCGACGGCGCGCAGGGTGACAAGACACGCCTCGGTTTGCACTTTGCCAGCAAGCCACCGGAGCGGTCGCTGAACACGATGGGAATTCAGAATCACTACTTCAAGCTGCCCGCCGGCGATGGCAACCACGAAGTCAGCGCGTGCTTCACTTTCGATGCGGAGGTGAAGCTCACCAGCTACATGCCGCATATGCATCTTCGCGGCAAAGATATGAAGTACGACGTGATCTATCCCGACGGCCGAACCGAAACTCTGTTGTGGGTGCCGAAGTTCAGCTTCAACTGGCAGACCATGTACTATCTGAAGAAACCGGTGCTGCTGCCCAAGGGCACGAAGATGATCGTGACCGCGCACTTCGACAACTCGGACAAGAACAAATACAACCCCGACCCGACGAAGACCATTCGCTGGGGCGATCCGACCTACGAAGAGATGATGATCGGTTGGATGGAGTATTACGTTGACGGTCCAACGAAAGGTATGAGACCGGATGCCGCGGCGACGGGCCGGCGATAATCGAAACCCCGTTGGTGGTTTTAGGCGTAACGAAAGAGCAGGCCGAACCGTACGACAAACAGCAATCAAAGTTGAATCAGGAGGACGAATGAAGCGAGTGATGTTGACGACTGTAGCTATCGGGTGCCTGGCGGTGCTCGGCGTTGTTATTTCCCCGGTTTCGCGAGCGAGCGGACCCGGCGCGAAAGACGTCACCTTCTCAAAGGATGTCGCGCCCATCTTTTATAAAAACTGCGCGGTTTGTCACAGGGCAAATGACATTGCGCCGATGTCGCTGATGACTTACAAGGAGTCGCGTCCGTGGGCGCGATCCATCAAAGAAAAAGTCATCAATCGCGAGATGCCGCCGTGGAGTCCCGATCCTCAATATGGCGAATTCACCAATGACCATCGAATGTCGCAGAAGGACGTCGATACGGTAGTCGCGTGGGTCGATCAGGGCGCGAAGGAGGGCAATCCCAAAGACATGCCCGTCGCGCCGGAGTTTGCGCGCGGCGGATGGGAAGTCGGAAAACCCGATGCCGTGCTCGAGATGCAGGAAGAGCACACGATCAATCCCGGTGATCCCGATAACTACATCAATTTCTTCATCCCGACGAACTTCAAGGAAGACGTTTGGATTCAGGCTGCTGAGATACAGCCCGGCAACAAGCGAGTCGTGCATCACGTGATCGCTTTTATTCAGAGCCCTCAGATGATGGCAAAACGCGCCGAAGCCGCGAAAGCGGGCGGTCAGAAGTTTGGCGCGCGCACGGCCAACGGGCAACTCTTCTATCTCGATGGAACTCTGCGCCGCGTGCGAATGGACGCTACGGTGGTGGATAACGCGTGCGAACAAGGACCGCAAGCCGGAGGCAGACGCCCGGGCGGCGGCGGCGGTGATGAGAATGAAGGCTCGCTGCTTGCGGGCTACGCTCCGGGACTCGGCAACACGGTCTATCCCGCTGGAATTGCGAAGAAGCTCCCGGCCGGATCAACCTTGATGTTCCAGGTGCATTACTCGTCATTCAGGGGCGCGCTTGCGGGTCCACAAAAAGATCGCACAAAGATCGGACTGTTCTTCGCCAAGCAACCTCCCGACAAGATGGTGATCACGAGCGCCGCCGCTAACGTGATGTTCAAGATTCCCGCGGGCGCGGAGAATCACGAAGTCGTCGCTTGCCAGACCGTGCCAGTCGATCTGCAAGTCGTCAACTATATGCCTCACATGCATCTTCGCGGCAAGGATATGAAATACGAGGTAATCTATCCTGATGGGCGCCGCGAGACTTTGCTTTGGGTGCCGAAGTTCAACTTCAACTGGCAGGCGACCTACTGGCTTAAGAAGCCCGTGACGATTCCGAAGGGGTCGAAGCTGATTGCAACGGCTCACTTCGACAACTCGACCAAAAACAAATACAACCCCGATCCGAAAAAGGACGTCCGATGGGGTGATCCGACGTATGACGAGATGATGATCGCGTGGATGGATGTGATGGTCGACAATCCAGCGAAGGCGCCGAAGCCGGATGCGGCCAGGGCTGGCCGGAAATAATCAGGCTCTTTTTTGCTCCCCAGCCGTCTTGCGCCGGTCGCGGTAATCACCGTTGACCGGCGCATCGCGTATCAGCGAAAAGGTTGGCCCCGTTATTCGCACTCGTTAGAGTGATAGCAGGAGGAGTAGTGGTATGAAGAAAGCAATGCCGGTTCTATCCGCCGTAATGTTCATCGCCGCACTGTGCGTCGCGCTGTCGCCAGCCGCGGGCGCAAGCGGAACTCCCAAGGCGGTGACGTTCACTAAAGACGTAGCGCCGATCCTCTATCAACACTGCGCTGAATGCCATCGGCCTAACGACATGGCGCCGATGTCGCTGCTGACCTACAAGGCCGCGCGTCCGTGGGCGCGCTCGATCAAGGAAAAAGTTGTCGCGCGTCAAATGCCGCCGTGGCACGCCGATCCGCATTACGGCCAGTTCGCAAACGATCGCCGGTTGAGCCAGCAGGACATCGACACGATAGTCGCCTGGGTGGATCAGGGCGCGAAGGAAGGCGCTCCAAGGGATCTCCCCGCGGCGCCGACCTTCCCGGACGGATGGAAGATCGGCAAACCCGATGTCGTTCTGTCGATGCAGGAGGACTACACGCTTGAAGCAAACGGCTCCGATGAATACATCAACTTCGTGATGCCCACCAGCTTCAAGGACGATGTGTGGATTCGCGCGGCCGAGATTCATCCGGGCAATCGCAAGGTCGTGCATCACGTCATCGCTTTCATTCAGACTCCGCAATTTCAGGCGCAATGGAAAACCACGCAGGGTAAGCCGTCGGCTCGCTCGATCTTTTATCAGGATGGAACGTTGATCCGCACAAAACTCGAAGCGCCAACCTACGATGACGGCTGCACGGCGCCCGACGGCGGATTCGCGCGGGGCAGCGGACAGGAAGGGCTCGGGTTCCCGCTGTGTTTCTACACGCCGGGCAAGGACCTCGACATCTTTCCGGACGGGATGGCCAAAGCGATTCCCGCCGGCTCAAACATCGTGATCCAGGTTCATTATTCAAAGACAACCGGAAAGCTCGAAAAGGATCGAACAAGCGTTGGATTGTTCTTCGCGAAGGAACCTCCGAAAAAAGTGCTCACGTCATTCGGTGTGATCAATCACTACTTCAAGATTCCGCCCGGCGCTGACAATCACGAGGTAAAAGGTTGCTACACGTTCAGCCGCGATGTCGAACTGTTCACGCTGTTGCCGCACATGCACGTGCGCGGGAAGGATATGAAGTACGATGTCATCTATCCGAATGGCAAGCGTGAGACGGTGCTGTTCGTTCCCAATTACAACTTCAACTGGCAGACGCTCTACAAGCTCGAGAAGCCGCTGGTTCTCCCCAAGGGAACGAAGATGATCGTCACCGCGCACTACGACAACTCGGAGAAGAACAAGTACAACCCCGATCCCACGAAGACGGTGCGATTCGGCGATCCGACTTATGACGAGATGATGGTGGGCTATTTCGATTACGTCACCAACGCCCGCCCGCGAAACACCGCCAAGATCGATCTGAAACTCTACGACTCGTATGCCGGCGAATATGCACTCGGGCCCGCGTCGTTCACGGTTTCGCGCGACGGCGACAAGCTCATGTTCACCGCGCCGGGCCAACCCAAGATCGAAGCGTTTCCCGAATCCGAGACGAAATTTTTCTTCAAGATCATCGATGCGCAGGTGACCTTCCTGAAAGATGACAAAGGCGCGGTGACAGGATTGACGTTTGAGATCAACGGCCGCACGCTGCGTGCAACGAGGGTAAACCGAACCGCGTCGGCTGCGCCAAACAAATGATGACGGATTAGATCGGACTCGATGGCGTGACGCTTAACGCTGCGCTATCCTCAAACCCAGATCGTACCGCTTACAAGAAGGAGAAAACATGAAGAGAGCGCTCTCAACCTCGATCGCTGCGACATTCGTCGCCGCGTTTTGCGTAGTCGCAACGGCGAGCGGTCCCGCCGGCGCAAAGAAGGTGACCTTCACCAAAGACGTCGCGCCGATCTTTTTCAACAACTGCGTTCAGTGTCATCGTCCGGGCGAGATCGCGCCGATGTCGCTGCTCTCTTACAAAGACGCGAGGCCGTGGGCGAGATCGATCAAGGAAAAAGTCACAATCGGCGTGATGCCGCCGTGGCACGCCGATCCGCACATCGGCGAATTCGCCAACGATCGCAGGCTCTCTCAACAGCAGATCGAGACCATTTCAACCTGGGTTGATCAGGGCGCGCCCGAAGGGAATCCCAAGGACCTGCCTCCCGCGCCCAAGTTTCTCGATGGCTGGAACATCGGCAAACCGGACGCGGTATTTTATCTCCCACAGGAATATCCCGTGCCCGCAGGCGGCGTCGTCGAGTACAAGTACTTCAAGGTCGCGACCGGCTTCACCGAAGACAAATGGATTCAGGCAGCGGAGATTCGGCCCGGCGTTCGCGGTGTCGTTCATCACATAATCGTCTTCGCTCAGAAAGCGAACGAGCCGCAGCGACTGATAGTCGGTTACGCGCCCGGTGAACAGCCGGCGGTGATTGCAAAAGGACTCGCGCGAAAGATTCCCGCGGGCTCAGATCTTATTTTCCAGGTGCACTACACGCCGAACGGGACCGAAGCAAAAGACAAGTCTTATGTCGGATTCGTGTTTGCGAAGCAGACGACGGCAAATGAAATCGTCACGCGGCCGGTGATGAATGCGAGATTCGTAATTCCACCGGGCGATCCGAACTATAAGGTCGAATCCAGCTACACCTTCACGCAAGATGCGCACATTCAGTCGCTGATGCCGCACATGCATCTTCGCGGAAAAGATTTTATGTTCAAGGCGGCCTTCCCCGACGGAACTTCCCAGGTAATTCTGTCCGTTCCGAAGTACGACTTCGCGTGGCAGACTTATTACGTCTTGAAGGAACCGCTCGCGGCGCCGAAAGGAACTCGGCTCGATTGCCTCGCGCACTTCGACAATTCCGAGAAGAACAAATTCAATCCCGATCCGAAGAAAGAAGTGCGATGGGGCGATCAGACCTGGGAAGAGATGATGATCGGGTGGATGAGTTTCACGTGGGACAAACCGCAGGACAAGAGCCAGGCGGTAAACCGCAACCAGTAACGCCCGTGCAGCTTCTGAGTTAGAATCGAAGGGCCGTTCCAACCGCGCGTTGGACGGCCCTCTTTGGTATGAAGAAAACAAGAAAGACAGACGGGGCGACGGGGCGACGCGGCGAGGGGGCGACCGAGCCTCAGAGCTCACGCGTCTCCGTGTCGCCGCGTCTACGTGTCGCCGCGTCGTTGTTAGTTCTCGGCTTCTTTTTTTGTTTTGCCTTTACCTCTCGGGCTCACGAACCGATCACAACCAAAGTCAGGTTCAACAAAGAAGTCATTCGCGTTTTGCAGCGCAATTGTTTGGGTTGTCATCATTCGGGGGGAATCGCCTTCTCGCTTGCAACCTACGAAGAAGCTCGCCCGTGGGCGAAGGCCATAAAAGAAGAAGTCCTGGAGAAGCGAATGCCGCCGTGGCGCGCGGTGAAAGGCTACGGTGAATTTCGCAATGCGCCCTCGCTTGCGCAGCGCGACATCGATCTTCTGGTGAACTGGGTCGAAGGCGGCGCGCCCAAGGGCGACGATAAAGACCTGCCGGCGGCCCCGCTTGTTTCAACCGATTGGCAATTGGGAAAACCCGATCTGATTCTCACGCCGGCTGCTGAAACAAAGATCGCTGCGGGCACGGATGAGTCTCGCACGTTTGTGATTCCGACAAATCTGAAATCAGATCGATGGTTGACTGCGATAGACCTTCAACCGCGAAATGGCGCGATTGCTCATTGCGCGAAGTTCTATGCCCTGAAGAGCAGCGATGGTGATGAGGCGCCGATGATGCCGGTCAAAGAGGTACCGCGCGCCGATCCGCAAAACAATATCGCGTTTGCGACGTGGATGCCCGGACAGAAAGCGTTACCGCTTGATGATGGAGTTGCGCAGTTGCTTAGCGCCGGGTCAAGGATCGCGGTTACGATTCATTATCACGGCTCGGATGAGGCCGCGACGGATTTGCCCGCAATAGGCTTCTACTTCGCGAAGTCGCCGCCCTCGAAGCAGCTTCGTTATGTCTCGCTGACGGGTCCCGATTCCGTGATTTCCGCCCGCGACGAGTTGCATCGAGCAGCCATGTCGTTCACCGCAACCAACGACACCGAATCACTCGGCATTCGCCCGTCCGTTCATCCTCTGATGACTTCTCTGCAGGCGACTGCGTATTTCCCGGACGGCTCGCAACAGATTTTGATATGGACTCGGGGATATCAGTTCGATTGGGCGCCGACTTACTTCTTCAGGCAGCGAATAGCGTTGCCAAAAGGCACTCGCGTTGAGGTGGTCGCGTACTTCGACAACTCCGACAACAATCAGAACAACCCCAATAATCCAGCGAAGCCGGTTCGATGGTCCGAGCTGGCGACTGAACCGTGGTGCGTGCTTCTGCTGGCTGACGCCGTGCAGTAGCCGCCGCGGAATAGGCTCTGAAAGCCTCTTCTACGGTATCCCCATTCGCGCCGGCTAACCGGCCCTTTCCATTCGACTACGCGCGGAAACAGAATGTTATTCGAGCTGAGGTTGGTGTGGGGTCACACCGCGAGGATTACTTCAACAGTTCGGGGTGTTTGGGTTTGGACGCGGTACCGATGAGCGACAAGATCCCCTGCTCAACCGCCGCAGTCACTTCCGCTGACGCGTGCTGCTCGTAAATCGGAAAGAGCTCGCGCTCCTCTTTGCGAATGTGCGCTTCGAGAGTATCGGCAAATTCTTTGAGCGTGCCCGGGTACGAACCCCTCTCGCCTTCGCGCAACTGCTCAGCGGACCGCCTCAACATCCGATGCTCGTCCAGCAAGCTCTCGATGATCGCGGGCGCGCCGGAAAGCTCGTTCATCGCGGGAAATAGAAACTGCTCTTCGGCCTGAAAATGAATCGCGAGATCTTCGTCGAAGAAGCGGACTGTGTCCGCGGCTCTTGTCTTCAACCAGTCCAGGTCGCCGCCGTGCTCTGGGAGCCCTCGATGAATGCGCAAGCAAACCATCAACGCGTATTGATGCTCACGCGAGAGCGGAATCAGGCTCTCGTGACGACGACCGGACATCTTCATCTCTCACTGAGGGGATCCGAGTAATCTGTTTCGACGCTCTTACCAATTGCTATCGGCATCGTTCAACCTCCCAGTCTCCCAAGCAGTGTAGCAGCGGCTCAACAAATGCTCACGCCCTTACACGGATCGATTCGCGCCGTCGGTACTTGTCACTGACCCATGACAACGAAGTAATGAGGCTGTTTGAGAATCGCGATCAGAGCAGTCCCGCGTGTTCAGCGCGGCGGATAGCCTCAAGGCGTGTGTGCACGTCGAGCTTTCGCAGTATGTGTTGGATGTGATTGTTGACCGTGGTTCGGCTGATGTGAAGCTGCTCGGCGACCGCTGCGGTTCTGACTCCCTTTGAGAGCAGTCTGAGCACATCGAGCTCGCGTTCAGAAAGGTCGGTTTCGCGAGCCGCAGCCCGCGCTGACGAAATCAAAGTCGTAGCCTGTTCGGGCGGCATCCCCGTTCCGGTGACTACAAAATCGCGCACGAGCATCTCGAGACCGGGCAGGCGCCTGCGTGCTTCCACTCGTGCGTTGGAAGGATTCGTTATCTCGGCGCGCTATTGTATGACGCCGGCCGTCTGCTCGATGCGATGAAGGTCCCCGATGACAAGCTGGTTGAAGCTCAGCGCGATTTGATCCTCGATCCGTTCGATCGCGATGTGATCGCAGGGGCGATGAAGAACGGCATCGACGAACGCGCGATAGAAGCCGCGCAGCGTTCGCCGGTCTACAAATACGTCAAAGAGTGGAACCTCGCGTTGCCGCTTCACGCCGAGTTCCGCACATTGCCGATGCTGTTCTACGTGCCGCCTCTGCTGCCGGTGATGGCCAGGAGCGAAGACGGGCTCTACGACACAGCAAACAAAGAACTGTTCAGCCCGATCGAACAAGCGCGGCTGCCGATGGAGTATCTGGCAAAGCTGTTATCGGGCGGCAACGTCGATCTCGTGCGCTACGCGTTGAAGAAGCAGTACGCGATCCGCCTGTTCAAGCGTATGGAAACGGTCGGCGACATCGACCACGCGACGGCGAAACGAGCGCTCGAGCAGGTGAACACAACTGAAGAAGAGGCGGAGCAAATATACCGGCTGACTTCCTTGCCGACGATGGACGAGCGGTACGTGATACCGCCTTCTCATCGCGAAGAAGCGATGCAGATGTTGAACGACGACCTGTGGGCGGAGAAGGGCGAAGCGGGTTTGGGCTTTCGCGAGTTGCCGGTGAGGGGCGCATGAACCGATCAGCAGGTGTTCAGAGTACCGGCTTTAGCCGGGTCGTGCAGTCGAGAGGAAAACTACCCGGCTAAAGCCGGTACTCTGAACGCCCGTTTTATCTGAACGCCCGTTTTATCTGAACGCCCGCGTTATTGGAGCACTATGAATCATCTATTCGAAACCCTCGCCAGCCTTCTGGAGTACCCGAGCAGCGATTTGAATCTGAGAGTTGAGCGTGCCATTCGGCGGGTCTCATGCTTACAGCACTTGAAGCATTTCGGATTTGATCGAGATCTTTATGTCGGTCAGGCTTAGATGTCAGTGGCTTGGCAATACTTGATGGTTCTTTCCCGGTTTGTGCTTTAAACCGATTGTAGAATTTAGCTGCTTTCTTGTACATATGCTTCGACTATTATTATCGTACTCGCGAAGGTCTTCAATACTTATTAACGATGGCTGACGCCGGGCTTTACTGGTCAGGTGTTCGTCGAGAGCTTCCACAGCAGTACGACATGGGCGATCTTATGTCTTTGGATCTCAACTGGGAGACACTCACCGCGCCACCGTCTCCAGAGCCTCACCTTCCTCAAGATCCTGGAACTGATTAATTCGAACGTCTCCTTCTGGGAAGTGCGCGATGATTTTCAGCTCGCCACCCATTGCTTCGATGTACTTGCGTAGAGTGCTGACGTACATGTCAGCCCGCCGCTCCAGTTTGGAGATTGCCGGCTGTGCGAGATTAAGCTGTTCGGCCAGGGTGCCCTGAGTTAGATCGCGCGCGCTTCGTAGCTCGTGCAGAGCCATATCCTTCATCATAAGCGCGGTTTTATCCCGAGAGCGCGTTTGGGTGTCCGGCGCCATGCGGCCCCTAAGAGTTTTGAATGACTTAGCCATCGCTTGATCCCTCCTTCTCGACTGCTATCAAGTGCTCTTCGTAAAGCCTATCCGCAATCGGAACATATCGGTCGTACCACCTATCATCTCCAGTTTTGTCGCCGCCGATCAGGAGTATGGCTACCCGGCGAGGATCGAATGCATAAAGAATTCGGTATGGGCGTCCCTTATGTTGAACCCGCAGCTCCCGCATAACACCGTGCTTCGACCCCTGAATCCCTGAACTATGTGGAAATGGAAGCCTGGGTCCCATTTCCTCCAGCAATCCAATGGACGCAGCGACATCTTCTTGTTCTTCTGCTGTGAGGCTGCTCCACCAAGATTCGAACTCATCGGTGTATTCAACCTCCCACTTCATTTACCGAGATTACTTTGATGGGATATTCCCGTCAAGGAATATCCCAGATCCTGAACTTCTACAGGCACCGATACAAACAATAGTGATGTGACCGCTGTCACGCGCTCTCGTGACGGCGGTCACCGCACCCCACGTCAATCCTCTCTTATAGTTAGCCTCGGGACGCTCACCCGGCCCAACTCTTCCACCTGGAGATTCATATGCCCGAGAAGATCAAAGCAATCGACTTTATGTACTACGTCGCGACCCGCGAATTCATGGAGCAATGGGACCGCGCAAAGGAAGGCGAGCTCATCTGCCGGATGGAACGCGCAATCGGCGGGCTGCCGCGTTTCGAGTCGATAGAAACGATGCTCGGCAAGATGGACGAGGCCGGCGTCGAGAAAGTGTTCATCACTCAAACCAAGATGTGGTCCTACTGGCGCAAGTGGATGTACATGGACACGAAGCTCGAAGACGTTTTGCAGTACACCGAGAAATATCCGAAGCGATTCGTGGGCCTCGCGGGCTACAACCCGTTTCGAATTCGCGAGAGTCTTCGCGAGATTGAAACCGCGGTGACGAAGCATAACTTCAAGGGCGTGTACGTTCACATCTACGGATTCGACATTCCACTCAACGACGCGAAGATGTATCCACTATATGCCAAGTGCGTCGAGCTGGATGTGCCCGTGTCCATGCAAGTCGGGCACGTACTCGAGGCGATGCCAAGCGACGGCGCGCGTCCCATGTTCCTCGATCGCATAGCGTGTGACTTTCCCGAATTGAAAATGATCGGCGCGCACACGGGCTGGCCGTGGGTCGATGAACTCATATCGGTTTGCTACAAGTGGGAGAACATCTGGTTTGGCGTGGACGCGTGGGGACCAAAGTATCTTTCACCGCAAATTATTCAATTCATCAGCAGCCGGTTGGGACGGGATCGCTCGATCTGGGGAACAAACGGCCTGCCGTGGAAAGAGAATCTGGCACAGCTCGACGAGTTGAATTTGAAAGAAGACGTCAAGCGAAAGCTCACTCGCGATAACGCGATCGAGTTGTTCAAGCTGTGAGGAGCCGCCATGAACTCAATTGGATTAACACACTCAGAAGTTGAAATACCGGCGGCTGTACGGCGCGCGGATGCGTGGGTGGGACTATGTCTCGCGCTGGCGCTGCACGTCGTCGATGAAGCGCTGACTGATTTCCTGTCGGTTTACAACCCAACAGTTCAATCAATCCGCGAGCACGTTTCGTGGCTGCCGTTGCCAACGTTCACGTTCGAAGTTTGGCTCGGCGGGCTAATCGTCGCGGTGATTGTTTTGTCCTGCCTCACTGTCTTTGTGTTGCGCGGGGCGCGCTGGATGACACCGGTGTCGTACGCGTTCGGTGCGCTCATGCTCGCTAACGGATTGCTTCACATTGCCGGCTCAATGCGTGTGGGACGCCTGATGCCCGGCGTCTATTCCGCGCCAGTGCTTCTCGCCGCGTCCGCCTACCTGCTGACAACCGTTTATCAACAGCGAAAGGGAAATCCATCATGAGTTTTGTAGACCTTGCCGGAAAGTCGGTCGTCGTTACAGGCGGCGCTCGAGGAATTGGACGCGCGATAGCGCACGAGTTTGCGAACGCGGGCGCCGACGTTGTGATCGGCGATTTTCGATTCGATGAGGCAACGAAAACTGCGCTCGAGTTAAGCGAGGTATCCGGAAACCGCGTTGTCGCGGTTCGCACAGACGTGACGAGTCTCGAAGAGGTTCACCATCTTCGCGACGAAGCGCTACGCCTGTTCGGTAAGATCGATGTGCTGGTTAACAGCGCCGGTTGGGATCGATTGCTGCCTTTCATCAAGACGACACCCGACATGTGGGACCGCGTGATCTCGATCAACTTCAAAGGAGTTGTTCACACCTGTCACGCGATCCTGCCGCATATGGCCGAGCGCAAACAGGGCGCGATTGTTAATCTCAGCTCGGACACCGCGCGCGTCGGATCATTCGGCGAAGCAATCTACGCTGCCTCGAAAGCGGCCGTCATAGCCTTTTCCAAGACATTGGCCCGTGAGCACGCTCGCGACAGTATTCGCGTGAATTCGCTGTGTCCGGGGCTGGTGGACACACCCTTGATCGAAGAGATGAAGGACGACGATGAGTTCACTCGCAAAATTTTGGATTCGATTGTGAATTACATCCCGTTCAAGCGGCTGGGCCGTCCCGAGGAAATCGCCGCGATGGCGATGTTCCTCGCGTCGGACGCTGCGAGCTATGTCACCGGGCAGGTGTTCAGCGTGAACGGCGGATTGAATATGGTGGGCTAACGCGACGTTCAGAGCACGCGAGTGATCAAAGTAACCGGGCGTTCAGAGTACCGACTTTAGTCGGCTGCTTGCGAGAGTTAAGAAACCGAAGAGCCGACTAAAGTCGGTACTCTGAACGCCCGCTTGAGAGCAACCTTCGAATGAGCATGCAGGTATTTCAAGAATGGCGAGACAAACCGGTCGACGAAGTTCTCTATGAGTGTCGAGAGATGTTCGAGGACACCAGCTTCCCAACCGTCCAGCGATGGCGCGAGGCGGGCGGCAAAATCATCGGACATTTTCAGGTGTACTTTCCCGAAGAGATTGTTGACGCCGCCGGAATGCTGCCAGTCAAGATTCGCGGCGCACAGATCGAAGCCATGCAAGCCGACTCGCGCTTCGGCTCTTACCTCTGCTCGATATTGAAGACCTCGCTCGAGCTGGCGCTGAGCGGGCGCTTGAAACTCGAAATGTTCGTAACCCATCCGATCTGCGATGCCGCGCGCAACCTTGCCGCGGTGTGGGGCAGGAATTTCAGCTACCCGTGTCAGATTCTTTACCTGCCGCAGAACGCGAACTCCTCTCACGCCGCGACATATCTGGCTGGAGAGTACGATCGGTTGAAACGCGCGGTCGAACAGATCTGCGGCTCCCCGATCAGCGACGACGCGCTGCGAAACTCAATAGCGGTATACAACGAGAATCGCGCGCTGCTTCGCGAGCTTTACGCGATCAAGCGGACGAAGCCGTGGCTCGTCACGGCGGATGAAGCTTACGTGCTGGTCGCCATCGGCGGCGTGATTCCGCGTGAAGAGCACAATGAGTTGCTGCGATTCGTGCTGCCACAGATTCATGAACGAAGCCTTCGCCAGCAGGACAAGGTGCGCGTCGTGTTTGAAGGCGGGTTCTGCGAACAACCGCCGCTGGATTTGATTCGCTCCATCGCGCGGTCGTGTTACGTGGTCGATGACGACTTTCTGATCGGCCTGCGCTGGATCATCGACGACGTGCCGATCGAGGGCGATCCGCTGATGAACCTGGCTCAGGCTTATCTGGAAAATTCCTCGTACAGTCCCGTGCAACACGACTTGCGAAAGCCGAAAGAGGCGATGCTGCTCGATCGAATCAAATCGGCCGGCGCGAGCGCGGCAATCATCACCGCGGCCAAGATGTGCGAGCCGGGTTTGGAAGAGCAGGTCGCCTACACGCGCGCGCTTGATGAAGCGGGAGTCCCGTACTTCGTCGGCGAGTTCGAAGAGAATATGACCAGCTTCGATCATATGGAAATTCAATTGGAGACGTTCGTTGAAAGCATACTGTTCAGTTGAATGCGGGCGTTCAGAGTACCGACTTTAGTCGGGTGTTTGATTGCTCCGAATCACGAAGCAGCCGGCTAAAGTCGGTACTCTGAACGGCCGGTAGCTTGAATACCCGGAGGGAGTGAGTGCTAAACGCAACATCAGATATAGTAGGGCGAGGCAACAACGACGGCGCAGAACTGTTTCGCAATTGGTTCGAGGGGCTCGGTGAAACCGCCGAGCGCGGCGATCCCGCGGCTTACGTTTTTGTGATGGGGAGCATGGCCGAACTGCTTCGCGTGTTCGATCTGCCGGTGGTCTTCCCTGAAATCAACTCTCTTCAAACAGCCGTCCGGCGAGTCGCGCACGAATACTTGAATCAAGCGGAGGACTTCGGCTACTCGCCCGACATTTGCGGCTACGTGAAAGCCGACGTTGCCGTTCAGCTTCGCGGCGGCGCGCACCCGATGGGCCGAATTCCGAAGCCCGCGATCGCCGTGCTCACCAACGCATGCAACACCTACATCAAGTGGGCCGAGATCTGGGAGCGCATGTATAACGTGCCCGTGTTCACGCTTGACGTGCCGGGAACTCGCGCGGCCGGGACCCAGACGTGGCCCGGTGATCGCGATTTCGAAAACGACCGGAAGTATGTCGCCGCGCAAATCAAAGAGCTGATCGGGATGTTGGAACAAGTCACCGGCAAGAAGTTCGACATCGATAAGCTTCGCGAGTCAATGGCTCACGCGAACACGATGAGCCGCGGATGGAAGCGAGTGCTCGAGTTGAACCGCAACCGGCCCTCGCTGTTCAACGCGGTTACCGACGGCACGATTTATCTCGGCGTTTCGAACGCCTTTCGCGGCACGGAACCAGGCGCAAACTATTTCAACGATCTCGTCGAAGAGATGGAATACAAAGCGGCAAACGGAATCGGCACGTTGACCGATGAAAAGTATCGGCTGATTTTCGTGGGCGTGCCATGCTATCCGATCTTCCGGCGCTTCAACGAACTGTTCACTGAGTGGGGTGGAACGTTTGTGAACTCGACATACTTGTGGTTCGCGGCTGGTGGCGCGAATACGGGATTCGAGTACGACTTGAAACGCCCGCTCGAGAGCCTGGCCGAAGGAGTTCTGATCAGCGTTCGCGATGCGATGGACAGCATGTTCTATCAGGATCAGGCGCTCGGCCAAATGCTCGATCCATTTCACGTCGACGGAGTTGTGTATCACCCGATCAAGAGCTGCCGCACGGTTTCAACCGGCCTGGCGGACAACCGTCGCGCGCTGATGGCCTCGCGTGACATCGCGAGCTTGTTTATCGAGTCGGACATGATGGATCGCCGGGTTGTGTCCGAAGCACAGCTCAAGAATCGAGTTGATGCTTTCTTTGAGGGACTGGCCACTCGGCGAATGGCAGCGGGCAGATAGTCATTGGTCATTGGTCATTGAGTAATGACTAATGACCAATGACCAATGACGAAGGACCAAGATAAATGTCATACGCAGCAGGTGTGGACGTAGGCTCCACGCAAACCAAAGCAGTGATCATCGACGAGTCGCGAAGCATCGTTGGCCGCTCGTTGATCGACACGGGCGCGAATGTTGTCACGGCGGCGGAGACGGCATTCGCCGAAGCGTTGGCGGACGCCGGGATTCTCGAGCCTGAAGTCGAGTACGTAGCCGGCACGGGCTATGGCCGCTACCGAGTGACCTTCGGCAACACACAGGTGACCGAGATCAGTTGCCACGGACGCGGCGCGGTTCAAATGTTTCCCGGCACTCGCACGGTTGTGGATATGGGCGGACAGGACACGAAGGCAATTCGAGTCAACGCGGCGGGTGAGATCGCCGACTTCTGCATGAACGACAAGTGCGCCGCGGGCACTGGACGCTTTCTGGGAGCCGCTTCCGCGGCATTGGACATCCCGCTCGCGGAGCTTGGCGGCGTTGCGATGAAGGCGCAGCACCCGGTTCGCATAAGCACGACATGCACGGTGTTCGCCGAATCAGAAGTGCTGTCGTGGCTGGGCAAGGGAAAAAAGATTGAAGACATTCTCGCGGGCGTGCATCAATCGATCGCCGCACGCTCGATTGGTTTGCTTCGAAGAGTCGGCATCGAAGACGAAGTGACTTTCACGGGCGGCGTCGCTCGCAACATCGGAATGATCGAGGCGCTCAATCGCGGGATGGATTTGAAAGTCAACGTAAGCGAGGATTCACATTTCATGGGCGCACTCGGCGCGGCTCTGTTTGCGCTCGATCACATCGTCGCCAGCCGCTCGCCGGTTTTTTCGGAGGCTGTTGTATGACCTTCACTGCCGGCATTGACGTTGGATCGACTTACACGAAGGCCGTGATTCTTAACGACTCGCAAGAGATCGCCGGCCGCGCGCTCAACAACACCGGCTTCAAGCTGGCCGACATCGCGCGGCGAACATTCGAACAGGCGTTGTCGGAAGCGGCACAAAAATCAAGCGATATATCTTACGTAATCTCGACGGGATTCGGGCGGCACATGGTTGAGTTCAGCGATCTGGCGGTTACCGATTTGACGGCAAGCGCCCGCGGCGCGAACTTCCTGTTCCCTTCGACGCGAACGGTTCTCGACGTAGGCGGGCAGACGATGAAAGCCAGCCTCCTCGATGTCAACGCGAGGGTGAAATCATTTCGCCTTAATGACAAGTGCGCCGCCGGGACCGGAGCGTTCCTGGAAAAGACCGCGCGATACATGGGATTCAGCACGACAGAAATCGGTCCGCTCGTAGCCACGTCCAAGCAAGCTGTTCCGATCTCCGGAGTGTGCGCGGTGTTCGCGGAATCGGAAGTAATAAACCAGCTCTCGCTTGGGGCCGCGCCCGCCGACATCATGCACGGCGCGATTTCGTCGCTGGTCGATCGCTCGGTGCAATTGATGAAGCGCGTTCACATGGAACCCGCATTCACCCTGATCGGCGGGATCTTGCGATTCGAGACGATGGCCCGGCTGGTGCGCGAGCTTTTGAAGGCTGAAGTAAATGTTCCCGGCGGCGACATGGTTCAATTCACAACCGCGCTCGGAGCCGCGATCCTGGGGCATCAACGATTACGCAAGCTCGCGGATACGAAACCGGCCTGAGCGAGAGAAGTCGATCACTCTTCGCGCTGTAGATTTGTCATCTCTTCCCAACCTCTCACTTCGGTAAAATCGCCGCCATCTTCCATCGCAGTGCGTGGATATCTCCGGCGCCGGGTTGCTTTGTGCCAGCGCAGCAAGTATTCTGGCGATTGGCTCAATCGAGCCTCCGGAAGGAGAATCCCCATGAAGGCACTGCTCGTTTACCCCGAATTCCCTGAGACATATTGGAGCTTCAAACACGCGCTTTCGTTCGAGGGCAAACGATCAGCCTTTCCTCCGCTCGGATTGTTGACCGTCTCTGCGCTGCTGCCCGATTCGTGGGAGCGTCGTCTCGTCGATATGAATGTACGCTCGCTCAAGCAATCGGATATTGATTGGGCCGACGTCGTTCTCGCGAGCGCGATGATCGTCCAGCAAGACTCGCTCAAAGAAGTCATTAAGCTTTGCAACGCCAAGGGCAAGAAAATCATTGTCGGCGGACCCTTTGTCACCACCGCGCTTGAACCGATCAGCGGCATAGATCACATCGTGATGGGCGAAGCCGAAGAGATCATTGTCGACCTGGTCCGGGACCTGGAGCGCGGCGAGGCAAAGCCCGTTTACAACGCCCCGGAGCGCCCGTCGATGCTGCTAACTCCGGTGCCTGATTTCAAACTCACTGATATGAAGCGTTATAGTGCGATGTCCGTTCAGTACTCGCGCGGGTGTCCATTCAATTGTGAGTTCTGTGACATCATTGAAATCTACGGACGAGTTCCGCGAACCAAGAGCGATGCGCAGATGCTCGCCGAACTCGATGCATTGCGTGACACTGGATGGCGCGGAACGGTGTTCATCGTCGACGACAATTTCATCGGTAACAAAAAGAACGTAAAGAAATTTCTGCCGCACCTGGCCGAGTGGCAGGAACGGAACGAACGTCCCTTTACCTTTATCACCGAAGCCAGCGTCAACCTCGCCGAAGACGCGCAATTGCTCGAGGGGATGCGGCAATCCGGATTCAATCGCGCTTTTCTCGGGATCGAAACCCCGGTCGAGGCAAGCTTAATGGAAGCGCAGAAGGGTCAGAACACCCGCCACGATCTACTGGATTCGGTAAAGACGATTCAGAGCTACGGCATAGAAGTGATGGCGGGCTTCATCGTCGGGTTCGACAATGATCCCGATGACATATTCGATAGGATGACCAACTTTATAAGGGAGAGCGCGATCCCGCTTGCGATGGTTGGCCTGCTGACCGCGCTGCCGAACACGCAACTCTGGCGGCGGCTCTCGGGCGAGGGCCGTCTGCTGGGCGAGAGCAAAGGCAGCAACACCCATTCCGATCTGAACTTCGTTACGCGAATGGATTCCACGCGCCTTGTCGAAGGCTACAAGTCGATCTTGAAGTCGATCTATGACACTCGCGAATACTACGATCGCGCGCTCGAATGCATGAGACGAGTTTCGCAGCACGGGCCGAAATCGCAACGCGGCAATACGTTCTTGCGCGACCTGTCGGCGCTCACGCGCATAACGCTGAAGCTTGGCATCCGTGATTCCGACCGGTGGGAGTTTTGGCGTTACTTCACCCAGACGCTTGCGCATCATCGCGGGGCGTTTGCGGATTCGATGCGGCTCGCTGCGATGGGTTATCACTTCCGTAAGTTGACCGAGTCTTATTGCGCGTAGCGCCGCCCCGGCTTCACCAACGCGGCTAACAGCTTCCGCTAATCAGAACGTCATCTCAAAGGCGCGAGCATTGCGCGTTGCCTGGCCCAAGCCAACAACCAACGAAGGAAGTATCGATGAAGGTCGACGGACATATTGAGTTCCAGGTGACTGAACAGACGCCCGAACACGTGACATCCGAAATGCCTGTCCAGCCCGGCATAAGGAATCCGTACGGCGGGGTTCACGCCGGAGCGATGCTCTGGTTCGCCGACGTAACCGCAACAGTGCTGGCGATGGGGTCAAGCGATTTCAGCGAAGGCATGCCGGGATTCCCGCTCGCGATTACGCTGAATGCCAACTTCACCGGCAATCAAAAGGAAGGCACGCTCACAGCGGTAGCTTCGTTTGTAAAAAAGGGGAAGTCCGTCAGCGTCGTTCGAACAAAAGTGTTTGGCGAAAACGACAAATTGATCGCCGAAGTAACGACGACTCACGTTCCAGCAAAATAAATTCGCTCGCGATGACTAACCTACCTCGAGGAGAAAACTTGCATGAAGCGCATTCTCTCATCCGCGATCGTGATGATGCTGTTGTCAATCAGTCTTTGCGCCGAGACGCCCCCGGATGCTGCTGAGTTGACGAAGCTCGTAAAGGATTTTCTTGACGGCGCCTCGCGAAACGACGCGGCGATGCACGACCGTTTCTGGGCCGAGGATTTGATCTACACCGGATCATCGGGCAGACGGATCGGCAAGGCGGACATCATGCGCGACCAGCGTTCGGCCGCGGCGCCGGGGCCTGCCGCGCCCTCGACGTCTTACACCGCCGAAGACATTCGCATCCAGCAATACGGCAATACTGCGATCGTCGCGTTTCGACTTGTCGGCACGACGAAGAGAGATAACAAAACCGAAATCGCGAACTTTCTGAACACCGGCACGTTCCTCAAGCGAAACGGGAAGTGGCAGGCAGTGAGTTGGCAGGCGACCCGTATGCCTCGTCCCGAGGAAGAGTCTCGAAAGGAAGTCGCCGAGATCGAGACTGCCTTTCACCAGGCGATTCTCGCTGCTGATGTAAAGAAACTGGAATCGTTGCTTGATGAGAGCTTCATCTGGACGCACGACGGCGGGCAGCGAGTGACGCGTCAACAGTTGCTTGATCAGCTCGGATCAAATCGTTTGAAGTACTCGAAGATCGAGACGAACAACGTGACGGTGTCCGTGTTGGGCGACACCGCGATTGTGCGCGGAGAGTCGCTTCGCCAACGAAGCGCGATACCAGGTTCAACATCCGGAGACGCCAGCCCGTTCACCGTATACTACACACTGACGTTACTCAACAGAGGCAGCGGGTGGAAGACGGTGGCTATGCATTCGAGCCGGCCCTGACGATCGGCTTCCTGAATGTGAACTGAGATCCATTGCTCTCACTATCCCGGCTTGATTCGATGACCAACTGCGGCCGATGATTACAAACGGGGTGATTATGGCCGGCCTGCATCCACTGCGTCGTTCGTATCGCGAAGCGAGTCTTCGCATAGGCTTCGTCTCCTCCGTCCTACTGTGTATCGCACTCGTAGCATCGTCTCGCCCCATCTCGACTTCCGCGAAATTCAAATTCGACTCCGAAACCTGGGTTAGACTCAAGGTTGATGCTCTCGTTCAAGCGGCACGCGCGGCGTACGAGAGTGACGATGCGCTACCCGCGTATGAGAGAGTGCTCAAATCAATCGCGCGCACAATCCGGCAGCGCAAGCTCGCTGATGACGAGGCTTTTGTCGCTCGCTATCCCCACTTCGTTGAGTACATCCGGGAAGCATCATTCGATCAACTGCCCGGCCACGAACTTGGGTTCAGCGTGAGCGATAAACAATACTTTGACGAGACTCGCCAGTATGTTCAGATCCCTGAGTTCCTGTTGAATCGCAGCTTCCTTCATTCCGTGGCCCGCTTTGAAACGCTGGACCGGGCAAAGACTTATCTACGGCAGCTTAATTCAGCGCGCGAACCATCGGACCAACTGTTGTTCTTCAGCTACAAGTCGCGTCACCTCGGGACTCCGGACAACGACGATAGTTTTCTCAGGCTATTGATCGTCGTTCCGGGAAACGCCGAGACCAAAGTGCCGGAGAAATGGGTCCAGTTCGGCGTGACCGATCCCCGGATGCGCACGCGTATTCGCAACGTTTCAGTTGTTTCCGCAATCCCCGCCTCCGACGGAACATTCAATACATACTTCAAGGATTACTTCCGGACGTATCGCCGCGATGGTTCGATTAGCTTGAAGGGGCGGTGGGAACTGGGATACGGCGATGACAACTGTGTGCGCTGCCACAAGAGCGGCGTGCTTCCCGTCTTTCCCGAAGTGGGCAGCGTCAGCGCAAATGAGATGCAAACCATGACGGAGGTCAATCAGCGCTTGCTGACTTATGGGTCGCCGCGCTTTGACAAGTATCTCGACCCCGGCAAGTTTGGTCCCGGTCTCGGTTCAGCCGAAAGGGAGGCGCGCGATAAGCGGTTTGGAGAAGGTTTCAGCGAAACGGATCTAGGCCGAGCGATGTCGTGTACGTCTTGTCATCAGCATGAGAAGTTCGGTGCCCTGAACTGGCCCGTAGATCCGGTCGTGATTAAGTCCTACCTCAAGCAAGGTCAAATGCCATTCGGCCGGAAGCTTGATGTGTCCCGCCGCGACGAGCTTCATCAAAGGCTGATCGAGGAGTACTTCGCAACTGACGAAGCCAATCCCGGAACTTTGAAGATGTGGTTGTTGGGTAAGCTTCGGTGACTTGATTGTTTGAAGTACAAATCATATCGGCGGGCAAACAATGTCCGGCCAGATCCACTGAAATCCGACGTCTTTTATACCTTGCGTCCCAAGAAAATGAACGAGCATTCTTTCCGCTTCCGGCTGGTCGATGAATTCGTGAGCCGTGTAGATCTCCGGGGCCTTATCATCCGCTGAATCACTATCGATATAGAATTCAGCGCCATTGTTGAAATGCTCCGCGATCTTCGCGAGGCGTTCGATTATCGCCGGACCATCTCCGCCCGGATGCTCTAGTTGATACTCCCGTTCAAAGTCGAGGTCGCGTTCCAAACGCGCGTGCGAAACCAGAGTCGGGTCGAATTCAATTGTCTCTCCTCCCGGCCCAGCAACGAAGCTGATGCGCACGTCGGACCAGGGCTGCCGGACTGAACTATCCCGGCCCATTGGCTCCCAGCACTCGATGGAAATCAGCCTTGTCATCGCACAATGATAATAGAGAGGTGCATGGGGTGAGAGAATCAGAGGCGGTTATAACAACCTCCGCGCCCGGCCATGAACACCTTCCGGCCGAAAGTCTCCAGTGATCGCCTCCGGTCACAGTGCCTGCGCATCGTGTTCTCCGTAAGTTGGCTCTCCGCCGAGTCCTCCGTTGCAATTCCGGCGCGTTGAAGTATAATCCGGCCCGGAATGCGGTTGTAAATGTCACATGCTTAGCTCCTGGTCAGTTTCTTCGGTCGCTACTATCACAACACGAATCAGGTTCTTGGAGGTGAATAATGCTCTCTAAACGACGTCCGATGCTCAGTCTGATAGCGCTGTCGTTAGTTCTCGGGGTGCTCCCGAACGTCGAGTTATCAACCGGCGTCAGCAGCCCGATCACGGCGGGGGCGAGCCAAAGCGATCTCGGGCAATGGATGGTAAGGAGCAATCCTCCGGGTGTGGTGTTGATGTCGAGAACATTCAAAGGTTCGCCTTACGGGAATCAAGTAGTCAATGTGTTGTTTGTCGATCCGACGGTGGCGGCGTTGCGATCGGTAAAGACCCAATACCCAACCAAGTATGAATCAGTCTTATCGATGGGCAATCGCACCGGCGCTCTGGCAGGCGTGAACGGCGGCTTCTTCTGCTACACCACGAACGATATCTGCGGTTCAAGCGCCTGCACATCTCCGGCTCAGTGCCCCGCAAATCAAGTCGACGGGCTAAGTCTGCTGATCGTTAACGGGCAACAGTCTTCTACGAATTGCGCGTTGCGCACCTCTTTCGGTCTTCCGTCATCCGGTGCGCCGCTGATCAAACAGATTGCAAGCGGGCAGGGTTGGCCGGGCGTCAACTATGCGATTGGGGCCGGGCCGAATCTGGTAACCAACGGCACAAAGAACATCACGCAAGAGGGATTCTGTTGGTATACAGAGAGCGCTCCGCGTACGGCAGTGGCGACGACCCCGGCAGGGGAGATACTGTTGGTGACGGTTGACGGGAGATACACGGGCGCGGACGGGATGACGATCGACGGTCTGGCAAACTTCCTGATCGGCGAGTTCAATGTTGTCTCGGCGATGAACTTCGACGGCGGCGGTTCTACGACGATGTATTACAACGGGTCGATAGTAAACAAACCCAGCGACACATCGTGCGACGGATGCTGCCGGTGTGTTTACGATGGGCTGTTCGTGTATCCCAACGAAACCCGCCTGCCTCGGAGATGACTTATTGAGAATAGAAGGAACGAGCATTTGAGTTACACGTTTTTCAACTATCGTTCTGACTTGTCAACTGTCGAGAAATACGAGGGGCGGCTTGCAAGCCAACGAAGATCTCGCGGTTAGCCCAAAAGAAAGCTTTGAACTCAAGCGAATCCCCGTTCCGATCTCAGCACTTGTTCGGATGATTCTGGGTTGGCGGCCTTATCGGACATACGCGGAGGCGCATGCGTTGTATGATGCCTCTGTCTCGTTCCCGAGAAACGCGCGCTGAGCGGCGCCGGCTCGGATCTTTTGTTTTAAAGACGCGGTTGAGCCCGCGCGCGGATGATTTCTCGCGGTGTTCCAAGACCTCACTTCGACGCTGTATAATTCGAAGCTCGAAATCCGCATTCGAAATCCCGTTATGATCGAAGACAACACTCTCCTAAGCGAGTACCTCTCGGAATCCGAAGAGCTCCTGGATGCGTTGCTGGCCGATCTCGACTCGCTTGCCGCCGGGCACGGAGAGACGCCTGACACCAATCTGATAAACCGGGCCTTCAGAAGCGTGCACTCGTTGAAAGGTCTGTCCGGGATGATGGGGCTCGCCGAGGTGCAATCGCTCGCGCATGACTTCGAAGACATCCTCGACGACCTGAGGCTCGGACAGTTGTCGCTCGGCGAACACACCAACGCGCTGCTTCAGGAAGCGGGCGCCGGGCTTGCGGCGTTGGTCGGCGGAGCTGCGCGAGGAACTGCCGCCGATGAAGACTTCGATCGCTTGCGGCAGCTTCTTGCCGCGATAGCATTGAAATCACGCGAGCGCGTGAAGAAGGACGAGAGCGGGCCGGGCTCCCTGAATTTGTCCGATCGCGAACGCGCATTGCTGACCGAGTACGAAGAACATCGCATCAATGAAAACGCGCGCGCTGGCAGAAGCTTTTATTCGATCGCGACCGCGTTCGATATCGACAAGCTCGACACAGGTTATCGCGCGCTGTCGGCACGGCTCGAAGAAGCGGGCGAACTGATCACGACGCTTCCCGATAAAACCGCTGACGCATCAATGGCTGCTTTCAAGTTTGTTTTCGCGGCCGCGCTCAAGGAAGCCGATGTGAAGCGAATAGCGCAGCCGTTTGGCGGACGCGTGTCGAAGCTCGAACGTTCGACCTGGCGGAAGGCCGGGGCCGCGCTCAGGGCCGCCGGACGCCGCGTACCGGGCCTCGCCCCACCCAAGGCCGCAACCGAAGATCTTCCCGCAGTGTTGCCGCCAAGCTTTGCCAGGGAAGCGCTACAGCCTCTGTCGCCAAGCGTGCGCGTCGAGATGTCACAGATCGATGTGTTGTCTGGACTGGCGCACGAGTTGTCGATCGAGATGGAACAGATGTCGTCGCTGGCCGAGAAGTTTCTCGACGCTTCAAATCTCGGCGCGGCCGAACGGTCAGACTTGCGATTCAGCGCGCGGCGAATGAAACGAGAGTTCATCGAACTGGAAGAGCGATTGGTTGAGCTGCGAATGATTGCGCTCGCGCAGACGTTCACGCGAGCGGCGCGGCTTGCGGGGCGGCTCGCTCGCGAGCTTGGCAAATCGGTGTCGGTGGAAGTTTCGGGACGCGACACTCAACTGGACAAGATGATAGTCGATCGCGTGGCTGATTCGATTTATCACATCTTGCGCAACGCCGTGGATCACGGGCTCGAGCCGGCGGAAGAAAGAAAGCTCGCCGGAAAGCCAGCGCGAGGGAAGATCAAGATCGAGGCGCGACTCGAGGGAACGCGCGCAGTGATCGCGATAGCCGACGACGGCCGCGGTCTCGATCACGCCGAGTTGCGGCGCCAGGCAATCGAAGCCGGCCTTATAGCGGCTGACGAAACCTTGACCGAGGAAGAAACCTTTCGGCTGATCCTGCGTCCGGGGTTCTCGACCGCTGATCAAGTCTCCGCTGTTTCGGGTCGAGGCGTTGGACTCGATGCGGTCGAGCGCGCGGTGTACGAGCTTGGCGGCGAGGTTCGCATTTCTTCCGAACCCGGCAAGTGGACAAGATTTGAATTGGCTGTCCCGACAACCCTTGTGCTGATCTCCGCGTTCATCGTGCGAGTCAGCAACTGGCGCTACGCAATCAACGTCGCGCAAATCATCGAGCTTATTTTTGTTTCTCCGGCTGAGATATTAGGTCCCGACGGCAGACGAAGCATCGAATGGCGCGGCAACAAACTTCCTCTCGTCGAGCTCAAGTACGTGCTGGGACTGGGCGGTGCGCGGCCGCTTCATCAAGCGATCGCCGGACAGAATGGTGACGGGCATCCGGCCTCGATCAAGATACCAGTCCTGATAACGTCGGCCGCGGACAAACACGTTGCGGTTGCGGTCGAGCAATTCGAAGAGCAACGCGAGATCGTCGTGAAATCGCTTGGCTCGCTCGGGCGTAAATTGAAAGGCGTAGTTGGCGCAGTTGATCTGGAAGGCGGCGACGTTGCGCTAGTGTTGGACATACCAAGTCTATTGGTGCTCAGAAGCATTCGTTTGTGATCGCAAATGGCAAAGCAAGACACACAACCCAATACCAGCAGCCGGCTCGGAGTTTCCGGGTTGCCGATGGAACTCGGTATGGACGACCTCATTGACGGCAAGTCGGATCTGGTCTCGGTTCTTTCCTTTGAGGTAGGCGGCGAGTGGTATTCGATCGGCGTCGAGAACACCGAAGGAGTAGTCGATTGCCCGAAGCTGACTCCGCTGCCCGGCGCGCCCGTAGGAGTCGTCGGGCTTGCGAGCGTGCGCGGCCGAATGACGGTCGTGATGGATCTTGGGTTGAGTGCAACCCCCGAAGCGCTCAAGCAACGGCTCATCCTGGTGCGTGGTGACGCGCAACTGGGTCTGCTTGCAGATCGAATCGACGGGGTAGTCGGGCTCGAGCCGAAGAAGGTTCGTCCGGTTGCGCACGGCAAAGACAAGCTCACACGCGAGCGAGCGAAATTCGGATGGCCTGCACGGAGTTATTTCAAGAGCGGAACTCGCCGAGTTCCGATTATTGACGTTGAGCGCTTAGGCGAAGCGTGAATTGCGATAACGGGGGCGGATAGTTCAAGGCGCGGGGCATTGCTCTTTCATTCGCACCGCCGCAGAACTCAATGATCTTTCTCCGTCCTAACTTCATACCCGTGCTCGTTCAGGAATCCCGGCAACCACTCGTTGTACTCGGATTGAAACTTGTTGAGTGCCGCTCTCAGCGATGCCTCTTCTGCCTCGGTAGTCTTCCAGTTTTTCGGATTCGCGTTCGCAAACTCATCAACGATTCGCTTTTGCCCAGCGAGAAGCTCGATCAATCGATCACGATATGAATCAGCCCGCGCGTCGATCTGAGGTAATGATCGGACGCCGCTCAATCCTTGTTCAACCTTTTCGGTTGTTGGCTTGATGTCCGCGGCTCCGTTTCGCCGATCGAGCAACGCAGAAAACAACCTGAGCGATTCACTCAATGCGCGGTCGCCGTCCTGCATTCGATCAAAGTATGTCTTTATGCTCGACCCGGGTTGCTGCATCAGATTTGAAATGCTGAGCCGGGGGCCGTTGTAGTTTCGAAACGCTGCAACAAACGAAGCAAACATCACAACCAAACAAATCGCCTGCAACGAGCGCCACGCGAGCGGTGTGATTCTCTCGCCCGGGCGCTTGTAAGGAACGATCAGAGCCAGCGCGATTCCCGACAGCAGTCCGCCAATGTGCGCGGCGTTGTCCACGATCTGCACCGAAAGCCCAAACACCAAATTGAGCGCGATGATCGGCAAGACCCGGCGTTTGATCTCGCGGCTCAACGTTTCGGGAATCTCTTTTCGATACTTGAACGCGAACGTCGCCATCACTCCGAACAAACCGAATATCGCTCCCGAAGCGCCCGCCGACGTCGCTTGCGGATTGAACGCGTAGCTGCCAAGCGAACCAAGCACGCCGGTGATCAGATACAGAATCACAAATCGAGCCGAGCCGTAGATGCGTTCGATCTCCTGGCCGATGATCCACAGCGCGTAGTTGTTGAGCAACAGATGAATGATTCCAATGTGAATGAACATCGAAGTGACCAATCGCCAATACTGATGCTGCCCAGCTATCAGCTCGTTCTGCTTCGCGCCGAACCCGATCAACACGGCGTGATCAACTCCCGTGATTGCAATGCCTCCCGCGAGGCACATTAACACGTACACTCCGACGTTGGCGCCAATCAAAATCATCGTGAACGGATTCGAACGAGTGAACAGAGCTTCAAGGAAGCGGTGTTCGGAGGCGAGCTTGCGATGAGCGAGAATCGCTTCAACGGAATTCAGCCCACAATGGGCGCATAGCGGACTGTCGGCGGGAGTCGGGTTGCCGCAGCCGGGACAGGTCCTGAGAGAAGATTGTTGATTGATCTCTTGCAAAGTGTGCGACCGCCGACCGCCGTGATCGACGGTCGCTCTTTCTAGACGGCTTCGACAATCATCGCGATGCCCTGGCCGCCGCCGATGCACGCCGTTGCGAGCCCGTATTTCTTGCCCCGCCTCCGAAGTTCGAGAAGCACAGTCAACACCAGCCGCGTGCCCGACGCTCCAAGCGGATGACCGAGCGCGATCGCTCCGCCATTCACATTCGTCCGCTCGCGATCGAGACCCAGTTCCTTTTCAACCGCGAGATACTGACCCGCGAAGGCTTCATTGACTTCAACAAGATCGATGTCTTTGAGGCTCATGCCGGCAGCCGCAAGCGCGTTCCTCGTCGCGGGAACCGGACCGATGCCCATTATCTCCGGAGGCACGCCGGCAACGCCCCACGACACGATGCGACCAAGCGGACGGGCTTCCAACTTGCGCGTTGTGTTCTCATCGGCCAGCACGACCGCCGCTGCGCCATCGACGATGCCCGAAGCATTGCCCGCGGTCACGAATCCGTCTTTTGAAAAGGCCGGCTTAAGTCTCGCAAGCACTTCGATCGTTGTGTCCGGCCGCAAGTGATCGTCGCGCTCAAACAACGTAGTTCCCTTGCGGCCTTTGATCTCGACCGGCACGACCTCATCGGCAAAGCGCCCGGCTTCCCACGCCGCCGCCGCGCGTTGCTGGCTCATGAGCGCGTACTCGTCCTGAGCGTCTCGCGAGATGTCGTGTTTGCGCGCGAGGTTCTCTGCGGTCTGAGCCATATAATAACCACAATGAGTGTCGAGCAGCGCTACCATCAATGAGTCTTCGAGTTTGCCTTCGCCGAGCTTAAGGCCCCACCGCGCGCCTCGAATGACGTGCGGCGCCTGGCTCATAGATTCCATGCCGCCGGCAAGCGCGGTGTGCGCTTCGTCAAGCTGAATCATTTGCGCGGATGAGATGATCGATTGAATTCCGGACCCGCACAATCGATTGACGGTGAGCGCGGGCTTATCGATTGGGACTCCCGCTTTGAGCGCAACGTGACGCGCTCCATAAATCGCATCTCCCGAAGTTTGAAGCGCGTTACCAATCACTGTGTGATCGATCGCTTCAGGTGCAACGCCGCTGCGTTCAAGCGCGGCACGAGCTGCAATCGCGCCGAGTTCTATCGCGGACAGGTCGCGAAGCGCGCCTCCGTACTCGCCCATCGGAGTTCGCGCGCCGCCCAGTATGAACACTTCCTTTTTCATCATTCACCTCGATATGTTTGCTATTAGTTCACGATTTGATAATAGCTACTTCTTCGCACGCCCCGCCAGCGCGAGCCACGCCGCGAGGGCCGCGGCCTTCTCATCGGCTCGCCAGGGACTGCCCGCGCTCCGGCCCATTTCCGCGAGGTGATTCTTGATATCGGCGGACGGGCGTTTCAACTCGTTTGCCGCGATCTCGTCGAGCGTCCGTTCGTCGAATGCTCGGTGCTTTTGCTTGTTCCGGTCCGCGGCCACTTCGAGCACGTGCCGGAACAGGACTCCTTCTGCGGCGTGCGTCCTGATGTGAGGGCTCCCGATCTTTTCCAGGTCTCGATTCCCTGCCCCGGCGATTCCGACGCCACGCACTGTGAATCCCTCGGTCTCTATTTCCCGCACGAGCCCTGCGAGCGCCTTCGATGCAACGTCCTCGACGATGGCGCTTATCTTTCGCACCGCAACCTTGGCTTCTTCCCAGGGCAGGTCCATCACTTCGTGGTAAGGCTGGCTGGTTGCAGGTTGGGACGGATCGGTGAGCCGCAGCTCCGTGCGCCGGATGACCCGCGGAGAATCGGGAGGCCCGCCGAGCGCGACTGCGATGGCCCTTCCCGTTTTGGCGCGCAGACCCACGCTTGCGTACTTCGGTTTTGAGTTAGCCACTTTGATTACCGTGTGCGTCAATCCTGCGGCGCGGTGTGATCTTTGCGAGGTGGCTGATAATCTCGAAGCCTCTCGGTTGTATGCTCGCTGACGCTTGGGGCCGCGCCCGCAAGCCATCGATGCTCGGCGGGCTCACGCAAGCCAAGCGGCGGTTGTTCCGCGGCGCCTTCGGCCAAACTCTTTTGGCGTTTGCTTCTCTCGGCGAGCAGCCTGAAAGGCGTGGACATCCATAGAATCTGAAATCGAAGCGTGAAAACATTCCAGACGAATATCGCGAGGAACAGATCGACGAACGATGTCAGAACACCCTTGCCCAGAAGCTTCCACGAATTGCTCACCTTTCGATCAACGGCATTCGCGGGCGCATCCTTAAATACGTGCTCCGAATATCGAGCGATGAAGTGATCGAGCCCCGCATCGAGTTTTGTGAAGAAATTGGTCGAATCACCGGAAAGCGCTTGCGATACGAGGTCGAGATTTGTTCCGCAGGATGAGCAGAATCTCCGATCCGCCGGATTGTCGCGACCGCACGTTGGACAAAACATAGGCTGATAACCTCGCCGGCAATTCTACGAAACTGTACGCGGTCTGCCGGCTTCGATCAATTTTGATTTCGGAAGCTGCCGCGCAAGTTCTTACGCTCGGCCCGCGCGCGCGGTTCTTCGAAAGAGACCACGGTTGACAGGTCAGGTACGATCATCGGCGATGATTGTTACCACGACAGATCTCTCACGCGGCCCGTTGCATTCAACGAACAATATCGATTGCCAGGTTCCCAGTTGAAGCTTGCCGCCGCTAATCGGAACAGTGACGCTCGCGCCGACAATCGAGCTGATCATATGATCGGGCGCGTGCGACGGATCGTGCTGATGACGAAACTTGATGTGAGGGATCATCCGCTCGAGCACTTCCATCAAATCCTCGTCCGTGCCTTCGATTGATTCGCCGGTCGTCACAGCCGCCGTTGTGTGGGTGACGAACACATTGCACAAGCCGTCGCGGACTTCGGATTCGGATACGCACCGCGTCACGCGGTCGGTTATGTCGAGCACCTGCTTATCGCGGCGAGTTGAGATGGTCAGCGTATTGGATGACATACGTGGTCCATTATTCGATTGAGCTGATGATCGAGATTTCAGAAGTAATAGTTCTGTGCAGGGGACACTTATCAGCGATCTCGAGCAGACGAGCCTTCTGCTCATCAGTGAGCGGGCCCGTCAGTGAGATTACTCGCTCGATTCGATCGATCATTCCCTCGGTGGTCGAGCAGTTCGCGCAGTCCGCGGCGTGAATTCGATCGTTATTCAGCCGCACCGTGACTTTCTCCAGAGGCCATTGCTTGCGCCGGGCGTAAAGTTGGAGCGTCATCGAAGTACACGCGCCCAGCGCGGCGAGCAAATACGAGTACGGATCGGGGCCGGCGTCCGTGCCGCCCGCCTCGCGGGGCTCATCGGCGATGAACTGGTGGGTTCCGGCCGTGATCTCCTGCTTGAGGAAACCCGAAGACGAAACGATTATCTCAGACATAAGAGAATCCCCAACCGAGATCTAATCCCCCGAATCGTCCTGGTTTCCTGAGGAAGGAAACCGATCTCGCTTCGAGGGCCTGTAGTACTTCCGGCCCTTCAATGATTCGGGCAAGCATTCCATGTTTTCCGCCTTACCCGATTCGAACTCGTGCGCGTATTCGTATCCTTCGCCGTAGCCGAACCGCTTCATCAACCCGGTAGCCGCGTTGCGCAGATGCAGCGGCACCGGCTCACGTTCAGTATCCGTGGCGTCCTTCATCGCCGCCGCATAAGTCGTAAGCACTGAATTCGATTTGGGCGCGGTAGCGAGATAAAGCGTCGCTTGCGTCAACGCGAGTTTTGCTTCGGGGAGCCCGATGAAATGGGTCGCCTGCATTGCGGCAATGGCTTCGACAAGCGCCATCGGATCGGCAAGCCCTATGTCCTCGGACGCGTGAACGCACAGGCGTCGCGCGATGTACAAGGGGTCTTCGCCGCCTTCGATCATTCGCGCCAGCCAATACACAGCGGCGTCGGGATCCGAATTGCGAATTGATTTGATAAACGCCGAGATCAGATTGAAGTGCTCTTCGCCGGCCTTGTCGTAACGAATTGCCGCGCGTTGCATTGCTTCACGAAGCCCATCCTCGGTGATAACTCGCGCGCCAATCGAATCCGGTTCCGCGATCGACACCGCGAGCTCGAGCGTGTTAAGAGCAACGCGCGCGTCCCCCGACGCGTACACCGCGATCGCGCGAAGCGTGTCTTCGGTGACATCGATCCGAAAATCCGCGAGGCCTCTCGGGTCCGTCAGCGCGTTATTCAGGATCGCGACAATCTCGTCAGTCGTGAGCTGTTCAAGCACAAAGACCTTGGACCGCGACAACAATGCCGAGTTCACTTCGAATGACGGATTCTCGGTCGTGGCTCCGATCAGGATTATCGCGCCACTTTCGACGTAATGAAGAAACGCGTCCTGCTGAGCTTTGTTGAAACGATGAATCTCGTCGATGAACACGACCGTGCGTTTGCCGAGGCGGCGTCGGTATTCGTCGGCTTCGGACATCACGGCTCGGACTTCACGAATGCCCGCTGAGACGGCGCTGAACTGCACAAATCGAGCAGAAGTCTGATCGGCGATGATGCGAGCGAGAGTCGTCTTGCCGGTTCCGGGAGGACCCCAAAACATGAGCGACTGCAGCCGATCCTCTTCGATCATCTTGCGGAGCGCGCGGCCCGGCCCGACGATCTTTTGCTGTCCGACAAATTCGCCGAGGTTCCTCGGGCGCATGCGATCCGCAAGCGGCCGATCCGCCGATTGATCTTCACCCGGCAGAACCGGCGTATCGGGCTCATCGAACAAACCGCCGTCAGGATTGCGTCTCATTGCGGCCTTTCTGAGTCGCGGCATTTCAACTCCTGGCCTTAATAGTAAGGGCCAGACGACGGTAGTGCAAAGAACGATGGCAGTGCCGTCTTTCGGATCCGTGACCCCTAAACAACAATCCCGGCGGCCGTCCGAAAAGCGCCAAAACGACTCGTTGACAATGGTTTTGATACTTTGCTACGGTTGAACCTTGCACGGTTAGCCCCGACGGCCACCATCTAAGCACCATCATTGTGGGAGCAATTAATAAAGTGAAGTTGAAATATTTTGTCATCGCTTTGACCGCCCTGGCTTCGATTCTGGAATCAGGATGCATTCTTCCGCGCAAGGTGAGGGTAAACGAACTGTTGGCGGTCAATGCGGCTCTACCAACGGACGAGTTGATCAGCCGAATCAATGCTTATAGTCAAGTTCAGACTTTCTCGGCACAAGCCAACGTAACTGTTCTAAACTACTTCACCGGCGAAGGAACAAAAGGGGAGGAGTTCCCGGCGGCGACCGGCTTGATTCGATTCAAGCGTCCGGAAAACACTCGTATGAAGGTCACATTTGTGGGTTTTGACGTGGCTGACATGATGAGCGATGGCCAGAAGTTCAAGCTTGCAGTATTTAAGCCAGCGGAGAAGCGGCGCTTCGTCTACGGGAGCAATCTTACTGAGATCGAAAGGATGAATGCATCTCAGATCAAGGGAACCAACGACGCCCAGCTCGCTAAGGCCGGCGGACTGGTGAATATGCGGCCTCAGCACATCACTGATTCCTTTCTAATCCCGGCAATCAGCGAAAACGACCGCCCTAATACATTCCGCGAAGAAGTCCGCCAGGTGGAAGCAGACACGCGGCCAGGAAAAAAGAACCGCCTGGTCGAACGCTCCTACTACGTTTTGTATGTTCTCGAGCGCGACGAAAAGGGGCAGACTAAGCTAAGGCGCAAATTCTGGTTCGACCGCGGTCTACCCGACACACCACTTGTGCGGCAGCAAACATTTGAGAACGGCGTCGGCAGGCTCGCAAGCGATGTCACTTACAGCGAATGGTTCGCCGTGCAGAACAGCAACTCCAGGTGGCCAAAACACGTGGTGATCGATAGACGTAATGATGGCTATCGGCTGGACATTGAAATCGTGGGCGACACTGTAGAAGTGAACGCGGACTTGCCGCCGACCACGTTTACTCTTGAGAACACCGAGAAGCTTGAAGAGATAAATCTCGACGAGCAGCATAAGGCTTCGACACCCGAACCACCCAAGAAGCCAAAAGCTCCCATGACTGCGAACAGATAATGGATAGTCTCATCGCAGCTAACATCACCCAGCGCCCGCTGCGGACCGCAATCAGCATTATCGGAGTCTCACTCGGAGTCATACTGGTGACTCTGTTCGTTGGGCTGGCGCGCGGCATGACTCGCGACGCAGCCGAACGCCAGGCCAACGTCGATGCCGAAGTGCGATTCCTCTCAAGCAGCGATCCCTCGCTTGCCGGTAATCCGTTGATGCTTCGCGAAGAGTATGCCCGCGCGATCCTTCACGGCGTTCAACCCACCGCCGAAGATCCCGACCTCGAACCAAAGCCTCCCATTGCCGGCGTCGCCGCTGCGTCGCCGGTCGGAGAATACCTGCAGCCGAGCATTGCCGGCATCGGCTTCGAAATGGTCGACGGGATCGAATATTCCAGCTTCATCCAAACTGCAAATCTGAACCTGGTGAGTGGACGCGGCCTGACGGACAACGGTACGCCAGAGTCGGAATATGAGGTGATAGTCGATCGCTACTACGCGCGGTTCGCCAAAGGCCTCGACGGAAATCCGGTTGCGGCCGGCAGTCAGATTACCGTGCTCGGTCATCCGTTTACGATCGTTGGCATATACGAGCCTTCGATCCTCGGTCGAATGAAGATCCCGCTTCGAACGCTGCAGCAACTTCTTGGGGGCGCTCACAATTGCACGTTCATTTCGGTGAAGTGCGAGAACGCCGAGCTTACGGACAGCGTGGTGGAACAATTGCGCCGCTACTATCCCGGCAATCACGCGATTCGCACGAGCGAGATTCCGGCGCTCTATTCGCAGGGTCTGGCGTGGGTCGATGTCTTCCTCGACGTGGTCATCGGGCTCGCGCTGGTTATCAGCACACTGGTGATCCTGCTTGCGATGTATACAACAATCATCGAGCGAACGCGCGAGATCGGAATCCTAAAGAGCCTCGGCGCGTCGAAACGATTCATCGTTCTCACGATTGAAAAAGAAGCAGCGATGATCAGCGCGATGGGAGTAGTGTTTGGCTTTGGCGTAGCTGTCGCCGGAAAATTCTGGCTCGAAGCCAACACGCGCTTGCTGGTTGATCTGCAACCGAAGTGGCTGATGATTTCCGCGTTGATCGGCCTTGCGGGTGGAATAATCGGCGCGCTCTACCCCGCATTGCGAGCCGCCAACCTCGATCCGGTCGAAGCGATCAGTTATGATTAGTCAGTAGTCAGTAGTCAGTAGTCCGTAGTCAGTAGTCAGTTGCTTTGTTAGCGTTGGGGAGTATGACCTTGTTATCTACGGACTACTGACCACGGACTACTGACCACTGACTACGGACTACGGACTACTGACCACTTGACTACGGACTACTGACCACTGACTACGGACTAATGAACCCAGTACTCGAAACAATCGATCTCAAAATGGTCTATCACGTCGGCAAGGTCGATGTGGCCGCGCTGCGCGGAGCGACTCTGCAAGTCCAGCCAGGTGAATACGTCGCGATAATGGGGCCGTCGGGCTGTGGCAAATCCACTTTTCTGCACATCGTTGGAGGCATGCTCAAGCCAACATCCGGGAGCGTGTTGATCGAAGGCGAAGACCTGACTCTTATGACCGACGCCGAACGCACCGATCTGAGACGCCGCAAGATCGGCTTCGTCTTTCAACGCTTCAATCTCTTCCCGACGCTTACCGCCGAAGGAAACTTGAAACTCGCGGAGCGAATCTATTCGGGCAACAACAATCAGGACGCCACGCGCAGGAAAGAAGTACTCCGGCTGCTTGGACTCGAAGACAAGGTTCATCATAAACCGCTCGAGCTCTCAGGCGGCGAGCAGCAACGCGTGGCAATCGCTCGCGCGGTCATCAATCGTCCGGCTATAATTCTCGCGGACGAACCGACCGGCAATCTCGACAGTGAGAATTCAGACGTAGTTCTGAATATGATGCGCCAGTTGAATAAGGAATTCCGCCAGACGATCATCATGATCACGCATAACATCGAAGCCGCCCAGCGCGCCGATCGAATCATCGAGATGCGAGACGGACACGTGGTTTCGTCGAGCCCCGCGGGCGAATAGTTAAGGAGCGATCGTGAAGCTGATCTTCACCACATTGAAAAAGACCCTCTTCTGGTCTTACGAACGCGGAAGCTGGCAGTACGACATCATGTGCGTGATCATCCTGGCGTTCATCATCCTCGCTCCGAATCGCGTGTTTGAAGACCGGGACTCAACTACTCCAATCATCCTCAGAAGCGAAGAGATCGGCTCCGTGGACCCGCATAATTTCGCGCAGATGGAAACCAGACTCGAACAGATAAGGGGAAAGTCGGTGATAATTTCCCGAGTCGAAAAGACGACAGACAGCCTGGGCGATGTCTACGTCATCTATCAGAAGTAATCCACAATCATCGAAAAGGAAGAGGCAATGAAACGAAGTACTTTTTTACTCGGAATAGTCACGCTTAGCTTGATCGCGGCTACTCAAACGTTGGGCGCAGGAGCGAACGGAAAGCTGGATGAAGTTCTCGCAAACATGGAACGCGCTGCGCGCGGAATCAAGACCATCGAAGCTGACATGAATCAGGAGAAGCGCGACATGCAGATCGGCGGCAAAGAAATCTACCGCGGCCGGATTTTTTTCGCTCACTCAAAGGCATGCGACAAGGTGCGAATCAACTATTCAATTCCTGAAGGCCAGGTGGTCGGGGTTCTCTGTAACGACATTTATCTCTATCAGCCTTCGATAAAACAGGTGATCATCACATCGCGGCGCGCGCAAGCTTCGAAGAACCAGGAATTTTCATTCATCGCGACTCCTTACAAGTCCGTGCCTGAACTGAAGAGTCAATACAATATCGTCTATCTCGGCGACGAACAGGGGGCCGCAAAGCTCGAGCTCACGCCGAAGGCCGCTTCATCCGTGCAGAAGCTCACGCTGTGGGTCGATCAGTCGTCGTGGCTTCCGGCGAGGTATCAGGTAGTTGAGAAGAACAACAATGTTACGACCTTTACATTGAACGGCATGAAACTGAACGGCGGCTTGGACGGAAACATCTTCAAGATAACCTGGCCGAAAGACACAAAGGAATTGCATAAGTAAGCTCAGAGATAAAGCAGCCCGACAATCGTCCCAAGTAACGCAATCGCGATCGCCCAAAAGGCAAGTTCACGCAAGACGATCATGCTTCGCGGATAGTCGCGCTCTGCGCTCCTCAATTTGCGATGCTTGACCCGAAGCGCGGAGTGAGCCATGAACACTCCCACGCCGATCGCCGCCAGCGACATGATTCGAAGCGGCCACAGAAAGAACACCCATTGCATCTCGACCAGCAAGAGAAGTGGAATGCCCACGCCGAAGCAGGACGCCGCACCCATCAACAATCCGGCTAGGTCAGGATCCGAAACTGGTATTCTCAATGTGCCCGCTCGTGATGCTGCTTCAGGATCGAATGCCTGCGGTGACGGATACGATGCGCGTTTGGGCCTTCGTTCAAGGTCGTATGCATTGCGAGTCTCGGCGTCGCTCAAAATATCATGCGCTTCGTTGAGCGATTTCATTGCTTCATCGCTGCCGCCGCCATCCGGATGACGCCGCCGCGCCTGTTTTCGAAACGCCTGATCGACTTCATGTTGCGTGGCGTTCTCTTCAACGCCAAGGACGCTGTAGTAGTCGATTGTCGAATCGAACTTCTGAATCGCCATTGCCCGGCCATTATAGTTTTCCTTCGACGGCGAGCAACAGCGCGTTCGAACCTACGCCGACACTCGTGCTATATTCACGCGCATGCCAGTCACACCGAAAGATGCAGCCGCAATCATTCTCTTGAAGGACCGCGACGATCCACACGTCTTCTGGGTCAAGCGAAGCACCAAGCTTCGTTTCATGGGCGGCTTTCACGCTTTTCCTGGAGGCCAGCTCGATAAGGAAGACGCGTCGATAGCCGTGACGGGTTGCGAAGATGACGAAGCCGCGATGCGAGTTTGCGCGGTGCGTGAGTTCTTCGAGGAAGCCGGCGTGCTGCTCGCGCGCGGAACCGAGCGATTGTCGCTCGAGCAAATTGCGGCGAAGCGCGCGGCGTTGAATGGCAAGGCCAGCTTCAAGCAAATCCTCGAAGAAGACAACCTCAGAATCGCCGGCTCGGATTTCGAACCCGCGGGAAGATGGGTCACGCCTCACTTCGCGCCGGTGCGATTCGACACATGGTTTTTTCTTGCCTGGATGCCCGAGGCCCAGGAAGCGCTCGTGGAAACCGGAGAGCTTGAAACCGGCGAGTGGATACGCCCCGCCGAAGCATTCGCTCGATGGAAGCGCGGCGAGATCATTATGGCGCCCCCGACGCTTCACATCATTCAAACTCTCGCGTCGCACTCGGACCAAATCGATTCGCTCTCGGCCGCGCTGACGGCGATACCTGAAGCCAGACACGGAATGGTGCGGCGCATCGAATTCCGCCCCGGCATTTTCCTCTTTCCCGTGCGCACGCCAACGCTTCCTCCAGCGACTCATACAAATTGCTACATCATCGGCGGCAATGAGGTGATAGTCATCGATCCCGCATCGCCGTACGAGGAAGAGCAAAAGGAACTCGACATATTTCTTGACGCGCTGATCACCGAGGGCCGCCGCGTTCGCGAGATCATAATCACCCATCTGCACGCGGATCACATCGGCGGAGCAGCGTATTTGAAGGACCGACTCGGCCTGCCGGTGCGAGCTCACCGGGACACCGCTGAACGGATAAGACATACGGTGACTGTTGACCGATTCATTGAAGACAACGAGTTGATTGAGATCGAAGGCGATCCGGGCTGGCGGCTTCGCGCGCTTCACACGCCGGGTCACGCGCGCGGGCATCTATGCTTCTACGAAGAAATCACCGGCGCGATCATCACCGGCGATCTTGTCGTCGGCATAGGCACGGTTGTAATCGATCCGCCCGAAGGAAATATGAAGCATTACTTCGATTCGCTTCGGCGATTGCTTGCGTTGCCAAAGCTGTCGGTGCTGTTTCCGGCTCACGGTCCGGCAATCGGGGCGGCTCGCGAGAAGATTGAGGAATACATCGAGCATCGAACGATGCGTGAAGACAAAATTCTCGCCGCGATCAAGGCCGGCGCGAGTTCGCCGCATGAAATTGTCGAGGCGGCGTATACGGATGTGAATCCGGCTATGTGGGGCTTGGCGGAGAGGTCGACCATAGCGCACCTGGAGAAACTTGAGGAGGAGTTACGCGTAATGCGATATAATGGCGCGTATCGCGTCCCCTAATATTCGCAGATCAACGAAGGAGTGTTCCTATGAGCCAAAGAATCAAAGCGGTTTTTCACGACGGCGCCTTTGTTCCAAAGCAGCCTTGCTCACTACCCGAGGGCTCAGAGGTTGAACTGACCGTCGAAGTGTCCTCTATCGATTCCTCCGGAGGTAACCGATCCGGAGGAAGACGACGCATTATGAAGGCATTGATCGAACGGATGAGACAAAACCCAATTCCTGCCGATGCGCCTCACTTTACTCGCGACGAACTTCATGAACGCCGTTGACACAAACGTTCTGATATATGTCCACGATCCACGCGATCGGATTAAGCAGGACACAGCAATCTTTCTGCTCGACTCCTTAAGCGACCTCGCGTTGCTCGGGCAGGTCGCCTGTGAGTATGTTGCCGCGAGCCGGAAACTCGTTGCGTTTGGTTACGACCTCAAGCTGGCATTGGAAGACGTTCGTGACATGCGTGCCGCCTGGAAACCGATTCTTCCGGATTGGACAGTCCACGATCGAGCAGAACAACTAATGGACACGTACAGCCTTTCCTTTTGGGACGCGATGCTTGTGGCCGCTTGCTTGGGAGGTGGCGTGACTTGCCTTTACTCAGAAGACTTTGATGCCTATTCCAACATCGAAGGGCTGTCCCTTATTAATCCATTCAGAGCACCGTAATAACAGTCACCGCGTTGAACGAAATTGCGATCCCTCGAAACACACTCGTCGTGCTCTCAGGCCCGGCCGGGAGCGGCAAATCCACGTGGGCATCAAAGCATTTCCTTCCGACTCAAATCGTTTCGTCGGACGAATGCCGGGCGCTTATTGTTGACGATCCAGCCAATCAAAGCGTGTCGGCACAAGCCTTCGACTTGTTTCACTTCATCATCGAACAGCGATTGATGCTCGGGCGATTGACCGTCGCCGACGCTACCAACCTAAAACCGGAACATCGGCGGACGCTGCTTCGAATAGCAAGCCGGAACCAGTTCAAAGCCGCCGCGATCCTATTCGATGTTCCGATCGAGATCTGTGTGGAACGAAACTCGACACGCAAACGCAAAGTTCCACAACAAGCTCTGCTGATGCAGCGCGAGCTGTTCGAAACGACGCTGTATTCGATTCGGAAAGAGAAGTTCGATTACCTGCACGTGCTCGATCAGGAAATGCAATCGAACGTCGCGGTAAGAATCGGACGTTACATCAATCGCCGGTCTCGATAACAGGCTCTGCGATTGGAGCCCCGCGCATCACCTTTCGCCAGTGCAATATCGAATCTAACAGGACGATGACCATGCAAGTCATCATGATCGCGGTCAGCGTTGTGTTCAAATAACCACGGAACATTGTCTCGGGCTTTGCGGCTTCCACAAGAAAGTTGTCGCGGATAGACAGATACCCTGCCGTCAAAGTCGTCGTCGCCACAAAAGCCAGCGGAGTGATCGTCACCCAGGCGTATTTCGCTCGCCCGGCATTCATGATCACCGTCGTGCCTACGCATAAAGCAATCGCCGCAAGCAATTGATTTGCGATGCCGAACATTGGCCAGATCGTTGAAATCGAACCCGTCCTGATGAAGTAAGCCCAGCCGCCCACGATCAGCGCCGACGTTACGACAGCGCCCGGCATCCAGTCCGGGCGTTCGAGCGGTTTATACACTCGCCCAAGAAACTCTCCCAACATGAACCGCGCGACCCGAGTTCCGGTATCGATGGTCGTCAGAATAAACAGCGCTTCGAACATGATCGCGAAGTGATACCAGTACTTCATCAGCCCGTTCATTCCCGGCAGCCCCGAAAAGATCTGAGCTATGCCGACGGCGAGCGTGACTGCCCCGCCCGTGCGCCCGCGCAGGTTCTTCTCGCCCGTTTGCTGTGTCAATTCTTCGAGCTTCTGTTCGCGTATGTCGAAGCCTTCGATGCTGTGCTCCTCGGCGAAGTACGCATACTTGGCGCGCGTAATATCCTGGCCCGGCGTAGCCTGCCCGACCACGGCCGGAGCGTTTATCTTGGCTTGATCGACGTTGATCGCGAAGTAATCGCCCGGCAGAAGCGAGGTCGCGGCAATAAGCGCAATCACTCCCACCAGTCCTTCCATCAACATGCTGCCGTAGCCGATCATTCGAGCTTCGCTTTCACGATCGAGCATCTTTGGCGTAGTGCCGGAACTTATCAGCGCGTGAAACCCCGAGATCGCGCCGCACGCAATCGTGATGAACACGAACGGAAACAGCTTACCCGGAATGATCGGGCCGCCGCCGGCAACAAACGGAGTCGTCGCCGGCATGTGCAGATGCGGGGCTACGAAAATCACTCCGATGATGAGGAACGCGACTGTGCCGATCTTCATAAACGAGCTGAGATAGTCGCGCGGACACAGCAGCATCCATACGGGCAGCACTGACGCGATGAAGCCGTAGCCGGCCATCATGTAAGTGATCGTGCTTTCAGAAAACGTGAAGCTCGACGCAAGTGACGACTCGGAAATCCTTCCTCCGATGATCACGGCCGCGAACAAACCGATTACACCGATGATCGTTGCTTCGGCGATCTTGCCCTTGCGGAAGCGATACATGTACAGGCCCATGAAAAGCGCGAGCGGAATCGTGAAGCCGACGGTGAACGTTCCCCAGGGACTCTCACCCAGCGCCTTGACGACAACCAGCCCGAGCCCCGCGAGCGCGATGACGACGATGAACATGATCGCGATGCCCGTCATCAATCCCGACAATGGGCTTATCTCGGTCCGGGCGATTTCCGCAAGTGACTTGCCGCGCCTGCGCACGGATGAAGCGAGGATGATGAAGTCGTGAACGGCGCCGCCAAGAACGACACCGATCACCAGCCACAACAGGCCAGGGAGAAATCCGAATTGCGCGGCCAACACCGGTCCCACGAGCGGCCCTGCGCCCGAGATTGCGGCGAAGTGATGACCGAACAACACCCACTTATTGGTCGGGTAGTAGTTGTGGCCGTCATTCATCGTATGCGCCGGTGTCTGGCGGGTATCGTCGAGCACCATCACTTTTGCCGCGATAAAAGCGCTGTAGTAGCGATAGGCGATCGCCAGAATACAAAGCACGCCAATCATAATCGGAAGTGCGCTCATGCAATTTCCTCCGAGGGTCGATGGATTGTCTGGATTAGCAATTCGATGCTGATGCTACGAAATAGATTCATGGGTGTCAATCACGGGTAGGCGTCAGGTTTTCGCGCATACCCACCTCGTGAGAGGTGGGTCGGTGATGCTGCGGCCTACAACAAATCAGATGTGCGCCAACGTCTCGCGTTTTTGGACATACCCACTTCGTGAGAAGTGGGTGTCTGGAGTTTGGACATTTCGTTGTCAAGTATCAGCATACAGAACAAGGTTTTTAGCGAAGTTCTGAGGAAGCAAGTGCGAAACAGACGCTTCGTCTATCTCGCTGCGCAGTTTGGTCACGATGTCGAG